>Ga0182027_10009422_pt1 | contig 14036 bp, 14 predicted proteins | sample 712E1DmetaG_FD_121300 | JGI IMG/M metagenome (GOLD analysis project Ga0182027, IMG submission 121300) | Permafrost microbial communities from Stordalen Mire, Sweden - 712E1D metaG (Illumina Assembly) | ecosystem: Environmental > Terrestrial > Soil > Wetlands > Permafrost | place: Sweden...
CGGCGGCGGAGGCCAGCCCGGCGTAGGCGGCCAGGGTGGCGACAATCGCGGGGACTACCCGGCGGACGACCATGCCGGTCAGGCCGCCGATCGCGAAGGCAGCCAGCGTCCAGGCGGCGAACCCGACCCCGCGCAGGTCGAACAAACCGGGAGCGAGCGGGGACGCCTGGGTAAGGGACAGGGCCTGGTTGCCCGTAGCGAGGTACGGTTGGTAGTACCAGGAGATCAGCACGCTGAGGGCCCCGGTAGCGCCGGCCACCACGACCGCTAGCGCCATCAGCTTGGCCAGGGCCCAGCGCCACCGCCCGAAGCCCTGGGTCCAGGCGTACCGGAAGGTGCCGGTTTCGAGCTCCCGAGCCAGCACCGGTACCCCCACGAACGCCCCAATGAGCGCGGGTACTGCCTGCAGTACGTAGCCGTTCGCTAGGAAGCCGTCCATTCCATTGAAACTGCTGACCAGCGCACTGCAGGCAATTGAGCTTGCCGAGTGGCAGATGGTGGCGGCGGCGTAGGTGTGGTGCAGCGGGAGGCCGACGACCCACAGGCACAGCGCCAGCGCGCCCAGCAGCGCGGCCACGCCGGCCAGCGCGAAGCGGTGTTGCCGCCAGGTGACCCAGGCCATCCGCCGCCATGGCACTGGCCGCAGCCGCGCATCCTTCCCGGGCCGGGCAGGGACGGCCGTCGCTGTCAATTCCTCACCGCCCGCAGTTCGGCGTGGCGGCGACCGGCTGGGCCGGGGAACGCCGCCGCGGTGGGCTCGCGCAGGTAGCCAAGGGCCAGCTCTTCGAGGGTGACCGAGTGCGCCTCCCATCCGGGCGGCACCGCGCCCGAGCTGCCATTGCCGCGGACGAGCAGGTGCGCTTGCGACGCGGCACGGCGGGCGTGCACGACGTCCCAATGCTGCGGGTACCGCTCGGGCTCCGAAGTTGGGCCGGTGAGCACGCGGTGGGTGGCCAGGAGGTCGTCGACCTCGCCGGCCACCTGGACGCTCCCCCGCGAGAGGAGCACGAGGTAGTCGGCCACTCGCTCGAGCTCCGAAAGCACGTGTGACGACAGCACGACCGAGACCCCGTCGTCGGCGACCGCCGTCATCACCATGGCCATGAAGTCGTGGCGGGCAAGCGGGTCGAGCATCGCCATCGGCTCGTCGAGCACAAGGAGCCGCGGCCGGCGCGCCAACGCCAAGGTCAAGGCGAGCTGGGCCTGCTGCCCACCGGACATCTTGCCCGCCCTCTGTTGTAAGGGAATGCCGAGCTCGCCTAGGCGACGTTCGGCGAAAGCCTGGTCGAAGCGGTGGTTGAGATTGCGGGTCAGGTGGACCAGGTCGGCAGCCGAAAGGTTCTTGTAGAGCGGCATGTCCTGCGCCACGAACGCGGTCCGGTCCAGCGCGGGCAGAGAACCGGCGAGGCGCCCGTCGAGCACCGTCACCTCACCCGCGGTCGGTGTTGCCAGCCCGACGACAAGGTTCAAAAGGGTTGATTTCCCGGCACCGTTCGGCCCGACCAGGGCGACCACGTGCCCATCGGGGATGGCCAACGTGCAGTGGTGCAGTGCCCTGGTCGAGCCGTAAGACTTGCCGAGGGCGTGGGTCTCGACGACGTTCATGCCACGCCGTCCACCTTCTGTCCGGCGCTGCGCCGGTGTGCAGTGCCCTCACGACGCTCACGAGAATCCCGCAGCACGCTGGCGACGAGGGCCGCGATCCCGTCCTCGTCAAGCCCTGCCGCGTCGGCTGCCTTCACCCAGGAGACCAGAGATCGGCGGAGCTCATTGAGCTCGGGGAGCCTCACCTGCTTGAGCGCTGCCTCGATGATGAACGTCCCCTGGCCGGGCCGTCCGACCGCCAGGCCCTTGGTCTCCAGCTCCTTGTAGGCCTTCAGCACGGTGTTGGGGTTGATCGCCAACTCGGCAACGACGTCGCGGACCTTCGGGAGCTGATCGCCTAGCGCAAGGTAGCCAAGCCGCATGGCATGCTCGACCTGGTGCACGAGCTGCAAGTACGTCGGTACGCCCGAAGCGGGGTCGAGCCGGAACTCGATGGGCGAGGCACGCCCCGGGGCGGCAGGACCGCTGTTACCTTCATCTAACATCATAAGACAAGGTTACAAAGGCAAGGCCAGCTGTCAACTCCGCTCCGACAACCAGCCCGCTACCAGCCGTTCTTGCGTACCTCCAGCATCCCGAGCTCGCAAGGAACGGCCAGCCCGGTGTACCGCAGGACCAAGCGGAGTCGACCCCTAGGCGTGGCGGTCAAACTAACATGAAGCGGATGTCCGGTTCATGTTAGTTGAGGGGTAAGGTCTGTGATGATCAGGCGATGACCGAGACCGACCGACCGCTGCGTGCCGATGCCCGCCGCAATCGTGAGCGGATAATGGCTTCCGCCGGCGAGCTGTTCGCCCGCCTGGGCAGCGAGGCGCAGATGGACCAGATCGCAGAGCACTGCGGCTTGGGGCTCGGCACCCTGTACCGTCACTTCCCGACCAAGGAGGCGCTGCTCACGGCCATCGTCAGCCAGCGCTTCGACAGCATGGCCGACCTGGCGCGCGACGCCGAGCAGATCAACGACCCCGGCGAGGCGTTCGAGACGGTCCTGCGCAGCTTCCTCGAGGCCGCCGAAGGAGACGCCGCCTTACAGCTCGCGCTCTTAGGTTCTGAGACTCGCCAATGGAACGGCATCACGGCATCGAAGACCGAGTTCCGGACGATAATCGCCCGGATAATCGACCGAGCCATCGCGGCGAGAGCCATTCGCGCCGATCTCACCCTGGCCGACTTCCCTCTCATCACCTGCGGGATCATGTGCACTATGTATTTCAAACCGGGCGGCGACAGAGACTGGCGTCGCCATCTTGACCTCGTACTCGATGGGATCCGCACCAAACTCCCATGACCCCCTGACGCTGACCGATTGGTAGCACGCTCCCCCCCGGTGCGACAGGGCCATCCGCACGACAAGCTATCGGCGCAATCAGCAACAAAGGAGATACGAGACATGACCGTGACGCTCATCACCGGAGCCAACAAGGGGCTTGGCTACGAGACCGCCCGTCGACTGATCCAGCAAGGGCACACCGTCTATCTCGGGGCACGCAGCGTCGAGCGCGGACAGGCGGCGGCGTCCGAGATCGGCGCCCGGTTCGTGCAGCTCGATGTGACCGACGACGCGTCGGTGGCGACCGCTCTGCGGGAGATCGACGAGCGAGAAGGCCACCTGGACGTCCTCGTCAACAACGCCGGCATCAGCTCTACAGCGGAGGTCGACGGCCCGGAGGCACTGAAGGTCTTCGACACCAACGTGATCGGCATCATCCGGGTCACCCAGGCCGCGCTGCCGTTGCTGGAGAAGTCCGACAACCCGGTCGTGGTCAACGTTTCTAGTGCCCTCGGCTCGTTCTGGGCGGTCACTAATCCCGAGCGGTGCCAATTCCATTTCCCCGCCATCATGTACGGAGCGAGCAAGGCCGCCGTCTCGATGCTCACCGTGCAGTACGCCAAGGCCCGGCCCGACATCAAGTTCAACGCGGTCGAGCCCGGTTTCACCGCCACCGACCTGACTCCGTTCAGCGGGGCCGGGCAGCCCGTCGAGAAGGGCGCAGAGGTCACCGTGCGCATGGCCACCATTGGCAAGGACGGCCCGACTGGCACTTTTCGAGAAGAGGAAGGCCAGCTGGCCTGGTAGTGCCGCGCCACCTCGGTTCGTGCGGCAACGGAAAGTTCCCTCACCCATCTGTGCGAGCCGAAATCACCGATGACCAAGCAAAATCAGGTGGGTCGACGCCCTTCCGGCTGGCCGAATAAGCCAGCCATAATGAAGGCGAACCGGTTTGTTTCAGGCTGTGATCCCAGGGAAAACACTTTGCGGGGCCCCACCCTGTTCGCCCAGAAGGCGTTCCCCCCGCTCCTGACCACGCCGTCCGTAATTACGGGTCCAGACGAAGGTGAGCACGAGAACGGCAACTGGGAGCAAGTTGGAAGTCCGTTTAGCGGTATTTATAGAGGCGGTCTCCACGATAACGGCCTGGACGGCGGACTCAGCCAGGAAGACCAAACCCCACACGACCGTTATCACCCGGAACACCCGGCGGAACTCGGCGTACTGCCACATCCCGGCGAAAGCACGTCCCTTTGCTGTGCCCTCCCCCATCGTTTCCAGGGCGACACGGAACATGACCGGCCGGTGCGAGAGCAAAGAGACCAAGCACACAAGTCCCAATACGACCGTGGGCACGAGGCCGTCCAGGGTACAGCCGCGCACTGCCGCTGGCCAAGCCCATCACCGTCCCCAGGGCGATCCCGGACAGGACCAGGGCACCGATTGCGTCCAGGCGCCGGTGCTGGACGACGGTGGCGAGGACACGGACGGCGGGCAGCGCCCCGCTCACGACCAAGGCCAGGACGGTCGACATGCCGGCAGAACGGGCGCCGTAATAAACAGCAAGTGGACCGGCGACGTCGAAGACGATGATGGGCGCCAGGGCTCGGAGCCGGTCGGGCGGCCCCGGCAGTCCAGGTGCGGACGCCACCGGGGAACCTCCAGCGGAAGTCGCGGCAGGACCGGCGCTCGTCGCTGTTGTCGGCGCGGGGCCAGCGGCCGCGGGGGCGGCCATACCGTCACGTGAGGCCTCCAGGCGTCCGACCTCGACCTCCGCCATCCGCTCCTCCTAACCGCGCTCCAACGTAACCCGGCGGTCGGCCCGGCAACCTTGACCCGCACCGTCCCTGTCCTAGCATATGTCGATTCGACCTATAACACAACTAAACTCCGTGACGTGCCCGCGGCGCAGCTCACCCACTTCGAACAGGTACTGCTCGGCCTCATCTGCATGACGCCGTCGTCTGGTTACGATCTGAAGCGGGCCTTCTCGACCACTCCCCTCGGGGCGTACCAGCCGAGTTCGGGGGCAATGTACCCGGCCCTGTCCAGGTTGGTGGGCAAGGGCCTGATCCAGCACCACGGGCCGAACGAGCCCGGGCGGCGCCGACGGGTGTACGAGGCCACGCCATCAGGTCGGACGACAAACCTCGCCTGGGCCCGCCTACCGGTGACGCCCGAGACCGTCTCACGCGACCTCGGCCTACACCTCATGCGCTTCGTGATGATGGAAGCGATGCTGTCCAGGGACGAGGTCCTTGGGTGGCTGGCAGGTCTTACAGATGCCCTCTCGATATTCGTTGCCGACGTCGAACGGTACCGGGCGGCGGTGCCGGCCGGGCCTTCGCATGTGGTACTCGCCTTGGACCACGGTATTGCCGTCCATCGAGCCAGCCTGGCGTGGGCACGGGGCACTTGGGAGATGCTGGCGACCGCTCCGCCCGGACCGGGAGCGCGCCTCGAGGCGACAACGGCGTAATAGCGACGTCCCTGGCTTTGCCTGCGGCCGGGGCAGTATCAGAAGTCGATACCCTTGGCAGCTCGGATGCCGGCCTGATAAGCGTGCTTGACATTGGTCATTTCGGTCACGGTGTCGGCGACGTCCACTACCGAGGTGGGGGCGTCCCTTCCCGTCACGAAGACGTTGACCTTGGCCGGGCGGCCCGAAATGGTCCTGGCGACGTCGTCTCCGTCGATCCAGCCCCAGTTGATGGGGTAAGTGACCTCGTCCAGAACGACCAATTGGTACCTTCCCGAGCTGATCGCCTCCTTGGCCACCTCCCAGGCGGCGCGCGCGACTTCGGCCGAGCGCTCGAGGTCGTCCACCTCCCAAGAAAACCCATCACCCATGGTGTGCCATTCGACGCCCAGTTTGGTGAGCATGGCCGCTTCGCCCGAGTTCCATTTGCCCGACTTCACGAATTGCACCACGCACACCGCCCAGCCTCGTTCGAGCGCGCGCAGGACCGTCCCCATGGCTGCAGTGGTCTTTCCTTTGCCGTCGCCCGTGGCGACCAGGACTATGGACGGTGCCCGCCGGGTGGCATCGGGCGGGGCATTGGTGGGCGGCTCTGCCGTCATGTGATCGTTGCCTCTTTCTGATAGTGGGCGGTTAACAAACTGACCGAGCCCGTGTGCCAGGCTCGTCAATGCGGTTCAAATGCCGTTCATGTGCCGGTCATTAGGCGAAAGGTTGGCGACGGCAGCCGTGAGCACCGGTACCCGGCGTCGCACGGGCGTAACCGCAAGCCCGCTGTCGCTGCGTAGGACCTCGACCTCGGCACCGAAAAAACGCCTGATGTTGACTTCGGTCAGTACGTCGGCGGGGCTACCCGAAGTAACGGCGCGACCGTGACAAAGCACGAGCAGGTTTTCCGAGAACTGGGCGGCCAGCGTCAAGTCGTGGATGGCACATAGGACGCTGATGCCCTTCTCGTCCCGGAGCTCGTCGACGAGTTCGAGCACAAGCTGGCTGTGGCCAAGGTCTAGCGATGTAGTCGGTTCGTCGAGGACAAGGACGGGCGCCTCTTGGACCAGGGCACGGGCCAGCACGACTCGTTGCGCCTCGCCTCCCGACAGTTCAGCCAAGCGTCGTTGGCAAAAAGTGCGCAACCCGAGACGGTCGACGACGGCGGCGGCCACCCGACGGTCCTTAGCCGTCTCCGCGCCGAGGTAGGAGTGATGAGCAGAACGGCCGAGCAGGATGTAGTCGGTGACGTTCATCGAAGGCGGCAACACCGGGCGTTGGGGGACATAGGCAACGGACCGGGCGCGGTTGCGCCAATCGGATGCCGCTTGCTCGCGGCCGCCGATGAGGATCCGGCCCTCGTACGCGACCAGACCGGCCACGGCCCGGGCCAAGGTGGACTTCCCGGCCCCGTTGGGACCGACCAGTCCCAACCAACCACCGCTGGCGACCCGGGCCGAGACGTCTGACAATACAGTTGCCCCACCTAGGACCACGGAGGTCCCCTCGATCTCCAGCATCAGCCGAGCCTGCGAGCCTGGCGCAGCACCACCAGGAAGAACGGGGCGCCAAGGAAGGCCGTGACCACGCCGAGCGGGATCTCGGCTGGTGACAGGATGGTGCGGGCGAGGAGGTCGGCCAGGATCAGGAAACCGGCGCCGAACAGCACCGACAGCGGCAGGATACGTCGGTAGCTCGGCCCTGCCAGCAGCCGGATGGTGTGGGGGACGATGATGCCTACGAAGCCGATCAGCCCGCTCACCGACACGGCGGCGGCCGTGCCCAGGGTGGCGGCGACGATAACCACGAGGCGGACACGCTCGGCTCTCACCCCGACGCTGGTGGCCTCTTCGTCGCCTACGCTCATAACGTCCAGGAGGCGGCGGCAGGCCAGTAGCACCACCATGGCGGTGCCCACGTACGGCAGGACCAGCTCCACCTGTCCCCAGCCGGCGGTCGACAGGCCGCCCAGGATCCAGCTGTAGACCGTGCTCAGTTGGCCCGGGCTGCTGCGCTGCAGGAGGAACGTCTGCACGGCGGTGAAAAAGGCGGCCACCGCCACCCCGGCCAGCAGCAGGGAGGCGGCGGAGCGTTCCGAGGCCCGGGAGCGGCCCAGGGCAAAGGTGGCGGCGACGGCCAGCACCGCGCCGGCGAAGGCGGCCACCGGCAGCAGGTCGGACGGGATCTGACCGATGACCGGTGCCCCCACCACCACCAGGGCGGCGCCCAGGCCGGCGCCCGAGGCCACGCCGAGCAGGTAGGGGTCGGCCAGGGGGTTGGAAAAAGCGCCCTGGTAGGACGCGCCGGCGATGGCCAGCATCGCCCCCACCAGGCCGCCCAGCACCATGCGGGGCATGCGCAACTGCCACACCACGACGACCCCGGTGGCAGAAAGGCCCGAATGGAGGTGGACCAGAGGGAGCCGGCTCAAGACCTCGGCCAGCACGGCGCCGACCGGTAAACCGGCCGGCCCCACCAGGATGCTGACTATGGCGGCGGCCAGGAGGAAGCCGGCCCCGAGCACGACGTGGCCGGCGGTCAGGCGCGTGGCGTGTAGCGCAGGCGCGCTGGGCCCATCGATGTCGTCGAGGGGTGGCGCCTGCCCGTCGCTCGTCCTGGCGTCGGCCGTCAATGTCACGGGCGCAGGGTCTGGGCAATCAAGGCGACAAAGGCTTCGATGGTGTGGGGCCCCCACTGCGAGGCCACGGAGTCGTTGACCCCGAGCACGTGGTGGAGCCGCACTGCGGCCAACGCGCTGAAGCCGGGCCGGTGGGCAAAGCTGGTCGGCGTTTGCTGGCAGCATACGGTGTCGGCCAAGAAGACATAATCAGGGTTTGTCTTGAGGATGAACTCGGCTGAAATCTGGGGGTAAGCGGACAGGCGCCCGGCCGGGTCGGCGATGTCCCGCATACCGAAAAGCGAGAACTCGGCGCCGATGAAAGTCTTCGATGTCGCCGTGTAATAGTCGGGGCTGATCTCGATGTAATAGCTCTCCCCTCGTGCGGCGCTGCCCGCTTTGCGGACGGCCGCCGCGATGTCTTGGTTCATCGAGGCTTCCACCGCGCCCACGGCGGCCAGGTGACCGGTGGCCGCGGCCAGTTCAGCCAGCTGGCTGTCGACGTCTGCGAACGTTGTCGCCGCCGGCAGGACGAGGACAGGTATCTCGAGCTTCCGCAGCTGCTGGACCATGGTGCCCCCTGGGTAGGCCAGGATTACGAGGTCAGGTCGCAAAGGGAGATAATCCTCGGCGCTCGTCTCTGCGCCGCTGAACTTTGTGCGTGGCGCGTCTGCGGGCCAGCTCGAGTACTCGTCGACCCCGACCACCTGAGGCCCGGCCCCGAGGGCATAAACCATCTGGGTGGAACTGGGCGACAGGCAAAGGATCCGTACCGGTCGAGCCGGGATGGTGACATTGCCGTCGCCGCTGTGCACGGTTACCGGGAACGCAGAGCCGGCCGCCGCATTTCTGGCCGCGGCCACTTGCGGAGCCGGCGCCGGGGCGGCGCTGGTGGCAGAGGACAAAAGTACGCTGACAACGGCGGCGGTAAGAGCACTGGCAAGGAAACGTCTTACCCAAGATCTCTTCATGGCACTGCTCCTTATGGCCGAGGTTTTGTGCCTTGGAGACAGGGGCGTGCCCTGCGACCGCGCGTTGCCTCGACGTGCTTGGTCGCTCACTACCGGCCAGGCGACCTGGCTTAGCCCTCGACCGACATCGGCGCGGAGGGACAACAGTTGCGGGACAGCGCCGGTTTCGCACCGGACTTCGCTGACCAGTAGCTTGCTATAAGGACTGTAGGGCCGTGAGCGCCCCAGGGCAAGGCGCTGACGACGTGGGCGCCGCGTTATGACCTCCCCCGTCGGGGTCGGCGACGGCGGTCAGTAGGTCCACCGGTTCGACCGGCACCAGCTCAAGGTCCGGCGACGTGCCCCGGCTTTCCACCCACCAGCCCGACACGTTGGGCTGACGGTGGCCCGGTTCCCAAGCCCCCAGCGCCGCCTCCATGGCCATGATCACGCCGCCGTGGACGACAACCAGGGCGTCCCCGTCGACGCGACGGGCCAGACGGCCCAGCGCCGCCATGCACCGCTCGACGAAATGCGCCCCTTCCTCCCCGCCCGGGACCTCGAAGGCACCGGCCCGACGACGCTCCAGGGCATGGGGCCAGTGGGCCTCGATCTCCGCACTAGTCAGGCCGATCCACTCGCCCAGGTCCTGTTCGCGCAGGTCGGGCAGCTCAACCAGCGAGCCCGTAAAGCCGATGGCGGCGGCCAGCAGTTCAGCCGTGCGCCGGGCGCGCGCCAAATCGGAACAGGCCACCGCCCCGGGGGCAAAACCTATGGTCGCCAGCACCTGGCCGGCCTCGCGGGCCTGCTGTTCGCCCAGTTCGGACAGGGGAGCATCGGACCAGCCCTGCCAGCGCTCAGCGGCGTTCCAGACCGATTGAGCGTGGCGGACAACCAACAGACGGGCCATGCCCCATCATCACAGACCGCCCGCCCCAGGAAGCCTCCCGCTTTGGTGCGATAAGGCCCGACGACCGCCGAGGCGACAGGCTGCCCTTCCGTCCGATCTCGCGGCGAGGCTTGCGCCTCACGTACTGTGCAGCTCACACATCGCGAGGAGGGTACATGCGGAATACGGGCCGGAGGTCGTCGACGCGACTAGCACGGGCCGCGGCGCTTGGCGTGCTCGCTGACCTGGCCTTCGGCGAGCCGCCAGTCGCGTGGCACCCCGTTGCTCTTTTCGGTCGCCTTATGGCGCGCGTCGAACGGTCCATCTATCGGGACTCGCGCGGTCGTGGTGCGCTTTACGCGGCAGCCGGGGTGGCAACTGGGGCGTGCGCCGGGGTCGCGCTCACCTCGACCGTCCTCGCCACATACCTGGCGGTCGGGGGGCGGATGCTGTGCGACACTGCTGAAGCGGTGGCAGCGGCCTTGTCGCGCAACGACCTCGAAGCGGCGCGTGAACTCCTGCCCGCTCTCGTGGGCCGCGACCCGAGCGAACTGGATGCCAGCGGGATGGCGCGCGCAGTGGTCGAGTCCATTGCCGAGAACACCGTCGACGCGATCGTCGCCCCCGTGCTGTGGGCAACGATCGGTGGAGCGCCGCTCGTGCTCGTCCACCGGGCCTTGAACACAATGGATGCCTGCGTCGGCTACCCAAACGAGCGCTATGCCCTCTTCGGCTGGGCCAGCGCTCGCCTCGACGATCTCGCCAACTTCGTGCCGGCCAGGCTCACAGCGCTGTTTGTGGCGATCGTGCGACCCGCGGCCATCGGCGCGATCTGGCGCGCCGTTCGCGAGGACGCCCCGGCGCACCCCTCGCCCAATGCGGGCGTGGCTGAGGCAGCGGCGGCTGCCGGGCTCGGGCTCCGCCTCGGCGGCAGGAACAGTTATGGCGGCCGCGTTGAGGTGCGCCCGGCGCTCGGCCACGGCAGGCCTCCCGAGGTCAGTGACATCGCCGAGGCAGTGCAGCTGTGCCGCCACGTGACCCTTGCCCTCGTCGCCGTGCTGCTCGCCGCCCAGCCGCTCGCCGTGCTCGCGGGGCGCCTTGCCGGGGCGCACCGCTCGACCCCGCGTCCCGGCGCGACGAGATGGAGCTGAACATGGACCTCCCCCCGGCCCGGCGACACGGCGGCGACGGGCCCCGCCTGGCCCGGGCGCTCGGACTGGGCCCCGCCGAGATGCTCGACCTCTCGGCCAGCCTCAATCCCTTCGCACCCGACGTCGTACGACTGGCCGCTGCACACCTGAGCTCTCTGCGCACCTATCCCGACGCCACGGAGGCAACCGCGCTGCTCGCTGAGGCGATCGATGTGGCCCACGAGCAGTTGCTGCTCACCAATGGCGGAGCCGAGGCGATCGCGCTGCTCGCCGGCGAGATCGGCGGGAAGGTGCGCGAGCCCGAGTTCTCCTTGCACCCGCGCTCAGGTACTCCGCTGTGGCGGTCCAACCCGAATAACCCGACCGGCAGGCTCGCGGACGGCGAGGAGGGGGCCGACGTGTGGGACGAGGCGTTCTACGCGCTGGCGACAGGACGCTACAGCGCGGGCGACCCGGCCGCTCTGGCCGTTGTCGGCTCGCTCACCAAGACGTTCGCCTGCCCCGGACTGCGCCTCGGCTACGTCATCGCTTCGCCAAAGCTCATCGAGGCCCTCCACCAGCGCCAGCCGGAGTGGTCGGTCTCTGGCCTCGCCTTGGCGCTGTTACCCGAGCTGCTCGCCGGGGCGGACCTCCCGGGCTGGGCGCGTCGCATCGCCGCCCAGCGCGTCGAGCTCGTCGGCCTGCTGGCCGCTCATGGCCTCGCTCCGCAGCCCTCGGATGCCAACTTCGTCCTCTGCGCCAACGCGAGCGGGCTTCGGGAGCTCCTCCTCCCCCATGGCATCGCCGTGCGCGACTGCGCCTCTTTCGGCCTTGCCGGCCAGGCGCGCCTGGCGGTCCCCGACGACGGGGGCCTCGAGCGGCTCGCCCGTGCCCTGCAGGCGATCGCGCCATGAGCGAGATGGGCCAGTTCCCCTTCCGTCCAAGAGAGCTCGGACGGCGGTCACGTCCAGGAACTGCTCGGCAATATCAGCTAAACCGGCGAAGACCTCGTTAAGCGACCGGCGTGGCGGGGCGACCGCCAACGCCCGCAAGAAGTGCGGGTCCTCGCACAGGCCGTGGACGTAAGCCCCGAGCACCGGCCCGCACACCATCCCCGAACCGTCCCTGAAGGCCGGCTCGCATGGCGGTCGGTGCTCGGTCGACCCGAAATGGATCTCGTAACCCTCGACCTCGAGGCCGCTCAACGCCCGCCAGGGGGGAGCCAGGTCGTCGCGGAACCGCACCTTGGCCCTTTGTACCTTTTTGGTGGTACCGAGGGTAGTGGTGGCGGGGAGCAGGCCGAGGCCGGCGTGCCGGCCCCCGGTCTCTACCCCCTGCGGGTCGCAGATAGCCTCGCCAAGGATCTGAGCGCCACCGCAGACGGCCAAGATGGGTACGCCCCGTTGGTGGGCGGCAACCAGTGCCGAGTCCATGCCGGTGGCCCGCAGCCAGGCCAGGTCGGCCACCGCCAACTTGGAGCCCGGCAGCACCACCAGCTCGGCGTCGTCGAGGGCAGCCGGCACAGTGGCCCAACGGAACTCGCTGGCTTCTCGTAATGGCCACCATTCGTCGAGGTTGGAGGCAGCCGGGCCGCGTACGACTCGTACCCGCCGGCCACTGCCCGGGCCCGGCGCCGGATCGGCGCCATCCTCGTCCGGCAGGCCGTGGTCCACCATCGGCACAACACCAATAGTCGGCACCCCCGTCAGCTCTTCGAGGAGGGCAGGGCCCGGGGCGAGCAAGCCCGGGTCGCCCCGGAAACGGTTGAGCACGAAGCCAGCGATGCGGCTTCGATCGGCCGCGTCGAGCAGTGCCCAGGTGCCGTAGAGGTGGGCGAAGGCACCACCACGGTCGATGTCGGCCACCAAAAGGGCGGCGGCACCGGTGTGGCGGGCGGTCCGCAGGTTGGCCAGGTCCACATCGGCCAGGTTGACCTCCGCGGGGCTCCCGGCCCCCTCGATCACGACCACGTCGGTGCGTTGAGCCAAGCGGTCGTAGGCATCGCGGACAACCGGCCACAGTTGCTCGGCCCGCTCCCGCCACGGCAGTTCAGTAAGGGCCCGGTCGACTTGGCCCAGCACAACTACCTGGCTGCGGGTGTCGGCCTCCGGCTTGAGCAGGACGGGGTTGTGCTCAACCGACGGCACCACGCCGGCGGCCAACGCCTGGAAGTACTGGGCGGCACCGATCTCGCCCCCTTCTGCCACCCGGGCGTTGTTGGACATGTTCTGAGCCTTGAACGGTGCCACTCGCAGCCCCTGGCGGTGCAGCCAGGCGCACAAGGCCGTCGCCAACAAGCTCTTGCCTGCCCAGCTGGAGGTGCCCCAGACCATAAGAGCCGGTGCTCGGGGATGTCTATCGGTCACCTCGACCAGGCTAGGGCCGGCGCCCAACCCGGGCCTACCCTTCCCGAGGTGCCGACAACGCAGTTCCTGCTCACAAAACGCGCACCGAGCGCAAGGGCAAGGCGCTGTTAGCGTCTCAGGGGTGACCGCGAACACTCGGACCGTCGAGCTCGGCGGCTGGGACGGCCTCTGGGACGCCGACGACCCTGACGCCAACTTCAAGGCCGACGTCGCCCTCTACTCCCACGTCGAGCCGATGAAGACGGTCAGCGGGCTCGCCGCGACCATGAAGATCCCCGAGGGTGCGGTCGTCCATTACGTGCTGGCAAAGTGGGCATCGGCCGGCAGCGGTGGGCTCCTCGAGCTCGGGCCGTCGATGGTCCACCGGCTCTGGGCCGCGGTCGAACGCGCCGAAGCGGTAGGTACCGACACGGCCCGGTTAGAGGCGTACGACGAGCTCCACCAGATGCTGGCCTGGCTCCGGCTCCCCCTTGTCGAGGACGGGCCAGTTTCCGAGTACTGACACTATAAAAGGTGGAAAGTCGCCGGCACCATGTAAAGCCCAAAGGCCATGACGATAAAGCAAACCCCGGTGACCAGGACCCGGTAGGCCCCTCTCATGCGGTGCTGGGGGGCAGGGCCTTAGCCTCCAGCAGGAGCAGGAACCCAAGGACGATAGGCAATAACAGAGCGTTCATAACCTCGACGTCCACGGCCAGGCTGATCAGGTCGACGCTGGCCAAGACCAGGACTGCCCCGATGA
>Ga0182027_10009423_pt1 | contig 14035 bp, 7 predicted proteins | sample 712E1DmetaG_FD_121300 | JGI IMG/M metagenome (GOLD analysis project Ga0182027, IMG submission 121300) | Permafrost microbial communities from Stordalen Mire, Sweden - 712E1D metaG (Illumina Assembly) | ecosystem: Environmental > Terrestrial > Soil > Wetlands > Permafrost | place: Sweden...
CGGTGATCTGTTGGAGGAGAGTGCGTGCCTGCCTGTTGGAGGGATCGAGGCGGCACGCTTCCTGCAGTTGTGCGATGCAGGCCGGCTTGTCGCCGGTCTTGAGGAACGCCAGCGAAAGCATAACGCGCGCTCCCGCCTGCTCCTGGGGGCTCTGCGTGAAAGCGAGCGATTTCTGGAAGTCGACCATCGCTTCCGGGAAATTTCCGGCGCCGAGAGCACAATTCCCCAATCCCCGGTAGGCGAGCGCGGTTTCTCGCAAACGCAGCGACGACTGAAATTCCGCCTTCGCTTCGGCGACGCGTGCGCACACGGCCAGGAACGCTCCATAGCGCGCGTGCATCGCGGGCGACAATGGGAATTGGTGAAGGAGAACGCGGTATTCGGCCTCTGTGCGCGCGATGTCGTTCCTTCCTGCCTCAAACTCAAGCGCTGCTTCATGCGCACGCTCCCACGTCCACCGTCCCCGCGTCACCTGCTCTGCGATCTGACCGAGAGTGTCTGTGTCGGCGACGGCCGGCACAATCGGATTCTGGTCGCGGAACGGCCATCCGGAGGTGAGTATCTGTATCCTCCGGTCTGCTATCCTTTCGTCCAACGCCGTCGCACCTCTCCGCGCCCATAAGGACTCATCCCCGATAGTGTCCCGCCTTGCCCAGTCCGGTGATGGCGCGAGAATGCCGTGGTATGCCATGACGCGGGCGTACTCCTTTGCGAGGAGGAAGCTTCCCCGAAGATTGGGATGAAGGTGTTCGAGAATGAGTGTTCCGCCGGGAACTTGTGCGGGTGCCCGCGCACCGAGCGTCTCTTCCATATCAGCGACGAACACGGACGCTGTGTCGGCTTGCCGCCGGATCGCTTCATTGAAGTCGCCGGCTGTGCGGAAGCGAAGGCGATCGAGGTCGCGCGCCCGGAAATACCACGCGCGCGCTTCCTCCTTGTGCCCGAGCGTGTCGAGACATCGGGCTGTCTGAAACTGGGCATCGGCACGTCCTTGATCGAGCGCAGCGGCGTTGCGAAATGAAGAGAGCGCATCCTGCCAACGCCCATTCAATGCGGAAGTCATTCCGGCATTGTATGCGAGGGTGAACGCGAGCCGCTGAGCGGAGGGGAGACTGTCGGAGAACACGGAGAAGAACGGGGGCAAATCCCGGAGGTTCGACACCTGTGTGCCCAGGATCAAGGGAACGTGAGAATCTCTGGCATCGGCTGCAATCTCGGCGAGGTTTTCCTTGAAGATATCGAGGGCGCGGTTGTATGCCGGGCTGCGATAGGCCACATATTGTCCGCGGGCCAGCTTCTCCATCATTGTTCCTCCCGGATCATCGGAAGCGGCGTCCGCACCCAATCGGGTGATACCGGCAGTGAGATCGCGCAACAGGAGAAACACTTTGCTATGGATGAGGCGAAGATATGTTTTGGTGATCCAGCGGCTCTGACCGATCGATTCCCGCGACGAGACGCCCAGAGCGCCATAGAACTCATTGTGGCCATCGTACACGATGACGAGGTCAGGTTCGTAGGCGCCGATCTCTCTCATGATATCGGCCACGGTGAAGCTATTCGTCGCCGTCACGCCAAGATTGATCACCTCGATTGATTTCTCCGGGAAGAGGGATGTGACGCGATCCGCGAGAAAGGAAGGAAATGCACCGACGGGTCCGTAGGGGAACCCGGCGGTCGTCGATCCTCCCAGGCAGAAGATCCGGAATGTCCCGGGCGGTTTCGGCTCCAGAAAATAGTCCGGGGCCGTTTGAGGGTGGAACGGCACTCGGGCAAAATACCTCGACGCGAATGCGGGGTTCATGACGAGATATGGCTGTCCGTTGACCGTCTCGGTGACAAAGAGAGAAAGATTCGGGCCGAATCCCGTGGCGCGAAGAATGGCTTCGCTGAAGAGAAAAAAAAGGACCGGTACGGACAACATGACCAGGGTGAAGGCGATCCTTCGATGTTCGGGATGCGACGACGGGAGAGAGGTGGTCCGATGTTTCATCGCGCGGCCAGAGGTGCGATCGTTTCCGCCATCGTGGATTCGTCGGGGCGCAGGATCCGTCCTGTCCCGGGAGACATTTCGGCGGGGAAGAGGTCTCCCCCCTGTTCGGGGACAATCATGAAGAGGCGGCGGCGTCCAAACGGCTGCTGCCACGGTTGTTCTTCCAACGTTGTGCGCATGAAATGCAACGCAGGTCCGGGAGGTGCGGATGAGGGTGGATTGTCTCGAATCGTGCGCGGCTCTTCCACGGGTGCTTCCACACGCCGCATGCGACAGGAATATACAACGTTCATTTATGAAGTCCAACGGACGGAGAGCCAAATGTTCGTTGCATTTTCCTCCCTGATTCAGTATCATGAAACAGAGATACACTATCCGCCGCCCGACTCCCCAAGCGTGACGATCGTTCCGAGTATCGTGCTATTCCATTGGCGACGCATCTCATGCGTGAAATACTCTTTGTCTCCTTGGCGTTCGTGATGAGCATCGGAGCGTCTGCCTCAACGTCAGCCCAAAACCAGGGTGCTGCCCCTGCGTGGATCAAGGACGCGGTCTTCTACCAGATTTTCCCCGAGAGGTTCGCGAACGGCGACGTAACGAACGATCCTCCGGGGACGAAGGAATGGGGAGGGAAGCCGACGCCGCGGAATTATTTCGGGGGAGACCTGAGTGGCATCCTCCAGCACCTCGACTACATCTCCTCCCTCGGCATCAATGCGCTCTACCTGAATCCCATCTTCGCTTCGAATTCCAATCACAAATATCAAACGACGGACTACCGGATCATCGATCCGCATTTCGGCGATGAACCGACGTTCCGTGAACTCGTGGATTCCTGCCACGCACGCGGGATTCGGATTATTCTTGACGGAGTCTTCAACCACACGGGGGTCGACTTCTTTGCGTTTGCCGCCGCGAAGAAGAACGGAGCGCACTCGCGCTACAAGGATTGGTACACGTTCCACGGCTTTCCGGTCGGACCTGTCAGTGCGCCAAACTATGAATGCTGGTGGGGACACGGAAGTCTCCCCAAGCTCAACACGCAGAATCCCGAAGTCAGGGAATACCTCTTCGATGTGACGCGACAGTGGATGGAAACGGGGATTGACGGATGGCGTCTCGACGTTCCCAACGAGATCCCGCACGAGTTCTGGAAGGAGTGGCGGGCGCTTGTCAAATCAATCAACCCCGAGGCATACATCGTCGGTGAAATCTGGGATGAAGCGGGTCCCTGGCTGCAAGGGGATGAATTCGACGGGGTCATGAACTACCGGTATCGGATGGCGTGCGTTGCGTTCTTTGCCGATAGGTCGATCGACATGATGCATTTTGATTCCCTCCTTGTACAGCTCCGCCGCGAATATTCCGATCATGTCAATGCTTCGCTCCTGAATCTTCTGGATAGCCATGACACCGAACGGTTTCTGACGATGTGCAGGGGCGACGTCGCGTCGTGGAAGCTTGGGTTGCTCTTTCATATGACATATCCCGGCGTCCCCATGCTCTACTACGGTGATGAGGTAGGGATGACGGGAGGGAAAGACCCCGCATGCCGCGGGACGATGGTGTGGGATCCTTCGCTGCAGAACAGGGACATGCTCGAGTACACCCGGCGCATCGTCCGGCTCCGCCGTTCTCTCCCTGTGCTGCGGCACGGCGGCTTTACGACTCTCCTGACCGACGGAGATCGCTCGCTCTATGCCTACATGAGGCGAACGAACTCGTCCTCTGCAATTGTGGTACTGAACTGCGGCAATGTACAACAAGTTGTCTCGATCCCTGCTCCACCCGGGGAATGGCGGCAAGTGTGGCCGGTCGAGGCGAAAGTCGAGAAGTCCGAACATGAGACAATTTCTCTCCCCGTGCCCCCCCGGGCCGGGATTGTGATCACTGGTGAAGAGGAGCGAACGAGATGAAGATGATCAAGTCGATGACCGTGGGACTTGCGTTGCTATGCTGCCCGCCTCTCCTGCGCGCGCAGGATAGCGTTGACGTCACGTTCCGCTACACAAATGCCTCCGTGTCAAGCGTGACCGTGCCGGGTGAATTCGACGGCTGGAACACTTCTGCGAACCCGATGGCCAATCAGGGAAGCGGGCTCTGGACACGGACAATACGGTTGCGCCTCGGTGGAAATCCCGCGGCGGGGGGAATCCCCGGCGCCTGGCAGTACAAGTTCTATACGGGCGTTACGCCCTGGCCTCACGACGTGCTCGACCATCACGTGAATTCAGGAACCAATGACAATTCGTTCATCTATACGAAGGATCCGACGTTCTATCAAGTCCTTCCGAACCAGGACCAGCCCGTTGTGACGACCGCAACGCCGACAATCACGGCATATATCTTCCCGAAGGTGGGAGCTGCAGTCGATCCGGCGGCGATCCAGGTGACGATCGACGGGAGTGTTTTCACGGGGATCGGGAGCTCCTATGACGGGACCAGCAAGAAATTTGCGTGGACTGTTCCCGATCCGATTTCCAATGGAAGTCACACGCTGATCATCAGTGCGGGAAGCACGGGAGGGGGCACGAACGCCGATACCGTGACATTTTTCACGAGCGGGGGGTATGTTCAGATCACGAACGAGGGAGGATACAGCACGTTATCGGCGCAGCGGACGCTGTATGGCGTGGTCCTGGATACGACAGTGACAACGGCAACAGTGTTCCGCAACGGGACGGACTCCACCGTCGTCGCGGTGAGCAAGGGAGGTTTCTCGTTCCCTGTGTCTCTCAACGAGGGTGTCAATACTTTCATTGCACGGGCGGACTCTGCGGGAAGAACTGTTTCCTCGTCGCCGGTGACATTTACGCGCGTCGTCAACCATGCCCCGAACGCTTTGATCACATTGGTGGACAATGGCGGAAGCATTGGCCTGCAGGCGACGGGGAGTGCCGATCCGGACACGGCGCAAACCTCTCAGCTCACGTTCCTCTGGTCCGAGGACGCCACCAATCCGTCGGTTCTCGGCGGGATCAACGGCTCGACCTCGCCAACCCTGAGTGTTGCCCGACCGACGGTTCCCGGAGAATACTACTTCGGCCTCATCGCAACGGATCCCGATGGGAACAAGGACACAACCCGGAACTTCTTTACTCTGACGGATTCTCTGACTGTGGTTCCCGCGACATTGGCGACCGTTCCTTCATGGGTGCGCCAGGGACGGATGTATCTGCTGTTCTTCAAGATGCATACTGCTGCGGGGACGATCAACGCCGCTCTTCCCGACCTTGACCGCATTGCGGCGATGGGGTACAATATCATCTGGATCATGCCGGTCATGAAGAACAACAACACAATCAATAACGGGCCGGGTCCGGGATACGAAATTGTGGACTTTCTCTCCGTCGCACCGGAGTATGGAACCACACAGGATTTCAAGAATTTTGTCTCCCGCGCTCACCAGCTTGGGATGAAAGTCATTCTCGACGTCACGCCCAACCACACAAGCCACGCTCACCCGTTTGTTCTGGATGCAAGGGCGTTCCGCGAAAGCTCCCGGTATTGGACGTACTATCAGCACCAGATGATTTCCTATACGGGCGTCGGCTTGGGGCAACTTGACCAGGCAATCACGGACGATGGATTTGTCTACTATGGTGCCTTCAGCGACGCATTGCTCAATTACAACTGGGCGGATCTTGATGCGCGGGCATATATGATCGACGTCTACAAATATTGGGTGAGAGACGTCGGCATCGATGGGTATCGCTTCGATGTCTACTGGGGGCCACACATTCGGACAAACAGCCCGGTGGGAGGCGAGGGAGAAATGGGCCAGCCGGTCCGCCAGGCGCTGAAGCACATTCGTCCGGATCTCAACCTGCTTGGCGAGCTGTCAGGGACAGGCGTGGGGACGGAGATCACCTATGCTGACTACACGGGGGCGAGCGGCCCCGGAGGACTCGATGAGGGGTATGACTGGAATCTGAAGAACTACGTCCAAAGCAACATCTGGGCGTTGAGTGCCGCAACGCGTGTCACGAATCTTGATGTCGTTCTTCGCAATGTGAGCTCGACTTCAGGAATGGGATTCGTCCCCGGTCCGAACTCTTCGTTTCTGCGCTTCCTGGAAGACCAGGATGAGGACCGTATTGCCTATGTGTACGGGACCGGCGTCACAAAGGCCGTGGCGATCAGCCGCACCATGCCGGTCTCCACTGCGGTGAATCTGGCCGTCGGCATGCCGCTCGTGTATGCAGGCCAGGAAGTGGGACGCGGATACGGAATATCGGATTTTGATGCACGAAGAAGGGGTGTGATCAATTTCTCCGATTCTGCGGGAGTGACGCTGATGCCCCATTACCAGAAGCTGGCGCAGATCAAGAAGCAATTCCCCGCCTTCTGGACGCAAAAAATGGTGCATGTCGGGACGAACTTCCCGGGAGTGTATGCTTTCACGAGACCCTTCGCCGGACAGAACGGACTTGTGATTGCCAACCTGGAGGCCGTTCCTCATACGGTGACGGTCACGTTGACATCGACAGGATCGCCCGCCGCTGTGGAGGGAGTCAGCGACGGCACGCCGCTTGTCGCGTCTGACCTCTACAACAACGACACGACGCAAACGCTGACCTTCACGGGCGGCACGGCGGCTTTAACGGTGACGATCCCTTCCCTGGGATCGGCCGTGTATGTCATTGACAAAGTGTCGCACACGCTGAAGCTGCCGTCCCTCACGGGAGTCCAGGACCGGGGCGGGAGCCTCCTTCCCGGAAAACTGGCGCTTGCGCAGAACTATCCCAATCCTTTCAACCCCGCAACGACGATCTCCTTTGATCTTCCGGTGGCAGGAAAAGTGTCGCTGAAGATTTATGATATCCTGGGGAGGGAAGTCGCCACGCTGATCGATGGCCATTCCTCTGCGGGGAGTTTCAGGGCGGTGTGGGATGCGCATACCGGTGCAGGGGTACCGGTAGGCAGCGGTGTCTACTTCTATCGTCTGACGGCTCCCGGGGCTGACGGTGGAGAGCGGGTCCTGGTCAAGAAAATGATCGTGCTGAAGTAGGATGCAGAGACCGAGGCACATCTTCCGGTACCCGGGAACAGTCGTTGTGGCTGTGCTCTGTTTCTGTGCCACGATCGTTCAGTGCAGAGGCGCCGCCAAGTCCCTCTACCTGAACATCATCTGGCACCAGCACCAGCCCCTGTACGTCAATCCCGAAACGGACCAGCTCTCGGGTCCCTGGGTGAGGACGCATGCCACGAAGGATTACTATGACATGGCGGCCATCCTCAAGAAGTATCCGGATGTCCATTGTACGTTCAATCTCACGTCGTCGCTCCTTCTCCAACTGCGTGAATACTATCTTGCGCGCCTGGGGCCGTACGTCGATACGAAGAAAAACACGGTTGATATCCGCGCTTTCGGGCGGAAGTGGAAGGGAAAGACCGACCCGTGGATAGATCTTGCATTGAAGCCGACCGGGACGTTCACACGCGAAGACAAGGACCTGCTGTATCGCAATGCGTGGAACGCCTTCGGCATCAGCGACGTGCAGATCCGGCGCTTCCCGGAATACAAGGCGTTGCGTGACCGCCTTAGAGAGACAGAACACCCGGGGGACGATCTCTACAGCGAGCAGGAGATGCGGGAGATCAAGTTCTGGTTCTACCTGGCGCATTTTGATCCGGATTTTCTGTGGGGACCGGTTCCCCTCGAAGACGGCTCGGTGTGCGATCTCAGCGATGAGGTTTCCTTTGCGGCGGATTCGACTTTTCACCTGAAGAAGAACATCACCGAGAACGATTGTGTCCGCATGGTGGCGGAGGCGTACAAGGTGATGGCGAACGTCATTCCCGTCCATCGGCTGCTCGCCTTTTCGCCGGAGACGGGGGAAGGACAAATCGAGATCATCACGACCCCATACTGCCATCCGATCCTTCCTCTCGTGTATGATACGGATCTTGCCCGGGTGTGCCAACCGAACGACTCTCTTCCTCCCCGTTTCTCCTATCCTTCTGATGCCGACGCACAGGTTGCAAAGGGCGTGGCAATGTACCGGGAAGTCTTTGGGCGGGCGCCTCAGGGGATGTGGCCGGGCGAAGGGGCAGTTGCGCAGCCGGTTCTGGGGATATTTGGGAAGAACGGCATCGTCTGGACGGCGAGCGACGTGAAGGTCCTCGCCCATTCGGATCCTCCCGGCATGCCGAACACCACGCCGTACCGGTTCCCTGACGGCGAGGGCGGCTGGATGACGCTTGTCTTCCGTGACACGGAACTCTCGGATCGGATTGGTTTTACGTACAAGGAATTCGATGCGGAAACAGCCGCGGAAGATTTCATCCAGCGAATACTCCTCTTGGTGCCGGGCCCCGGCGATCCGGATCGCCTGTTGACGGTGATCCTCGATGGGGAAAATGCGTGGGAGGAGTACAAGAAGGATATCGACGGAAAGGGATTCCTCAACGCGCTGTACAGGAAACTCAGCGCCTTGCAGGCGGAGGGACGCGTCGTGACGACGACGACGTCGGAGTACATTCACGGGAATCCGCGCAGGGGAGTGGCACCTCATCCCATCGCATCGCTCCCTCCGATGAAGACGCTCTGGCCGGGATCGTGGATCAACGCCAACTTTGATACATGGATCGGCGAACAGGAGGAGAACACGGCGTGGGAGTACTTGCTGCAGGCCCGGCAGGATCTGGATCGTTCGGGCGTTGCACGCCCGGCCCCCGCGGCTGCTTCCCCCGCGGCCGGGACGACGGCATGGTTCGCATATCGCACATGGGAGGAAGTGTACGCGGCCGAGGGATCGGACTGGTTCTGGTGGTACGGCGACGACCAGACTGCTCCCGGCGGCGACAAGCCGTTCGACGATGCTTTCCTTGCGCACGTGCGGAATATCTATACGTTTGCCCGTCGTGCAGGGGGTCTCATGCCCCGGCGCGAGTTCAAGCCGATCATCGACGACCATGTCACATCCGGCGGCGGCCAGGGAACGATGGCGCAAAGCCGTCTTCCTCTCAGCGTCGTGTTCACGTGCGATGCCAGGGGGGAAAAAGTCCCGAAGGGGATCTTCATCGCCGGTGATTTGCCGCAGCTCGGCGCCTGGCGGCCGAATGTCGTTGCAATGCGCGACGACGGGCAGGACGGAGATGACAAAGCGGGTGACGGTATCTGGTCATTCCGCGTCGAAGTGCCGGCAGGAACAACAATCCATTACAAGTACACGAACAGCGGGTTGCCGGGACAATGGACACCCGGCGAGGAATTTCCGATCAGGAATCGGACAATCGCGACCGCGGAAGGCCAACCCACTCCATTGATCATCCATGATACTTTCGGACGGTAATGAACATGAAAAAGTCTCCCCACCCGAACGCGCTTGATACGCTCGAGGAAGCCCTTAAAGAAAAGCAGAAGGATGCCAAAAAGAGGAAATGGCACTACAAGATCCCCTCGCTCTGGGTTTCTGCGCAGGGAAGCGGGCGGAGCCTTGCCGTGGATCCCTATGCGTTCTACCTGGGCGTGATCCGCAAAGTGAAGAAGCTGCACGAACATCCGTCCGGGAAGGGCGCGGGGGGGGAATGGACACGCGAGTCGGTCATCTATAACATGTTCGTTCGGACGACGACAGCGTTTGACCACGATGGGAACGGACAGCTTGGGCTGCCGGTCAATGCGGAGGGGTTCCGTGAAACGGGGACATTCCTCAAGGCGATCGCGATGCTCCCGTACATCAAACGTTTAGGCGCCACGACGGTCCACCTTCTCCCTGTCACATCCATCGGGCACGACGGGAACAAGGGCTCGCTCGGGTCTCCCTATGCCATTCGGAATCCGTACAACATCGACGAGAATTTGAGCGAGCCGTCGCTCCGTCTGGACGCCAAAACGGAATTCAAGGCCTTCGTGGAGGCCGCGCACAACATGGGCCTGCGTGTGGTGGTGGAATTCGTTTTTCGCACGGCGGCGAAGGACTCGGATTGGGTGAAGGAGCATCCGGAATGGATGTATTGGATCAAGGAGTCGGTCCAGGTCAGGGACCCGCAGAACCAGGACGAATCGCGCTATGGATCCCCGCTGTTCACGCCGGATGAGCTCCGCCGTATCCATCAGGACGTCCTCGAAAACAAAATGGACAATCTCATCGCTCCCCATCAGGTGTACCGCAGCTTCTTTACGGCTTCTCCCGCCTCGGAGGGAGTGCACAAGGAAGACGGCAGGTACATCGGGTTGCTTCCTGACGGGACGCGGGTGAAGATCCCGGGAGCCTTTGCGGATTGGCCGCCGGATGACAACCAGCCCCCCTGGGGCGACGTCACTTATCTCAAGATGTACATGCATCCGGATTTCAATTATATCGGGTATAACACGATCCGGATGTACGACAATCGTCTCACGGAGCTGCAGCACGTGAATCGTCCCCTCTGGGACCGGATCGTCGGCATCATTCCCTACTACCAGCGCGAATTCGGCATCGATGGTGTCATGATCGATATGGGCCACGCTTTGCCGATGGAGTTGAAGGAGGAGATCGTCGCCGCCGCGCGGATGAACAATCCCGATTTCGCATTTTGGGATGAGAACTTCGCCATTACGGCAAAAAGCAGAGCGGAAGGGTACAACGCCGTCTTCGGATATCTGTGGGTGGACGAGCACCACCGGGAGAAGATGAGAAGCTTTATCGCGCGGCTGGCGAATGAGGCATTCCCCATCGCGTATTTCGGTACGCCGGAGAATCACAACACGCCCCGGGCTGCGTCGCGTTCCGGGGGGACAGCGTATTCCCGTTGGGCGTTTGTCGTCAATTCTTTCATTCCGGCAGTTCCGTTTATCCATTCCGGATATGAGCTCGCTGAACGATATCCCATCAACACGGGATTGGATTTCACGCATGACCAGATCCGGCAACTGCCCTCGGAAAAGCTGCCGCTCTTCAGCGAATATGCCTACAATTGGCTGAGCAAGGAGGAATTCACCCCCTTTGTGAAGAAGGTGCTCGCCCTGCGCGCAAAACATCTTTCACTCGTCACCGATCCCGACCCGGCGAGCTTCCAGGTCCTCGTCGCCGACAAGGAACACATCCTGGCATTTGCCCGCCTGTCGGAGAAGCCGAAACGGCGGCTTGCGGTCATCACCAACAGCGACTTTTCTTCGGCAATCGACAGTGTCGTCGACCTTGGCGCTTCCGCACGACCATCGGTCGACCTTCTTTCGGGAAAGAAGTTGAAGTGCGTTGATGGAAGAATCCATGTGCAGCTCGCGCCCGGCGAGTGCATCGTGTGTGAATACTAGAGGGAGCGACAACCCCCATGCGCGAATTTCAGAGAAAGCAAACCAACGGCTTCTATGCGTTGATCAGTCTGCCATCGACCGCCATGGGGTTCGCCCTGTCGGTCCAGATCTCTGCGCTGAGCTGGCTCCTCACCACGCAGTTCCATCTTGCAATCGACCAGGTGGGAATTGTGTGGGCGGCCGGCCCCCTTGCGGGGATCGTCGGGCAAGTCGTGATCGGGATGATCAGCGATCGTGTCTGGTTCTGGGGAGGGCGCCGTCGTCCGTTCATCCTCATCGGCGGCACCCTGGCGGCTCTGATGCTGTTTGCCCTGCCGAACATCGAAGCAATCAGGGCGGGCCTCGGCATCGGCAGTCTCATGGTCGTTGCCACCGCCATCGCGCTGACCCTCGATCTTGCCATCAACGTCGGCTTTAATCCGACCCGCTCGATCATCGCCGATGTGACTCCCGAAGGGGACGGGCGCACAAAGGGATACACCTGGATGCAGACAATCTCCGGGTTCTTCGGTGTTACCGCGTACGTCATCGGCGCTGTCATGGGGAACTACACTCTCATCACGGTGAGCGTCTTCATCGTTTTCCTTTTCTCCGTTCTTCCCGTCTTTTTCGTGACGGAACCGAGGGAGCTCCGGGGCAGTCCATCTCCGGCCGGAGATGCCCCCTCCCCCAAGCGGAAGACGCAATGGGGTCAACTCTCGTGGATCTATCTTGCCCACGCGTTTTCCTGGGTGGGCGTGCAGACGATGTTCGTCTTCATCATCGCCTTCATACAGCAGAAGATGCACCTTTCCGCGGAACCCGGTGCGGCTGCACAGGAGTCGGGAAGGATCATTGCCATCTCGTTCGCCATCCTTAATACGGTCGGCTTTCTTCTTCCTGCTCCCATTCTCGAACCGCTGACAAAGAAATTCGGCCGCGTCCGGGTCCATCTGACGGCTGTGGCCATCATGGCGCTTGGTTATGCGGGCGTGCTCATTGCAGGCGGGTCGCCGACAGGTTTGTATCTGCTGATGGCGGTGATCGGCGTCGGCTGGGCCTCCATCGTCTCGCTCCCGTTCGCCATCATGACGGAAAAAGTTGAGAAATCGCGCACCGGCTTTTTCATGGGAATCTTTAATCTGTCGGTGGTCCTTCCCCAGTTGTTCGCCAGTCTCGTTCTGGGGAGAGTCATCCTGGCCTCTCCCGACAAGTCGGTCATCTTCATGATCAGCGCGGTGGCCCTCGCTCTTTCCGCAGGGACATGGTTCTTTGTCAGGGATGCGAGACCTGAGCTGTCCCGTGCAGGGGGTGGACACGAAAGCGCTTCGAGGCATTGAACTCATCAGTGAAGGAAAAACGTCGATGAAACAACGACTCTCCGGACGCCAGGTCTGGAACATGAACTTCGGGTTCTTCGGTATCCAGTTCGGCTGGGGGCTGCAGATGGCAAATATGAGCGCCATCTACCAGTACCTCGGGGCGAGGGAGGAGGACATTGCGTGGTTGTGGATCGCGGCACCGCTGACCGGACTCATCGTTCAGCCGATCGTCGGGTACTACAGTGATCGGACCTGGAACCGTCTCGGGAGGAGGCGCCCGTATTTTCTGGTCGGGTCGCTTGTGGCAACGCTTGCACTCATTGCCATGCCGAATTCTCCGAACGTCTGGATGGCGGCGGGACTTCTCTGGATACTCGACGCAAGCATCAATATCACGATGGAACCGTTCCGCGCCTTCGTGGGGGATATTCTGCCGGAGGAGCAAAGGAAGACCGGCTTTGCGATGCAGAGCCTCCTCATCGGGCTTGGTGCCGTCCTGTCCTCTGCCCTCCCGTACGTTCTCACGACGTGGTTTGGCGTCGCCGGCCCGACGGCGGCGGGAACGATTCCGAGGACCGTGCAGCTTGCATTCTATGTCGGGTCATGCGTGTTCTTGACGGCAGTCCTCTACACGATCTTTACGACGAAGGAGTATCCGCCGGAAGATCTCATCGCATTCCAAAAGATGAAGGAAGCATCGGCGGGGGCCGGCCGTGCATTTCGCGAGATTCTCCGGGGAATCCGATCGATGCCGAAGACCATGCGCCAGCTCGCGGCCGTCCAGTTCTTTACGTGGTTTGCCTTCTTCTGCATGTGGATCTACTTCGTGCCGGCCGTCGCCACGAAGGTCTTTGGCGGGGCGCCTGGATCACAGGAATTTCAAAGGGGAAGCGAGTGGGGCGGGGTATGCTTTTCGGTCTACAACGGCACGGCGTTCGTCTTTTCGTTCTTGTTGCTCGTTCTTGTCAGGAAATTCGCCGCACGGACGATTCACCGGGTGTGCCTCGCCGCTGGTGGGGCCGGCCTCCTCCTGATTGTGGCGTTTCCTCAGCAATATCTCCTGCTCTTTTCGATGGTCCTTGTCGGCGTGGCCTGGGCCAGCATTCTTTCCATGCCGTACGCCATGCTCTCAAGCGCCATCCCGGCCGAAAAGATGGGGTTCTACATGGGAGTCTTCAATTTCTTCATCGTCCTGCCGCAGATTCTGGCCTCTGCGGGACTTGGGCTCATGATGAAGCATTTCCTCGGCAACAGCCCCATGAACGCCGTTCTCCTTGGCGGGTGCTCCTTGATTGTCGCCGCACTCGCGGTTTCTCTGGTGCAGGAACACGTCATGGCGCCGGAAGAGCAGAACTGAACGCCGAAAAAATGGGGGCCCGCATCACGGGGCAACGCGCACGATCATGTCATCGTACACGTTGGGATCGTCCGGCCCCTTACGGCCGCCGCCGTTCCATTCACCCTGCTCCCGATTGACAGTGCGGAACTCGCCGATTC
>Ga0182027_10009424_pt1 | contig 14035 bp, 13 predicted proteins | sample 712E1DmetaG_FD_121300 | JGI IMG/M metagenome (GOLD analysis project Ga0182027, IMG submission 121300) | Permafrost microbial communities from Stordalen Mire, Sweden - 712E1D metaG (Illumina Assembly) | ecosystem: Environmental > Terrestrial > Soil > Wetlands > Permafrost | place: Sweden...
ATTCTGGTAAATGATGGCTCAACCGACAATACCTTTGAAGAGATTAAGGAGCATTATGAACTTACAAAGGTTAATTACTATTTCGACTACCACATACCTTGTGAAAGAATAAGAGGGGTATATAAGTCAAAAAATCCTTCATATAACAGGTTGATTGTAATCGACAAAAAAAATGGAGGCAAAGCTGACTCACTAAATGCAGGAATAAATATTTGCCAGAACAGTCTCTTTGTTTCCATCGATGCCGATTCAATCATCGAAACTGATTCGATTCTTAAACTTGTAAAACCATTTCTTGAAGAAAAAGAACGGAAGGTAATAGGAGCTGGTGGAGTAATAAGAATCGTTAATTCGTGCGATGTGGAACGAGGTCGAATACGTGAAATCCATCTTCCTGGCCAGATTCTGCCTCGTCTTCAGGTTCTTGAGTATACACGTGCTTTTCTTCTTGGAAGGATGGCCTGGAGCCGGCTTGATGGATTGATGCTTATATCCGGTGCTATGGGTATTTTTGACCGTGAAACGGTTATAAAAGGCGGTGGCTACAGTATCAAAACCGTAGGTGAAGATATGGAACTGGTTCTACGTATGAGACGACGCATGGCTGAAGAAGGAGTGAAGTACGAAGTGACATATATACCCGATCCTCTCTGCTGGACACAAGTGCCATCCGATTTCAGATCATTGCGCAAGCAACGTACTCGTTGGACCCGCGGTCTGGTGGAATCTCTCACGACACATCGTAAAATATTTTTTAATAAGACTTATGGTCGTTTGGGTCTTCTTGGATACCCGTACTGGTTTTTCTTTGAATGGTTAGCACCACTGATTGCTTTTTTGGGTTTTATTTTTTCTGTTTTTCTTGTTGTAACAAATTCGATTAACTGGCCATTTTACCTGCTACTCTTCCTCTTTATTTACACCTTTGCAGTATCTCTTTCGATATGGGCAATACTTTTTGAAGAGATAACTTATCATAAATACAAGAAAAAAAGAGATGTTCTGAAACTCCTGATTGCTGCCCTTTTGGAACCCTTCTTTTATCCCATGCATACCTATTTTGCCGTCAGGGGGAATCTTGAAGTACTAAGAGGCAAAAAAGGATGGGGTAAAGCAGTAAGGAAAGGATTTGCAAAGAAAAAGAAAACAATACGTAGACTATCATCAGGTTAGTCGTAGAAATGTTTTTTCAATGTATTAGTAACACCTATAAAATAAGATTTATGAAAGCAGAAAGTTCCTATGTATATTAAATTTAATTTAATATTCTAATTTTCTGTGACTTTTAAAATTTTCAATCCAAGTACACCCCTGGCAACAAATACATAATTTGCATTAGCTTCAACAAAGTTAACTGATGCGTCAAGGTTAACATTACCCATCCATGTTAACTGACCAACGGTATCTATTTTAGCAATATCCATTCCTCCTGCGCCATTTGCTATATAGACCCAGCCATTATTGGAAACTGACACTCCGTTTGTAACATAATCCCAGGGTGATTCACCTTCAGGAACTGTTGGTCTTGGTAAAGCTGAAATTACCGTGGAAGGCATATTAGAAGATAAATCATAACATTTTAAACCTTCTTCACCAAGGGCAACAAGAGCAAATTTATTGTATAATCTTAATATGGATTTGGCTTCAGGATCAGTAGAACCACCAATTTCTTTATCCCAAATACCAGGATTATATAAATGACCAGGATTTCCACCAAGCGCTATTTCAAAATCTTTATTAACATCAACTGAACGGGCATTTTCCATATCCATAAAACTCACTTCTTTCATTTGATTGTCTAATATTGTCAATCCTCCGCCAGTGCCGGATGTAACATAAACTTTGTCATTGTAAAATCTCACATCGGTACCGACATAGCCTTTCAGGGAGAAATTTACAGATTGGCCTGATTCAAATTGATTGGATGAATTCAGTTCATATCTTTCTGCATAGGCGCTATCACGAGTTTCATCTGCTCCGGTAATCCATAGAAAAGTATTACACTTTGCAGAAGGTGAATATTTAACATCCACTGAACTTACATCTTTACCCTTATTAGTTTCCTTATTAATGAAAATAACACTAGATACCAATTTAGGTTCGGCTGGAGAGCTTATATCAACAATATCAACTCCACCCAAATATCTTGGACCTTGGGTGTTGTATGTTACGTAAGCATAATGATCAACTATCCGCACATGAGAGGCTTGTAAAACTTCACCGTTATATTCCGGGGGTGATAAACGTGCAATCAGCTGAATAGTTACTGAAGAGCTCGGTGTTCCTTTACTACTTTTTATTGTTTTTTTTGCGGTATCTCCAAAAATATACGCAGGTGTATTATCAGTTAAAGAAATTCTTTCATTTAAGGTATTAAGGTTGTTGTTGATTAACATACCTTTTGATCCTATGTTATCTGATGATTTTCTGAAAGTCTGATCATCATTTTTTTTACACCCTATTACTATAAGGAATATTGTAATACAGAAAAGAAATAACTGTTTCATAATTACTTGTTTTTAAAATAAATTTACGTTCAGAACGGCTATTTGTAAATCTGATTATCATTCTGTAACCTTTATCAGGCATATGCTACATTACTGTATGCGTCAATACCCTTTTAGTTTTTGTCTAAATCAAACTTACCCGAGAATAATTTTTATTAAAGAAGACAGTCGCTTTGATAAATGCAAAGATACGATATTTAAGCGTCTCCTGCAAAAGTGGATAGATTCTACTATTAATGAATACACTAATCTACAAATATTACGCGGCTCTGTCGCTTTAGATCAGGCAAAAAGGGTGTAGCATTAACTCAATTTTAGAAACCTGTTTGCACTGAAGATTTATAGGTACATAGCACCGTAAAATTTGTAGAATAGAAAACCCCTGGATAAAATAAAAGGTGCAGCGCACCGAAATATTTTATTTGAATTTTTTTATTCCCCAATTATCTTAACAAGCACCCGTTTTCTTCTTTTCCCGTCAAACTCCCCATAAAAAATCTGCTCCCACGGGCCAAAATCGAGTTTTCCTTCTGTTACGGCAACCACTACTTCCCTTCCCATTACTGAACGTTTGATATGGGCATCGGCATTATCCTCAAAACCATTGTGCTTATATTGTGAATAAGGCTTTTCAGGTGCCAGCTTCTCTAACCATACCTCAAAATCATGATGTAGTCCTGATTCATCATCATTGATGAAAATACTTGCTGTTATGTGCATTGCATTAACCAGTACCAAACCTTCCTGAACACCACTCTCATCAAGGCATTTTTCCACTTGTCCTGTAATGTTTAAAAAAGCCCTGCGGGTAGGTGTTTCGAACCAGAGTTCTTTACGATATGATTTCATGTTTTTGTTCAGAAAGTTATATGATTATTCTGAAATACAATATCAACATCATGATTTAATGGCATATATTCTCTCTTTAGGAGAGCATTCTATCTCTTATCAGAAAGTCACACTGATGTTTATTTACGGTTTTCCAGGACAATAGTATAGGCATCGAATGTCCAGAATTTTCTTAGTCCAAACTTACATTGAATAACATTGAGCGCCGCTGAAATACGCATCCGGTTACGGGATCCGTACATCATGAAGTAATAAAGCGGAGGCCGACGGTAATTGATGTCAACAGGTTCGAATTGTGGAAGATCTTCCCACATGGGATTAAGCCGCGGCTTTTCCGCTGAAGGTTGCTGTGAAGACATTGAGTAAAAAACGGAAGGCGGATAAGGGCGGCTGTTTTCCGGATTCTGCCAGAAGTATTCATGGTCATGCTTCAGGGAAACGACAATCTTACCACCAGGCTTGCAAACCCGGCACATTTCCTTAACAAAAGTCATTGCATGATCGGGTGAAAACACGTGCATAACGTGCGATGAATGTACCCCATCAAATGAATTGTCGGGGAAATCAAGATTGAGTGCATTTCCAACGGATACCCGGAAACCATTGGATTTACATAAGTCAATATTGTGAGGGTTAATATCAACTCCGAAAATTCGTTCAGGCGCATAATGAAGGAATAATCCAACTCCGCAACCTACATCCAGAATTTTATCACATGGTGATAAGTGTTTCCAGACAAAATCATATTCTTTCTGTTTCGAAGCATCTGAAAGAAGAATATTTCGTCCCAGTGATTCCAGCTTTGATAATAGCTTAGTCATATCCAGAAGTAAACTTTTATGAAAAAGTGTATAAATCTATTCTCATCTGTTCCTCAGCCGCTTACCAAATTTAAACCATATTTTTCCGGAATACAAAAATATATTTGTACTGAAAAAAAAGACAGTTTTAATATGTGAAGAGGGGTAATTTCCAGATATTAAAATTTGTCCTCTGACAGAAGACACTGAAGAACCCTGGAGGTTCTCTAAAAAAAGTTCAGGGAGTAACAAAAAAATCTTCGGAGAAGTTCACCAGATATACTTTATCCGTTGACCTTGTCAGAGCAGTATAAAACCATCTAAGGTAATCGATAGTTATTTCGTTCCTATTGAACATACCCTGATCGATAAATACCCTCTCCCATTGTCCACCCTGTGCCTTGTGACAAGTAACGGCATAGGCAAATTTTATCTGTAGAGCATTAAAATAGGGATTATTTTTTACAGCCTCAAATTGTTTTCTCCTGGTTTTAATATTCAGATAATCTGCCAAAATACTCTGGTATAGTTCTTTATTTCTGTCTGACGGCAATGCAGGTGTATCAAGGTGTAGCACATCCATCATTACCTTGGCCTCAATTTCCAGATTATAGTCAGGAAACTTCAATACCATATCGGCAAAACGGAAACCATATCTTTCCTCATATTTCCTTATCTTTCTTACTTCGGCAATATCTCCATTTGCAATAAATCCTGTGCCTTCCTCGTCCTCATCTATGATAAAATAGTTATTCTTTACAACCATAACTATATCGCCCGGACTTATCTCTTCCTCCCTGAAGAAGATCCTATTACGGATCCCCTGATTATAACGGTTTGCCTGTTTATTTGAATTAACAACAATTACCGTTCCTTCCATCCCGCATGTTCCATATGCCGAAGAGATCTCATCTATCAGCTCTTCCCCGGTTATTCTGATTGTATCCTTGTAGTTAATACAATCGATTGAAGGATGAACCAGGTTGGTTTCAGCCACCTGTAAACGAACACGGGTCGCATTCATAAGAACCCCTGATGTTTCACTTTGCCGGACAACCTGTTTCAGTTCACAGGTAATCAGTCCGAATCCGTAACCTCCAAGGGAGGCTGGATCGAGAGCCGGACTCAAAATGGATCCTACCGGAGGAAGCTGGGCGGTATCACCTACAAGAATTAGTTTGCATTCAGCACCCGAGTAGACAAATTCAATCAGGTCGTCAAGAAGTCTGCCGCTGCCAAACAATGATGAATCTCCTGAACTATTTGATACCATTGATGCTTCATCGACAATAAAAAAAGTGTCCTTATGAAGGTTTCTATCCAGTGAAAAGTTTCCAACCCCGTCTTTTGATGATTTTTGCCGGTATATCTTCTTATGAATAGTAAATGCCTGTCGTCCCGAATATGATGCAAGAACTTTCGCAGCTCTACCGGTCGGAGCAAGAAGAACCGACCGTATCCTTAACATATCTAGTGTTTTAACAATGGAACTTATTACGCTTGTTTTACCTGTTCCGGCATACCCGGTCATCAGAAAGATCACATCATTATTGTTATCGCAGATATATCCGGCAATTTTCTTAAACGCATCAGACTGATCATCAGTAGGTGTATTCACAAGATTCTTACACAGATTATTATATATAATGGTATCTCGCATGAGTATTTAGAAAATCCCAAACTGCTGCTGGAATATTTTTCCTATTTTTGTTTGTAAACTTAACCAATCTTGATAACATTAAGAAATGCCGTTTCTTGAACTTTTTGACGAGACCCTCGATATAAACTCTACTGAAAATTATGAGTTATCCATTCAGGTAAGTCCCGATGGATTATCATTTTGTCTTCTTGATTCAATAAGAAATAAGTTCATCATGATCAGGTCATTCGAGGCGGAAGAAAATAAGTACTATAATGCAGATAAAATAAGTGAGTTGATCCGGAATGATGATTTTCTGAGTAAAAGATACAAGAAAGTGAATTATGTAATAGTTTCATCTAAGTTTACCCTCGTACCAGCGCCACTCTATGACCCGGGTAAAAAAGTTGAATATTTCATGTTCAATCATAACCTGAAAGAGGACAGCATTGTACTGGCAGATAAGACTAATGATCCTGATGCATTTCTTGTGTTCTCAGCATCTAAATCAATCAGTGAAGTAATGAATAGTTTTTATCCCGGAGTATACCCACATCATCATATAAAACTATTATTGGACCATACTTCTTCAACCAGAAAAAGTGTAATAGGTAATTACATACATGTTCATGTTGAAAGGGATTTTTTTAATCTGATTATATTTAATAACAATATACTAAAATTCTGTAATTCATTCGCTTACCGAAATATCTCAGACATTCTATATTATGTTCTTAATGTCTTCAAAAACCTGGATATCAAACAGGAAGAGACAGTTTATTTCAGTGGTTTGACAGAAAAGTATGATGATCTCTCATCCAGTTTCTCATTGTACATAAGGAATATAAAATTTTCAGAACCTTCAGGGAATTTCACATTCAGTTATGTCTTTAATGATACGGAACTTCATCGGTTTATTAATCTCTTTACAGTTGTAAATTGCGAATAATAGGGGGCAGATATAAAGGCCGGAGGATCAATCCTCCCGCGAATTTTAAGGCCAGGCCAACCACTGACTTTGCCCGTGAGGGTTTATTTAATATCCTGAATAACAGGGTTGATTTTGAGTCTATCAGCATTTTGGATCTTTTTTCCGGAACAGGAAGTATAAGTTATGAATTTGCGTCGCGGGGAGCCCTGGCGGTTCATCTTGTTGAGAAAGACATGAATCATATTTCTGGTATTAAAAAAATATTAACGGAGCTGAACCTTCAGAATGTCAGGCCGATCCATATTGATGTGAGAGCATATTTAAAGACATGTTCTGTTAAATATGACATTATCTTTGCCGATCCTCCATATGAGCTTAAATGGCTCGAAGAGTTGCCTGACCTTGTTTCACAGGCTGATATTATTAAAAATGAAGGATTTTTCATACTTGAACATCCCAGGGATCTGAGTTTTTCCGGTCATAAGTTATTTTTTGAGCACAGGAATTACGGAGGTGTGAATTTTAGTTTCTTCCATGGTTTATGTACTTGAATAATAGTTTATTACATTTCAATCTACAAAATCTCCAGTGAGAAACTGACCGATAATATTTTCAAAAATAATTTTGCGGAGTTAAAAATTAGGTTAATTTTGCAACTCGTTTTACAACTGGTGCGGTAGTTCAGTTGGTTAGAATAACGGCCTGTCACGCCGTGGGTCGCGGGTTCGAGTCCCGTCCGCACCGCGATTAAAAAACACAAAGCCTCTGATAATCAGGGGCTTCGTTGTTTTGGAATGTTGGGATGTGTAAACTCAAATAAAATAACCAGGTTTATCTACATTCCGGGCACTTCACTATTCCTGATGTGCTGTCGGTAGTAAATTCCTTACCGCATTTTTCACATTTAACCTGATTTTTGTCTTGTGCAAGCAGTCTGCCGGCAATCGCTGTGTTAAACTCTAAAGCTTGTAAATCTCTGATCTGCGAATAATTGTCTCTGCGAATATTTGCAGCTACATGATCTTCCTCTTTTTGAATTGGTATATCTATTTCATTTTTCATTCAGCAAAGATACGAATAAACTCGCCCACGACCTAAAGTTTAATTAGCTCAACCCGCCGGTTTTTGGCTTTCCCTTCCGAAGTTGTGTTTGGTGCAATGGGTTCTGTTTCTCCTTTACCGTCAGTTTCAATCCGGGTTGCTTCAATACCATATTCGGTACTTAATGCATTTTTAACCGAAACTGATCTCTGTTTTGAGAGGTCAAGATTTTTAGCATCATCACCATCACTGTCTGTATGTCCTATTATCTTTATTTTTACAGCTGGATTCTCTTTCAGTACGGTTGCAATCTCCTTCATAGTACCCGCAGATTCAGGCTTAATCTTATCACTTCCCGAATCGAAATAAATCCCGTAAGTCACAAGTTTTCCTTCAGTTATGAGTTTATTACGCATATCCGGAGCGCCAATTGCGACTCTGAAATTTGCGACTAGATTCAGTGCTTCAGAACCGGTTTCAAAGCGAATAGCGTTGTATCCCAGACCGGGTGCAAGCGCTTTCGCAAGATCAAATATTTTAACCTCATTTAAATAGGCTCTCACCCTGGTCTTTTGAACCCAGAATGATAATCTTGTTTTCTGATTAATAACCAAAGGATTATTTTCAGTGTTGCCATTCAAATTATAAAGACCTTCTGAATAGGTTGAATATTCATGTTGATAATTTCCGAATTTCATTCTGATGCCTGCCACTCCCGGAATTGCTCCGCCTTCTCCAAGATCATTAGGATTCAGTGCAGAATAGATATAGAAACCGAAAATTATAGTCTTTTCATCGTTAGTTCCCGGTATAGGGAGTAAATCAAATTCAACAGTGAAATTATCGGGAAATACCTTTTTTGTTGAAGGAACAAATTCAGCACCAACACCAAGTTTAAGCCATCTGCCGGGGAAAAGGTTAGTTGTGACAATCTCACCCGAACCATCAGTGTTCCATAAAGCCGGGAAATCACCAATGTTATCCTGGGTGAAGTCATCAAAAAACATTAATGATTCTCCCGGAATGAAATCGTATTTAGACGTGGCGCTGAGTTTTTGCTCAGCCGGGGCTGTTTGTTGCGTATCCTGACCTGACAACAGGCCAGTGCTCAGGATAGATATCAAAACAAGAAAAAGACAATTTGTTTTCATATGCTCGGCTTAAGTAATTAATTATCCATTAATATTGTAATAAATTTACGAAATAAACTGAAGGTGAAAGAGAAAACTCAGAAATATACATTGAAGTTTATGAAGATTGTTCCAGAAAACCGAAATAATAACATAAATTTATGATTACAAGACCCTGCCAAAATGAGTAATAATAAAATCAATCGCCGTCTTTTCATTAAAAGCACTACGTTAGCTGCCACAGCCCTGACTATGGGAGGGAAGAGTGCTTTTGCAGTAAATCCATCACGTCCAAAGAATTTATTACCAAGGTGGAAAGGCTTTAACTTGCTGGATTATTTTTCACCTTCCATACCCGGAAACACCGAAACAAACAGTACAACTGAGGATGATTTCAAATGGATGGCTGAATGGGGCTTTGATTTTGTCAGACTTCCTATGGCATACCCAAGATATCTTATGTTTGACCGTTCAAAAGATATAACTGCTGAAGAAGTTTATAAGACCAACCCAAAAGTTCTGGATGATATTGATCAGCTGATATTTATGGCTCATAAGCACGGGCTCCATGTTAGTCTGAACCTGCACAGGGGTCCTGGATATTGCATAAATGCCGGATTCCACGAACCATTCAATCTATGGAAGGATAAAGCGGCTCAGGACGCTTTTAATTTTCACTGGGGAATGTGGGCTGAACGGTATAAAAACATTTCATCTGAAAAATTAAGCTTTGATCTTCTCAACGAACCTGCGTTCATTGATGACATGAATGACCAGTTTGCCAAAAAAAGCCTGGTACCGGGGGATATCTACCACAGGGTTGCTGAAGGAGCTACCAAAGCTATCAGGGCAATCACCCCGGATCGTTTAATAATAGCTGATGGAAATGGTGGCGGAAATAACATAATTCCCGAACTAATTGACCTGAAAATAGGCCAAAGTTGTCGTGGTTACTGGCCTGGATTAGTCTCCCATTATCAGGCTCCATGGGTCTGGAAAGACCCGTCAAAAGCACCCACACCAGTCTGGCCGGGAACTATTGATGGTAAAATATACGGCAGACAACAACTGGAAGACTTTTATAAACCATGGACTGACCTTCTGGAAAAAGGAGTAGGTGTCCATTGCGGCGAATGTGGCTGCTGGAAAAAAACACCACATGAAATATTCCTGGCATGGTTCGGTGATGTAGTGGATATACTTACAAAAAGTGGAATCGGTTATGCTCTCTGGAATTTCAGAGGCGATTTCGGAATTCTCGACTCAGGTCGAACTGATATTGAATATAAAGACTGGTACGGTCATAAACTGGATAGTAAGTTACTTGATCTATTAAAAAAATATTAAAAAATAACCACAAATATCGCAAAGAAGACGCAAAGGCCTTAAAGCCTGAGCCATGACACATCGCCAAACATCTAAATATATTTTAAATTTCTTCTTATTTGCAGGCCATTACGCCTTTCAGATATCCTATTGATTCAGCGATACCCGGAAGGGGGTCACTCATATCTTTTTCAAACTCAAGGCTGCACCTACCGGAATATTTAATTTTTCGAAGAGTTTCAATAACTTTAGGAATGTCGATGATACCACGCCCCATCTCTACAGTTATTCCTTCTTTTGCAGCTTTATCAACATCCTTTACGTGCATGTCATAAATCCTTGATCTGTATTTTAATATATCGACAGAAGGATCCTGTCCGTCACGGGTGGTATGCCCTATATCGATGCAGATCCCGATTCTTGCATCAAGATCCTTGATGTGGTTCCAAATATCTGTTGCATTCGGGTATAATGGATTGTCAGGACCATGATTATGAATCGCCATTTTAAAGTCATATGTTTTTATCTTTTTCTCGACATAAGGAAGAAGTGCATAATCAGGCGCTCCGACAATCATTTTTACTCCGGCCATCTTTGCATATTCAAAAGCCTGATCAACAGATTCCTGTGTCTTCATATAAACAACTCCGACAGTATAAATATAAATACCCGCTGATTTAAATTTTTGAATGACCTCATTAATCTGTTCCTGAGAGCTGTTCATTGGCATATGAAAATCCTTCAGAGAGAGATTGGTAACTCCTGTCCTTTTCATCATTTCGATGGTCTTCTCAACTGTAAACTCCCTGAATGTATATCCAGCCATCCCAATACTGAAAGTGTTGGTGGCTTTATCTACTGATACGGTCATACCTTGGGAAGTATACAAAGAAGAGGCACCGGCTGCAAGAACTCCAGCCCCCGCTAATTTTAAAAACCCGCGACGTGAATTCATAATTTAGTTTTTAATATTATAAGTGATTGTGCAAAACGAATTAACTTCTTTAACTTATTTAGGTTTTCTTACAACCATATTATTATCAATCAACCTGCTGTTATAAGTTTGAATAATTGCTTTAAGTTTTTCTATCATTTGACTTTCAAGCTCCGGTTCTTTCCCGATAAGGCTATTTTCGAGGAATAAGTCGTTTTTATAATTATATAATCCGACGGGCTTGTTATCAATCATTTCAAGAATATGATCTTTCATATACAAATTATATGTACTGCCATTAGTATTGAATGCGTAAGATTCATACGAGTCATCCAACAGGTTATTACCGAAGGCAATGTATGGTTCATCATAATTAAGATAACTCAGTATGGTTGGCATTATATCGATTTGTTGCGCAATCCTGTGCTTAAAGCCCTTAAGATCACTTCCCGGTTTAAAAAATATTATCGGTACGCAGTACGCACCAAAATTATTCTGAAACTCTTTATGAACCGATTCATTTGTATGATCAGCAGTGAGAACAAAAAGAGTATTCTTATACCAGGGTGTTTTAGAAATCTGATCAAATAATTCACGTAGCGCAAAATCACTGTATCCTATAACTTCAAGGATTGGAGCAGGACCCTTTTTAAACTTACCTGCATATTTTTCAGGTACTTTAAATGGATGATGAGAAGATACCGAGAATATTGAAGCTATGAATGGCTGTTTGAAAGTGTTTAATTTCTCCCCGAAAAATTTAAAGAATGGTTCATCCCACACACCCCATATTCCATCAAAATCAGCCTTATTGGGATACTGATTTAGTCCAATGTAATCATCAAAACCTGCCATCTTTGTGAACGAGTCAAATCCCATGGATCCGTTAGGTGCACCATGGAAATAAGCAGAATAATATCCTTTCTTTTTAAGTAATTCAGCAATCCCGTTGATTTGATTATTAGCATAATGAGAAATAGTATAAGGTGTTTCGAGGGAAGGGACTGATGCCAGAACAGAGGGCATAGCATCAATAGATTTCTTTCCGTTAGCAATAGAGACATCAAATGTAAGACTGACATTAATAAGGGAATCTATAAATGGCGTATAACCTTTATAGGTTCCTCCCTCAAGGTTTGGATTAAGCGATCCGATATATTCACGGGCAAAACTCTCAAGAATAATTATAACTACATTCTGGTTATTAAAAGGTTTTGTATTTACCGGAACATGAAGAGGGTTGTAAAGTTCGTTCAGCTTTTTGTCGTCATAAAAATTATATCTCACAAGTGGTTTTTTACCAAAAGTTCTGAAAATGCTGAATGGCGTATTGAGAACAATAGCGACATCGCGTGGGGAATCTACATAACGGGCGGCGTTGCTTATAGTAATCGGACGCGTTGAATGTTTATAGCCACCCCTGGCAGCCCCAATAACAAGTGCAATAACCAAAGGGATCATCAGAATGTTAACGGAATAATATCCTAACTTATTGACATTCACGGGTTTTTCAACCTTTACTTTTTTATAGAGATAAACCATTAAGAACCAGACAAAGAATGTAAAAAGTGTTGCCGGCCAGTAATCAATCAAAAATCTGAAAAACACTTTTGTGTTGTTTGTATCATGCTCGAATGTTTTGAAAACATCAGCGGTTGCTCTTTTGTCAACAAACCTGTAGTAAACAAAATCCATCCCGTTCATAGCAATGGCGAAGCCATTTGTAATAAAGAAGATATACTTCAGAATCGACTGATAAACATCCTTATATCGGATTTCCAGAGGAATAATATGCAAGAGGATGAAAAGCATGTTGATATAGACCACTGCAGAAATATCAAATGTCAAACCACCTCTTAATATTGTAAAAAACTGACCTGTTGTCAGGCCTGGAAACATTTTGAAATTAAAAAGGAAAAATCCTATTCTGCACAAAGTGAACAGGACCATTATCAGTAGAATCCTATATATAAGAACTACAAATATATTTCTGGAGAATACCCAGTTTTTCATATTATTATTTGTTATGCATTAATTTTTTCTGATCTGAACAGATCATATAATAAATAGCAGATATAAAACTATGAAAACTACTTTGAAGTTGCAAGTCTGACATTGTTAATCCAGTATAATTTGGATCCGCTACTACCTGATGAACCTGAATGAAATAATGAAGATGGCCTTGGTCCCCTGTTTTCAACCTGTTTATTCATTACAGGTAAATAGCCATACTCTATTCCAAGAATAAATGGCATTGCCCCATTACCTGCTCTTGTGTTTCTGACAGGAAGTTTCATAATCGGTATTACCAGTTTATAATAGAGTATTCCGGCTTCATCGTATTTAACCGAACCTCTGAAAGAATCATGATTATCAGATGGAAAGTGCCTTTGCTGTTCAGTGGTGAATCCTATAATTTCTATTGTATTTGCCAGAGCGATGGGATTGACAGGGTTCCCATCAGGAACTGAATTGTTTTCCTGATGATCAGTTTTCCTGTGGGCTCCCTGATTCTGAGATCCGACAGGAGACCTGACACCCATTTTCTTTTCTTCCTTACCATCCATACTTATCCATATCGTGAGTCCTTCTTTCAAAATCCTGTTCTGAGTTCCCTGGTCTTTTACCTTAACATCGAAATATAAGTTGTCATTGTCATTTGAAATGAAACAATACAAATCGCTATTTCTGATAAGCTGATAATCAGATGCTTCAACTTTATCACTGGCATGCCAGCGAATTAAATTCAGATTTTCTTTCTGGGCATTGAGACCACTGCATACAAAGAATGACAAAATCAATATTGATGATTTCATAACATTAACTTTTGATTCTGCTTTTTAAATCTTCCAATATAACCAATTATTTAAAATGAAAA
>Ga0182027_10009426_pt1 | contig 14035 bp, 6 predicted proteins | sample 712E1DmetaG_FD_121300 | JGI IMG/M metagenome (GOLD analysis project Ga0182027, IMG submission 121300) | Permafrost microbial communities from Stordalen Mire, Sweden - 712E1D metaG (Illumina Assembly) | ecosystem: Environmental > Terrestrial > Soil > Wetlands > Permafrost | place: Sweden...
CGGAAGAGACGGAAAAGGTCAAGGATGCGCGAGATTGAACGTCTGAGGACATGGCTATTTTCGGATGAGGCATGACTCCTAAATTTATTCCGCCAAACTGAAGGAGTAGCAACATATTGACTTCCAGGTCTTTGCCTATATACTAACGCCGCATTGTATGGCCCCAATTCTTTAAACCTTATGATAAAGTCGAGCATTTTTCTGAATTCTTTGGTGCTTCGGTAACTGCGGATTTCGGAATATAATTTGTCCAATTCAGGGATATGGCTATTAGTCATTTTTTAACACCTAATGTTATTTATTTAATTATTTGGGATTTGTGTTATCTTTACTGTCTTTCTTTATTTATTTGGCTGTAATATTTTCATTTTGGTCCATATGACCTTACCACCCTTGCAGACTAAAGGTCATTATTATGCTATTTGAAACGTTTTTTCAGGTGCTAATCCTGTCTTTCCAACATAAAGAGCATAACTTGATTTTCGGGGCGCAGATCAATCAGAATCACTTCTTTTCATAGAAGGGAATGATGTCAAGTTGTTTAAATGGCTCATAATGGTTATTCCGGATCAATCCTCTCATTGGTTTTTGTCCGATGAGCAAAGTTTTGAGCGTGTTCTTATCGTTAGTATTGGTTAAGCCAAAATTATCTGTGATAATCCTGCTATCATCTCCTTCTAATTGCAAAGCAATTTTCGTACCAATGTTATCAAATACGACGGTATCAAAATCACGAGGTGTTTGAGATGCAAGAATAAACCCAATTCCATATTTTCTTGATTCTCTAATCAAATCGGTAAGAGTTTGATCGTACGATATTTTATGCGCTTCATCCAATACCACATAAAGTTTAATTTCACGGGACGGGCCGACTGAAAGCATATGGTTGTAAATTGATTGAAGGGTAAACCGACAAACGGTTTTCATTAATTCGACGGTTGGTAGCGTTGAAAGGCGAATAATCGTATTTTCGCAAAGCATATTGGCAAATGATTGTGAACTAACCGCTGAACTAAAAATATTATTTTCAAAAATCGGCTGTACTCGCAGTTTTAGGTTTCTAACAGAACCTTTTTGTTGCTTTTCCATATGTTTCAGTACTTCCCAAATATCGTTAAAGGCGGGAACATTAAGATTCCAAGTATTTTTATCATCGGGGCGAAATCCTGATTGCTTAAACGCTTCCATAATGGCACTTCTTAACATTGGATGCTGAATATCACCCAAGGCAAATATTTGGTCTAATATTGATGCAACCCGATATACAGTTTTATTGAAATTTTCTTTCTGCTTGGTAAATGGGTCCATGGGGATCTCAAGAGGATTGATATTCATACCCTCCGATGGATCCAGCACTTTCGAATGCGTGGCATCTAAAAATGTTTGTCCATTCCCATTGATTAAATTGTTAGCAATGTATTCTCCTTGAAAATCAAGGATAAGAAAGGGAACATTTAGCTTATTTAATTCAAATAGCACAGAGCAAGTAGTCTGAGATTTGCCGGCTCCTGATTTCCCAACTATAAGCAAATGCTGATTAGCTAATTTTTTAGGTTTATCAGAATAGGGATCAAAAAATATTTCTTTATTTCGGTCACAATCAATACCTAACATGATTTTCCAAGACTTATCCAAAGTTGATTTGTCCCCCCCACCAATTATTTGATTCGCTCCATGTTCCGTTTCTTTTGCTCCCGGAATTACAGGGCTAGGTATGGTGCCTGATTTTTCGTATTTTGATTTTATTTCGCTTTTATGAGTTTCTTGAACAATCTTATCTTCGGGTTTAACTTCTGTTTTTTCTTCACCTTCAGAACTCAATTCAATTTCAGATTGTGAAATATCAAGTAGCTCGCAAATATCACCTTGACCGATCTGATAAATTCTATTACCTTGATATTCCTCCATCGCTTGAGTATTGCCCTGCCAATAAAAAATAAAACCTGACTTTTCAAATGAAATCGAAAACTTATTTTCGTCAATAAGCTTTAAAATATGCTTTATTTCGCCAGAATTATCTTTGCTAAACAAACCGTGACGAACGCCGCGATCAAAGTAAAAACTAATTAAGTTCGATAACGTTTTATTCGATAGTTGCTTGTCTATTTTAGGAACGTTATCATCTTCAATGAACTTGTTAATTAGCGCTTTTTCTGAACTTTCATTTTTCTGAGCAATTTGGTCTTTGAGGTTGAGAAGTTCAGATATCGTTCCTGCGCCGCTGCGGAATTTCACCTCAATTAAATTGAGATGGAGCTTATTATCTTTTGCCTGAGCCAAAATTAAATCTGAACGCTGAATTGTTATTTCTTCATTTGGATTCCTTCTGCGGTTATCCGTATAAAGGTCAACGTGGGTATCTACTGGGATCAGAACTGCATTTTTAAGTTGTCCTTTTTTCTCTAAATATTTCCTGGTGAGTGCTAGCCCAATTATTTCCTTGGCGCTATTCGGATTATTGATAAGCTTGAGAGCTAATTTCCCGGAAATCGATTTTATTACATTTAAAATTTCTTCAGCGCGAAAACCGGATGAAGGAATTCCTACTTTCTTTAAACCATCTTCAATGAGTTTTTCGATTTCTTTTAACCAATAGGTAGAAACAATAAGTCGATGGCCAATTCCATCTATAAACTCAGGTGTGTAGTCGATTAAATAGCTTTTTACCGCATGATCGTTATTTACGGGGTTATCAAAATATTCAATTCCGAAATTTCGATCAATGGTAAAAACCCAATCTGAATTTTCATGAATTGAGGTGATTAAGTGTTTGTCAGTTTCTGATAGTTCTAGCTGAATAGTTGGAACTTGGTCAAAACTATTGTTCCAATTAAAATATGAAGCTGAAAACCCGAGCAAACATTTCGCTGTTTTAAAAATCAATAATGCTATGGTATCTCCATCAGTAATTTCTAAATTTTGATTGGCGATAACTTTTCTAGACCATGTGGCAGATGACGCCTCAACATGAAAATCCGAACGGTATTCCGCCATTAAATTGTTAAGGAAAAAGCTTCCATTGGTATTACCGGTTTTACGAGTAAGTGTTTTCGTTGAAAACCGATCAATAATAACAGTGATGTGTGCTTCTTTAAATTGAATTGAGTCCCATTGATTTTCTTTTACTCTAATTTTGGAGAAAAACAGTTTGGGGAATAAAGGATTATTATTTGGCTGTAGTAATTCCTCGTCAACATCGCTCATTATGCCATCTGCATAATTATCCTCATTCATCAGGTCATCAAAGGCGCTTCCCAATAGTTCATAGCCAAGATTGCCATAGAAAGTGATATCGTATTTTAAATGGCGGAATTGCTCATCTTGCTGAAGCTTTCGGATGGTGTTTAACATTAGATACCCATCGCCCGGATTGATAACGTTCATTTTTAAAGTAGAAACATATGGATGATGTTTAAGATATCGCCAAATTCTGTCTTTAATGTGATCCGGGGTTATTGAGGTAATTTCTCCCGCACTTTCTCTAAACCCTAAAGCTCTCATCAGTTGTGTTACGACTTTACGAATATCGGTGGTTTTGCTATTTGGTAAAATACTCCAATATAAATCAATATTATCGGTATTTACGTATATTTCATTATTTGCAAAAGATAGCGCCGATGGGACATTGAGCGAAGTGATTTTCTTGATGCTGTCGTTATCCACGGCTTTGTATGCTTCATCCTCTGTCATTCCTTCTAACTTAGATGCCCAATCAAACAATAATTGCTGATATTGCAATAACCATAATAATCTCATTGGGTGAGTAGGACTGAGAACAAGAATTTTTTCGATATTGTCAGTAGTGCCCATTTCAAAATAAATTGTATCTATTCTCATCAACGGATGAGAAATGTGAAGAAGGTTATTTATTTCTCCATCAACCGCAGTGTTATTTATCCTAGTTTCTAACTCATTTAACATTGCGAGATATTTTTGTGCGTATTCAATTATTTCAGGCTTAAATTCTCGTAAATCTAAAATTTCAATCACGGCTCTTTCTATCTTATTGCTTAACAGATCGAACAATTGTCTTCGAGCATTTAGGAAATCATTATAAGTACTGGCACACGGTGCTGGAGTAGGGATATTATGCTTTTTAAGGTTATCTTCATCCATGAAACTTTGATTCACTAAATTGACATCCCATGCCCCGAGGTTATACGGGTCAGTAAGAATTTTTCTTTCAATTTCGAACAATATCGGGTTAGTCAATATTTTAAAAATATGTTTATTATTCGTTTTTAGTTTATAAAGATTTGTTCTACCAGTCTCCCAACTTTCGCTTTCAATAAACGAATTCTCCCTATGTTTAAAAGTAGTTTCAAAAACAGCCTCAGCCCGATTACGGATGCCAATAATCTTCTCTTTAATCTCATCTATCATTGCGCCACCATCGATATAGAATGGTTCGCTTTCTGCTTCTGCAAGATTACTCCCATCAGCAGACTTGGCATAAATCCTAAACTGGGCGAGAATAGTTGCGCCTTCCTCAAGTTCGAGGTTGTTTAGTCCAAATTTTAATTGTCTTTTACTTCCCTTTACTCTTTTTGTTTCTAGTTCTTCGGCCTCTTTGTTATTGGCTTCTTCTCTTTCCAGTACTATAACGAAATTTTCAATTTTTTCAGTTTGAGGGGGATTGGTTTTCCATTTGATTGTGACGGGTGTATTTGTGGAAGCGTATAAATTATCCCCTTTATATTCAAATCCCGGTGCTGCGTGACTCGTCTGAGCGTTATAAAGAGGATCGAGGAATAATTCAATTTCATCCCCTTCAATGTCTTTGAATTTCCACTTATCAAAAGTGAGTTTACTTCGCCAATTAGTATCCTCTAAAATTGTCCTGGTCCAGTCTATGGTTTGAGTCACGTTACGGTTTAGAAAGAATTGGAGTAAGTTGTTACGCAGATTATTTTCCTCAGACATCAGGCCTTTAGATACTAACTCTTCAATGGCGAGGAAAATCGTTTTATCCGGATTGCTAATTTTATCCACACATTCTCGATTTCTCTCTAACCGTTGATAAACGTTGTCTTCTTTTAATTGTAAATCTGGGATGAGTTCTAGATAACGTAAATAGGCACCTGCGTTTTGCCAATTGCAACCTTCGTTTCTAAGAGCAATTAAATAAGACAGATGATTCTCTACAGAGAGTTTGGAAACCGACGACGGCGAAAAAATAGCATGTAGTATGTTTTGCTCATCCGGATTAAATGTCTTTATCAGAGCTTCTTTGTGCCTGGAAAGAACTCCAGCGAGATCAAAACTTTCAAAGGTGTGAATCCCATAACTATCCTCGGCGGCTCCCCGCAAGCCTTGTTGAATGAAAATAATCAAAACACCGAAATCTGTTCGATTCCTTAGTTCAATTAAACGGCCGCTATCTACTTCAAAGGGTTTGGTGCAACTTTCGACAAGTACGTAACCTTCCACATCTTTAACTTTCAACTCAGTATCTTGATTTATTTTTTCACAGGTAAAATACATTACGTCTTTCGGAAGATAATCCACGCGAATGCAATGGTTTCGCTCTTTTTGTAAAAGCTTCTTTTTCAGATCTTCAAAAACGGCGGACGAGATTTCCCGATAAAATAATTCTTGGGTTACATCAAATGGCATTTTATCACCCCGTTAAAGATTGTTTTAGAATTTCTTGGGCTTCATCTTCCAATCGGATGGCTTTGGCTCTTTTTTCGTAGGCTAGGCGCACCTTATCCCCGATCACTTTTTGCTCTTGTAATTTTGGAATGGGCACCAACGTTTCACCGATTTGGTCTTCGGTAATTTCATCAATGACTGCGCCATGTTTACATTTAATTAACTGTTGATAACCATAGTCAGAGTTTAAAAACGCATATAAATATCCAGGATCTGTGTCATTTTCTAGCGGCATTACCCGGATTAAATGTTCTGAGGCCGCCATATCTTCGAAATTGTTCCAAACTAAAACGGTTCTACCCAATGTTCCTGAGCGAGTAATTAGAATCCAACCTTTTTTAAGTAAAAGTTCATCCAGATTTGAAGTTTCTTGTTTTGATATATACTTCGGATCTGTTGGTCTAATTTGAATGATATTTTTCCCTGAAAGAAATTGCACGCCAAATCCCTTTTCCACGTAATTTCGTGAAGCACGGCTACCCATATATGCGCATGTAGCCACATCACTAAGCAATTTGTTGCTTAATGCGTTGCTCTGAATATTGTTTATAGCCAACTCCGCAATAGGATTGTAAAAATGTGCGTCTAAACGATATCCGCCAGAGACAAAAGAAGATTTCAACACGCGTGATTGTATTTCTCTTTGAGTATCATAGAATTTAGCATCCGCGAGGTCGATTGCAGGTAAATGATTATAGTCATAAACCAACTTGTTTGCTTCTTTCAACAAATCATTCGCTTCTTCGCGAAGTAATTTTACCTCTAAGTATTTTTGTTGAAGAGTGTTAATTATTGAATCAAGTATTATTGGTATTTTTAATTTATTAAGGTCTTCCTCGTATATATGGTCAACTACTGCTCCACCCTTTTTCCCAACTATCAGATCTTTCCCATAATCACTGGATATATAAAAATAAAGGAAGCCTATATTTTGCTTATCATAGGGAATTACCCTTAAGGCATCTTCGGTGATGGCAAACTTGGTAAGATTTTTAGAAGTAAAGACTGCATTCCCTATAGTGCCAGACCTACTAACTAGTATCCAATCTTCTTCAACTTGATAAATATTTAGATTAGTAGTTAATAGAAAGGATAGATATTTTTCAGGTTGAGGAGAATATTCCATCATCCCGGAGGTTGTTATAAATGGCATTCCAAATTGCGAATTATCAACAAAAATTCGTTTAAATATTCCAGGAAAAATTACTTTAGCCAATTCTGAAAGTTCAATAAATTTGACATTACTCTGATATTTGATATTGTCTGAAGACAAAAAATAATCGGCACTAAATCGGATATCATCTTCAGCTATTGTTGAAGAGGCCACCTCAAACGATTTTACTTGAAAATAATCTAAAATCTTAGGTCGCATAGTATTACCGCACCTTTATAAGAAAATCGCGGAACAATTCAGCTATTTTAGGCAAATCATCGGCAATGATTCTACCAGTCGTCTCAACGATCGGTAAAAAATCAAGAACTGAGGATTTGGAGGTTAATTCAAATAATTCTTTATTCAAAACCTCACGTCCGTGCTCATCTTTCTTATAAATAACACCACCGCGGCGATCTTTACCGACTTTATTGGCAATAGCCATAAAAACTGGATATTCTTTTAGTTTTCCTGATAAACTCTCGGCTAGTTTTTCTTGCTCAGATTTTCTGCGCAAAACAAGCACACTCGTTTGGGTTCCAGTTCGAGGTAAGAAAGTTTCCACAGGTAAATCAATACTGGCTAGTACTTGGCAATTTTGCATTATCCAGTAACGAATGTAACCATATCCGGGATTACTTAAAATACTGTCTGGTAAAACGATACCGAGTTTCCCTTTGCCGGGTTTTAAAAATTTTACGCACCGTTCAATGAATAAAACCTCCGGTTCCATTGCACCCCGGACACTACTTTCCATTACCCACCTGTCACCGTGCCTGCTCCATCCATGAGCCAAATCATATTGCTCTAATATTTCTTGGCTATCAATTTTGATTTTCGCGCCAAAAGGTGGATTAGCCATAACAAAGTCCATTGACCCTAGCTGTATCGCGGCTTCAGCCTCTTTATTATTCCAATCAGAGATTTTTTTAAGAGAGTTAACTGAAAACAATCCACCTCGCCCATCGTTGTTCATGATCATGTTCATTTGGGCCGTCTTTACCAAGTTGCTGTTAAAGTCAGTGCCGAATATACTCAATCCCGTTTGATGAATGGCATCAAATAGTGTTTTTTCTTCTGCTTCAGTTGGCGAGTCTTTATTCAACCATTTTATTCTATGTTGCTGACGAAGTTTTTCAGATACGTAGTTAAAGGCAATTACAATAAATCCCCCAGTCCCACAGGCAGGGTCATATATTCGATCGCCGGGATTAGGATCAAGCATCTTTACTGTCATCTTCACTACATTTCGAGGGGTAAAAAATTCTCCTTTGTGTCCCTCAAGGGTTGGGCCCACAATAGTCTCATAGGCTATCCCTTTCACGTCAACCGACGAATGTATAAAGTCGTATTTTTCTAACTGAGAAACAATGAATGAGACTGTTTCTGCATTAAGTAAAATGCCCTCCACTTGAGCCTCGAATAGGTTTTTATATTCGAAACGTTTTTTGACTTCTCTGAAAAGCGATTCTACCCGATCTTTGACTTCCTGCCTTCCTTCGGGAGTATTACGTTCGTCGGCATTACGGATAGCGAACCGAGGTCTCCCTCCATGCTGCTCATCTTCAATTTTTGCGAACAAAACTTTGAGGAATTCCCAAAATATTTGTTCTTTACTGCCCCCTTGGTTGGCATGAGTGTAGTCGTGGCAGCGCTTAAATGCATAAAGCAAGTTATTTCCAGTGGCCACTCGTAATCTTTTGCGATCAGTGGTATATATTGAATTTGCATCTTCACCCTTACGAGGAAAATCGTTGACCGGGAAAATATCGGTTTCAAACTTTGTTTTTTTCTTTTGGAAGAAGACGCTCACAACGCCATTCGTCCAACATGCAAATTCCGCCGAGGCGGTCTCAACAAGCCATTGTTCTAATTCAGAAGTTCCGCCGATTTTTGCTGTAGGATCATCTTTCGGTGAAGCGATGACTATAAGAATAAAGGGTTCTTTTTCTTTTCTATCGCTGTGGTAAACGACCAAAGCTACTTTACGAACTATCTGTTTACTTCCGTCGTATACTTTAATTTTTTCATCTAGGCCTATGTCGGTTTTTTCGTATTTATATTCTGCAACAAGAGTTAACTCAAAATTTTGGCGAACTTGTTCCTTATCACTGTCCTTAACTAATTTTCCAGTAATATAATCTTGAATTTTACCATCGGTGACAGAAACGACGCTGTCTACCGATTCGTTCTTAATTTCTTTTGCCATTAATCCTAATCCTTAGCTATTTACTTGAAAACGAGGTCTTATTACTTGCGAATTGGAAGCATCTGACAAATCAGTAAAAAAGCCCAATTGTCTTAACCTGTCCTTAAGAGCAACATAATTTACTTCCAGTGCCCGGGCTACCTCGGGGCTTTCACCAGATTCATCCGAAGCATCAATCATGACGCCATAGCGATTCTTTAACCAATTAGTAAAATGAGATACGGTAATTGGCTCAGTGATGAATCCGTCCTCATTAGCTCCCACTACCGCTACCTGTACCAGTACTTCTAATAATTGATTTCCTAAAACGTATTTACGTTGTTTTCCACGTCCACCCTGCATAAAGCCATCTTCGCGATTCATACTAAAAAGATCTTTTGCTAGCGATTTATGATGGCGTACCAAGTTTTTCCAATTGGCTTTGTCTTGGCACAATATCTCCACGTATTTATCAAGAGAGGAAATGGGTAAAGTTAAAATCGATTTAATTTCGGCGTCGTCTTTATTCTCTTCATCCGATACAATTTGATTTAGAACAAAACCGAAGTACCCTTCTAAATTGGGGTTGTCAAGAAACTTAACCAAGTCGGTCAAAGAAGGATTGTAAGAACCTTGTGTTTTAGCGAATTCGGATAGTTTTTTTAGCTTGTAATGAGATTTAAAGTAACGGACCATAGTTGCATAATGTCTGTTTACTGCCTGTTTTGACAAGGCGTCACAGGTTTTGTCTTGCCCGTTCGTAAGGTCAACAAAAAAACGGGGCTGAAAATCGCATTTGCACAGATTATCAAAATCTTTTTCCCCTTGTATGCGTTTGCATGTTTGGCATTTAACCTTTTTATCATCGACGATGCTATTGATCATTCCGTATGTTTTGAGAACAAATAAGGAGGTATGAAAAGCGAATAAAATGCGAAGGTATTGAAACAGTTCTCTGCGCGGAACTGTGTTTTTATATACCAATAATTTTAAAGTGTCAACTAAAAATAGCTTTTTAGAAGCTGAACATATAAACTCAAAGTCCTCCACTCGTCCTTTAACACCAGTATTTGGATTATCGATGCGGTAGTTGTCAAGAAGTTTAAGAAGAAAGAGCGTTTCAATATCGAGTTGCGACTGATAGGTTGTATCAAGTTTTAAATCATATTGCCCCACTCTTCTTGTGCCCTGCAGTAAAAAGGATATTAAAAAACTATCGTCCGAAGCTATTTCGGAATCTTTAAAAACATTATAAAGAAACTCCGACGCATCTCGATCTTGTGAACGAACACGAGGGTCAAGGAGTTTTATTGTTGCCATATGTAAGGGTTTGAAATTGGAGATGCGGCCTGGACCGGTTTTTCTCCTAGTCTCCTTTATTGTCACTGCGAAATCATCGCTGATCCAATTTTTCATAAGCCTTTCGCGAATAGGTTCATTTATTCCTTCAAAATTTAGAGTATCAGATTTTAATGTCTCCACTAAATCCTCAGGATATAAAAACTCCGTACGGTTAGTATTTGTAATTTTTTTGCCTTTCGTGTGCAAAAGCACTAAGAATCGAACAATAGCTTGTTCAAAATTCAAGTTATTGGCATCGATCGGCATCACTTTGTTAAAACGAAATGCTTTGTGTTTTCTTTCTATTATCATATCCTACGCTCTCGTCATAACTAATTTATTTTCTGCAGTACGTTCAAGCTTAAATAAATTGGTATCATCCTCTGTCAAGAAAACGCTATCTGAATTTTTCGTGGTTACTCTTCTTTTAAACATTTCCAAATTTAAGAAGAAAGTTTTAATTTCAGAAGACGTTGGCATGTAACCTTCTTTAATTCGCATCAGTATTTCAAAGAGGTCCAACGAAATGGTCAATTCTGCGGTGTCCTCTATATATTTGAAAAACAAGTTAGATGGGAAATGTTCTATATATGCTTCCTGCTGGCCTATATGGGGAATTTCAATTTTAAAACCTGCCGCTTTAAAGCCATAAAAAGCTTTCGTACTAGAGTTAGAAGAATTGACAGAACGGATACACAGGTTTTCAGAACCAATTAGATCGTTATAAATCCTCTCTGATTTACTGATAGCCAACGTTATGGCATTTCTCAGTTCATTGTTAGTATCTTTCCCTGTTCTTAGAAAATTCTCAAAGAGAACGAAATTCTTTGAGTGATACGGGAGTAAATCCATCCAACCTACCGAAAATTTACTTAGAGTTATTTCGTCGTTTCCTTCAAACAATATTTTTCGACGGATCGAAATATAATATTTTTCAGCGTTAATTTTTCTGTCTGGATCATCATCTTGGGTGCCCTGGGGTCTATCATTATAATAATTTTGCAGGTGGTTAATATCAGTTTTTGGTGATTTTGGAGACCTGTTTAATAAATCGTTGAATTCATTGGAACTTGGGCTGATATAAAATAGAAAATTATCCAGTTTGGGATTGGAGACAGCGGATACATCCAATTTAGCCAATAACTGAAGGATGCGGTCTTTTTCTTCCGAATTAAAAATGTTATTGTAGTAAAAACGATCAATTATTTCATTGCCATTATCAATATCTTTTTGTATTTGCCTGCAATTATATTTGTTGAATAAAATGAAAGACAGAACCGACCTAATATCCCTCATCGTAATATGTTTATCTTGTTTCAAATGTACTGCTAGAAGAATTTTCTTCAGTCGGTTTCTAACCTCAAATCCTTTTTCAGCATTATTAAAAGTATCGACATTATATTTAATGTAACACCGGTCAGAGTACGCACAGTTGTTTTGTGTACAATGTTCCCACACTCCGTTAGGTTCCTTTTCTGTGTCTAGAAATTTATTTAACAGTAATTCAACAATGCTATGTGTGTCATGGTCGTCTATTACTGTACGAAGATTAAGATTGATAAAGACTAAAGATTCAGGTAATTTATACTCAGCATTTTCAAAATAATGGTAAATTTGACGGCCGAGCCATTCGTATTTTCGTTTGTTTAGAATAAAATCGCGGAGTTTACCTTCATTGATCGCGATTATTTTCGTAAAAGCAGTTTTGGGTTCTTTGCTACCTTCAATATCCGCAAAGAATTCAGTCAATACGTCTTTATTGTCTTTATTTTCAAAATCCTGGCTGCCATCATATAACGTTTCATAAATAATATTGTTCAAAGAAAATACACAACCATTATCTGTGTTTTTGCTAAAAATGGCCGACTGCTCTCTTGCTAAATCTTCAACTTTTTGGATGAAAGCAGTCTTCCCGTCACCGGCATTACCGGTCAGTATGACCAATCTGGTACTAGAGTTAAAAATTCTCGGTATTAGTTTTTTATCGAGTAGAGTTTCAATATAGGTTTCTTCATCGTAACCTCTTGTATTGCCTGTGCTGATCATACTCTGGCTATAAATTTTGAGATATTCATCAACGTAGGGATTATGGTTATTCATTTTCCCCCCTTTATTGCCAATATTTGTTTTGCTGCCTTTGTCTAAAATTAGCAAGCCGTTCCAAAATCAAATCCTTTTGGTTAGGCTGATTATACAACGAATTTTCACTTGAAACAAGACATAATAACAATTTGGATGAGTTTATAATGTTCAAGAAATAAGTATCTGAGCTCGGAAATTTGTCGTCTATGGAATATTCGACCTTTCGCCCTTTTTATAAACCACGGCAAACTACTCGAATTGCAATAGTGAAATATTGGCGGATCATTCATGCTTCCCAATTCAGGACTATATTGGGTGAAAACATCGCATTTAAATGTCTCGATTGCCATTTCCAAAAATCGCCGGAGTCCAAATCAGACTTTGTTCTTGTTAGCGATGAATAATTCGCTCTTAAAATCTGGCTACTGTTTGATAACTGGCCTATCTGGGTATCAACCTTTTAACAAAGGCTTGAGCGGTCAATTAAATGTTTCAATCGCTTTCTGCCGGCTCTAAAATATTATGTTTTCAGTTTCACTTCAAAATAGTTTTTGCCAAAAAAGTTGTCAAAATTAGCAACCCTCAAACGATGGATTATACTTATTATTTTGAAGGTAGTATAATATTGACATTTATGAAGTCCCAAAGAAAAGTCAGACATGGCAGAACGTGTTGAAATCCCAATTTCAATACTTGTTCCAACCGGCCCTTAGGTGGAGGGTATAAAATCAGCGAAGGCAAAAAAGAAATGGAGGTTCCTATGGCTACAAAGAAATGTGGATATTGTCAGGGTAGGGGACAAACCATACATGGATTATGTCAGATATGTAAGGGCAAAGGATGGGTGACAATAAGGGAACCAGCAAGAGAGTGTGGAAACTGCCAAGGCAGAGGGATGACTACACGGGGAATGTGCCCTGTTTGCAGAGGGAAGGGATGGGTAACGGTTTAAACGTTTTTTCGGGGGATAATCTTAGTGAAAAGAATAGTTATAGAACCTAAAAACCCTCTTGACGTCAAACCAGAAGATGTCCAAAAACTAGCAGAAGAAATTCGTGCTTCATACCAGAACTATGACGTTACAGTAGAGGGCGAGGGATATTCTGGTTATGCAGTTACCTTTTATGAAGTGGTGAATGTTTGGATACTAGCCCCTGTGTCTGGAGCATTGGTATTGGAAATCACTAAACTCTCGATTAAATGGGCTCGTCAACGATTTAGCCAAAAAGGTAAAGAAAATCGCCCAAAAAGCATAACAATATATGGACCTAAGGGAGACCCTATAAAACAGATTACGTTGAAGAACGCGGTAGATGAACCGGAAATTCAAACGCCGAAGAGGGATGAACGTTATCGAATTAAACCACCATACGAATATAAACCAACCTTTTTCCCTCTAACCTTATGGAATAAACTTTTCAAAAAGAAATGATACAATTCTTTTACCCCGTGCTAACCACGACTAAGAAAAACTAAGCAATGTACTGAAGGCGAGTACACCGTTGAACCGGATGAGGATGTAGCGTTAAGCACACAACTCAATAAGGCCGTTGCTAAAATGCCGCACGATATCGTTACCAATGCACCCCGTCAGGCCATGACAAAACGTGTTTACG
>Ga0182027_10009428_pt1 | contig 14034 bp, 12 predicted proteins | sample 712E1DmetaG_FD_121300 | JGI IMG/M metagenome (GOLD analysis project Ga0182027, IMG submission 121300) | Permafrost microbial communities from Stordalen Mire, Sweden - 712E1D metaG (Illumina Assembly) | ecosystem: Environmental > Terrestrial > Soil > Wetlands > Permafrost | place: Sweden...
CGGTACTGGCTGAGCCGACTTTTTCAATATAACGGCTGAGATAGCCCGTTTTAACCCGCGGTTCGAACTTAGCGACCTTGGCCAGACGTTGAGCTATTTCTTTATCCGTGAGTTCCACGTCGATTTTGCAAGCACGTATATCGATATCGATAATATCGCCGTCTTTCAAGGCGGCAATTGGTCCTCCGCTAGCAGCCTCGGGTGAAATATGCCCGATGCAAGCGCCGCGCGACCCGCCGGAGAACCGCCCGTCGGTAATCAGTGCTACGGAATCAATCAGTCCCATACCACCCAACAATGATGTGGGTGTGAGCATTTCTCTCATACCCGGACCGCCTTTCGGCCCCTCATAACGAATGACTACTACATCACCCGGCTTAATTTTTCCCTGCATAATAGCCGGGGTAACTGCCTCTTCGGAATCAAACACCTTCGCGGGGCCTTTGTGTTTCAGCATACCTTGCGGTACAGCGCCGGCTTTAACCACAGCCCCTTCCGGAGCGATGTTCCCAAAGAGAATCGCTAAACCACCGGTCTGCGAATGAGCTTTTGCTTTGGTGCGAATCACTTCGCGGTCCAGAACAAGGCTGCTGCTAATATTCTCTCCAATCGGTTTCCCCGTTACCGTCATCAAATCCAGATTTAAAAGACTTTTTACCTCGTTCATTACAGCCGAAATACCACCGGCGCGGTCGAGGTCATGGATATGATTTTCACCGGCCGGGCTGAGTTTACTGAGGTAAGGCGTACGCCGGCTGATTTCATTGATTTTTTTCAACGGGAAGCTAATCCCGGCTTCGCTGGCAATCGCCGGCAGGTGCAGAACGGTATTAGTACTGCCGCCCAGCGCCATATCCACAACAAAGGCATTTTCCAGCGATTTTTGATTGATAATGTCACGCGGTCTGATATTCTTGGACAGTAGTGTCATTACTTGCTCGCCGGCTTTTCGGGCGAGATGAACACGTCTGGAGTCAACCGCCGGAATCGTACCATTACCCGGTAAAGCCATACCTAAAGCTTCCATCAGACAGTTCATCGTATTCGCGGTGAACATACCGGCACAACTACCGCAACCGGGACAAGCCAACTCTTCCATCTCCGTCAATTCAGTCTCGGTCATTTTTTTATTGGCGACCTTACCGACCGCTTCAAAAACGGAGATTAAATCGATATCCCTGGTTTTACCGTCAACCGTAATATGCCCGGTTAACATCGGACCGCCGCTGATGAAAATCGCCGGCAGATTCAATCTGACAGCCGCCATCAGCATCCCCGGGATAATTTTATCGCAGTTAGGAATGAAGACCAGCGCATCAAAGGCATGAGCTTCAACTACAACTTCCGCGGAATCGGCAATCAACTCCCGACTGGGAAGACTGTATTTCATGCCGGCATGGTTCATCGCAATGCCATCACAAATTGCTATCGTACCGACTTCAAAAGGAACGCCGCCTGCTGCACGCACGCCTTCTTTTACTGCCTTAGCTATAACATCCAGGTGCATATGTCCGGGGACAATCTCGTTGTAGCTGTTAACGATGCCGATGAACGGCTTTTTCATATCATTCCGGCTGACACCGACAGCGTGGAGCAATGCCCGTTGCCCGGCACGTTCGATACCCTTCTTTATTACATCGCTTCTCATTTATTTTCCCCTTTAATTCGATAAGTAAAAAAAAAAGCCGTCCCCGTGGGACGGCCCCTATGCGCAAGAGACGAACCCCACTCAATGACTTGAGTATGTAACAATAAGCACGAGGGAGAGCGTCTTAATAACCATAATAAGTTAAGATAACATAATTAAATGGTGTTGTCAAATGTTTTTACAGAAAGACGTTCAGCGTTCAATACGATGCCTGTTGTTCCCACCCAGGGTTGAGCCCTCCATATTGTCATACTGAGCGAAGCGAATGTATCTGTGAGTAGGGAGGAAAATTTACCAAACTGCTCTTCCATTAGATTCTTCATTTACACTCAGAATGACAGGTTAATGCCATTATTATCATAAATCAGCTAGCATCCGCTCCAAGACCACCGCTACCCCATCCTCGTCATTACTGGCGGTTTCATATTGTGCCACCGATTTTATCTCGGTTATGGCATTTGCCATTGCCACAGAGATACCGCAAGCTTGTAACATCTCCAAATCCGGTAGGTCGTCCCCAAATGCCACTACGTCGGTGAGTGATATTCCGTGTGCTGTTAGCAGCCTTCTTAATGCTTCAGGTTTAGTAGCCATTTTGGCGGTAATATTAAGCGGGGGATTCGCCAGGGCGCTGACATATTTAGCGCCAACAATTGAGATATCTTCTCCACATTGCTTTTCGAGAGTATCGGCCAACGGAAATATATTTGAATTGCTTAATGCAATATTGCACGGTTTTCTTATAATAGCTTCTTCCAGAGAAATAACCATCTCCGGCGTGGCGGAATTACGTTGCCATAAGGTTTCTTTGTCCCATATCCAATTGGTGCCGAACTCGTAGCCTTCAATTTCAATTGTGATCCGTGTCAGGGGATCATACTCCAATGCAACTTTAATGATCAAGTGTATCGTCTTTTCGGGTAGGGTTTGCTTTATCTGGCCGCTGATAGGAGATTTGCCAATCGCGAGTGCGCCGTTCATCACAACTAAAGAACAACGCGCTGCCAGGTCTGGCGGGAAAATATGGTTAAAAATACGCGCGGGACGTGAAGTTGCAATGATGACAGGGATACTGCGTTTTATGCACTTTTGTAACGCATTATGGTTACGATCAGAAAGTTGCGTGCGGCTGTTCATTAACGTCCCATCGAGATCAATGGCGATAGCACCAGGCAGTTTGTCAAATTTCGGGAGGTTCATTGTTCACCTCTGTGTGTTTTACCATCCTCAAATCCGGGACAATAATCCCTGCAAGCCACAATGCCCATCCCGATGAAAATCGGGATCCAGACGTAATTATGGTAATTCAGGATACCGGCTTCCGCCGGTATGGGAAGTATCTCAGTCCTTTCAGCTGTGGAAATTCTCTTTCCCCATTTTAGCTTTAACCACCGGCGGCTCATACCTTTCGTAGTATCCGATTAGCTTCCCGTTAGTGTCATGCACGCCGCGCATATAAACCCGGTGCTTCTCATTGTTCGCAAAGAGAACTTCTTCTTCGCCGCTTTGTAACCGCATAAAGCAATCACTAATCATTTGACAGGAATCAGCATTGTGGCAATCGAAGATACTTTTCCCTAATATGTTGCCCCATTTGGCGTAGTGCATCCTTGCCGGGGAATTCATGTATTGGATGATATGGTTGGTATCAACGAATACTATGGATTCATTCCAGCTATCGAATATTAAAGCCAGTAACTCCGGTTGTTCCATGTATTTTTACCGCTCATTCTCCATCTTTGTCATCTCATCCACCCTCGGCTGGTGTCGGCCGCCTTCAAACTGACAGGTCAGGAAAGCCTTAACCATTTGGGATAACTGAGAATCGTCATTTTCTGCACCCAGGCAAAGAATGTTGGCGTCATTATGCTGCCTGGCGCGGCAGGCCATTAATTCAGTGAGCGCCAACGCCGCCCTGATACCTTTGACCTTGTTGGCCGCGATACACATGCCGATACCCGTACCGCAGATTAAAATACCCTTTTCGTATTTACCGGAAACGACCGCTTTCCCGACTACTTCGGCAATATTCGGGTAATCAACACTAGCTTCGGAATAAGCACCGAAGTCTTTCGTTTCGCTGCCTAAATCAGTTACCAGTTTTACGACACGCGCTTTTAATGCCAGTCCTCGATGATCGCTGCCAATCGCAATTTTCACGATTCTCCTCCTAAGCCGTCATAATATCGGGTAAGATTTTTCTTAATATATCGATGGAAATGGCACCCTGTCTCCTGATAATCGGCATTTCTCCGGAAAGGTCGATAACGGTGGATTCGATGCCGCCGGCGCATCTGCCGCCGTCAATAACCATATCTATTTTATCACCAATCTGGGCTTGGACTTCAATAGCAGTAAGCGCGCTAGGTTGCCCACTGAGATTAGCGCTGGTACCAACAATCGGCTTCCCCAGCCCCTTGATTAGAGCCAGCGGCACAGGGTGATTGGGAATGCGAAATGCCACTGTTCTACCTCCCCCTGTGATAATATCAGGTACAACAGCAGATTTCGGCAGGATAATCGTCAACGCGCCGGGAAAAAACGCATCGGCCAGACACTTTGCTGCCGGCGATACTGAAGTAACAATTTCCGCAATCTGCAACCTATCAGCCAGTAAAACAGGGAGAGCCATACCCTTCGGGCGGCCTTTTACCTGAAAGATTCTATCCACTGCGGCGGTGTCCGTCATGCAGGCGCCCAGACCGTAAACAGTATCGGTGGGATAAGCCACTACGCCGCCGTTTTTCAGGATGGTAATGGCTTTCCGGATTTGTTTTTCAATATCATATTGAGATGAGTTCACGCTTCCCGCCTATATGATTCCTAAGAAAACAGTATATCCCATTCAGCGCTCATACGTCATCTAAAGATGAGTACCTTGGGGCTGTCATACATAGTTCCGTGAGTTTGTTAAATCTTACGGTTCATTCTGGCCTTCGCCAGAATCCAGATATCACTGCATTGCTACCGGCCTTCGCCGATATGGGTAAAAAAAAGCCCGCCATAAAAGGCGGGCTTCCTGTTTTTATTAATGAAATAACTATACATTTTATCTGTTTATGCGCATGTCCTCAAATAAACCATTTAACAAATGAAAATTCTAGACGGTCATCTGGGTGGACAGGAAAACCTGAATTCCCATCTGTTTGATCTGGTCCTGGACTTCTTCGATACCGTCGATATGGGCATCCTCATCCTTCAGTATGTTCTCGAGCAGTTCCCGGGTAACGAAATCCTTGGCATCGCCGCAGACTTTAATACCGGCATTGTAGGCTTTGATGGCATCAGCTTCAAAGGTATGGTCGGCGGCAAACATCTTCGGCACTTCATTGCCGATAAACATCTTCCGGAGATTATTGACAATCGGAACACCCTCAAGAAAAACAATACGTCCGATTAATTTTTCGGCGTGCTTCATTTCATCAATAGCGCGTTTCTCGATGGTCTTATCGAGTTTGGCGTATCCCCAATTTTCACAAACCGAAGCGTGAACCATGTATTGACTGACAGCCGTTAGCTCATCTGCCAATAAAGAATTAAGTACCTCAATGACTTTAATATCCCCTTTCATCTTAGCCTCCTGTCGAAATCTAACGTAATTTTATCCGTTATGAGCATTATATAATGTCACAAAATTCAAGTAAATACATTACGTCCCTGTTGGATAAAAATGACATAATTTTGTTATATCTTCTTGCTCTATATTAAACAACAAGTAAACTTTGCCCGGTAATTAAACGGTCAATTTCACTGTGCAAGTCATTCAACGCGCCATCGTTACTGATTGCATAATCAGCATCTTTGACCGATGATTGGATATGAAATAATTCTTCTTCAGCTGCGTCTTGACAAAGAAATTGCTCATAGGTATGCGGGTCTCTATCCTCACCGCGTTGAAACATCCGGTGGTAACGTATTTCCGGATTACTGACATATACATTGATTAAAATAAAATCCTTGCCAAAAATATTTCTTAAAACATTAACATCGTCCAGTGAACGGATGCCGGTGATACCCCCGATTGACCAACCGTTTCGTTGTATATTCTCAGCTGCCAACTTCACAAAACACCCCCTGCCGAACTCTCGAAAATATCGCTGGGAAATCTCCTGCAGGTTCTCTCTGGTCGGTTCTTTGCCTTCCTGTGCCGCAATTTCTCTAACCATGTCTCCGGTTGATAAAAAAGGCACATTATATTTAGTACGGAGATATTTCAAAACTTCGTCCTTTCCCGAACCGTTTTGCCCGATGACACCGATGACTTTCATAGCTCTTCCCTATTCCGTGTATATTACAACAATATTGTATACTAAAGAATACAAAGATATGAAGAAAAAATTTGCATTCGGTCCACTTCTCTGGGGCAGTCTCTCGTTTATTTTAGGTGCTGCCATAGCAACCTACATCGGTCCTCGTGACCGGGAATTCCTGAGCACTAATCAGATTGTCTTACCTCAGGTGTCGCCACAGTTCCCGGTGATTTATTTCTTCAGTGCTGTAGTGGTGATTGGTTTAGTTCTTTTCCTGATTCCCGTTTCTAAATTGAAGTGGGTTTTTAGAACCCTGTTCGTCCTTTTATATTCCTGGGGAGTATTTGTCGTCCTGTTTTCAGTCTTACAGTCACAAGTAATCATAATATTAATTCTCGCTGTCGCTGCCGGCCTGGCATGGCTTTTCAGACCAAGCGTATGGCTCCAGAATATATTAATGTTATTGGCTCTCGCCGGCGTCGGTACTGTATTTGGAATAATGGTTGAACCCTGGCCGATCATGGCCTTTCTTCTGTTAATCGCACTCTATGATTTTCTAGCGGTACGGTTTGGCTATATGATGTGGATGGCAAATAAGCTAACAAAATCCGATTCTCTGCCAGCTTTTGTTATACCTAAAACAGCATCTAATTGGAATCATAATTTAAAATCTACAGGTTCTCAAACTATTATTGAAGGAGAGGCCTCGGAAAGAGAGTACTCTATCCTGGGCGGAGGAGATATAGGTTTCCCACTCATATTAATGGTTTCCGTTCACGCTAATTATGGATTTGGTAGTGCGATGATTGTAGCAGCTTTTTCACTGGCGGGACTTATCAGTGCCTTTGTCATTCAGGGCTTGTTCCTGAAGGGAAAACCCATGCCCGCCTTGCCCCCTATCTCAATAGCTTCTCTCATCGGGCTGCTTATCGTCCGTTTTGTAATTGGTTAGGCACCTTTTTTATCTTCACCATTAAAGCATCCTCCATACTATCTTCCATTCCATTTTCCAAAGCCTATGCACTTAGTAATTAAGAAAAAGGGACCTAAAGTACTAGGCCAAATAGGCCGAAAGGGGGATAGGAACACGCGACTAATTATGGTTTAATAGTCTCAAGGTGTCTCAATACATATCAATATATTTATTTTATTAGGAGATTACTCTCGTGGCAATAACAATCGATGGGAAAGTGTATTACAAAACCTCGGAAGCTTGTAAGAAAACAGGGATTAGTCGTGCGACTCTCTTCCGATGGTTGAAAACAGGTATCCTTGAGAAGTACCATAAAGACCGAAGAGGATGGAGACTATTTACGGAAGAAGACCTGAACAGAATCCGAGCAGAAGCCCGAATAATAAAAACTGAATACTCCTTTAATGGAGAAAAAGATGACCAGAAAAAACTTACCTAAAGAAAAAACTCTTGAAGAACTCAAGGTTTTAAAACAGCCCGTTGTCGAATTGGAAGCGCTCGAGGCTGCCAATCAGACTGACGAAAAATCAAATCAGTTTGAGAAGCAAAAATACAAAGCGGTTTTCGAATCTGCCAATGACGCAATTTTACTCATCGACAAAAAAGGCGTAATAATTGACGTCAATAAAAGGCTAAAGGATTTTAGCGGTTATGCAAAAAAAGAATTAATAGGGAAAAATATCGCGTCATTAGTTCAAATAATGACTAAAAAAAGTTTAGCTTTAACACAAAGTAACTTTTTAAAACGGTTAGTTGGTGCGAATGTCCCGCCTTACGAAGTTGAAATGATTATAAAGAATAAAGAGTCAGTAACCATTGAAATAAGTGCCCAACCACTGATGGGAAATGACAAGATAGTTGGGTATTTAGTGATTTTACGGGATGTTACCGGGCATAAACAAGCAGCAGAAGTACAGGCAACAATTGAACAAAACCTCCGTAATTCGTTAGATAATTTACCGCTGGGTTTTCGTATTAACGATATAGATGATAACACCTTGTATTCAAACCAGGCATTTCGGAATATCTTTGGCTATGAAAATATCGATGAAGTTAACACAAATCCCCCGCTAAAACATTACACACCTGAATCCTATGCCGATTATTTCCGGCGTAAGGAGCAATATTTGCGAGGTGAATCAGTTTCGAACGCCCATGAAGTTGATATTGTGCGGAAAGATGGCGTTATCCGGCATTTACAGCTTTCTACTGTGGAACTGGTCTGGAACGGTAAGAAACAGTTCCAGACTCTCTTTAACGATGTCACCGATCACAAGATGGAAGAGGAAGCGCTGAAAACATCCGAGGAGAATTTTCGTAACTCAATGGATAGTTCTTTGATGGGTATTCGTATTGGTGATGCCAATTACACCGTGTACGCGAATCAAGCCTTATTGGACATCTTTGGTTACAAAAATATCGACGAAATTAGAGCAAACCCACCGCAAGCGTATTATACCCCCGAATCGTATGCCAGTTGGGTCTTGCGTCATGAAAAAATAATACGTGGTGAACCGGTTCCGGACAATTTAGATATTGATATCATACGTAAAGACGGCGCCATTCGACATTTGCAGGTTTTCCGTAAGAAAGTGTTATGGGATGGCAAGCATCGATACCAGAGTATATATCACGACATCACCGCCCGCAAGACGGCAGAGGAAGCGTTGCGGGCAAGCGAAGAGAAATACCGGCTGATTGTGGAGAATAGTAATGATATTATTTTCACTCTAAACACCGCAGGAGAGTTCATGTATCTGTCTCCTTCTGTGAAAAAGATACTTGGTTACAATCAAGATGACTTACTAGGCGTTCCTTTCCGTTCACTGGTCCATCCGGATGACCTGCATGTTATCGAGAATGCGGTACGGCTTGGCGACACGGCTGCTAATCAAACTACCGAAGGTAATCAATACCGTTTCCGCCATGCCTCTGGGGAGTGGCGCTGGCATATCTCCAGGGGCACTCGCATGCCGGACACCGGCGGAAAATCATTTCACTTCGTCGGCATAGCGAATGACATCACCGCCTGGAAGAAAGCAGAGGAAGCTTTGAAAGCATCGGAACAAAACTTCCGCAACTCTTTGGACAGTTCATCAATGGGCATTCATATCGTTGATACAGACATGCATCTCCAATACGTAAATCAAGCATTCCTGGATATGTTTGGTTACGATAATATCAACGAATTAAGAGCAAGTCCCCCGGAAGAACATTACACACCTGAATCGTATGCCGCTTATCTCCGGCGTAAGGAGCAATATTCGCGCGGTGAACCAGCTTCGGACCCGCATGAAGTTGATATTATCCGCAAGGATGGTGCCATTCGGCATTTACAAATTTCCAGCAGGGAAATATTATGGAATGGCAAACAACACCGGCAGTTTCTTCATAACGACATTACCGAGCGCACAGAGATAGAAGAAGCTTTGAAAATATCGGAACAAACTTTCCGCAACTCTTTGGACAGGTCACCGGCGGGTATTCATATTATGGCTGATGCCGGTTACACCCTGTATGCGAATCAAGCGTTACTGGATATCTTTGGTTACAAAAATATTGACGAATTAAGAGCAAGCCCAACGTTAGAACATTATACACCCGAATCGTATGCCAATTACTTCAAAGGGAAGGAGAGATATGAGCGCGGCGAAATTGGGCCAGACCACATGGCTATTGACATTGTACGCAAAGACGGCTCCATTCGGCATTTAGACGCTTTATTCTTACGAGTGTTCTGGGATGGCAAGCAGCAATACGAGACTGTTTATACCGACACCACCGAGCGCATAGAGATAGAAGAAGCTTTGAAAATATCGGAACAAAACTTCCGCAACTCTTTGGACAGTTCACCGATAGGCGCTCGCATTGTTGATCAGTACGAGCAAACTTTGTATGCAAATCAAGCATTATTGGATATCTTTGGTTACGCTAATTTAGGAGAAATGCTATTGAGCCCGCCGAAAGAACATTTCACCGCTAAATCGGCTGAGAGCGCGTTGTTACACAAAAAGCAACGATTAAATGATAAAAATTTCCTCGAAAAAGTTGAAGTCGACATTATACGTAAAGATAACACCACACGTCATTTGCAGATTTTCCCTAAGGATATACTTTGGAATGGCAAAAAAGAGCTTCAGCTTTACTACAATGATATTACCGAGCTCAAACAGGCACAAGAAGCTTTGAAATCATCGGAGCAAAACTTCCGTACCTCAATTGACAGTTCATCGTTGGGCATTCGTATCTCCGATAAAGACAGCTACACCTTATATTCGAATCAAGCATTGCTGGATATCTTTGGTTACGAAAATATCGACGAAGTTAAAGCAAAACCCCCCAAGGAATATTACTCACCAGAATCGTATGCCGATTACCTCAAAATGATGGGAAAATATGAGCGTGGCGAAATAATACCAGACCACATGGATATTGACATTGTACGTAAAGACGGCTCTATTAGGCATTTACAAGCTTTATTTTTACGAGTGCTCTGGGATGGCGAGCAGCAGTACCAGGCTATTTATACCGACGTCACCGAACATAAGCAGGTAGAGGAGAAACTTCGGCAGGCATCCCAGGAATGGAGGACAACTTTTGATTCAATTACAGATCTAATTACTATTCACGATAAGGATAACCGGATAATCAGCGTGAATAAGGCTGTGGCAGACATGCTGAAAACAACTCAGCAGGAGCTTATCGGTAAGTACTGTCACCAGGTGATGCATGGCACTAAAGAACCGCCGGCCTACTGCCCGCACCTGCTGACATCAAAAACAGGTAAGTCTACTACAATAGAATGGTTTAATCCTGATACTGAAGTTTATTTATACGAATCCAGCTCACCCATGTTTAATGAAAAGGGAGAAGTCACAGGTTCAATTATCGTTGCCAGAGATGTAACGCAACAAAAAAGGATGGAAGAACAGCTCATTATGACAGACCGTCTGGCATCTATCGGAGAATTATCTTCAGGTATTGCTCACGAGCTGAATAACCCGCTGACCAGCGTTATCGGTTTTTCCCAATTATTAATGGAAGGTGATGCTCCTGCCAATATTAAAGAGGATTTGGCAACCATTTACAGTGAAGCCCAGCGGGCCGCAGTTATCGTTAAAAACCTGCTGACATTTGCCAGAAAACATGCCCCGATCAAACAGCTAAGCCAGATAAATACCGTAGTAGAAGATGTGCTGAGACTACGCGCTTATGAACAGAAGGTAAATAATATTGAGATAGAACGACATCTGGCGATTAATCTTCCGGAAATAATGATGGACCATTTTCAAATGCAACAGGTCTTTCTCAATATAGTTGTCAACGCAGAATTTGCGATGCTGGAAGCACATCACGAAGGGAAGATGGTCATCACCACTGAGAAGATCGATAATATTATCAAGATTAGTTTCGCCGATGACGGCCCGGGAATTTCTGAAGAAAATTTAAAACGCATATTTGACCCATTCTTTACTACTAAAGAGGTGGGTAAGGGAACTGGTCTCGGCCTGAGTATCTGTCATGGGATAGTAAGTGAACACGGCGGCAAAATTTACGCAAAGAGCGAAAACGGACGAGGGACTTCTTTCATAGTGGAGTTACCGCTAAACGGACAATAGGGTCAGGGTGATGAAACTCTGAACAAACCGGCTTTAAGGAGAATAGTGTTCTGGTGAGTGAAAGTGAACCGTCTATAACAAGGTAAGGTATACCTATGATGAATCATGAGGAAAAGATATTGATAGTTGACGATGAGCCAATGATAAGAAGGCTTCTGCATCAGAAGCTTTCAAAACAAGGTTACCATTGTGAAGAAGCCGGTTCGGCGGATGAGGCTATTGAGAAGATGAGAACCTATTCTGCTAATCTGATACTGCTCGACATGAAAATGCCGGGTAGATCAGGCATCGAGTTGTTAGCGGATTTAAAAGTTATCTACCCAGCAGTCGCAGTGATAATGGCTACTGCTATTAATGAGACCAATCTCGCTATTCAATGTATGAGGTTAGGTGCCGAAGATTATATTTGCAAGCCTTTCAATTTAGATGAAGTTGCAATCAATGTGGAGAAAACTCTCGAAAAAAAGCAACTGGAACAAAAGATTAAAGAATTTCAGCAACACCTTCAACAAAAGATGGAACAGCAGACGATAGAAATTAGAACGCTTTTTCTCGGTTCTATCGAGGCGCTGGTCTTTGCTCTCGAAGCTAAGGACAAGTATACTGCAGGACATTCGCGGCGGGTAAATATTATAGCTTTAGATATTAGTCGCGAGATGAATTTGTCCGTGGAAGACTTAGAGAATTTGAGATGGGGTAGTTTGCTGCACGATGTCGGAAAGATTGCCGTTGACCAGATTATTCAGAACAAGCCCGGCAAACTTACGCCGGCGGAGTACGAACATATTATGATTCATGCTCAGGTGGGTGCCGGCATTGTTAAGCCGGTGGTTAACGATAAAGTTGTAGAAATAGTGGAGCATCATCACGACCACTTTGATGGCAGCGGATTGCATCAGATAGTATCAGGAGAAAACATACCATTAGGAGCCAGGATTCTGGCTGTAGCCGATGCCTATGATGCCATGACGTCTGACCGTCCCTATCGTCCGGCAATTCCATTGGAAGAAGCCCGGCAGGAAATTGAGCGTTGCAGCGGGACACAGTTCGACCCGGCTGTAGCCAATGCATTTCTTAAACTGGGCATTTCCTGCTATACTTCAGAAAAAAGAACGATGTAATAAATATAAAGACAGGAGGAGGACTAAAGGGATGGAAAAGGATAATATTAAAAAGAAAGTACTTGTTGTCGATGATGAGCCCAATGTGAGACGGCTGTTACACACAATATTAAGTAAGAACTTCGAAGTTTTTGAAGGCGAAGACGGGAAACAGGCAATGGAAATCGCCAACACTCAAAAACCGGATGTTATTCTGATGGATATGATGATGCCCAAGATGGATGGACTTACTGCCTGCCACATGATTAAAAATAACTCGGCCACAAGATCAATTCCTGTCATCATGGTCACTGCCATCGGCTTTGAGCTTAATGTTAAACTCAGTCAACAGATGGGTGCCAGCGGTTATGTAACCAAACCATTTTCCTCACAAGTTTTACTTGACAAAATCGCGGAAGTCCTGGCTGCGCCCGGTATTGAACCACCGGCTTAACCCGCCAGACTGCGTTTTACGGATGAAACAACCCGCATAAATAGCGCCGCGATCGGTAGAACCAGATACAGGATAATCTGCCAAGTACTAAAAAGTCCGATTTGAAAAAAGATAAATGACCCAATTAGCCAGCCGACTGTGTAAAATACTCCCCACGACCACATCTTTCGAATCAGCAGGATATTCCCGATTATTAAAACAATATTGATGATTAAAAGAACATTATCCGGCAGCCATCCCTGATTCGCCAGTATTGTTAATACCAATGAGGTGAGTAGTCCGGTAGCCACCTCACCGATAACCTGTTTGAGACCGAATTTAAACTTCCTTATCTTCTTCATTAAAATTAAATGGAAATGCCCCCGCCTTCAAGACTTTGGAAACCAGGGTAAAAATACCGGGATTTTCTTTCTCAGTGCGGCATATCCCGGCCTGCGTGCCAGACTCCTCTTTTCCATGAGCGGAATACTGATGACCGTAAAAAGGATAGTGATGGACACCGGCCCGATAATCGTCCACCAATAACCGGCATCAGCCGCCAAGGCAAAGACAAATAGCCCCCACCAAAACATCACTTCACCCAAGTAATTGGGATGCCTGGAATAAGCCCATAGTCCTTGGGTCAGAATTTCTCCCATTTGTGTTTTTTTCTGTATAAATATTCTTAATTGTTCATCGGCAATTGTTTCAATCATAATCGCGCTGCCGGTGATGATGATAGCAATAATATCTAAAAGTCCGAAAGAGTTTGTTCCAACGAATAAGGAGGGATAAAGCGATAAACTTGCCAGAAAAACGATAATTGTCGGCATTATTTCGATACCAACCAAGTCAATCAACCAGAACCATTGCGGCGATTTCTTTCTTAAATCCTGATAACGCCAGTCTTCATGTTTGAGTCCCTGCCATTGACGTGCCCAGTTATAAGTCAGCCGCAAACCCCAAAATAAAACAAGTACGATTACAATTACCTGCCGTGCGGTCACCGTA
>Ga0182027_10009429_pt1 | contig 14033 bp, 7 predicted proteins | sample 712E1DmetaG_FD_121300 | JGI IMG/M metagenome (GOLD analysis project Ga0182027, IMG submission 121300) | Permafrost microbial communities from Stordalen Mire, Sweden - 712E1D metaG (Illumina Assembly) | ecosystem: Environmental > Terrestrial > Soil > Wetlands > Permafrost | place: Sweden...
TTCTCGCCAGGATGCAACCCCCACAAATCGCCGAGTGCTCGCAACAGCTCTTGCGTCTTGCTCTCCTCCCCTTCAGGAATCAGCGTCAACAGTTCGCGAATCCGTTGGCGTTCGGCAGGTAGAGCGACCGACACCAACAGCGCTGCCGATTCCTCGTCAACACTCGCTCGCACCTCCCCGTCCCGCTCCTCCGCATCGATCTTCTCGCCGAGCTTTCGAAGCAACCGCACACGCGCATCGGCAAGAAGGCGCTCCACCTCGGCGCGACCAAGGGCGTCCGTCGAGAGGCCATTCATCTCGTGAAGCAGCGTCCTTGCGTCCGAGAGAGCACGCTCCCGGCCATCCACGTCGAGATTCTGGTCGCAAACCAAGGCCTCGTGAATCGTCAAGCTCAGTAAACGTCTCCGCAGAGTCGAGCCGACCGCGGCGAAGCTGGACGCCGCGATCTTCTGGAAGATGGTCATAACGAAACCAAGGGCGCGGCCTTTGCCCCCCTTCGCTTCCGCCAAGTTGTAGCCATCGCGAAGGTATTCGAGAAGCGCCGCATAGAACCGTGTTTCGGCGGGTGACAGCCGAAACGCTTGTGTGTGGACTTGACGCCGAGAAAAGAGCGGATCTCCGTGGGCGTCGCATGCGTCTGCCTGCGTGCGCCGGAACACCACCGAATTCAACCTGTACCGGTTGTGGAGCATGTCCTCGGTGCTGAGGAAGAGCGATGGGTCGAGCAGTCGGACGAGCATCCAGAAGCTGAAATGGTCGCCCTGGTGGGGAGTCGCGGATAGTAGCAGAAGGTCGCGGCTATGGTCCCTGAGTGCCTCAGCCAGCTTGAAGTTGAGAGTCTTCGAGACCTTGGTGCCGGATTGGTACGCCGTTAAGTGGTGTGCTTCGTCGAAGACAATCAAATCCCATCGGGGAGCTTCCAGAATCTTCTTAAGCCGGGTCGGTCGTTTCAGCGTGTCGATGCTGGCGATCAGTCGGTTGTGCTTCGCAAATGCGTTTGTCTTTCGGTCGGTGACGTCTCCTTCGCTCCCGAATACTTCGAAGTCAAGATGGAACGTGTCGTTGAGCTCGCGCCGCCAGTTGTTCACGAGGCCCGCTGGAACCACCATCAGCGCGCGCGTCAACTCGCCTCTCGACGCCAGTTCCCGGAGGACGAGCGCCGTCTCGATGGTCTTTCCGAGGCCCACGCTGTCCGCGATCAGGAATCGTCGCGGCGTGGCGTTCGCGATCTTATACGTCAACACAATCTGATGCGGCAGGAGGTCGACCTTCGCGGCCGTCAAAGTGGCCGCGTTTTCTAACAAAGGAAGTTGCTCCGCTTCGATTGCCAGCCACAGGCGCCTCAGTGCCTCAGCGGTAGCGGGACGAATGTTGGAGATGACCTCTTCATCCCACGTTAGTGATCGGGCGATGCTCCCGATGGAAACCTGACGCTCGCCGTGCTTCTGGAAGAAGACGCGGGCATACCCGCCGGGTTCCGGACTGATGAACACTCCGGTCCCGAGCTCGGGATGGGTAACGCGGGCGCCCGCAGCCCAATCAGGAGACACGTACGACATGGAAGCCGCCAACCTCCCGAGTGCCTTCCGCGAGCAACTTAAACACGCCATTCCCTGTGGAGGCACCATTCCAGACTGCTCGGGTCAGACAAAGCTTTCCGTCGCGGTCCGAACCCTTGCCAAAGTAGACGAGATCGTCCGCCTCGTTCAAAGTGAAAAGTTTGCCAGGACCATCCATCACAAATACCAAACCGACCCCAGCCCAGTGATTACTCCACATCCGGCATAGCGGAAGTATGTTTGTCCGCAACCACGCATAGCCGGTATCCGAATCGGGCATTAGATCGAGAACCGTTTGCAGTCCACCAACAAGCACCGTGTTCGCCCCGTCTGGTGGGTTCTCTGGAAGCCCGGTCCGCTGCCATTCCAATGCAACGTGAAGCGGTGTCGCCTCAATCCCGGTGATCAGATCGCGCAGCAACTCGGGCGACCATACCAAACTGCATCCGCGGCGCTTCCAGCTTTGGGCCGTCATCTCCTGCATCGTGGTATCCTCACTTCCGGCGTCCGGGTTGCGATCATTCGGTTTCGTCCCAATCGTTGAAAAGGCTTAGCTGCTCTTCGAGCGCGCCCGGCTGCTGACGAAGCTTCTCCAGGCTTTGGCGGAGAATTGTCCGGGCCAACCCAGCGGCATTTCGGATTTGCTGATCGGGTGCCATCTTCGCATACCACTCCAGAACGGCGTCCACACTCCTACGCAGCATCCAAGTGTCCTTGGACAGTTCCTGCTCCAGATTCACTCCGCTGTTCGGTAGCGCACCCCCGATGAGGAAATGAGCCTGATCGATTTCGGTCTTCATTTCCTTCCGCGGGCGTTGGCGTACGAGGTCAAACCGAGCAATGATCGGGACGGCTGTCGCAACGCGATTCCGTTCTTCCACCCATCCTCGTTCAAGGATGTCCTTCAATCGAAGGGTCGTCCCAAATAGACTCTTAGTAACTTCATCCGACCCGTAAGATCCCCTGACAGTGAATAGCCGTAGGTACTGGTAAGCAACTGGCTGGACGATAGCGGGTGGCCGATTTGCAGCCTCGCCGGTGCCTTCATCAAGGAGCTGGTTGATGCCGGCCAAGGCATGGGATATCGACATCGGTTCGTCAGCGGACGTCAGGACGCGTCCGTAGTGACGGCTGTAGAACTCCAGCGCCTTGCCGCGCAGAATGACACGGATGTCGGCATCTGAGAGTTCGTTCGCCTTGTAGGCGGCGAGAAGCAGCTTAAGGCGCCCGAGTTCCGCTTTGACCCACTGGCGCATCTTGGCCCAACTGACTGCTGTGGGATCGGCCAGCCGCTTTCGGCACACATGAAGCATGTCATACTCAATCTTCTTTGAGCCGAACTCGGCATTCTCTCCTTTGGACTCGTCACTCGTGACTGGGTAGATCGCTTCGATATAAAAACCTGCGTCAAGAAGAGCTTCCAGCACAATCGCCCACTGGCTATCTTCGCTATGGTGAAAGGTGAACGCCATCAGGCCTCCAGGCTTCAGGAGGCGGCAGGCTTCTGCCCAACACGCGGTCATCATGCTCTGGTAGAACGCATCCGCGTCATCGGGATGATGAGCTACATTCTTCACAGCTTCTTGGGCGTGTGGCGACACCTTCACGGGTCCGATCTCCGCATACCATTGCGAAAGCGGTATACGCACCCAGGCGTAGAAAAAGTTCGCCATTTCTGAATAAATGAAATTGTCGCCGAATGGAGGATCTGTGATAACTAGGTCGAACTCTTCCTTCGGGTAATCAAGGTCACTTGACGATCCCCGCCAAATCGAGCCATTCGCCGGAATGACCCGGTCGCCAGGATACACCTTGGCACTCTTCTTCTCGCCGGCCTGGTCAAAGTAGGGCTCCCATGGATTCAAGCACCAATCGATACCTTCCAAGACCTTCTTCGCACACGATTCCCAATTCCCTCTTCCGAGTGAGGGAAACACGCAATTCTCAACAACCAGTTGCTTCGCAACGAAATGGTTGTTGGAAAAGAACGGCGCCATGCAATCCCGCGAAATGTCCCACATACAGAACATGGTCTGATTCCGCAAATACTGCTGAAAGGCTCCCAATGCTTGTTCCCTCACGGGACCGGAAGCGTGATCACTTTCCATCACCGCACGAAGTAACGTCGCATGTACCAATAGCTGCCTTGGATTGAACATTCGGTACCAATGTGTGTAGCCGTGATCGGGAACGCTCCAAGAATGGGTCTGCCATCCAAAGGGGATCTCCTCGGTTGGCCAGAATCCAGCGAGGGCCCCAACCTTCTGCGCCTCCCACAAGCGAAACGCTGCGGCCAAACGCTGGATGTCGAGCGGAGTGGGCGCAGCGAAGTAGCGACCATCATAGATCTGGGCATCTTCCTTGCACTCGGGGCAGAAGCACTGAAGAGCGTAGGGCATTAGTGGTGCCGGATGCTGGGCCTTCCGAAGGCCCGCGATGATGCCCTCTTTGGTTCCGCAGAATTGACAGGCTACGGTGGCTTTGGCAACAACCGTTCCTTTACGGGTGTCGATCTTGCGGCCATCAGAAAGCGTCAAATACCGAGGGATACCGTAGTCTTTCCGGTCAGAGCTTTCCGGCTCAGCGCTTGTCGCTTCGCTCGCCTCATCGTTCTCAATTTGGGCCTCGGGTTCGAGACCGTCCTCCGCAACGTCAGAATTGTCTTCTGCGAGCTTAATGCGCCCGCGCACTTCAATCAGCCGCAGATGCTCCAGGCGGCGATGAAACCATGGTTCAGTCACATCAATCGGCGCATCGGAATATCCGCCAAGAGGCGTGTCGTTTTCACTACCAGCGCTGCCCTTCAGCCACTCGGGATCGATCAGCAAGTAGCAATAGACGTGCTTCGTCCCATTTCGTGGAGGTTGAATCTTCAGGTGCTTCTTGTCGATGTCTGAGCGACGGGTGGCCGCGCTATGTTTCTGCAAGATATCCCTGAGATATTGGCCTGCAAAGTCTCCACAAGCAGGGCATTTCAAGCCCGATTCGGAATTAACCATGCCGAAGAGTTCTTTGGCCCGCTGCAGCAGTTCGGCGGCGGAACCCTTGTTGTACTCCAGGAGGCGTTGTGCGAAGGGCTGCGAGAGTTCGGTGAAAGGAGCTTCCGTCTCCAGAACAACGCGCTCCGCTCCAGGTGCCATCCGCGCCGCGCCCAATTCAGCGTGAAATGCGGTCTTGCAGCTTTTGCAGGTCAGTTCGATGTACTTCACGCCCAGCTTTTTCTCAGCAATGATCGGCGAGCGGAAAACTGGCGTCCGGTGGCCACAGCCAGGTTTGGAACACGGGCTGTGCTTCGCCCAGAACGTGTAGATAACTTCAGGGCCTTCGTAGCGGAAATACTGCCGTTCATTGAGAGGCAGGGCAAGCGGATCGAAGTTCTGCGGCATCCGCTCGTCCTCGGATGGATCTTCCGTTCCCTTAAGCCGGTACCAGCGCCCTATGTGCCCCCGCGGGCACTCGGTTGCATAGAACGGCTGGACTTGGGGCTTCACTTCGGATTCGATCTGTTGGAAGAATTTGCGGACGTCCTGCGGATCTGTACAGGCCAACTCATTCTTTACAACGAACCAAGCCACGGGGTTGAGATCCACTCCGGAGACGTGGAATCCGAGCCGCGAGCCCTCCACCAAAGTGGTCCCCCCACCCATGAAGCAATCGAGAACCTTCAGGTGCGAAAAGTTTTCCGCTTTCTGGTGGTTGGCGTAGTAGACATCCCAGACGGCGCGCGCCGCTTCGGTTTCGTCCGGAACCGGAATTCCGTCCGAGTCAAGCATTGGTGCGCCATCTAGATTCTTCTTGGCCGGTGCCTGCATGGCCGCGGCGATTAGCATGGCCCGGAAAACACTGCTGCGGCGGCGAGCCCACCATTTGCTCATCTGGTAGATGGGTTTGCCCGCGTTGCCCTCCAGTTGCGACAGCGCATTGATCGGGACAATGGGGAAATCAACTTCCAGGCAGGTCTTCGGACGTTTCGGGTCGGAAAAGTCCGGCACTGGCACGGGAACCGCTTTGCCTAGGTTCGGTGGACCGGCGGGCTCGCCATCCACGTTGAGGGCCTTCGGCGCTTGCTGGTCAAACTCCAGGCGAGTTTGCCGCTCGAAGTCGATGCCCGGAAAAAACTGTTGATCGCTGGGAACCTTGGACGCCATGAATGGAGGTCACTCCTTACTTCGCCGGAAGCTCTATGAACGGCACTGCGGCTTCGAGCAGAGACAAACCGCCGTGACATAGATGCGGGAAGCCGCCTTGGACAGCCCATTTCCGCTGGCCGAGGACGGCAAGGCGGCCTGCGTACCGATTAACAAGCGGAGGGAGATGACGACGCGGCCAAGGCGAGGACTCGGTGGCGTAGCGTTTGGCACCAAATACCGCTCGTAGCAGCTGCACCATTTCGGGATCTCGGATTTCGTCAGAGAAGGAGCGGCTGACGGCATATCCGTGGTCCGAAGTGATGACCAACCGTCGGCCTTGCCGGAGACGATCTACGAAGCTCCAAAACTGGTCTGAATCTAACTGCTGCTTTGTCTGCGCGGCCAGAACTTCTGGGCCGTCGTCCTTCGAGGCATTGCCGTGAATCAGCGGCTCATCGGGCCAAGAGTGCCAGAAGAAAACGCGGGCGTGAGAAGTGACGGAACCGACACAATCACCAAAGGGAGCGTCCAGGAAGCTTGCGAAGGTGTCGGGTCCCCCGAAGATGAATGATGATGGCGCCTTGTTGTTGTAGAGTTTTGAGCGGCTCGACAACCCGAGCGCCTCAGCGAAACGGTCGGTCTCGGTGGGAACTTGCGCGCCGAAGGCTTCGACCCGAGCTGGGGTTACGCCCCGTCCCTTGGCGGCAGACACGATAAGCGGCAGTTCCCGCAAGGAGAGTCCGTCCAACACCAGAACAGCGGTTCCGGACGAAGTGGTGGAAACCCAGAACTTCTTCAGCTCATCAACGACCAGTGGCGCGTGCTGGAGATAATCGGCCCACAGGTTCCACGCGCAATTTGCCAGTAGCCGATCCGGCGCTACAGTAGCGCGGTCCAATGCTCCCGGCTTGGGGGTTTGGATCGCGATGTCACGGACGCTCGAAAAAATCTGCTGCCAGGTAGATGCAGCGTCATGCTTGCCAAGGATCAGCGAGACCCACTCGGGATTCGACGAGATCATTGGGTGGGTCCTCCTTCAGGCGGAAGGATTACTTGCAACTCCGCCTGAACCTTGGGGGGCAGCTTCGTGCATAGTTCCCGAAGCTCCTTGATGGAGATGCCGTTGAACTTCAGGGATGCTTCGGTGACCCGTTGATTGTCCGGGAGGGCCCACTTTTCCAAATCTCCGAGGAGATTGATGCCGGACTTCGCCCCAAGTGAGCGGCGAATCACCGGCTGTGAGGGGAGCACGTCTCCGGATGTCATGGGGGGACGTTGCACGAGTTCTGGATTCGGCGTCGCCGGAGCAGCACCGATAGCCGTTGGCTCAGGGATCGTCGGCGGCTCAGGAGTAATGATAGTGGGCATCACCGAAACGCCACCACCCCCAACTTGCGAAACATCTCCGAGTTGCACACCGAACATTGACTGTCCCGTACACCAGGCCCGCTGTTGGAGGCGTCGAACCGCATCGTCGAAGGACTCGCCGGCCTCCTTGTGAAACCATCGCCCGGAGACGTTGACCGCGATCTTATCCTTCGCCACGATGCGAAGAACATTCTCGTAGGTCGGGAGATCGCCCAGGTAGGGAATGGCACTTTGGCCGGGAAGCGGAGGTTCCCTCAGGAGCGCGAGTAACTGGCGCATCGTCTCATTCCTGCCGGCGGCCTCGACGACAAACTTCTCGAAATCCTCCGGAGCGAAGTGATTTTCCTTGATGTGCTTTTCTACGGCATCGCTCACGCCAGCGCCGGACCCTCCATGTATCTCTTCGTGGAATACGCAGGATGCCGGATGCTGGAAATCCCAAGTCGCAAGGAGCGCGTAACGGTCAAAGCGAGCTCTTAAGTCCGAAGCCAACGCAGCCTCGAATTTCTTTTGCAGCTTCTCGTACTGGCTTTCGTTCTGCTTCCATTCCCGTGCCAACAGAGCGCATCGAGCCGTAATCAGAATACCGCGATCATCGTATAGGTTCGGTTGGTCCGCTTTCGGCAGAAGGAATCTGACCATGTTGCGATTCTGCGGAACAAAGTCAGCTAACCAAGGACCTAGCGTGGCCGAAAGATCTTTGGGCGAGACCGGCAGCACGACTAAGACTGGCTTGGCTTTCTCTGTCCAACCTGCTGGTTGCTCCGGCTGGGATACGTTGGCCCACGGGGCTTTCAACCAATTCGGGTCAAGAACCACGATTTGCGACGGCAATTCGCGTGCCCCGTCGGGAGTCTTGAGCTGGTGATTCAAAAACTGTCTCAGAAAGTCTTGATCCCGACGGACCTGCATCAAGCCGGGAACGGCCGCGGATTGAGGATCGAAAGCACGGTCATTCCGGGCCCAGGCTTTCAGCTTGGACTCGGGGTTCTCCGGCAGCTTGAAGCAGAATCGCTTGTCATGCGTACCAACCTCGTGAATGTTGAAGCTGTTCTCAACGATGTCGGCGAGCTCCGCAGTGAACGCGTTGTCATCCACTGCTTGAGAACGTGTCAGGTCGATCTGGATCTCCTGCCGAGTGCCTCCAGCAGACTGTGTTGAGGATAGCGACCGTACCCAAACGCTCGATATGACCTCGCGAGCATGGGGCGCGCTAATGCCAGCCTCCTGCAGGGCGCTCAGATTTCGGATTGCTTTTTCCCTGAGCCGCTCCTGATCAGCGCTCGTGGCGAAAGAGTCAATGAGGGTAGTCACACCGCAACTCGCATCATCTACCGAGAAATCGGCCGGAGTGATAATCGGGACCTGAGATCCTCGAACACGGAAGACTTCGGCGAGCATGCGGATGAAGTCCCGGCTGTCCTGCGCTGCCGCAGCCATCAAAATATGATCTTCGAGAAGACTGAGCAGTTCTGGCGAGAACGGCCAGCAATCGATGCATTCTTGCTTCAACCGGACCTGATCAGAGGAATTTCTGTCGGCATGAAGGAGCCGAATGCGCTCAGCCGCATAGCAAGACACGATTTGCTCAACCGCCGCCAATGGCACATTGCTACGGTTTTTGAACAGCCGGTGCAATACCAGCCGCTTGCGATCCTCGCGGGCAGTCTCACCTTTGAAGTCGATGACGACCGGCCCCTTGCGATGGATTTGCTGAAAGGCGTCCGTGCTGTTGTTGCGAACCGACACCACCAGACAAAAGAGGTCTGGCCGATCCTCCGCCAGCTCTGACAACGTCTGAATGAAATTGAACGCCCACTGGAGCCGCTTCTTTCCAGAAGGTCCGGGCTCGTCATGAAGGCCGTCGTACCATGTTTGCAGTTCGTCCAAGATCAGCGCCGTTTTTTGTTCGGCGAACATGTCCTGAAGGAGCGACTTCGCCGGAATCAGGCTCCCTGACTCCTTAAACCGTCCGCCATAATATGCTCCCTTCGGGTGCTTATCGAAGAGAACATCCCACAGGACCGGGTACTCCTGATTCGAAAGTGTTTCAGAAATCGGCTTGAAGCCTCGTTGCAACTTCATCCCGGCGAGTTTCGGGGATTGAAGCCGCTGAGCCCAGCCCGACGCCCACGATTCGACAGCATCGGGTGCCTCGAAGGCATTGTGGACCAGCGCCATGATGTGGGACTTGCCGCTTCCACGCTGTCCGATCATCACAACCGGCTTCCCACTTGTCGTGACGGTCACCGCGTTGAGAGCCTTCTGAACGTCGGAGGTTGGGTACGTGATCTCAAGAATCTCGGATGCGTCCCTGCGTTGCGCCCAGCCGGTATTCTGGCGGTTCGACAGCTCGATTGCGGTAGCCCGCATGTGCTGGGTTTGAAACTCTTGCCGTAGCTCTAGGATGGCCATATTTTTGATCACCGGTCCGACCGCACAGGTGTACCAGCGAACTCACCAGTTTAACTTCTCTCCCAACATCTCATTGAATCGATTTGCTTTGCCTCGCCAGGCCAGTCCGGCCACCCTGGCGGCAAATGAAGTCGTGGCATAGAGGTCGACCGTATTCCCATATGCTACTCCGTGTGCAAGGATTCCGCTCGGCTGGGAGGGCCGAGGGTTCTTGGTGTGCAGCGCCCCGCGAGAGCATCCCCGGCAGGAAGGGGGCACACTTCCGACTTCCCCAACGCCATTTCGTTGAGCAGCCGATGTCCTGAACCGTTGGGCGCTAAAAAATGCTTTCCAAATCCGCTGTGGTGGACTATACTAGCAAGTATCTGACAAATCTAGGCCAGCAGATTTGCAGTCGTATCAATGGCTTATAAATACAATGGACGAGAAACCAATACATACCACGGATTTAGTCCAGTTGGCTCGCCTCGCGCTAGCGGGGAAGCCAAAGGATGTTCAGCTTTACGTTCGCAGGCTCATAAATCGTTATCGAATCGCAGTTCCGGAGCTTGCAGAGCAGCTCGGAACGATCCTGAGGGACGCCTCGAAGTCCTCCTCGCCGCTGCGCGGCGCCGTAGTCGATGCCATTCCTGTAGATCTCGACTCCCGGCTGCAACTCGCGCGACCGGAGTATCCTGTCTTCCTTGACACCGAGCCGGTCTGGAGTCCGGAAGTCCGCGAGCGGCTCGATCAGATTGTGTCCGAGCGCGAACGGGAATCGGAGCTGGTTCAGGCGGCGCTTCAGGCGACAAAATCCGCACTGTTCACAGGAGCACCCGGCGTAGGAAAAACGCTCGCAGCCAGATGGATCGCGCAACGGCTGAACCGCCCGCTAATTACGCTCGACCTCGCGGCCGTGATGAGCAGTTTTCTCGGGCGCACAGGCAACAACGTGCGCAACGTCCTCGATTACGCCAAAGGAGTCGAGTGCGTTTTCCTGCTCGATGAATTCGATGCCGTTGCCAAGCGCAGAGATGATGCTGTGGAAGTCGGGGAACTCAAACGGCTTGTAACCGTTCTCCTCCAGGAGATCGATGACTGGCCGTCCTCTGGGCTACTTGTTGCCGCCACAAACCATCCAGAACTACTGGACCCCGCAGTCTGGCGACGCTTCGAGGTCATCATCAAGTTTCCGATGCCGAACGAGGACCAGATCCGTGAATCGATCCAGCGCTATATTGGCAACGACGAGGAGTCGAAGGGCTGGAGTCCGATTGTCGCAAAGGCGTTATCGGGGATGTCCTTCGCCGAAGCCGAACGAGAGATCCTTCGCGCGAAACGTCGAGCGGTGATGCAGCATGAACCGCTTGTTTCCCAGCTTCAGAACATCGTGCATGATCGGGTGCGGGATCTGCCACGCGATGAGCGGGCCCAATTAGCCGTGGACCTAATGGCTGTGGGCCTTTCACAGCGTGAATCGCACGAATGGACCGGCGTGAGTCGGGACACTATTCGAAAGGCCGTGAGCAGGTGAACAAATGGCAGAAATAAAGAACTATCTTCTCGGATACGGCGAGCGTCTGGCCGAGAAGTTGGACCCCCCAAGAACCAACCCGGTAAAGAAAGATCCCTATACCTTCGCCGAAGCCAAGGTCCGGCTCGCGCCTCGGCTGACAACCGTCATGGAAGATGTCGATGCGTTGCCGGCCGCCGCGTGCCCACACAATGAGGCGGTGGCCATCATTACGCTCCATCCGTCGTATCTCGCAAAGAGCTATTTCCCCTCCGGCCTCCTTCATGCTGTCGGGCTTGAGCCCATTGGCAGCAGGGCAAAACACATTGTGCCGGATAAAGGCGCGAAGATTCTTCGCGAAAAAAAGGCTGATAGGGAGAAGGCGCAAAAAGAGCCGCCCGCGCCGCAGCCCGTCAGCTCACCCACGGCCGAGATTTTCGTCGCCGGCCGGCGTGAGAGCTTCCGTCTTTGGGCGGCATCGCTCAGCAAATGGTCCGAGATCAAGCCTGGTGCCGACGAATTGGTGCGCGTCGAAAACGTGTACTGCGCGCCGCCAGAAGAACGGCTCCAGCCAGTCCTCTCGCCGAAAGATGCCCCGCTGCTGGAAGTCGTCTTACATGCGCCCGCCGTCTATATCATCGAAGGGTTCCGCGACTATATGCGGACCCTCGACGTCCGGGTGGACCTCGACCGCCGGTTTCAAATTGATGGCCTGTGCTTTCTCGGGGTCCGCGTTCCGAAGAACCTTCACGTCGAGATGGCGAAGTATTCATTTCTGCGCGTGGCGCGAGAGATGCCGCATCTGCGCGAGCTCCGGCCGGCCACGCCGGTTCGCAGCTTCAGCGTTGGCGGCTTCCCCTGTGATCTTCCAAAGGAGGGTCCGGTCAATCCCGAACTCCGCGTTGCCGTCTTCGATGGCGGCGTGCCGCCGGACATCAACCTGAAACCGTGGGTGTCGCGGAAGATTACGCCGAAACTTGGCAAGCCCGATCCCGCTTCGCAGGCTCATGGCCTCGGTGTCACATCGGCCTTGCTCTTCGGACCGATAAATGATGCACAGCCGCTTCCTCAGCCATTTGCCGCGGTCGATCACTACCGCGTGATCGATGAGAACACGCAAGATCCCGAAGGCAATTATTACGACGTACTGGAGCGCATCACGGCCATCCTGTCGCAGAAGCAATATGACTTCGTAAATTTAAGCCTCGGGCCGGAGGTGGCTTTCGACGACAACGAAGTCCATCTCTGGACGCTCAAACTCGACCAGCTTTTCGCGGATGGAAAAACCTTCGTAACCGTGGCGGCCGGAAACACGGGCGAAGGGGATCTGCTTTCCGGCGTCGCGCGCATTCAATCGCCATCCGATGCTGTCAATGTCCTCGGCGTCGGTGCCAGCGACAGCCTTGGGAAGCTGTGGAAAAGAGCGCCCTATAGCTCGCTCGGACCCGGTCGCAGCCCCGGCGTCATGAAACCGGACGTGATGGCCTTCGGCGGTTCCCGCAAGGAGCCATTTTGGATTCTGAGCACGCAGCCAGGCCAGACAACGCCCACGGCTGGAACGAGCTATGCTTCTCCTGCCGCTCTTCGCACCGCGATCGGCGTCCGGGCTTATCTCGGTTCCATCGTGCAGCCGATCGCGCTCAAAGGCCTACTGATTCATCACAGCGACGATGCCGCGCACGACTGCCATGAAGTCGGCTGGGGGCGCGTCCCGTCGGACATTGAGGAACTGATCACATGCGGACCCGGCACCGCACACATTCTCTATCAGGGAACGCTCGAGGCGGGTAAATATCTTAGGGCCAGAATTCCTGTCCCTAATATCCCCATCGTCGGCAAGGTGTCGATCTCCGCCACGTTCTGCTATGCGACCGAGACCGATCCTCAGGACACCGTCAACTACACCCGCGCCGGACTGGATATCAAGTTCAGGCCCGACAAGACAAAGCGCACCAAGCGCGACGGGAAGATCCCGATGCATCCCGATACGATGCCGTTTTTTCAGCTCAAGCAACTCTACAGCAGCGAGGAAGAACTGCGCCGGGATGCTCACCAGTGGGAGACGTGCGTTAAGCGCACTCGCGGTTTCTTGGGAACCAGCCTCAACGATCCCGTTTTTGACATTCACTACAACGCGCGGAAGGGCGGTGCACTCTACGTGAGCGCCAAGCCGATCCCTTATGCCCTCGTGGTGACCGTGCACGCGAAGAATGTGCCTGACCTCTACGACCGAATATTCCAACGTTACCGCACGCAATTGGAAGCGCTTAAGCCGGTCATCCAGATTCCGATACGGACGTCCTAGTGGGGTGAGTCCGCTGGCGATTACCGGACCAAGGCTGATTGGGAGGTCGTCGCGGCATGCTGCTGCCGTTCTGCTTCTTTCTGGCGCTTCTCGTCGGCTGCGCGCTGGTAGGAAGCGATCTCGTGAAAGGCGTGCCGCTTCGGTTCCATGGGGAACATGGGAGTAGCGGGAAAGCATGGCGCGAGAGACGCGCCCGGCGATGCTCATGATCACTTCGTAGCCCGCGCCTGTTCTCGCGTTCCACCACCAAAGGCAGCCTGACGGCCTGATTCATGGGGGAAATCGGCTGGCCCGTCGCGCGTCATGGGGCGTCATGGGGCATTGCCCGTAAGTCTATGCGGAATTGGTAGCGCTAACGGGAGTCGAAACCGCCAGCAGCCCGGTTCAGTCAAGGCTAGTTCAGTCTGGCTGGGCTCGTAGACTCACCGCGCGACGCAGGAGTTTGTTCGGCGCGCGCCGTTCCTCGGCCACCTTAGCGCTGTCGATTCGCGGCGCACTGGGGGGAAACTGGGGGAACTCCGGCGTCCACGTTTGGGTAAATTCGGGTAAGGATGGGTAGAGATTTCAAAAAACCCCGGCTTGGGCGCGCCACGGCAACTGGCGTGTTCTGTAAGGGATACGTTGAAAAGGAAGGACTTAAATTGGCTCCTCAGGTAGGACTCGAACCTACAACCCTTCGGTTAACAGCCGAATGCTCTACCATTGAGCTACTGAGGAGCAGTGGTGTATTTCCATTTAATCAGACGCTTGCCGTGAGTGTCAAA
>Ga0182027_10009430_pt1 | contig 14032 bp, 14 predicted proteins | sample 712E1DmetaG_FD_121300 | JGI IMG/M metagenome (GOLD analysis project Ga0182027, IMG submission 121300) | Permafrost microbial communities from Stordalen Mire, Sweden - 712E1D metaG (Illumina Assembly) | ecosystem: Environmental > Terrestrial > Soil > Wetlands > Permafrost | place: Sweden...
TCTATACAGGCTAGAACGCTTCCTTTGCATTGATTGTATACATCAACCAGTTGAACAAATTGACTTGGCTTACTATGCATGAAGCCATCACCCCAGGCGTATATGAAAGGTTCGTTGCCAATAAGATGCTCAACGCACAGTAGTGGTGTGGCATTCCCTATCGGGCCTTTCTGGCGAACATAAATAAAATTAGCAAGCTCTGAAATTTTACTGATTTCCTCTAGGAGTTTATCCTTGCCGCTATCATTTAGGCTTTGCCTCAAATCCGCGCTTACATCATCAAAATGATCTTCAATAGAGCGTTTATGATAACCAGTTACTATCACGATATCCTGCACACCAGCTTCAACCAGTAGCTCAACAACGTATTGAATAACCGGCTTATCAACAATTGGCAGCATTTCTTTGGGCATGGCTTTCGTTTGTGGCAAAAAACGCGTACCAAGACCGGCCGCGGCTATTACTGCTTTGCGGATTGGTTTCGTTTTCCCCATGTTGCTATATCTCCAGTTGTTTCCTGATTATTTTTTGGGCTAAGCCAGGGTTGGCCTTGCCGGCGGATTTTTTCATAACTTGTCCGACCAAAAAGCCAATGGCTTTTTGCTCACCAGTTTTTACGTCAGCTACAACTTTAGGGTTTTCTAGCAAAACTTCTTTTACTATCTTTTCTATCTCGGCTTCATCCGAAATCTGCAATAAATTCAGGCGTTCAGCAACCACCTGAGGGTCGTCTTTGGATTTAATTATCTCTTCAAAAACACTTCTAGCGGCCGTAGAGCTTAGCTTTCCGGTGTCAACCATATCAGAGAGCAAAACTAGCTTATCTATGTCTACACTAATTCCGGTAACGTCCTCTTGAGTTCCTTCTGCCGGTGGCTCGCCATGGATAAACCAGAAGGCAATGCGCCGAGCATCTTCGGGCTTTGCGGCTTCTAACACCTTAAGTGTGTGGATCAAGGCAGCTGGTCTGTCTAGAATATCCTCGATGACCATTGGCTCAAGTTTGATTTCCCTCAGTTTCTCTCGAACTTGACCTGGGAGTTCCGGTACACTTTTTTCGGCCTGTTCGATTTCAGCGTCGGTTAATTCAATTGGCGGGATGTCTGGCTCGGGCATATAGCGGTAATCATGGGCTTCTTCTTTACCGCGCTGAGACAACGTTTTTTGCTTGGCCTCATCCCAGCCGCGTGTTTCTTGCGCAACCGTTCCACCCTTTTCAAGTAGCTCTGTTTGGCGTTTAATCTCAAACGCAACTGCACCTTCTACGCTTCTAAAACTGTTCAGGTTCTTTATCTCGCTACGAGTACCAAGCTTATTTGAGTCTTTGCTAACACTTACATTTACGTCAAAGCGCATATTCCCGTGGTATAAATCGCAGTCACTAACAAGGGAATATTTCATTAAAAGATATAGTTCTCGCACATATGCTTTGGCCTCTTCGGGGCCATGTATTTCCGGTTCGCTAATAATTTCCAACAGTGGCGTTCCGGCCCTATTTAGGTCTACCAGCGAGTAATCCATACCGGCTGGATGAATGTTTTTACCGGCGTCTTCTTCTAGGTGCGCCCTAGTTATGCCAATCTTCTTTTTTTGCCCGTCGACTTCTATGTCTACGTGGCCGCCAACAATAATTGGCTGGTCAAACTGGCTAATTTGATAGCCCTTGGGCAAATCTGGGTAGAAATAATGTTTCCGGTCAAATTTGCTGAATTTTTGAGGTTTGGTATTCAGCACAAACGCTGTGCGCATGGCCAATTCCACCGCCGCCCTGTTTAAAACCGGCAAAGCTCCAGGCATTCCTACGCAAATATGGCTGATAAGAGTATTCGGTGCCGCCTGACGCGCATCATTACCAACAGCGGCGAATAGCTTTGTTTTAGTCTTAAGCTGTACGTGGGTTTCTATGCCAATGGTCGGGATATATTTGCTCATAATGCTCCCAGGTCTCTCAGCCCCTGCTTAAAACTTTCCAGGGCATTTTTGGCATCGTTTTGCTTAATTTTTACATCTGTTTCATGCACTAAACGGTTGCGAAGTTTATGGGCATGCCAAACATCGTCGTTATTGCTAAAACTACGCTGAGCCGAGACCAATCTTTCACCCATGCTAGTACCTTTAAAGTGCCTGCGTCTTAAGGCTTCATCCATCAACTTATCGGCGTCTATAACGGCCAAAATCATGCCCTCGGGAGTTTTAACTAGATTAAGCAATTCAATCCACTTTTGCTGGAAATGCTTCTTATTAAGATGGTGAACGGGTACTTTGTGGCCCAGTCTGCTAACTACAAAAAGTACCAGTATTCCAAAAACAATAACGCCAACTAAGAAAAATATCATTTAAGGTCCTCGAATCCTTTAGCTATAGCAAGCAGTTCACGGTCGGCACGTTGCGGTGCGATAATCTGTAATCCAACTGGAAGTTCTTCACTTTCGCTGGCAGGCACGCTAATTGCAGGTACTCCGGCCATGTTAACAGCAACGGTCATAATGTCCGATAAATACATTTTTAAGGGGTCGCTTGAACGTTCGCCAATCTTAAAGGCTGTTTCTGGCGCAACGGGGCCAACTAAAAAGTCATATTCATTGAAGGCTTCGGCAAATTCATTAATAATCTTTGTGCGTACGGTCTGGGCTTTTTTATAATAGGCGTCGTAATATCCACTAGAAAGCACGTGAGTTCCAATCATGATTCGCCGCTTTGCCTCAGCGCCAAAACCCTGTTCACGGCTCATTTCGTAACTCTCATCTAACGACTTGGCTTCTTTGGCGCTATGCCCGTATCGCTGGCCGTCGTATCGGCCTAAGTTACTACTTACTTCTGCGGGACAGACTATGTAATAAACAGCTAGAGCCAGCGGCAGGCTTGGTAAACTAACCTCTTCCACAATTGCTCCAGCTTCCTTTAGTTTGGTAATCGCTTGCTCCATCGAGCTGCGTACTCCTGGTTCTAGTCCTTCGCCCATATATTCTTTAACTACGCCGATTTTTTTATCCTTTATTTTCTCATCCAGCTTGGTGTACGGGTTTTTGTCGCGTTCAATAGTTGTGCTGTCTAGGGCGTCGCGACCTGCCATAACATCAAGCACCAGCGCGGCATCTTCTACGTTGCCGGCAAGCGGACCTATAACATCTGTACTAGAGGCCATTGCCACCACACCACTACGGCTAACTAGCCCGTAAGTAGGTTTAAAACCCACAGCTCCGCAAAAACTGGCAGGCAAACGAATTGACCCGCCAGTATCGGTACCTAGTGCGAATGGGGCAATACCCAAAATTACAGATGTGGCTGAACCGCCAGAGCTTCCGCCCGGTACGCGGGTTTTATCACGCGGGTTTTTTGTGGTAAACCAGTCGCTGTTTTCGGTACTGCTTCCGTGGGCAAAAGCGTCCAAATTAGCCTTGGCTATGCAAATTGCGTCCTGGGCCTCTAATTTTTCTATGGCCGCTGCCTGATAAGGTGTCTCAAATGGCCGCAAAATGTTGCTGGCGGCGGTAGTTTTGCCGCCGAAAGTCAAGAAGTTGTCTTTAGCAATAAAAGGTACGCCAGCTAGCTTGCCAACTTTTTCGCCACCAGCAACCCTCTTGTCAATTTCTGTGGCTCGCTCTATTGCTCGTTTCTCTACCGTCGAGATAATGGCGTTGTACTCTTTATTGTTTTCGATGGCTTTTAAAGATTGCCTCACCAAATCAACGGCTTTAAGCTCGCCCTTTTGTACCTTTTCAGCGATATCGGCAATTTTTGGCCAGGCTTTCACAAAACCCGCCTAACTTTGAACTGCTTTTCGTATACAGCTGGAGCATTTTTCAGTAAATCATCGGGTTTGGCCTGGTATGGTTTAATCTCGTCGTCTCTTGTAACGTTTTTTAGTCCAGTAACCTGGTAGGTTGGCTCTAGGCCAGCTACATCCACAGCATTAAGCATTTGCACGTATTCTAAAATGCTGGATAGTTCAGTGCGGTACTTTTCTATTTCTTCTTCAGTTAGCTTCAAGCGGCTCAGCCGAGCCAGTTTTAACACATCGTCGCGGGATAACTTACTCATTTATACCGTCCAGTATACCAGATATACAAGTCCGCAAACGAGGGGGCCGCAATTGACGTTTACATCTGTTAATGTTATTGTAGACGTTAAAGCTTTGTGCCAATCGGCCACTGCTTTCGCAGAGTGACCCGAAAGAAAGGGATCCATTGACACCAGTATCAGTCTATGAGTGGACTGATGTAGATAGGTCGGGTCGCAAAAAACAGACCTGTCGGCCTTATCGCATCGGTCCGTTCACAAAGGCGAACATCGAGCACGGGCTGCGATGGTTCCGCTTGGCAATAGACGATGTCAAGTGCGTCGTCGATCGTTACGGCGGGACAAAGATCACGGTCTGCATGAGCAGCCCAGATCACTGGGTTACCCACGTGGATGACGTAAACGCGGTGCTTGACAACGCCTTGATACATCGTGGCTTCCTCCTGCAATTCCGCAGGTGGTTAATCCGCCGACTGTCCGTCAACACGCCACAAATGAAAGGAGCGTGACTTGACCCCCAATCAAGACTACGACATAAAGTGGGTGAGCTGCACCACTAGACAGCTCACCTTCAAGCGAAAGATCTCCCGGCGCATGAGCAAGATGCTCATGAAGAAGTTGCAAGGAGATCGCTCCGTCGCAGCAGTGGCAGTCAACAGGCGCGAGCGAACTGCCACGATCACCATGAAGGATGGCAACACCTGGGCGGTGCGCCCCAACTTCCTTCACATCGTGGCCAAGCAGGTCTGCTAGACCTCGCAGCGTTTTTTGCTCACCATCGAGGAGCTGGCGCCTCAAAATAAGCCAGCTCCTCTGCGTCATAAGATAGCCCCCTTCACCAAAATTTACGCCTTGGCGTAATATCAGGCCACTCTGCATCTCAACAGAGAGAATTTGTTTTCAAGTTCTTTGTGTCAAGAATTATACAATTTGACAAGCTACACCACTACATTGGTATGCTATTAATGTCAGAGGGCGCATCAGAAGTGGGCGCTTTTTTGATACAGCAGAGTAGACCGATGACGACAAGGGGGTATCTTGCCAACGCAAGTAGTGATTCACCGGCTGACGTACGTCGGGGAGTTGATCCGAAGAAGAGTGCTCGTCGGATGGGTCCTTCCGGACGTGTATGACGTCTGCACTTTCGACCGTCACACAAGCTCCGTGTGGGGAGCCGATTCACAGGGCCGAGTAGTACACATCGGACGGCTCCATCCCGATGTACAAGAGGTTGCACAAGTTCTCTTGAGTGACCCGCGAATTACCACATTCACACTCGCCCGGGACTACGTCGAGTACTCGTTTGGCGAGAGCGCCTATCAGGAATACGTGGACGGTGAAGTCAAAGGGCTTCTAGACATGCTCTATTCGTCAATCCACGTGCCCGCATAAGGCCAAGCAATTCTCCAGAGGAGTCGGCAAATAGTTCAGCCGGCTCCTCCCGCCCCCTGGGGTTATCTTCACGGTCAAGGCTTACGTCTTGGCTTTAATCGGGCCTACTCTGCCCCTTCCTTCAAGAATTATTAATAACAGTTATTGCAGTTGTGTGATACCTTATCGCAATCGTGTGATATTACCCGTCCGTCCCATTGCGTTGTAGTTTATACAAGTATATAATAGATATTACAAAAGCTTCCTGCCACGAGTTTTGTTGGATAGTTACTTAACTAGAGAACGAGCGAGGTTGGATATGAAGAGATTTACTAAGCATTCAATAGTGCTATTATTGGTGGTCGCCTTTGTGATGGGCATCACAGGCCAAGCACTAGCCGCAACATCACCAAACCTTGGCACAGCGGGTAGTTACTCTGTACTGGGCCACACTACAGTAACCAATACCGGCGGTACCACCATGCCCGGAGATTTGGGTATTAGCATAGGTGGCGCCCCAACTGGTTTTCCTCCGGGTAGCGTCGGTCCTCCCGGTTCAATACGTAACGCCGGGGACTCACTAGCGGCTCAGAGTGCTAACACCGCTACATTTTTGGCTCTTAGCGCAGCACCAAACGTAGCGTGTGATGTAAACTATGGAGCTGTTACCCAGGAACTGTCATCACAAACACTCACCCCAGGCATCTATTGTGCAGATGCGTTCCAGTTGTCGGGGACACTTACTTTGGATGCCCAAGGCAATCCCAGTGCAGTCTGGATTTTCCGGGCAGAACTAAGCACACTCAATACCTCGGCCGACGAATTAGGCAATCCTGCGGTTCAATTTCTTGACGGAATCGGTTCACCATGTAACGTATAGTGGAAGGTCGCCAGCTCAGCAACTATCGGTTCAGGTACTTCGTTTATAGGTAATATTCTCTCCCTCACGAGCATCAGTATGGGAACTGGTGCAAGCTTGAACGGCCGAGCCCTGGCGCACGCAAACTGGAGCAGTAACATTAGATACCAACACCTTCACAGGAGCGGCATGCTTATCGGCATCTACTTTTGTGGCGGGCGCGAACACGACTAATACTACGAACACGACTGTTTTAGGTGCGTCCACCACAGTTGTACCAAAATTCCCAAATACGGGGATTACCCCTATAAACAAGAGTGTTAACCCACTAAACTACATCATCCCAGCTGGGCTTGTAATTGCCCTGTTTTCACTTTACGTAGCTCGAAAGAAACAATTAATTTAGTCTAGCCGCAAGACCTAGACCATGGCTCATTCATTTCTTCTCCATTAAGCATGAATTTACGCAGATATTTACATAAACGAACGCTATTAATAATCGCTTTTGTGGTGATTGTTCTGTTGTCGGCGGTTACTTTTCAAACTATTTCAAATGATTCGCCTAGGGTCGTTTCTGCGCCACAACCTACAAACGCAACTACTCAAAACAAAACAGAGAAAGTGCGTCCTGGGTTGCCGGTGCGGCTTAAGATTCCAAAAATTAATGTCAATGCGGCTATAGAGTATGTGGGTCTTACGCCACAAGGGGAAATGGGTGCGCCTAAAGACCTGTCTAAAGTGGCCTGGTTCAACCTCGGGCCGCGCCCCGGAGAAAAGGGCGACTCTGTTATAGACGGGCATTTCGGTTGGGTAAAAAATACGGTCGTAGTTTTTAATGATTTAGACAAGCTACAAAAAGGAGACAAAATATACGTCCAAGATGATAAGGGCGCTTCTGTTACTTTTGTTGTGCAAAGCTTACGGTCGTACGGCAAGACCCAGGACACCTCAGGCGTGTTTTTATCAAGCGACCAAAAAGCACACCTTAACCTTATTACTTGTGAGGGGGTTTGGAGTGAGACCCAAAAAACTTATTCCGGGCGGCTGGTGGTGTTTAGCGATAAAGATTAATAATCCCAGAAAGGCTAAATTTTTTCTTTGATTTTGGCTACAGCAAAGGCACACCTGGGGGCAATTTGTCTATTGGTACATTCTGCCTTATGGACGTACCATCTGGTTTAATAAAAACTCGTTCCTCTTGTAACCAGCCGCCAATGGCAGCGCCAAAATCATTACGGCCAGTCCTCATAGCAGCCAGGTAGGATGCGGAATTAAATGGTAGAGAGAGGTCGTAAATTCCCAGCGGCAATAGACCAGCATGGGTTTCACCCCTATAGGAATAGGCGACTGCCGGACTGGCATTGTGTTCTTCTAAAATCTTGTTTAGCTCAAGATGGTCCGAACCTAGAATTGCGGCTTTCTTTTTGAGCCTCGGGATTATAGTTAGCAAAGATGCATCGGGGTCGGCTTCAGCTATTGGTAATTCGGCAGGTTCCTCTGTCAAGAAACCTACTATCTGATCAACTGCATACCACCGAGCTTGAATGTAAGCTGGTGAATTTGAGCCAGCTACACGTCTAATTAGAGCAGAGAGCGGCAGGCGGTCTTCAAGCCCCTGAACTTTTTCGCCGGCGTTAATAGCCCAATTAGGTGTATCAATTCCCTTTCGTCTTGGCATAACTCTACTTTATAACTTGTTTTTAATTTCGGCAATTAGGTCGCGCAAGTCGGCAGCCTTTTCGAATTCTAGGTTAGCCGCCGCCAACTCCATCTGGGATGTAAGGTCGCGGATAAGCGGCTGGTACTCTTCTTTTGGAATTTTCTTTAGATCCAGCTTGGGTTTTTCTTCCTTAGCCGCATGCGGTAGCATCTCGCCCACTCCGCGCACAATACTGCGCGGTTTTATTTTGTGGACCGTATTAAATTCTTCTTGAATTTTACGACGACGGTTAGTTTCGTCCATTGTGCGCTTCATACTGCCAGTGATGTTGTCTGCATACATAAATACGTGGCCTTCTACGTGCCGGGCGGCACGGCCAACTGTCTGAATTAACGCTGGTTCACTGCGCAAAAATCCCTCTTTATCGGCATCCAAAATGGCTACTAGGCTAACCTCTGGCAAATCTAACCCTTCACGAAGTAGGTTAATACCTACCAAAACGTCGTAAACACCTAGGCGAAGGTCGCGCAAAATATCGGTGCGCTCCATGGTGTCAACATCGCTATGGATATACGACACCTTTATGTCTAACTCTTTTAAGTATTCAGATAAATCTTCGGCCATACGCTTGGTTAGCGTGGTTACCAGCGCACGCTGGCCTTTTTCCGTCGTTGCGCGAATTTCGGCAATAAGGTCATCAATTTGCCCCTTGGTTGGGCGTACTTCAATAACTGGGTCAAGTAGACCAGTAGGGCGAATAATTTGTTCTATTGGCTTGGGGCTACGGCTAAGCTCGTATTCGCTAGGCGTAGCGGTAGTATAGACAACTTGGTTCATGTGCCGCTCAAACTCACTAAAGGTTAGCGGGCGGTTATCTAGCGCACTTGGCAGGCGGAAACCATGCTCTACCAGTACTTCTTTACGGGCTCGGTCGCCGTGATACATACCACGAACCTGCGGAATGCTCATGTGGCTTTCGTCTATAATTAACAGGTAGTCATCAGGGAAATAGTCCATTAGAGTGGCTGGTTGTTCGCCCGGCTCGCGGTTGGTTAAGTAGCGGCTGTAGTTTTCTATACCTTTTACAAAACCAGTCTGCTCTAGCATTTCTAGATCAAATTTAACCCGCTGTTCCATGCGCTGGGCTTCCAAGAGCATATTATTTTTCTTAAACCAAGCGATGCGCTCATCAGCTTCTTTACGGATGTGCACCAACGCCTTTTTTAACTTCTCTTCGGGCGTTACGTAGTGACTGCCCGGGAAAATAGTTAACTCCTTTAGATTCTTTTCAATTTCCCCTGTTAAAGGATTGATTTGGGTCAAGCGCTCCAGTATATCCCCAAAAAACTCTAGCCTATAAGCCGATTCATCGCCGGCTGGATAAATATCTACCACATCGCCGCGTACTCTAAAGTTGCCGCGTTCAAATGCCATGTCATTACGGTGATATTGAATATCGGTTAGCTGACGCAACATTTTATCGCGTACCCGGCGTTCACCTACTTTCAAGCGCGCAGCCATTTGGTCATAATCTTCTACTGAGCCAATGCCGTAAATACAAGATACGCTGGCTACGATAATTACGTCTTTCCGGCTCAATAAAGAGCTAGTCGCGGCGTGGCGCAGGCGGTCAATCTCTTCGTTTATGGCACTGTCTTTTTCTATATAAGTATCCGAGCGCGGAATATATGCCTCCGGTTGGTAATAATCAAAGTAGCTTACGAAATAATGCACGGCATTATCTGGGAAAAACTGTCTAAATTCGTTATAAAGCTGGGCTGCCAGGGTTTTATTATGGCAAAGCACCAGAGTTGTTTTTTGAGTGTTGGCTATAAGGTTAGCCATAGTGAAAGTCTTGCCGCTACCGGTAACGCCAAGTAGAACCTGGTTTTTCTCACCAGCGTTTAACCCCTTGGTTAGCTTGGTAATAGCCTCCGGCTGATCCCCGGTAGGCTTGTAATCCGATTTGAGCCTAAACTTACTCACCTATCAATTGTAGCAAGCAGTTATATTTGTTGGAGATTATCGGTAGTAAAGTCCGCTCTAAGATTACATTACTGGCAGGTGATTGCACTTATCTTCAGTGAAGTAAGATCAACCGTAACTGGAAAGGTCTGAGGAGAACTGGAGCCCCATATTGTAGTAGCATTGACCGTAGCGTTGCCCTGAGTAGACGATGACAGTTTAGTGCTGACACTTAAAGGTATATCTTGCGCACATAGAATCGGGTCGTAGCCATTAGTCGCTTGAGCCTTATTATAGAAATCAGATGTCAAATCGGACTTGATAGCATTCAAGGCAACAGTGCTACCCGCAGGTTCTCCCGTATTTGGATTTGTAGAGGCTTTTACATAGGAACCGTATACATCTTGAACGAAATTTACGGCCTCTTGAGCTGTATGTAGTTTTGGCGTGGTTGTTGATGGATTTGATGAGGATTTCTTACCAGTGGACGGATTGGATTGGCTAGAATTTGATGTGTCGTTAAGTGTTTTATCCGTATTTTGTTTGCTGTGCCAGACGAACCAGCCAGTGAAGCCAATAATGCCGACAATTACGAGGATTAATGCTCCTTCTAGTATTGCAAAGCCTTTTTGATTATTTTTTTCCATAAGTTCTTATTCCTTTCTTATTTTATGATTTTTGGAGTTGGGCGAAGGCGTTGATAAAGTCCTGTTTATCATTAGTCCAGAGTGTTTTGATATTATTGTCTAGGGTGGCGGTATTTTCATCTAAGAACGTACAGCCAGGGTAAGCTTGATTGGCGGCCATGCCAGAAACATAGTAGCCTGGCATTACCTTTGACTCGCCGTTGGCCAGTAGTCCGCTTTGTTCGCCCTCAACCTCTGGTACCTGATTAATGTCTGCCTTTTTCACTCTGGCAATAGCGAACATGCCTGGGTCGTAGGTACCAGCGCAACTTTTACCATTAGCATTTTTAGTATTATCGAAAGTTGTATCTAGCAAGTAAACGATTTCCTCGGGAGCACTAGTATTGCTGATCGTGTAACGGGCCTTTTCGATTGATGTCGTCAGGGGTATTTTTACGCCCCACTCTTTAATAACCAGGTATTGCTGGGGTGGAGGAGCCGGTGACTTCTTTTTACTGCTTGGCTTGGCTTTCTCCTGTGAAGAGGCCGATGAGCTATTATAAGATTTATTGGCATTCTGTTTACTGTGCCACACATACCAGCCGGTAAAGCCAACTATGCCTAAAATTATAAAGATTAATAATATCTCCACGAACGCGAAACCTGATTGTTTGCTAAATTTTTTCATAGAATTTTATCCTGCTTATGCTTAAGCACTATTCTGAGGTAAATTGGCAAGAGCGTCAACGACTATTTTGTAATGGACTGCACGAAACGTTTGCCGTCTTTTGTGATACAAACCGACGGATAGCTTGTTTGGATAGGCCTGCCGCTCTTCGCGCAGGTGTCAAAAGAGTTAACTGTAACAGTCTTGTGGTGCCTAACCCACAACCAGCCGCCAGCTACCGCAATTACTACTACCAAGATTAATAAATGGATTATGCCGTATTGGTTACGTTTAATTTTTTTCATCTTATAGATATACATTAGCACAATTGACTATTTAGTGTTTTTATGCTATTATAGAGCCAGTTTTCTGGGGTTGATTTTTATCCTCTGGAAAACGCATTTTGACAGAGTAGAGCAAGTTTCACCCCCCTCAAGATGTCACTGCAAAGGTGTTCACGGGTTACGTGGACAGCCAGTAGTGATATCGCAGAATCAAATCGAAAGGGCGGGAACAGCATGCCGAAAAAAGAAGTAATTTTCCAGTGTTGGCCAACATACGGCAGACGAAGGACGATGCTGACCGTCCTCTTGCCTTTCGGCTACCGGTTCGAACGCGGCTTTACGGTCGCCATGGGACAAGACGGTTACGAGTACGCCCTCCCAGTGCACGACGACGAGCATCGGCTCATAGACGTGTGCGAGGACGTGTACGAGGGACACATCCAGCAGGTAGTGTCCATGGTCACACAGGAGTTTTCACCATCAGCAGTTGAGGTGGGCGACAGAGATCGCTGCCTGTTCGTGGTCACGATGGAGAGGACTCTCGATGACGCCAAGGCATCAGCCATACTTTCCGATATCGCTGATGCGATTGCTGAGTCGTTTGAGCTCACCAACTACAAGGTCGAGGTCATCGACTTGGTCAACGTCCTCCGCAAGAAGACCGACTAGCTCATAGGGGCAGATTACGCCTCCAAGGATTAAGCCGCACCCATGAGAATTTTTTTGCCACGAGCAAGAGAGGAGGACGCCGTCTTGACACACGGCAGATCGCCGCCTTAGAGCGGCAAACCCCCTTAGCGACAAACAGTGGGAGCGCCCCCCAACCGGAGGCGCTCCCACGACCCTAAAGGACAAGCTCTACTCTGTCCTCTTTAGCATAGTGCTCAAAAACTTGAACATTGTGCCAAAGAGAAACACTAATTTTTATATATATCTATATATTCAGCGTGAAGTTTATCTAAAATTTTGGTTAGCTTTTCAATAAGCAACTTTGGGTCTTCTTCAAATATTACAAGCTCAGGGTCAGCGTTGGGCAACAGTTCCATAATTTGCGGAATTTGGGAGCTTATTCCCCCTGCGCTCTCTAAAACGCCAATGGGGGTGTGGGTCTCCATGGCAATTGTGAATTCATGAAGCGTGCCAAGCCGCCCGCCAATAGTTACAACCGCGTCAGCCGAGTTTATTAACAGCGCGTCACGTCCGCCGTAATGCAAACCAGAGTACAAAATCACGTCGTAAGGTATGGTAGGCAGACGGTACTTAACAACGTGTTCTATTTTAGTGGACGCTGGGCTTATGCCAAGGCTCATAGTTCCGCCGGCTTTTTTATAACCGATTGCGGCGTTTTCTGGTAAGCCAATAGTTGCACCTGTTAAAAGAGTATGGCCAGCCTGGGCAATTGCCGCACCGATTTCTTGCGCCAGCTGTTTACCGTCATCTACGCTTTTACCCCTAGCCGCCCCTGAAACACAAATTTGATACATCCCACCCATATCTTTCATGCGCTATTAGCCCTGCGTCTATTTATAGAAATTGAGCCGACCTTAAAAAGCTCGTTTGACTTGCTTTTGTTGGCGGTCTTTTCAAGCTGTCCCAGCAGATACTCTTCTACTGCCTGGTGGGCTAGGTATCTGTGCAGTAACTCATCCAAGCACTCCGACTGAAATGCCGCAAATTTGCGTTTCCTATAAGATAAACCATAGGCATAGTTAGCTGAAACATCTATCAGGTTCATAGAGACTGGGCCGCTTTTATAAAGTGCGGCTAGCTTTTCAGATTGAGCCCACCACTGCCCCAAAGAAAAGATATTGGCAATAGCCTGGGCAGGGCTTTGATAAAAAAGGTCTTCCGCCTGAATGTGTGGTTCTAACGCAGTAGGATGCTGTGAGGCCGGACACTTACCATAGTGAGCATGCAATGAGCGCCAAGGTACCGCTAAATTATCAAGATATATTCCAGGCACATCTTTGGTCGTCCATGTTTTGGCCAACATGTCCCCAAAATTTGGCTGGAATTGCTGTAATTTTAAATATGTGTTTGTTCCGTGCAGGCTCCCTATTGCCTGTAATAGCCTAGCACTTAGCCCCAAAACACCTACGCGGGCGACGACTGAGGTTGGCCAAAGAGCCACTACTCCAAGTTGTGGAGCAGTAGTAAGAACCGTGCCTTTTACGCCCAGCTTGCTGGCGATTGTGGTGGGAATAATAATAACTTCGGCTTTTTTTGTTTCAAACTGATTGGCTTGGAGCTTTGTGTGCATTTTCCAAAACACACTAAGCCACCGCGGTGATTCAACGCATGGTAGCAAGGCGTATATTTGTGAAATGTTACCTCGTTTTAGCATTGACTCAACCGAACGGTACTTTAATAATTTCATAAGTTTGCGTGGTGGGTGCTGTCGCAGTAACTCTTTGGCAACAGTATGTTTAACAACCCAGATATCACGCGACACTCTTGCATGGGAAGAAAATTCCACGGCGATTTTTAGACGCTTGGGGGTGGAATCACCAGCTTTTACGCCCAAGATATCCTCAAGATGACTATTGTCCACATGATAGCGTCCTATTAGGGCGTAATACA
>Ga0182027_10009431_pt1 | contig 14029 bp, 5 predicted proteins | sample 712E1DmetaG_FD_121300 | JGI IMG/M metagenome (GOLD analysis project Ga0182027, IMG submission 121300) | Permafrost microbial communities from Stordalen Mire, Sweden - 712E1D metaG (Illumina Assembly) | ecosystem: Environmental > Terrestrial > Soil > Wetlands > Permafrost | place: Sweden...
TGACCGGCTCGGCGCGAATGCAAAGGTTTCGAAGCTTGTGGAACTGGAGCGGCTGGCGAAACACGAGATTCTCGTCATCAGCGATGCGGACGTGCGCGTGCCGGCGGATTTTCTGGCGAACACCGTCGCGCCACTGCACCAGCCGGCAATTGGTTTGGTAAATTGTTTTTACCGGCTGGCGAATCCGGCGACGCTGGCGATGCGCTGGGAGGCGGTGGCCATCAACGCGGATTTCTGGAGCCAGGTGTTACAGGCGCAAGACCTCAAGCCGCTGGATTTCGCGCTGGGCGCGGTGATGGTGACGCGGCGGAAACAGCTCGCGGAAATCAGCGGCTTCGAGGCGCTCGTTGATTGTCTGGCGGATGATTATCAGTTGGGAAATCGCATTGCGCGGCGCGCCCATCGCATTGCAATTTGTCCGGTGGTGGTGGAATGCTGGTCGGCGCCGATGGACTGGGGGACCGTTTGGCGGCATCAACTGCGCTGGGCGCGGACCATCCGCGTTTGCCAGCCGGCGCCGTATTTCTTCAGCATCCTGAGCAACGCGACGCTTTGGCCGCTGGTGTGGCTGGCGGCAAATCCGTCGCCGACAGTAATAAGCATCGCAGCCGCGTGCCTCGTGCTCCGGGTGCTGGCCGCGCTCGATTTGCAGGGGCGGCTTACGAGAAGCGGCTGTCGTTGGGCCGATTGGCGGCTCGTGCCGGTCAAAGACGTGTTTCAAACCGTTCTTTGGTTGCTGGCCTTCGTCGGCAACCGCATCGAATGGCGCGGCGAACGCTTCAGACTGCGGTCCAATGGGATGCTTGTTAGGGAAGCAGCCCCAAAAGGGACTGCCGACAAAATGTCGGCAGCACGTCATAAGCTTGAATACTGAAGTTGGGACGGAGGAGGCGCCGCTGCCACGCTCAAATTCGGATTTTCGGTTGAATGGAATGGGTGTCAATACAGGACAATTCATGTCAAAGACTTTGTCATTTCATTTGTTACACCGGCTGCTGGCCGCGCTTTCTTCCTGTCTCACGCGGCTTTGACGGCACAGGCGGGCGCGGTATCGCGTGAATTTCGCTGCCAACGGTGCGAAAGGCTTTTTTTGACCCTCGACGGTATGAAGTCTGCTGACAGGTTAGCAGCGCGGAGTTGGGTTGGCGGCGGCGCTGACAGCTCCCAGCGCGGGACTTGAAGATCGGATTGCCGGCCCAGGTTGCAGTTTGTGAACGGATGTGGTTGAAACGACAACCACGGCCCCAGCTTCTAATTCAGGCTCCTGGCGCTGGCGTTCGGTCATTTACTTTGGGAAAACCTTTCCACGGCTTGTTCCGAGAATGGCCGGTGTCCAGCGGCGTTTGGAAAAGAATCTCGCGCTTTTTGCTTGTGACGAATGGCTTGCAAATGGTCGAATAGTCCGGTCGGTCAGAGACTTGCCGCCGGCCAGTCTCGCGCAAATGGGTTGTGGCTGGCGGGCGGAATAGGTGTAAGCTATCGTCGCATTGGTTAAACATGAAAGCTCAGAAAAAAACAACCGAACCGGCGCTGGGGCCGGAGAACCCGTTGTTGCGGACGCTGATTGACGGCCTGCCCGATTACATTTTCATCAAAGACCGGCAGAGCCGGTTTTTGGTCAACAATCTCGCCCACGCACGGGTGTTGGGCGCCGCCCATCCGAACGAGGTGGCCGGCAAAACGGACTTGGATATTTTCCCGGCGGAATTGGCAAAGCAGTATTACGCGGACGAACAGGCATTGATGAAATCAGGCCAGCCGCTGAATCGGGAAGAGCGAGTGGTGGATCCGAAGACCGGCGAGACGCGCTGGCTGCAAACCACCAAGACACCGCTCAAGGACCAGGCGGGCATGGTCGTCGGTCTGATGGGCATCAGCCGGGACATCACGGAGCGGAAACGGGCGGAGACGGCGCTGCGCCAGTCACGCGATGAACTGGAAAAACGGGTAGCCGAGCGCACCGCCGAGCTTTCCGAGCGGAACACGTCGCTGCAACAACAAATCGCCGAGCGGGAATGGGCGGAAGAAGCGCTGACTGGCACCCACCAACTATTGGAGACGATGTTGGACAACGTTCCCGACCGCATTTATTTCAAAGACGCTCAATCGCGTTTTTTGGAGTTAAGCCAGGCGCTCGCCAAACGCCTGGGCTTGAAAGGTCCGGAGGAGGCTGTCGGCAAGACGGACTTTGACTTTCATCCGCCGGAAAAAGCCCGGGAGTTTTTCCAGGATGAGCAGCGGATCATCCAGACCGGCCAGCCCTTGATCAACAAGATCGAAAAGCAGATTACCGCCAGCGGCGAAGTGGCCTGGGCGTCGGTGACCAAGGTGCCGCTGCGGGATCCACAGGGCAAGGTCATCGGCTTGGTGGGCATCAACCGGGACCTGACCGAGTTGAAGCGCGCGGAGAAGGAACTGGAGCGGACCCACCGGCGGTTGCTGGACGTTTCCCGGTTGGCGGGCATGGCCGAGGTGGCCACGGGCGTGTTGCACAACGTCGGCAACGTGCTCAACAGCGTCAACGTGTCGGCGGCGTTGATCTCCGAACGGCTGCGGGAGTCGAAGGTGGCGGGGGTGACCAAGCTGGCAAAACTGTTGCAGGAACACAGCGAGGACATGAGCCGTTTTCTGACGGAAGACAAACGCGGCCACCAGGTGCCGTTGTATCTGGAACAACTGGCCGAACATTTAGAGGAGGAGCGGAACGGGTTGCGCGACGAACTGAAAAATCTGACCGTGAACATCGAGCACATCAAGGAGATCGTCACCACGCAGCAGAATTACGCGCAGATCTCCGGCTTGACGGAGTCGGTGACGCTGCCGGATTTGGTGGAAGACGCGCTGCGGATTCACAGCGGGGCGTATGTGCGGCACGGGGTGACGGTGGTGCGGGAGTTTGAGCCGCTGCCGGCGATTTCGGTGGACAAGCACAAGGTGCTGCAAATCCTGGTGAACCTGTTGAGCAACGCGAAATATGCGTGCGATGAGGGCGGCCGGGGCGATAAACAGGTGATGGTACGGCTCAAGCCGGCCGGCGAAGGCCGCGTGAAAATCGAGGTGGCGGACAATGGGGTGGGCATCGCGGCGGAAAACCTGGTGCGGATTTTTTCGCAAGGGTTCACCTTGCGGAAGGGCGGGCACGGTTTCGGGCTGCACAGCGGGGCTTTGGCGGCGCGGGACCTGGGCGGTTCGTTGAGCGTGTATAGCGACGGCCTGGGCCGGGGCGCCAGCTTCGTTTTGGAATTGCCCGTTGCGCCGATGCATCCTGAGTCGGATAAACCTTTGGAGGAACCATGAGTCGAAAAACCAGTCCGGGCAAGAGCGGTCTTAAAACGAAACCAGCCTCCGCGGAGAAGCGGCCGGACCGGTCGCGCGAGGAACTGGAACAGCGGGTGGCCGAGTTGGAGGCGAAAAATGCCGAGCAGACTCATAAATGTCAGGTGCTGCGGACTCTGATTGACAATCTGCCGGACGGAATTTATGTCAAGGACGCTGCTGGCCGGAAGATCCTGGCCAATCCGGCCGACTTGAAGGCGATGAAGTGCAAAACGGAAGCCGAAGCCCTCGGCAAATCTGATTTTGATTTTTATCCCAAGGACATCGCGGCCCATTTTTTTGCCGACGACCAGAAGGTGATTCAGGGCCAGCCGGTCATTAACCGGGAGGAATATGTTCTGGACAAAGCCGGCCAAAAACGCTGGCTGTTGACCACCAAGCTGCCGCTGCGGGACGAGGGCGGGAAGATCGTGGGGCTGGTGGGGGTCGGACGCGACATCACGGAGCAGCGACAAGCGGAGGAATCGCTGGCCCGGGAACGCCGCTTCCTGCGCGCGCTGATTGACAACCTGCCCGACTTGGTTTTTATCAAAGACACCCAGAGCCGGTTTGTCACCGTTAATCCGGCCTGCGTCTCGCAATTGGGGGCCGGCCGCCCGGAAGCGGTCTTGGGCAAGACGGATGCGGATTTTGTGGCTCCGGAACTGGCGGAGCAATATCTGGCCGACGAACAGGCATTGATGCAGTCAGGCCAGATGGTGAACAAAGAAGAGCCGACCCAGCACAAGGGGACGGGGGAAATGCGCTGGTCGTTGACCACCAAAATTCCGTTGCGGGACGAGGCGGGCAAAATCATGGGCTTGATGGGTATCGCGCGGGATATTACGAGACAAAAACGCGCGGAGGCGGCATTGCGCCAGTCGCACGACGATCTGGAAAAACGGGTGGTCGAGCGCACCACCGAGCTGGCCCGCGAACGTCTGGTGCTGCGGACCCTGATTGACAACCTGCCGGATGCCATTTACACCAAGGACACCGCCGGCCGGAAAACCCTGGCCAATCCGGCCGACTTGAAAAACCTCCGCTGCCAGACGGAAGCCGAAGCCCTCGGCAAAACCGATTTCGATCTCTTTTCGGCGGACATCGCCGCCAAATTCTTCGCCGACGACCAGAAGGTGATTCAGGGCCAGCCGGTCATCAACCGGGAGGAGTTTTTCTTTGATGAAGCGTGCCAAAAACGCTGGCTGCTGACCAGCAAGCTGCCGTTGTGCGATCCCAACGGGACGATCATCGGCTTGGTCGGGATTGGCCGGGACATCACGGCGCGGAAACAGGCGGAAGACAAGCTGGCCTACGAACGGGAACTGTTCCAGACACTGCTGGAAACCATTCCCGACAACATCTATTTCAAAGATCGCGAGTCCCGCATCGTGCGGGCGAGCCGGTCGAAAGTGGAGGCGACGCTCCAGACCGTCCGGGAGAGCTATCGCGCCACGCACCCGGAGGCCGGGCCGGTTGAGCGGCCCGCCCACCTGGCCAGCGTCGAGTCTTTCGGCGAATGGCTGATAGGCAAAACGGATTTCGACACCTACCCGGAGGAGCACGCCCGCGCCGCTTATGAGGATGAACAGGGGATTATGCGCACGGGGCAGCCCATCGTGGGCAAACTCCAAAAAGCCACGCTCCCCGACGGCAAGAGCGTCTGGTGGTTTTCGACGAAGGTGCCCTGGCGCGACAAGGACGGAAATATCATCGGCACCTTTGGCATTTCGAGTGACGTGACCGCCATCAAGGAGGCGGAAGAGACGCTGATCCGGGAACGCCTGATCTTGCGGACGTTGATTGACAATCTGCCGGACTGCATCTACGCCAAGGACACCGCCGGCCGGAAAACCCTGGCCAATCCGGCCGACCTGAAGAATCTCCGCTGCCAGACGGAAGCCGAGGCCGTCGGCAAGAGTGATTTCGACCTCTTTCCGCCGGACATCGCGGCCAAATTCTTCGCCGACGACCAAAAGGTGATTCAGGGCCAGCCGGTCATCAACCGGGAGGAGTTTTTCTTCGACGAAGCGGGCCGAAAACGCTGGCTGCTGACCAGCAAGCTGCCGATGCGCGATGCCAGCGGAATAGTCGTTGGCCTGATGGGTATTGGCCGGGACATCACTTCCTTGAAGGAAGCCGAAGAAAGCCTGGAGCGAACACACCGGCAATTGCTGGAGACGTCACGCCTGGCCGGCATGGCGGAAGTGGCCACGGACGTGCTGCACAACGTGGGCAACGTGCTCAACAGCGTCAACGTGTCGGCGGCCTTGATTTCCGAGCGGTTGCGGGAGTCGAAGACGACGGGCGTGGCCAAGCTGGCAAAACTTTTGCTGGAACACAGCGCGGAACTGGGCCGGTTCATGATGGAAGACAAGCGCGGCCGCGAGGTGCCATCGTACCTGGAGCAACTGGCCAAGCATCTCGATCGGGAACGGCACGATTTGCGCGACGAACTGAAAAACCTGACCGTAAACATCGAGCACATCAAGGAGATCGTCACCACGCAGCAGAATTACGAGCGGATTGCCGGGTTGACGGAGTCGGTGACGCTGCCGGAATTGATGGAAGACGCGTTGCGGATTCACGGGGCCGCGTACACCCGGCACGGGTTGACGGTGGCGCGGGAGTATGAATCGCTGCCCGCGATTTCGGTGGACAAGCACAAGGTGCTGCAAATCGTCGTGAACCTGTTGAGCAACGCGAAATATGCCTGTGACGATGGGAGCAAGAAGGAAAAACAGGTGATCGCGCGGCTCAAGCCGGCCGGCGAAGGCCGTGTGAAAATCGAGGTGGCGGACAACGGGGTGGGCATCGCCCCGGAAAACCTGACGCGGATTTTTGCGCAAGGGTTCACCCTGCGGAAGGGCGGGCATGGTTTCGGGCTGCATAGCGGCGCGTTGGCGGCGCGGGACCTGGGCGGTTCGTTAAGCGTCCACAGCGACGGCTTGGGCCGGGGCGCAACTTTTATTTTGGAATTACCAATCACACCCCCGGCGCAAAACCAGCCGGGAAAGCTCTTGGCGGAGCCTTGACACAAAAAACAACCACATCGGAACACACTTATGATTACCACTGAACAACTCTCCGGGCCGGAGAACCAATTGCTGCGGTCGCTCATGGACAACCTGCCCGACAATATTTTCATCAAGGACCGGCAGAGCCGCTTTGTCATCAGCAACCTGGCCTGCGCCCGGGCTTTGGGCGCCCTTAATCCGGGCGAGTTGGCCGGCAAAACCGACCGGGATTTCTTTCCGGCGGAAATGGCGAACCAGCTTTACGCCGACGAGCAGGCGCTGATGCGGTCGGGCACGCCGCTGAATCGGGAAGAGTTGGTGGCCAATCCCCGAACCGGCGAGGCCCGCTGGCTGCAAACGCGGAAAGCGCCGCTGCGCGACCAGGATGGAAATATCATCGGCCTGGTCGGTGTCAGCCGGGACATCACCGAGCAAAAACAGGCGGGCAAGGCGCCCATCGGCGCCGATGGCCAGTTGCAGGCGATGCTGGACAGCCTCTCCGAACGGATTTATCTCAAGGACGCCCAGTCCCGGTTCATTCAGTGCAACCAGGCGTTCGCCCAGTCCCTGGGTGTGGAAAACCCGCAACGGGTCGTCGGCAAAACGGAGGCGGATTTTCTACCGGCGGAAAAGGCCCGGCAGCTTCAGGAGGATGACCGGAATATCTGCCAGAGCGGCCAGCCCATCCTCAACAAACTGGAGCGGTACGCCCCGCCCACCGGCGACGTCGTTTGGACCTCCATCACCAAGTTGCCGGTGCGTAATCCAGCGGGCGGCCCGATGGGTATGATCGGCATTTTGCGCGATGTGTCTGACCTCAAACGCACGGAGAAGGAATTGGAGCGGACGCACCGGCGGTTGCTGGAGACATCCCGCATGGCCGGCATGGCGGAAGTGGCCACCGGCGTGCTGCACAACGTCGGCAACGTGCTCAACAGCATTAACGTGTCGGCGGCCCTGATCACCGAACGGCTCCGCGAGTCGAAATCCTCCGGCGTGGCCAAGGTCGTGAAACTGCTGCGGGAACACAGCGCGGACATCGGCCGTTTTCTGACGGAAGACGAGCGCGGCTCCCAGGTGCTGGCCTATCTGGAACAACTGGCCGAGCATCTGGAGCGCGAGCAACTGGCCATGCGCGAGGAATTAAAAAGCCTAGTTCTGAACGTCGGGCACATCAAGGAAATCGTCACCACCCAGCAGAATTACGCGCGCATCTCCGGGGTGATTGAGACGGTGACCGTGCCGGATTTGGTCGAAGACGCGTTGAAGATTCACGGCGGGGCCTACGTGCGGCATGGCGTGACGGTGGTGCGGGAGTTTGCCACCGTGCCGACGATCTCGGTGGACAAGCACAAGGTGCTGCAAATCCTGGTGAACCTGTTCCACAACGCGAAATACGCTTGCGATGCGGGGGGCAAGAACGAAAAACAGGTGACCGTGCGCATCAAAACAGCCGGCGAAGGCCGTGTGAAAATCGAGGTCGCGGACACCGGCGTGGGCATTGCACCGGAAAACCAGGGGCGGATTTTCTCGCAGGGGTACACGACGCGCAAGGGCGGGCATGGTTTCGGGCTGCACAGCGGCGCGCTGGCGGCGCAGCAACTGGGAGGGGCGCTGACCGTCCACAGCGACGGCCCGAACCTGGGCGCCACCTTCACCCTCGAATTGCCGCTCTTGCCGCCGCCCCAGGAGAAGTCGGACGATCCGTCCGCTGATAAACCGACTTGAGCATGAGCTCTGAAACATTAACGGCCGAGCAAATTTCGGCCTCGGACAACCAACTGTTGCGGACGCTGGTGAACAGCCTGCCGGATTGCATTTTCGTCAAAGACCGGCAAAGCCGGTTCATGATCAGCAACCTGGCGCATGCGCGGACACTGGGCGCCGCGCATCCGGACGAGGTGCTGGGCAAAACGGACCTGGATTTCTTCCCGCCGAAAGTGGCGAGCCAGCGATATGCGGACGAACAGGCGCTCATGAAAGTGGGCCAGCCGCAGAACCGGGAGGAAAGCGTGGCCGATTCGCAAAGTGGCGAAACCCGCTGGTTTCAGACCACGAAGGCCCCGCTGCGGGACAAGGAAGGAAAAGTGGTGGGCCTGGTGAGCATCAGCCGGGACATCACCAAGCGGAAACAGGTGGAGGACGCGCTTCGCCAGGCGCGCATCGAACTGCAACAGAAAGGAGGGGCGCGGGGGGGGGCGGAAGGCGCGCCGGCCGGCGGCCAGGGCCAGTTGCAGGTGCTGCTGAACAATATCCCGGACCGGATTTTTTTCAAGGACACCCAATCCCGGTTTATTCAGTGCAACCAGGCGTTCGCCCGATTGCTGGGCGTGGACGACCCCACGGCAGCCGTCGGCAAGACGGAATATGATTTTCTCCCGGCCGATCGGGCCAAGGAATCCTACCAGGATGAGCAAAAAATCATCCGGAACGGCCAGCCCTTGATCAACAAGGTCGAGAAACAAACCGCGCCCGACGGCAAAGTCACCTGGGCTTCCGTCACCAAATTACCGGTCCGCGATCCAGCGGGGGTCATGATGGGGATCGCCGGCATTGCCCGCGACATCACCGACCTCAAGCGCACGGAAAACGAACTCGAGCAGATGCACAAACAGTTGGTCGAGACTTCCCGCATGGCCGGCAAGGCGGAGGTGGCCACGGGCGTGCTGCACAATGTCGCCAACGTCATCAACAGCGTGAACGTCGCGGCGGCCACGGTCTCCGAGCGGTTGCGGAATTCCAAGGTGGCGGGGGTGTCCCGGCTGGCGAAGCTGTTCCAGGAACAAAGCAACGACCTCGGTCATTTTTTCACGGAAGACGAGCGCGGCCGCCGCGTCCCCGCCTATCTCGAACAACTCGCCGAGCATCTGGAACAGGAGCAGGCCGACTTGGGCAAGGAATTGGAGGGCCTGCTCCACAACGTCGAGCACATCAAGGAAATTGTCACCACCCAGCAGAATTACGAGCGGGTCGCCGGCGTGACGGAGAAAGTGGCCCCGGCGGATTTGGTGGAAGACGCGTTGCGAATTCACGGCGGAGCCTATGAGCGGCACGGCGTGACGGTGGTGCGGGAGTTTGACCCGCTGCCGCCGATCCTGGTGGACAAACACAAGGTGCTGCAAATCCTGGTCAACCTCTTCAGCAACGCCAAGTATGCGTGCGAGGAGGGGGGCAATAAAACCAAACAGGTGACGGTGCGAATCCGGGCGGCTGGCGAGGATCGCCTTGTCTTCGAGGTGGCGGACAACGGCATGGGTATCCCCCTGGAAAACCAGGGGCGGGTTTTTTCACAGGGATTCACAACGCGAAAAGACGGGCATGGTTTCGGGCTGCACAGCGGAGCGGTGGCGGCGCAGGATCTGGGCGGTTCACTCACCGTCCAAAGCGCCGGCCCGGGCCAGGGCGCCACCTTCACCTTGGAATTGCCCGTCAAGCCCCCGGCGGATCAGCCGAATTAATCGGCACCACAGTTGTCAACCAAAGAACAACCTTGGAAGAGTCGTTTTTATGACGAAGCGAAAACAAGTGGCAACGGCATCGAAACCGGCGTCCAACGAGTTGGCGCAGCGCGTGGCCGGGCTTTTGGCGGAAAACGCCGAACTGAAAAAGCAGGTCGCCGGGCTTAAAGCGGGAAAAGCTGAACCGACCCAAACCGGCGTGAGGCCGACCGATGCCCAGCGGTTGTTGCAGGCGTTGCTGGATAACATCCCGGACTGGATTTACTTCAAAGACACCCAATCCCGATTTCTGAAGTGCAGCAAGACCCACGCCCAACGCCTGTGCGTGGAGCCGGACCAGGTCGTCGGCAAGACGGATTTTGATTTTCACCCCAAGGAAATCGCCGAGGGGTTCCATCGGGATGAACAGAGGATTATCCAAACCGGCGAGCCTTTGATCAACAAGGTCGAGAAGAAGCTCAAGCCCAACGGCGAGATGATCTGGATGTCCACCACCAAAGTGCCGATGCGTAACGAGAGCGGGGCGATCATTGGGATCGTGGGCGTCAACCGGGATATCACGGAGCGAATACGGACGGAGGAGGCTTTGCGCCAGGCGGATGCCAAACTGGCGCAGGAACGCCGAATGCTGCGAACGTTAATTGACAACCTGCCGGACGGCATTTACGCCAAGGACACCGCCGGCCGGAAGATCCTGGCCAATCCGGCCGACCTGAAAGTGATGAAGTGCCAGACGGAAGCTGACGCCCTCGGCAAAACCGACTTCGATTTCTTTCCTGCGGATATTGCGGCCCAATTCTCCACCGATGACCAGAAGGTGATTCAGGGCCAGCCGGTTGTCAACCGGGAGGAGTATTTCCTGGATGAAGCCGGCCAAAAACACTGGCTGTTGACCAGCAAGTTGCCGCTGCGGAACGAGCACGGAAAGATCGTGGGGCTGGTCGGGATTGGCCGGGACATTACGGAGCGAAAACATGCCGAGGCGGCGCTGCGCCAGGCGCAGGAGCAACTGGAACAGCGGGTCGCCGAGCGCACCAAGGATCTTTCACAGGAACGCCGCGTCCTGCGCACGCTGATTGACAATCTGCCCGACATCATCTTCGTCAAAGACGCCCAGAGCCGGTTTGTCATCTCGAATACGGCCTGCATGCAACAACTGGGGGCCAAGCATCCGGATGAGGTGTTGGGGAAATCGGACGCGGATTTTGTGGCGCCGGAACTGGCGGCCCAGTATCGCGCCGACGAGCAGGCGCTGATGCAATCCGGCTGGACGGTGAACAAGGAGGAACCCACTCAGCACAAGGGGACGGGCGAAATGCGCTGGTCGCTGACCACGAAAGTTCCGTTGAAGGATGACTTAGGCAAGGTGGTGGGGTTGATGGGCATTGCGCGGGACATCACGGAACGCAAGCGGACGGCGGAAGCCCTGACCCGGGAACGCCGCCTCCTGCGCACGCTCATTGACAACCTGCCCGACCTGATCTTTGTCAAGGACGCCCAGAGCCGGTTCATCGTCACCAACACGGCCTGCGCCAAACAACTCGGGGCCAGCCAGCCGGAAGAGGTGTTGGGGAAATCGGATGCGGATTTTGTGACACCGGATTTGGCGGCCCAATACCGCGCCGACGAGCAGGCCTTGATGCTGTCCGGCTGGCCGGTGCATAAGGAGGAGCGCACCCAGCACAAAGGGTCGGGGAAAATAGGCTGGTCGCTCACCACCAAGGTCCCGTTAAAGGATGACGCCGGCAATGTCATCGGGTTGATCGGCATTGCCCGGGACATCACCGCTTTGAAGGACGCCGAACAGGCCTTGGAACAAACGCACAAACAACTGATGGAGACTTCCCGCATGGCCGGCATGGCCGAGGTGGCCACCGGCGTGCTGCACAACGTGGGCAACGTGCTCAACAGCGTCAACGTGTCGGCGGCGCTGATCTCCGAACGGCTGCGGGAGTCGAACTCGTCAGGCGTGGCCAAGCTGGCGAAGCTGTTGCAGGAACACCAGGGGGACATGGGCCATTTCCTGGCGCAGGACGAGCGCGGCCACCAGGTGCCGACGTATCTGGAACAACTGGCCGTTCATCTGGATCGGGAGCGGAACGAGGTGCGCGGGGAACTGAAAAGCCTGACCTCGAATATCGAGCACATCAAGGAAATCGTCGCCACCCAGCAGAATTATGCACAGGTTTCCGGCCTGACGGAGTCGGTGGTGCTGCCGGATTTGCTGGAGGATGCGTTGAAGATTCATCTCAACGCCTTTGAGCGGCATGGGGTGACGGTGGCGCGGGAGTTTGATCCGCTGCCGGCGATCACGGTGGACAAACACCGGGTGATGCAAATTGTGGTGAATCTGCTCAGCAACGCGAAGTATGCGAGTGATGCGGGGGGCAGGAAAGAGAAGCAGGTGACGGTGCGAATCAAGACGGCGAGCGCGGGGCGGGTGAAAATCGAGGTGGCGGACAACGGGGTGGGCATCGCGGCGAAAAACCTGACGCGGATTTTTGCGCAAGGATTCACGACGCGGAAGGATGGGCATGGTTTCGGGTTGCATAGCGGGGCTTTGGCGGCGCGGGACATGGGCGGCTCGTTGAGCGTCCACAGTGACGGCGTGGGCCGGGGTGCCACCTTTACTTTGGAATTGCCCGTCCTGCCGCCGCAGGATCAGCCGGAGAAACCCGTGGAGGGAACATGAGTGGCAAAACCAACCTTAACCCGAAACCTCCCGCGAAAAAGCGGAAGCAGGCGGAAGCGGTGCCGCGCCCGTCGTGCGACGGGCTGGAACGGCGGGTCGCCGAACGCACCGCCGAGCTTTCGATGCGAATCACCGAACTGACGCAGGAACGCCTGCATCTGCGGACGCTGATTGACAGCCTGCCTGATTACATTTTCATCAAAGACCGGCAGAGCCGTTTTTTGATCAACAACCTTGCCCATGCGCAGGTGTTGGGCGCCACCCATCCGGACGAGGTGGCCGGCAAAACAGACTTGGATATTTTCCCGCCGAAGTTGGCGAAGCAATATTTCGCGGATGAACAGGCGCTCATGGCGGCCGGCCGGACGCTGAATCGCGAGGAAACCGTGGTGGATCCGAAAAGCGGGGAAACCCACTGGCTGCAAACCACGAAAGTGCCGCTGCGGGACAAGGACGGAAAGGTCGTCGGCCTCATGGGCATCAGCCGGAACATCACGGAGCGAAAGTTGGCGGAAGAAGCGTTGCAGGCGGCGCGCAAAGGACTGGAACAGCGGGTCGCCGAGCGCACCGCCGAACTGGCTCAAGAACGCCTCCTCCTGCGCACGCTGATTGACAACCTGCCGGACGGCGTTTACACCAAGGACACTGCGGGCCGGAAAACCCTGGCCAACCCGGCCGACCTGAAAAACCTCCACTGCCAGACCGAAGCCGAGGCTCTCGGCAAAAGCGATTTCGATCTCTTTCCGAAGGACATGGCCGAAAAATTCTGGGCCGACGACCAGCAGGTGTTTCAGGGCAAGCCGGTTCTCAAGCGGGAGGAATTTATCCTGGATGAGGATGGGCGGAAACGCTGGTTGCTGACCAGCAAGCTGCCGCTGCGCGATCAAAAGGGAACGATCATCGGCCTGGTGGGCATCGGCCGGGACATCACGGAGCGAAAACATGCCGAGGAGGCGCTGCGCCAGGCGCACGACGAACTGGAACAACGGGTGGCCGGGCGCACGGCCGAGCTTTCGAAGCGAAACGCCGAACTCGCGCAGGAACGCCTTTACCTGCGGACACTGATTGACAGCCTGCCGGATTACATTTTCATCAAAGACCGGCAGAGCCGTTTTTTGATCAACAATCTCGCCCACGCGCAAGTATTGGGCGCCACCTGCCCGGACGAGGTGGCCGGCAAAACGGACCTGGATATTTTCCCGCCGGAATTGGCGAAACAATATTACGCGGACGAACAGGCGGTGATGAAGTCGAGCCAGCCGCTGAATCGGGAAGAAACCGTGGTGGACCCGAAAAGCGGGGAGACTCGCTGGCTTTTGACCACGAAAGTGCCGCTGCGGGACAAGGACGGAAAAGTCGTCGGCCTGGTGGGCATCAGCCGGAACATCAGCGACCTCAAGCTCGCCGAACAGGCGCTGGCGCAGACGCACAAACAGTTGCTGGAGACTTCCCGCATGGCCGGCATGGCCGAGGTGGCCACCGGCGTCCTGCACAACGTCGGCAACGTGCTCAACAGCGTCAACGTGTCGGCCTCGCTGATTTCCGAA
>Ga0182027_10009432_pt1 | contig 14028 bp, 12 predicted proteins | sample 712E1DmetaG_FD_121300 | JGI IMG/M metagenome (GOLD analysis project Ga0182027, IMG submission 121300) | Permafrost microbial communities from Stordalen Mire, Sweden - 712E1D metaG (Illumina Assembly) | ecosystem: Environmental > Terrestrial > Soil > Wetlands > Permafrost | place: Sweden...
AACGGCAGAATACGATCCGCTGCGCGATGAAGGCGAGGCCTACGCCGGGCGATTGCGCGATGCCGGCGTGGAGGCGACGCTGAGCCGCTGCCCAGGTCTGGTGCACGGTTTCTTTTCGATGGGCGGCATCGTGCCGGCGGCGTACCGCGCGGTGTGCGAAGTGGCGCGCGCGGTGCGCGAGGCGTTCGAGTAATCCCTATTTCCAATCATCGCGGTCGAGTGAGCGGTACTGGAGCGCTTCGGCGATGTGTTGGGCCTGGATCTGCTCGCTGGCGCCAAGGTCGGCGATGGCGCGCGCGACCTTGAGAATCCGGTCATGGGCGCGGGCAGAGAGGGCCAGGCGCCGGATGGCCATTTCCAGGGTGCGTTCGGCGGCGGCGGCTTCCAGCGGGCACAACTCGCGCAAACGCCCTGGCGGCAGGCTGGCCTTGACGAAACCGCGTTCCGCCTGGCGGGCGCGCGCGGCCAGGACCCGCTGGCGCATCTGGGCGGATGTGGCGCCGGTCCCCTTGCCGCGCATCTGCTGGTAAGCCGCGCTTGAAGCGGCTGACCCGTTAGTTGATGTTGATTCTCGAAGACTGAGTAGCGAGGTCAACGAGCGGCCCACCCGGTCCGATCTGGGCCTTCAGACTATGAGCGTCCTGCGTGCGATGAGACGTGTTCGTCACCGGACCCACAACCTTGCCGGAGCGCGACTTCGCGTCGATAAGATATCCGCCTCCACTGGCAAGCTTGACCTTAATCGCGCCTGAATCCGCAATTGCGCGGATGGGAGCAGGGCTCAGTTGGGAGATCCGGATGGCCCCGGATTTCGTCTCGGCGTGGACGGAGCCGCCAAGCCGAAGGGCGAGTATGCTGCCAGAATCGTTGTGAGCTACAACGGCGCCCCTGGCGTTGTCGATGCTGATGCTCCCTGAATGCGTGGTGGAGCGGACTTCACCGGAAACATCAGCGATCAGCGTTCGGCCTGAGGTCGTTTCGGCTTCGACCGCGCCCCGAATACTGGTGAGCTGAATGCCTCCGGACTGAGTCCGCACGAAGACATGACCTCCGGCATTGCGGATGACAACGGCGCTCGAATGACCGGTCGTCTTGATCTCCGAGGCGACATTGCTGATCTCGATTCGGCCTGAGGCCGTCGACGCCTCGACCGGTCCCGTGATGCCGTCGATGCTGATTCCGCCCGACGCAGTAAAGGCATGCGCCACGGTCAGGGTGGGGGTTTCAATCTCAAAGTGAATGGTGACGCCGCTTAGCAACGCCTGGTCTTTGACATATCCAATGCGAATGCGATTGCCCATCTGCTCGATCGGAGGATTCTTTTCCAGAGCGCGTATATTGGCCTCCGCCAGATCGAGATCAAGTCTGCCGAAGAGGGGCTTAATGACGGCATGCACACGGACGGAGGTCGAGGAACCAGTGGAAATGGCGACGCCGCCGGGGTCGCTTCTCACGTCGAGATCCACTGGTCCGGACACCGGGAGAGTGCGATCAAAGGTGCCCGGGTCAGAGCCAAGCGCCAGGCAGGCGCCGGCGAGCAGGGCAACGGATGCATGAACCATCGATCTGCCAATGCTCCGGTTGCTCATGCCTCCTACGTTATCATCCTCGAGAACGAGGAACCGCCGGCGACATTGGGTATTGGAGCCGGAGACGGGACTCGAACCCGCGGCGTTCAGCTTGGGAAACCGCTCAACAATCGTCTATTCAATGACGTAGCGACGAAATGTGATCACGAAGGTGCATGGAGTTTCCCCAGTTTGTGCCCCACATCCCTTCATAGGCCAGGCAGTTGGACGTCGCGAGCCCGAGCCGGACGCCGAATGGCGCTTGATCCTGATCGCGGAGGCGTGTTCACTTCCAGTACTCCCTGTCCAGTGATCGATACTGCACGGCCTCGGCGATGTGCTTGGCCTGGATCTGCTCGCTGGCGCCAAGGTCGGCGATGGTGCGCGCGACCTTGAGAATCCGGTCATGCGCCCGGGCAGAGAGGGCCAGGCGCCGGATGGCCATTTCCAGAGTGCGTTCGGCGGCGGCGTCCAGAGGGCACAACTCGCGCAAACGCCCTGGCGGCAGGTTGGCGTTGACGAAACCGCGTTCCGCCTGGCGGCCGCGCGCGGCCAGGACCCGCTGGCGCATCTGGGCGGATGTGGCGCCGGTCTCCTTGCCGCGCATCTCCTGGTAGGCCACGGCCGGCACTTCGACGTGCAGGTCGATCCGATCGAGCAGCGGCCCGCTGATTTTGCCGAGGTAACGCTGAATGATGCCGCCGGTGCAACGGCATTCGTGGGTAGGATCGCTAAAGTATCCACACGGACACCCGTGCAGGTTTCAACTGCTACTAGACAATGAACCTCGAATGCCGCAGCGCCGGGCGGCTTTGGTTCCCCAAATGAAAGAAGACGAATTCCTCGGTGGAGTGACACTGGCAAACTAGCTCATCCGGAGTGGCTTACTCAGAATGAGCAAAGTGGGCGGTTGCCACCATCTCTGTTTTGAGACCGTCAGGCATGACCGCCAGATTCATGCTCGAAGCCCAGACGCGCTGAGCGCCGCGAAGAGAGACGCTGTCTTCGCGCACACTTGCCCAGTCTGTTAGCGGTTGTGGCATCGCTGTCTGGAAAACTGGAGGGCAGTTACCTGCCCTGGCAATTAATACTTGTGGGATCGCGGAAAAGGCGCAGCGACCAAGAACGGGGTCTGCAGTCATCGAAAAAGTGCTGTAACTACGTGCTCATCCCGCGAAGGGGATAGTCCGCTTTGTGAGAGCGCCAGTGGAATGCCCTGCCAGCCAGTTTTCATTCCGTACGCACTTACGGATTTCCGGGGTGAAGTTCTCACCCTGCTCAGCGAGAAACGCACTCGCAACCATCGACTGCAACAGCGGATCGAGCATTATACGCTCGGGCAAAGGCAATGACCCAGCTTGTGCAAGGACCGCTGCCTGAACAACGCCGGCAAGCAGAAGCGCCCTTGTTACCTGGATCAACGGGATAGGACCGGAATTCCGTGTCCCAGTAAAATTCGCGGGGAAGCCACCCCGCAATATCTTCAAGGATCCGTTTGCAGAGCGCAGCTCCACGTCCGCCAGCGCCCAGGATGTCGAGGAAACGCGGCTACTTCTACGCAGCAGACTTCGGAATTCTGCGTCCTCAGACGAGCAGCTCGCCAGTACCTTTTCACCTCTGATCTCATCGACCCAGTCGGCATCTGCGCACAGGTCTTCTCCAGTACAACCCAGGATACAGCGTGAACATTCGAACAGCTCCCGCAAAGAAGAACGCCAACGCGCTTCGGGAACTCTGTTGCGCAGCTCGGAGTTCTTGTCGTGGACATTGACTTTGTACCCGCTCCGCGCCAGTTGGCGGGCGAGGTCCTCGCCAACCGTCCCTAGCCCCACGACGCCGATGTCGGCGCCGTCGCCTCGCTCCGCTGGAAGCTGGGGTATGACGAACTTCAGAATCGATGCTGTCACCGCCGGCGGCTCCAGGGTCCGTTTGGCGGCACTTCCCGCGACTTCAACGGTTGGAATCCAATGACCGTTCGCGTGCTTGTTCAATCCGCTCGTTGTCTGCTCGATGCCGATGATCGGCCGCGATCTGAATATGTCGGGGCAGTACTGACGGCATCTCCCCCCATCGTCGAGCACCAGCACCGCGCGATCATCGCGCTCGGCGCGGGAATACACGTGGCCCCATAACCCCACGATATTCCTCTCAATGGCCTCGCCGAATCTTCCCGGAAAAACCCCGCCCTGCCAATCAACTATGTCAAAGCCAGCCGCTTTCAGCTCAGCCTCTATGGCCGGACTCGAAGAATAGAATTTGCCCAGCACATGAATATCAGCCGCGCGGCAGCCCAGCCGGACGAACGACTCCAGCAGCGAACCGGTCGTCTCCAGCAGGTGCTGGACGCAGACCACCCGGACGCTGGCCAGCGGCCTTAGATGTCTCCGCTGAACACGTCCTATCAGGTCTTCAAGCACGGAGAGGCTTGGGAATTCGCTCACGAAGCTCCTTCGTCGACGGCGGTTCGATGCAATTTCGGGTCGTTCCGCTGGTTGATCTTCATGAAAATCTGTAGGCACCGGTTTCGCGCCACCTTCTTCCCTTTTGCTCTGACGCGCTGTTCTTCCAGGAATTCGAAAATCCTTTCGAAACCCAGGTTTCGGATATCCTCCTCGTCATCCGTCGCATAGATATCGATCAGGCTTGCCATGCCCCGCGTGATCAACTCTGATCTGAGATCAGCGGTCAGTTTCTTCTCACCCCATTTCCCTGGTTCGCGCTCCTTAAAGCGGAGTGATTTCGGTATCAACGGGTGAATCATGCTCACGAGCCCGAAGTCTCCCGGCACCTTGACATCGAGCCGCCGCGGCTCCAGCACAAAAGGCACATAGAGCTCCTGTTCGTAATCGGTGATTGTCGATGCCCATCGCAGGAACTCCGGGAACGGTCCATTGTCATCCTTCTCCCGCGTCGGACAATGCAAGAGCGCTTTGCCATCGACGCAATCCGTCAAATATCGAAGCACCATTGGTGCAGATACGGGATCGATGTTCAGGAAGTAGGGCGCGCCACGAAGATGTGGTTCGTCTTCTGCCACGAAGGACTCCAACGCATCCTGCACCTGCTGCCAGCCTTCCAGCAGCAGATTCAGCACAAGCTTGCGCGTCCATTCATTGTTTCTGAACTGAGTCCTGCGGCCTTCGTCCAGTACTTCAATGATCTTCGGCGGCAGCAGCAACAGATCCGCCTTCCACCGCGCGCTGTGAGGTGCCATTTTGATCAGGCGCCAGTCGCTCGCCACGCGGCTCGACTTTGTGGGTTTCAGGCCATACTGTTCGCGGTCCTTGGCCTGAACCCCCTCCAGGGGATCTGCGTGTTGGGCCTGTCCCCGCATGGACTCAATGACGTGGCTTTCATCCTGAAGCGGAAGCACCAGATGAATATTTCTCGAACCGGCGCTGACATAGAAGTCACCGTACCGGGGATCGGCGCCCGCCAAAGGACGAAGCGTCTCAAACAAGCCGATAAGTTCGCCTGCCCTTCGATGACTGACCGGCACGGTCCGCCGCGCGCGCACGTCCGGCTTATCACTTTTGGTGCTGGCATGAATATCGGTGCAGATCAGGAAGACTTCAAGATTCTTCGACAGGTTCAGCAGCAGCGGCACCGTCCGTAGCTTCGAGTAGTGTTCCTGCAATTCCCGGCAAGCGCGGCAGCCTTCATCAGTACCGGGAAGCGCAAATGCTCCCCTGTTGATCACCAGATCGCCGTACGAATATATGATCTTCCAAAGTGTTTCGCCTTCAAGCTCGGCGGCGGAATCTCCCAAGAGCTCTGAAAGTGGATAGGCGTTGTACGTTCCAGCTCCCGCTTCAACGCGCCGGAGGTCAGCCAACGCATCGTTGAACTTGGTGGGAACGATATGCCTGCATCCGCCGAACATGATCGAGGAACTATTATAGCGGCCTGCGCCCGGCCGCGTTCCCCACCGCGCGCGCGATGATCTTGCCATCTGCCATTTCCAGTTCGACCACGGGCAGCTGGTCCATCAACCGTTGCGCATGCGAAATCACAAGAACTCCGGCTCCGGATTCAGCGAGACCGCGAATGAGATCACCGATGGCGCTCGTGTTTTCCGCATCCTGCCCGAGGCTGGGTTCATCCAGAATCAGCCAAGGACACCCGCACGCCACGGCAGCGGCCAGTGCCAGCCGCTTGCGGAGCGTGAACGGCAGGTCAAGAGGATGATCCCGGTCGAAGGTCGGCGCAATCGCCACCTGATCCAGGACGTGCCGCGCGCGCCATGCCGCCTCCGCCTCACTGCATCCTTGTGCCAGCGGGCCGGCATTCACCTCATCCCATGCGGTCGTCGAGAACAACTGCAAATCCGGGTTTTGAAAATGGTAAGAAACTAGAGCACCCGGCTTCAACGCGGGCCTAATGGGCTTCCCGTCTGCGAATATCAATCCCCGCTGCGGCGTTAACACGCCCGCTAGCAGCTTGGAGACCGTCGACTTGCCCGAACCGTTGGCGCCCCGCAACCAGTAGATGGCCCCGGGGGCGAGCGTCGCCTCCGCATCCCGCAAGACCGGGCCGGACCGCGGGTACGAAAAACACAATCCCTCCAGCCTGAGCACTGGGGCCGGATAACGCGGCTGGAACGCTTCGCGGCATCTTTCCGCCGACATCGGCGGCAAATCGCCCGCCGGCTCCATCCTAAGCTCGGTCGCGCCATCGAGGAAAGGCAGACCCTTCAGCTCGTTATCCGCGATCACCATTGACGTCTCGCTGTTAAACCCGGCGACCGCACGAAGGAGGGAATCGCGCCGATCAGCGTCCACCTGTTCTAGGCAGCAATCCAGAGCCAGAACACGCGGGCGTAGAGCCGTCGCGGCAACCGTGGCGAGGATCGCCTGCTGACCTCCTGATAGCTCGAAGCAACTCCGGTCAAGCACGTCATCCAGGTCGGCTTCCATAGCCAGACGCGTGATCTCTCTTTGATTTCCGAACGAATGAAGCATCAGCTCGGATTTCACGCTCGTCGCCAGTCCGGATAGAGAGTGATAGATCTCAGGACCGACATAGGCGAAGCGCTCGTCTGCGCGGCTATTCGCCGAGTCCGGCAACTTGTTTCCGTAAGAATCGCTGCCGGGCGTTTCGGACGCGCTCGGCAGCCGGGTAATGTGTTGCAGTGCCTCAGAACGCGCGCTGAAGTTCGGCCCCGACACATAAGCATGGCGATGCGACGACAGGGCGGAAAGCAAGGCTTCGTGTGGGTTCACCATAATCAATGCGGGTTCCCGTAGGCCCACAAGGCGGCCACGCACCATACGGCGGAAAACGTAACATATGCCGCATCGATCATCCGGAACGGCGCGCCCTCGTCCAGCCACGGCGATTCCAGCAACCCTCTTTGATTCCAGTACTCGAACCGCATGGCGGCAGACCGGAAGCCCCACGTCACCAGCGGCACCAAGGTATTCGCGGCCTCGCGGCCCGCCCGCAACCTGCCCCCGCGATTGAGCAATCCACGCGCCGCGCGGGCGGTTAAGACCTGCTCGGATCGTTTGCGCAACTCCGGCCCGAGAGCAACAACGCTCAGCACGACCAGCACGATTCCGCGCGGAACCCGCAATGAAAATAGGCCCCGCGCGAGATCTTCCAGGTCGACCGAGAGCAGGAACGCCTGCAATACGCTGACGGCCGCGCCCAGCCGTACGCTGATCCGGAAGGCGTATAGCACGCCGCCGGCAGCATCGCTGTGAAGCGGAAACCCGGGTGGCGATCCTACGATCCCTCCCCATACCGTGATGCCCCACGCCACCAGCGGCAGCCAGACCCAGAGCAGGAACTTTATGAATAGGCCGCGCACCTGGTGCACATAGAGGCAGGTCATGGCCGCAACGCCGAAGACGGCGATGAGAATGCGCAGGTCGCGCGTGAAAATGACTGCGACGATGATCCCGACGGCGCATAGCCAGCGCGCCGCGGGAGACGGCTCTAACATGCGGCTCACGCGACGAATCCATTCTGGCGGAGCGAACCCTTCTTGAGTCCGGCCAGTACGGTCTTCGGCATCCCTTTCAGCAGCCAGTACGCAATCAGGCACTGAAGCGTTTTATCCAAGGGCTCTGCCGCGAGGCCTGCCAGGATCACGCTCTTCATAACGCTCTTGCCAGTCGCGAGCAGAAAGGCGACGACCAGCGATGCGCCGTTGCCCGTCAGGCCGCCGAACAGGCCGACGATTACCGGCGCCGATACGATGGCCGCCAATATGCCGAGCCCGACGCCGGTCGGAATAATGCGGCCAACCCCGCGAAACCAGCCCCGGCGCGCCATGAAATGCACGTAGACCGCGATCGCGAATTGCGTCCCGCTGAAGGCCGGCATCACCGGGTTTTGCGTGATGCCGCCAATCAGAAAACTCAGCACGCCGGTCAATATGCCGGCGCGCACGCCGAGCGCCAGCGTGATCACGATCGTGCCCGAGGCATCGACGAAGACTGGCAGCCTCAGTGCGGAAATCACGGCCGCCGGCACGAGGTTCAGCAGGATGCCGAAGGCGATATACGGGATTTCACGGTACAGCGTCTGCGCAGTTGCGGACGTAGCATGCGTTGAGCTCACACCAGCAGACTACCAGCCATCGTCCCGCAAACGAAGACACGGGGCCGGAAAGCAGTTCCGGAACAGAATTCCGGAAGGAGGCTCCGGCACCGCGTTCGTGACGCGATTTCCGGAAGCTATTGATATCAAAGGGGTAGTGACATTCCTTGGGACCTGCAATAACCTGAGCTTGACCTGGAACGGAGCAGCGGGCGCCGGGCCGGGCGAAGGTAAGATTCAGGCCTGTAGGAAAGGACAATAGAGATGTTGACGCTGGGGCTCTTCGGGGTCGGCCACCTGCTCGTCGCGGTGGTCGCAACCCTATTCATCCGGTTATTGCACCGCCAGCCGAATCTGCTTGCGCGGCGCGAGGCCATTTTCGAGCTGAATTCGCGGCCCATGCGCATCGAGGCGGCCCAGGCTGAGCTGGTAACGTCTAAGGCCGAAGCCGCCGCCCTCGACAAGCGCATCGCCCGCGCAGACGCCAAGATCGCCGATGCGCTCCCGCTCGACGATCCGCCCTCCACAGTCGCCGCCTACGGCTTGGTTGCCGGCATCCTGGCGGAAGCCGAAGCCGGGCTGGTGTGGCTGCTCAGCGGTCCGGTGAGATTCCTGAGCCTATCCTCCGAGGCGTGGGGATTCGCTGCCCCGCCCTTTGCCGCCGCCTGGATCGTCCTCATGCACGTGTTGCTCGGTTGGGCCGTCGCCGACAAGCATCGCCCGGCCCGGACGATCCGGCGCGCCAAGGTGGGCGCCGGTCTGTGTGGTGGCGCCGTTATCATCGGCGCCTGGCTGACGCTGTCCGGCCGCAACCTGACCGACACCGCCGTCATTGAACAGATGGCCGGCGCCGGCTTGATGATTCTGGCCGGCCTCGTGTCGGTGTGCGCCGCCTTCTGCAGCCTGGTTGCGACCACGCTGCTGGAGGCACAGCATCATGAACGGGAGCGCGCCCGGCTGGTCGCTCTGCGCGATCAGTACACGAACCACATCGATCTGATCGAAAAAGACCTGGCGCGTCTGCTAGAATCGTCCGGCCCCGAAGGCCAGGCTACCAAGGCCCCGGCGCCCGAGCCCCCTAACAAATCGCCGGCCGCCGCTCCCGCCGTGCCGGTCGGCATCATCCCCACCGCCCTGATGCTGATCTGCCTGATCGGCATGCCCGGCCTGGTGCGGGCGCAATTGGCAAATCCGCAGTCGGCAGTTGCTGCGATCACGGCGGAGGCCCCCGCACGGGCATCCACCCCTTCTTTCGCTCGCCTCAATGGCTGCGAATTCCTGCCCGACATCACCAGCTCCGTTGATCGCCTGCCGCTCAAATCCACCCTCTCGCAAACCGCCGACATGATGACGATGATTATCGACCGATTCAACTGCGCCGTCGTCAGGGTGACGCCCTTTGCCGGCGACCTGTTCGTCTCCATCGATGAAATCCTCATCCCCGCGGTGGAAAATGCGGCCGCCCGCTGCCAGGCGGAGCAGCCGAACACCACGTCGGCACGCGCCAAGGCGCTGGGCCTGCTCTACCCCAGTGTCGCCGCTGCCCACCAGCAACAAGCCACCGACGCCTGCACGACTCAGATCCAGCAAGCCCGCGAAGAAATGGTCGCCAAGCGGCGCGCCGCCACCGCGGCTGCGGCCGAGAGGCTGCGCGCCACCGGCGATTTGCAGCCGCGCGGCCCCTGCACAGCCCTGCCGCAGGCTGTCCAGCGGGCCCTTAAGCGCTCGCAGCACGTCATCGCGATCACCGACGGCATCCCAACCTGCACGCCGCCCGCGACCGCCACGCGTATTCCTGCCGACGGGAACCTGCTCTTCCTGGTGGTCCCGCCCGGCATGGTGCAGGGCGCCGACGGCGCCAACCTGCTGCTCGACCGGCTCAGCGCTCTAGAACACAGCTTCCAGGGTTCCCGCGCCGTTCTAGCTCCGGAGGCGACTCCGACCTTCTGGCATGGCATTGGGCGATAGTTCCTCTATGAATGGCGCTACATGAGGAGGCCGGGCCCAAGCGTGCTCGGCCTCCTTCGCATTTCACCCTCGGCCTCCCAACCCATACCCTCCTTGGGCAGCCTTCTTGATTCCGAACAACTTGTATGACCGTCGGGCATTGCGCCCCACGCCTATTCGACCGCCAATTGGGCGACGGTGATCTCCGCGGGGAAGGCCGGTGCACGGCTCGCAGAGGTAGGCTGACTTGGCAGCAGCGGCGAGCCCCTGCAGTTGCGACGGGTAAGCATGTAGTGGGATTGAAGGGGGTGAAAGGGGGCGGCGCGGGCAGCCCCCGCGTGAATGCTACTGGGCAGCCGGCGCGGCCGGCGGCGCCAGCGACGCCTGCAGCGGCGCGAGCAACGCCTGAATCACGGCGTCGGCCGCCTGCAGTGCGGTGACGGCAGACTGCGCGCTACTGGTCTGGGAGGACTGATCGCTCGCGATGGTCTGTTGCAGCGCGGCGAGCTTCGCCTGGTCGGCCGCCGTCTGCGCGGCGGCGTTGTTGTAGGCGGTGACTGCGTTTTCCGCCGCCGTTACGGCGTCGGACAAAGACGGACTGGGGACAGTGGTGGTGGTGCTCATAGAGCTTCTCCTGTTTGGATTTGCGGACACGGAATGAATCGGAAGTGATGACTACTCGGTGCGGCCCAGCCCGTCGGGGCCGAGCAAGAGGGTGTGGAATCGTGGGCGAGGACCGGACGGCGACTAAGCCTGTGACGGCGGATCGTCCGGCACCGTGCCGACGATCATGCTCTCCGAAGAGGGCGCAAGCGGCGAACTGCCACCGCCCTCACGGGCCAGAGCGCAGCGTCGCGCGATGGATCACTCTTAGAAAAACGTGGCGCCGCCACCCGACGAAGGCGGCGGAGAAATCACTACGGTGAGGCTCTTGCTGGCGGAGCCGTAGGCGTTCGACGCCCGATTTCAAGGGCCCATGGCCCAATGGGGCTAGCCACTGTTGGTTCGCTCTTCTTGGCTCCGCACTAACCTCGGACTCTGCCTTCCGCCAACACAGACCCGCTGGTCCAAAGCGCAGGCCACGTTTTGATTGAGCCGGGCGAGGGCCAATCCCACGGTGTTCTGGGACAGCTCACCCACGCCGCATGAACGCATCGCTACGTCCAGCGGCACGGCTGACGCTGGCCTTCGAAGCCGCATGGCCTTGGCGCGCTTCTCCAGTCGGGCGTCCTCGGCGTGCCGCTGGCGCATCCGTGCCAGGGCTTCTTCACGCTTTTCAGGTCGCATGGTCGCTCCTACCGGTACAGGGCGCACATCCCACTGCCTGGCACCCAGAACAGAATCGTTACGTCGTATGTAGTTGGATCGACGGCAACACTTGCTGGTACGGTGGCCACGAGCGTGTTGCCGAAGCTGTAGAAGCAGGACACGCGTAGCGCGCTGGTTCCGAGACTATGCACCGTGCCGGGCACGACGACCGGCGCCATCAGCTGGTACGTTGCGCCGTCCGTGCCTTGGCCAACGACGTTCGGGGCCAGGCCAAGAAGCAGAGCGGCGTCGCCCCCGAGTTGGAGCGTTGCGCCGGAGCCGATCGCCATTGTCGCAATCGTCACGACCCCTCCCGCTGCCGTGGCGGAAGCTGGAATGCACGCCGCCGTAAGCTGCGCCTGGATGTTCGCCGCCAAAGAGGCTGAATTCACGTCGCTTAGTGACAGGGTGACCGTCACGGGCGCTGCGCCGTTCACCGCGACGGTCAGCGCGTCGTTCACGCCCGTCACGATTGAGAGCGGCGTCGGATCGAAGACCACCGAATGGAAAGCCGCCGGCGCCGGTCCGGCCGTGTCGCAGCCCCAAGGTGCGTTCAACCGCCCCGATGTCGGTGACAGCACCGTGAAGGTGTAGCTGTAGCCGCAGGTGTCGACCAGCAACTGCCGCCCTGACATCGTCAGGTCCCAGGCGGTCCCGACGCCCGTCACCGCCGTCGACCCGTTCGTCACGGCGATGGCGCCAACGCTATAGCTGACCGCCGTGAAAGGCGCTAAGTAAGTTCCGCCGCCCGATGTTCCGCTCGACGACGGTCCCCACGACGCGCCGAGCCAGCTCAGAACCTGGCCGGTCGAGGCGTTACCCTGCGCCAATTGCGTCAGCGCCACCTGGCCGGTGGGCGCGGCGGTCGTCAAGCTCTCGACGGTCGCCACGGTGTTGGAGGCGGGCGTGGCGGGGATGGTCCAGTAGCGGACTGCCGGTGGATTGCCGGCATACCGAACCGTGTAGCTGTAGCCGCCTGGGGGGCTCGTCGGGCACGACCCGAGGGCGTATAGACTCAACGCGGCTGACGTCGTGAAGCCGTCGTTCACGCTCGTTACAACCCCGCCACTGACAGTGACCGTGATTGTGTTTGCGGGGATGGGGATGCCGCCGCAGACCAGACCCGGATTCGTGACGACGATCTTCCCCGACCAGTTGCCGCCGACAGCGGTGCCCCATGGGCCGGTGATGCGGATGATCGCGGGCTGCGCCAGGCAGGACGCGCACCAGAGCAACGCACACAACATGCGCATCATGGTTGGTTTCTCCTCTTGGTTGTGGGGCCCAAATGGGCGGCAGGCGACGCCGCCGGCGTGGATCAGGCGGTCAGCAAAGGAAGGAGCGATCGGCGGCGGTTGGCAGCGGGACCGGCCATGCGAACAGGCAGACGTGGTCGTAGGCCCAGAGCTTGATGAGAGGAAGACCAAGGCCGGTCACGTTTGTGAACTCGCGCTGCCACGGCCACGTGCCGTAGTAGATTCCCATCAGGTACCGGCAGTGGGCCTGGTCCCAGGCGAGCTCCTTCCAGGGGTACTGCGCGCAGCGGGTCGCCTGGTCGAGATTGTGGTTGATGCCGGGGTACTGGTAACCCTCGATCAGAAACGAGTCGAAGCCCGAGCCCGCACGTGCCGTCCATTCCGGCGGCAAGTTGATGTAGCGCAGCAGCTTGCAGGAGTCCGGATCGTTCACGTCCATCGGCCAGAGCAGCTCGAAGACGGCGGACGGGCACTGGGCCACGACGGCGCTCTGAATCCCCGCCACATAGTTGTAGAGCCTTGTCCGCAGGAAGTTCGCGTCGGCGTAGCCGCTGATGGAGGGATCTTCGTTCGGCGCGTGGAAGGTCGCAAGAGGGCGGCCAAGCGCCGTCTGCGCCGCGGCCTGCGTGTCGGCGTCATAGAACGCCATGCCGGAGGCATTGGCCTGAAACCACCAGCCAACCTCCCCAATCTGCAGTTTCGGCGTGAGGCCTGCCACCAGCATCATCTCGGCCATCGCCACATAAGCCTGCGCCATGTAGGCCTGCGGGTTGGCGCCGAACGCGATCTGCGAGCTGTTCAGCGTGCCGAAGCCGGTGGCGGTCGCTACCGCCGTGCCATCGGGAAACCGCTGCACCCACACGTCGCCGGGCGGGCTGTCGGGCGGATTGACGAGCTCCTGCGAGAACGAGCAGACCACGCCGATGCCGCTCCCCTGGAGCAACGAGAAGAAGTCCGTGTTCCAGTCGCGGAAGGCGCGGTTGAGGACGGGCGTCTGCGTGGGATCAATGACCCACGTCGTGCCGTACGCGCCACCCTTCAGGTCGCCGGCGACGGTCGCGGTGCCCGATCCGGTGTTCGAGGTGGCTAACTGTGTGTACAAGTGGTACTGCCACACCTTCCCGAACGAATGCGACGTGATCTTCAGGACGTTGGCGGTGGCGGAGGCCCAGACGCCGTCGAAGATCCCGTTGATGAAATTGGCGAAATGCCGCGCGATGGTATTGCTGCTGTCCTGTCCCCCGAACACCGTCTTGCCGATAGCCGAGGCGCCGATGTGTAGCCAGACGACATCCTGATCGTTCCAGTTGCCGGAGAACGTGACCGTGCATGTGGGGTACGCGGGATTGGACGCCACCGATTGCTTCCACCAGAAGACGCCGCAGTAGTGATCGATCTCGCCC
>Ga0182027_10009433_pt1 | contig 14028 bp, 12 predicted proteins | sample 712E1DmetaG_FD_121300 | JGI IMG/M metagenome (GOLD analysis project Ga0182027, IMG submission 121300) | Permafrost microbial communities from Stordalen Mire, Sweden - 712E1D metaG (Illumina Assembly) | ecosystem: Environmental > Terrestrial > Soil > Wetlands > Permafrost | place: Sweden...
AGAATCGCTCGCGTAGAAAGCGCGTCCGAGTATCGGCCCCGGGGAAACCGGTTCGTGGGGAGTAGACCTTTTTCAGTCACACAAATTGAAAATATTTTTAAGCCCCTACGAATGACGGGATTGGCCGGAAACCGGACGGGGCGCGGGCGCGGTTTTCGACGGGTCGGGGAGGAAGATGGTGGTTGAGGAGGGGGATTTTGTGCGGTCGCACAAAAAATGGCACCTAACTCCTTTATTCTCGGTAGAGCTTTGTGCGTCCGCACAAAGCTTCAGGAGGTCCAATGAAGCAGGAGTCACAAGTCGGGCAATCGGCCCCCGAACAAACGGCCGAGGGCAAGCTCAACGCGGGCCGGTGGCTGGGGCGCCACGAAGCTCTCGACATGGTCGCGCACAGTTGTTCCGGAGTGGACGCGGCATGTCTCAAAAAGATCCGCGATGAGAAACTGTATCTGGATGTAGCCCCGAACTGGGATCAGTTCTGCAGGAAGGAACTGCGCACCACGCGCAAAAGGATCGACGGCATGATTCGCCGCCTGAACGAATTCGGGCCGGCCTATTTCGATCTGTTGCGGCTGACTCACGTGACGGCGGACGAGTACCGCCAGATCGCCCCGGCCGTCAGCGCCGAGGGAGTCAAGATCGACGGGGAGGTGATCGCCATCGCGCCCGGGAACAAGGACAAGCTCGATGCCGCCCTGGCCGGGGTTCGCAGGAAGCGCGGCAAACCGGCGCCGGAAACCAAGAGCTTCAACGCCGTTCTGGATGCCTGCGACGCAGCGCTGGCCCTGATCGAGAAGCCGCCCTGCTGGCCCGACGGGTTGCAGAAGCTCTGGCTGGCGGGCGTACTCCTGCGGATGCACAAGGCAGCCGAGGGGCTGGGCGCCATAACTATCGACATCAGGCTGTAGGGGTGAGAGTGGGATAGGTTGTCAAACCGCATCTGCATGGGTGCTCTGGGCAGCAAGGGCGAGCTTCGCTCGCCGGGCCGCGCCCGGAGGGCACCCGCAATCGGCCGCAGGCTGCCAGCCTGCCCCACATAAGACCGTCGCGGCGCGCGAAGAACTTGACAGGTAGTAGTACATAAGACCGTCGCGGCGCGCGAAGAACTTGACAGGTAGTAGTACATAAAGGCAAAGAAGTAACAGGCGGCCCTACGAGCTGGTGGGTAGGACAGGCAGGTAATATTACGAGGGGAATGCTATGCGAACGCTCAAGTTACAAACGCCGCGGATGACGGGCAGCGATGTTAGCAGGTGGCAGCAGTTTCTGACGGGCCGGGGAGTGTTTTCCGGCGCGATCGACGGTGTTTTCGGGCCGGCGACCGATGGGGCCACGCGCGAGTACCAGACGAGCCGCGGCCTCGGCGCGGACGGAGTGGTGGGGCTGGCGACTTATTCGCAGGCGGTGCGCGACGGGTTCGCGGGAGCCTCGGCCGGAATGGATGCCAGCGTCGATTGCGCGCCCTTCGCCAGCGGCATCGTGGCGGCGGGAATGAAGTTCGTGGCCCGCTACTATTCGAAGTTCGCCGGCAAGGCCATGACCCGAGCGGAGGCGCTGGGGTTGTCGCAGGCGGGTCTTCAGGTGGCCGCGGTCTACCAGGACATCCAAAACGACATCCAGTATTTCAGCCCCGCCCTGGGACAGCAGAGCGCGGCCCGGGCGCTGGCGCAGGCCGCCGCCGTGGGCCAGCCGGCGGGCAGCGCGATTTACTTCGCGGCCGATTTCGACCCCACGCCGGCCCAGTTGAGCGGTCCGATGATGGACCACTTCCGGGAGGTGGCGCAGGCCTTTTCGGCGGGGCCGGCGCAATATGCCGTGGGTGTTTACGGGTCGGGGCTGGCGTGCCGCACCATGCGCGACGCGGGGCTGGCGGCGTTCACGTGGTTGTCGGGATCGACGGGCTTCCGCGAGTCGGAGAGCTTCCGGCCGCAGGCGAACCTGGTACAGATCGCGCCCAGCCGGACGATTTGCGGCGGCCGGCTGGCGATCGACGACGATGTCGCCCAGACCGCGAGTTTCGGGGCGTTCCAGGTGAAATGAAGGCGGCGGGAGCCGCGGACAGCACCACCTGGCGATTGTTTTGACGAGCCTCTTGCGGCTCAGGATGGGTAATGCCGCCGGGGTACTTCATTTGGGGTTGGGCGGTGAGAGAGGTGGCGCCGGCGAGGAACAAGAGGAAGACGCGCAGGTCTCAGGGTTTCGCGGCGGATTGTCGAAATCAAGCCCGCCTTACCAGGCCAAGCGGGTACGGGGCGTTACGGCCGGGATTGGCCGGATCGTACAGGACGCAGAGCACCGAGCCTACCGGCGGCTTGGCGGTGGCTTCGGCGCGGCCGTGGCACGCGTCACCGCCGGGCGGCGAGAACTGGTAGTACATCCAGGTCTGAGACGCGCCGTAGTTGACGTACATGCTACGGTAGCCGGTCACCACGGCAGGCGCGGGGAGTCCGCCGGCCAGAAGACGGCGCTGGCGGCGCACCTTGAGGGGCAGCACCACGCCCGTTCCGGCGACGATCCCGCACATGAGAAACGCGAACCACAGGGGGATGCGAATGGGCGGATCCGCGCTGGGGTAGTTGCGGGCAGGGTCTGAGGCGAGGTAGCGGACGGCGATGGGCGACCCGATTTGCAGGCTCTTCCAGCGCCCGTGCCCGACGCCGCCGCTGCCGGTGAATTCGCGGCCGTCCACGGTAAACCGGTAGAACACACCGTAGCCCCTGAGATACCGCAGGCCTGTCACCACGGCGGCGGTCTCCCGGCCATCGGCCAGCATGCGGCGCGCCGTGGCTTCCGCCGTGAGGGACTCGCGGGCAAACGGAACCGCCAAGGCCACGCCGCCCACCATCAGAAACACGGATACCAACCATGACGCCGTGCCGCGGGTGGTCAGACGAACCGGGCGCGGCAGGGGATGGTCGAGTTCTTCCGGAGGCTTCCAGCCTTCCCACAATTTCGACGGGGACATACGGATAACAGTCTACCGCTCATAGATGTCATCGAGCGGGGCACCCGGGTGGGGCAGGTTGTCAACCCGCTTGGGCGGCGTTGGCGGACGACCGCGAGAGGCCGATTGACAATCGGCCCCGCAGAGTAGCAGAGCCGCAACCCAACCGCGCGGGCTGTTCCGGGCTGCCGGGGGCCGGATCGGGTCGCGCGCAGGCGAACTCCGCTCGCCGGGCCGATTAACAATCGGCCGCAGGCTGCCAGCCTGCCCCACATAAAACCGTCGCGGCGAGCGAAGAATTTGACAGATAGTAGTACATAAGACCGTGGCGGCGCGCGGAGAATTTGACGGGTAGTAGTACAACGCGCCGTTCAGAAGCTCAGCTTCAGGGCGAACTGGATTTGCCGCGGCGGAAGCTGGTTCTGCACGATCCCGAACGTGGGGTCGTTCACGATCCGCCCGATCAGGTTGTAGTTGGAATGGTTCGCCAGGTTGAAAAACTCCGCGCGGAATTGCAGCGTGGCGCGCTCGCGCAGGCGGAACGACCGGGCAAGGGTGGCATCCAGGTTGGTGAGCCCGTCGCCGATCATGGTGTTGCGCCCCACGGTTCCAAAGGAGTAAACCGGCTGTACGAAGGCGGCGGTATTGAACCATTCGGCGGTGGAGCGCTGGCTGGAGGAGAAGTTGGGATCGACCGGCGCGCCGTTCGGGCCGAGCACATAATTCGGCCGCACCAGGATGCCGCCGCTGCCGCCGCCGATGTTGATGGGGTCGCCCTTATAGTCGATGGTATAGGGGAATCCGCTCTGCACCTGGTAGACGGCGGAAAGCCGCCACCCGCCGAGGATGGCCGCCGGCGCGCCGCCGGCCACCAGGCGATGGCCGGGGCCGAACGGCAGATCGTAGACGCCGCTGGTCACCCAGCGGAACTTGGCGTTGAAGTAGGCGAGGCCGCGGTCGGCCGCCAGGTTGAAGGAGTTCTGCGGGGGAGAGTTTTCGTCGCCGGTGATGCCCCCGGCATTGCGATACTGCGGCGCGTTGGTGATGGCCTTGGAAAAGGTGAACGAACTCAGGAGCGAGAAGCCGCCCAGGAAACGGCGCTCCAGGCGCGCGGTCAGCGCATGATAATTGCTGTGCGCCGAGTGCGGAAAGTAGTTAATGGTGGTCACCGGCACGGTGGAGGCGCTCATGGGAAATGCGAGGGCCGCCTGCACGGCGGGCGACAACTGCAAGCCGTAATACGGCCGCTTGACCGCCGTCCCGGGCATGGAATTATTCACCTGGACGTTCTGTTCCATGTGCACGCCGGAGGTTCCCAGGTAGCCGATTTCGAGCGATGTGTGCTGCGCCAGCGCCCGCTGCACGTTGAGGCTCCATTGCGGGGAATAGGGGGTGCCCTGGCGCGGGTCGAGCGCGGCCGCCTGAATGGCCTGCGTGCCGACGATGGCGGAGGTGAACACGTTCAGCCCCGGATTCTGCGGAACGTAGGCGTTGAACGTGAGCGTCTGCGCGTAGGTGGTGGGGAGCGTCTGCGCCAGCTTCAGCAGGGTGTTATTGTCCTGCGTACCGTAGTACAGGCCGGCTCCGGCGCGGACGACGGTCTTGGGGTCCACGGACCATGCCAGGCCCATCCGCGGGCTGAAATTGCGCCAGTTGGTGTAGGCGCAGCCCTCGGGATATCCGCCCTTGCCGCAGACGAAAAGGGTGGGGCTGTAAATGCCCTGCTGGCCCGCGGCGAAAATGCTAATGGGCGAGGGGGCGGTGCTGAAATCGATACTCGACATCTGGTTGCGGATGTCTTTGAGGGGCGGCGAGACCTCGTATCGCAGGCCGGCGTTCACGGTCAGGTTGGAGGCGAGGCGGATATCGTCCTGGACGAATGCGGCATAGTTTCGCTGCCGCCCGTCGATGCGGTTGGGACCGAGCGTGCGGGTGGCGGCGCTGGGCAACCCGAGCAGGGCCGTGGCCATCGAGTCGCCGCTGCGATCGCCGGATTTGGGCGCGGCGGCGGTGGCATTGGTGTAGCCGCTGGTGAAGGTGAGGGAGCCCAGGGGGTCGGCGTATTCGAAGCGGACATATTGAAAATCGTCGAACTCGCCGCCGAGCCTGATGGAATGGCGGCCCTTCTGCCAGGCGAACACATCCCACAGTTGGTAGGCGTTGTCGCGGGCCCGGGCAATGCCGCCCTGGCCGGTGGCGTTGTAGGGGCCGGCGCCTCCGAAATTCAAACTGCCGACCAGGAAATTCGGCAGTTGGGTGGCCGCGCCGTTGACGTCGAAATTCAACTCGGGAAGCCCGTAGAGGAAATTGAGACGGCTGAAGCCCAGCCGGATATCGTTCACCTTGTTGGCGGAAATCACCTGAGTCAGGCCGACGGCGGCGTTGCGCGGGGCGGCGTTATCCAGGTTCGCCCGGCCGGGGAGCACCACGGGAATGGAGGCGTCCTCGCCGGCGCCCGAGACGCGCGTGAAGAGCTTGAGGTTGTCATCGATCTGGTAATCCACACGGCCGGAGTAATTGCCGTAATTCTGCATCAGCACGTCGGTGGAATCGATGTAGAGGCCGCCCGGCAGATTGGGAAGCGGAAGCGCCCGCATGGCCGCGGATACGGAGGGATTGACGAGGCTGGCGGGGATGACGTTTCCGGGGAACGGCGAGCGCGCCGTGCCCGCGGTCGAGGTGGGGTTGTAGATCGAGGTGGTGGCCATTTCCTCCGAGAAGTTGCCGGCGCGCTGCAGGGCGTCGGGCACGGCGATGGTGGTCAAATTGGCGGCGGCCTGGCGCGTGCGCAAGCCTTCATAGCCGAAAAAGCCGAACAGCCGGTTCTTGACGATGGGGCCTCCCAGGAGCGCGCCGAACTGGTTGCGCCGGAACTCCGGCAGATCGCTCGAGGTGGTGAGGTTGAAGGGCCGGGCATCCAGCCGGTTGTTGCGCAGGAACTCCCAGGCGGCGGCGTGCCACTGGTTGCCGCCGGACTGGGTGAGCACGTTGATCTGTCCGCCGGAAGCGCGGCCGTATTCGGCGCTGTACTGCGCCACCTGCACCTGGAACTCGGCGATGGCATCCACGATGGGGACGTAGTTGAGGGCGTTGTAGTCGGAATCGGTGTCGATGACGCCGTCGAGCAGATACGCCGAATCGTTGGTGCGCGTGCCGGCGACGCTCAAGCCGGCGATCTCGCCCTGCCGCAGGGCGTTCTGCTGGACGGCGATGCCGCCCGAATTCACGGCCGGCGAGAGCAGCGCCAATTGCAGGAACTGGCGCCCGTTCAAGGGCAGCGCCCGCACTTTTTCCTGGCCGATGACGGTGCCCTGCGCCGCCGTCCCGGCTTCGAGCGGGGAGACTTCGGCTGTCACCATGACCGCCTCGGTCGAGGCCCCCACCGTCAGGCGAACCTCGAACTGGGAGGTCTGCGCCACGGGCAGGTGGATACTGGAATCCTCGAACGTTTTGAAGCCGGGGACGCTCACCTGAATGGAATAGTCGCCGGGATCGAGCAGGTCGAGGCGGTACTCTCCCTGTCCCGAAGACAGAGTTTCGCGGGCGGCCCCGGTGGACTGGCGGGTCAGGCGGACGCGGGCGTTGGGCACGCCCAGCCCGGAGGGATCGGTGACGCGGCCCGCCAGAACGGCGGTTTCATTCTGCGCCCACAGAGTGGCGGCGCACGCGATGAGGACCAGGGGGATAACGGTATTGCGAATCATGGTAATCCCCGACGGTAGCAGCGGTTTGTTGACGGCGGATGAAGAAACGATGACGAAACGGTTGCAGACGGCGCGGCGCCGCTAGCGGTACACGAAATTGAGTTGCAGGACGATGCGGTTGCCCTTGAAATCCCGCGGCAGGGGCGGCAGCGGATTGGAAGCGCTGACCCCGGCCACGGCGGCGCGGTCCAGGGCGCTGCTGCCCGACTGTTCGGCATAGACCACCTTGTCGATGTTCCCGTCCCTGGCGATGACGAACTGGAGCGAGACCTTGCCCCGGCGCCCCATCCGGGCGCTTTCCGGGATGACCGCCAGCCAGTTGCGCTTGATGGTGGCGATGAGCTGCATCAGGTAGGGCTTGAAATCCACGCCCTCGGTGTCGCTTCTGAGCTGCACATTGGCCAGCGGATTCCCCGGCGTGGGCGACTGGGAAAAGCCGTTGAATCCCGTACCCGAAGCTCCGGCATCGCCCACGACCGTCCCGACCGGCGATCCGCCGCTCCCCGCCGCTTCTCTGGCGATGTTGCTGAGCGCCTCGGTGGGCAGAGGAATCCTGCGCTGATCGAGCGGCAGCGGCCCGGTGGGCTGCGGCGGGTTCTCGAACCGCAACTTGGGCTTCTCTTCGGTCTGGATTTGCGGAGGTGGCGGAGCGGCGGTCTGCTGCACCGGGCGCGGCAGTTCGGCGGGCGGCGTCTCGCGGGCGATTTCCACTTTGGGCGGCTCCGGGAGGGGAGCGGGCGGCGCAGGCTTCGGCGCCTCTTCGCCTTTCAGCGGCGGAGGCATGGGCGGCATCTGAATCGCCCGCCGCGGCGCCTGGGGCGCTTGAACCTCGAATTCCCGGCTCACCTTGCCGTGGTTGGGATCTCTCTGCGTCAATTCCGGCAGCGGCATCATCAGCGGGGTGACCCGCTGCACCACTTCGGGCAGGTCGGGCGGCTTGAAAAAGGCCTCGGGAAGCAGCCACATCGCGGCGACAATGGCGACGTTGATCCCAATAGCCCCGGCGGCGGCCATGCGATGCCGCGACCGGGCATCCGGGTCGCTCCAATCGGTCAGGAGGTGCAGTTCGGCTTCCGCCGGAGGTTGGCCTACGGTTTCCATCCGTCTTTCAAGGACTTAGCGACGACGCAGGAGTGCTCTTCGATTTTATCAAGAATCGTCAGCGCCACTCCCAGACTTAGACGCGCGGCGCGGCCGGAACATTTCGGCGATTTTCGGGTTTCGACCGAATCCAGGAAGGCGTCCAACTGTAGTTTCAGCGGTTCGGCCTGCGACACCCGCGCCTTCTCGAATCCGATGCGCTGGCCGTCGCCGACGGTGAAGATGGTCAGGTCCTGACGGGTATAATCGAGCGCCAGGTACTGGGTGGGCTGGAAGAGCCGCAGTTTGCGAACCCGCTCGGTGGAAACCCGGCTGGCCGTCAGGTTGGCCACGCAGCCGTTGGCGAACTGCATACGCACGTTGGCGATATCCACTTTGGGCGAGAGAATGCTCACTCCCGCCGCGCGCACTTCGGCGGGCTCGGCCCCGGTCAGCGCCAGCACCACGTCCACATCGTGGATCATGAGGTCCAGCACCACGTCCACATCCAGGCTGCGCGGGCTGAAGAGGTTCAAGCGGTGGATCTCGAAGAAGAGCGGCAGGGTGGCCCGCCGTTCCAGTTCGACGACCGCCGGGTTGAAGCGCTCCAGGTGGCCCACCTGGAGGATGCGGCCATGCCGCTCCGCGGTTTCCACCAACCGGCCGGCGGCGTCCGGGGTGGGCGCGATGGGCTTTTCGATCAGGCAATCGATGCCGGCCTCCATCAGCCCGCGGCCGATCTCCTCGTGCAGGGTGGTGGGCGCCGCCACGATGGCCGCGTCCACTTTGCCGCGCAGCTCGCGATAGTCCGTGAAGGCTTCCGCGCCGTATTGGGAGGCCGCGGCCGAGGCGCGGTCCGGGTTCGCGTCCACCACCGCGCAGAGGCGCGCGCGCCCGCATTCGCCGACCACGCGGCAATGGTTCGCTCCGAACTGTCCGGCGCCGACCACCGCCAGCCGCGTCTGTGTCATAGAGCTACTCTTTCACTCCTAAGGGACCTGTCGAGGGCTCCGCTCCGGGAGAAGGGCATGAAGAAAACGGTTGGCAGGCGAAAGCGCCTGCCCCACATTACAGCTTTGCGCCGCCGGAACAAGGAGAGTTTCCCGAGTTTCCGAGGCCGGCTGGTCACCCGCGAGGGCGAGCTTCGCTCGCCGGGCGGGTTGCTAACCCGCCGCAGGTTGAAAACCTGCCCCACATAAGACCAGCGCTGAGGCTTCACTCTTCCACTCCCAGAATCGCAATGCCGGCTTCACCGGCCGCCTCGATCATGGCTTCGCGGTCGAGCATCAGCGTGCGGCCGGCTTCCACGGCGAGCGCCGTGGTTCCCGTCTCGCGCATGGCGGGGACGGTGGCGAGGCCCACCACGGGCACGTCGAACAACAGGTGCTCGCGGCGCCGCGCCATCTTGACCAGGGTCAGCTTGCGGCCGTTCGCCAGGCTGGCGGCGCGGCGCAGCATGGCGTCGGTGCCCTCCATGGCCTCGACCGCCACGCAGGCGCGTTCGCAGATGGCCACGCTCTGCCCCACGTCGAAACCGGCCAGCGCATTGGCCACGCGCCGCCCGTAGGCGATGTCCGCCTGCTCTTCCTTATCGGGCTTGCGGCGCGTCATGGCGCCCCCAGTGGCCAGCAGGGGTTTGAGCAGCCAGGTGGAATCGCGAAGCTGGATGCCTTCGCCGGCCAGGATCTTCGCCACGCCGCCGATGAGCCCGTCGGTGTTCTTCGAGGGCAGGGAGGCCAGCAGCTTGACCAGGCGCCAGTCCGGCCGGATGGACGAGAAGATTCTGGCGTGCTTTACCTGCCCGCACATCACCACCTCGACGATGCCTTCCTCTTTCAGAATGTCGATGAGCTTGCCGAGTTGCCCCAGCGAGATCCAGTGGCAGCGCGAGGCGAGGGCGGCCACCTCTTCGGAGGCTTCCTCCCGGATGGCGATCACCGTGACGTCGTGCCCCAATTGCCGCGCCGTCCGGAGCGCCAGGATAGGGAAACGTCCAGAGCCAGCGATCAGACCGTAGCGCATCTACTTCTCGAAGCCCCGCGTGGAACCGCCGATGAATTCGATCAGCTCGTCCACTTCGGCGCAGGGCGGCACCTCCGCGCGAATGCGTTCGATGGCCTGCGTGGTGTTGAGCTTCGACCGCGCCAGCAGCCGCAGCGCCGTCTGCAGGGCTTCGATGGTGGGCTTGGGGAACCCGCGCCGCTCCAGGCCGATGCTGTTGGCGCCGAAGACGCCGACCTCCGGCTTATTGCTGGTGAGCGAGTACGGCAGCACGTCCTGCTTGATGACGCTGTAGGGCCCGACGAAGGCGTGCCGGCCGATGCGGCAGAACTGGTGGACGCCGCTGAACGGGCTGAGGTCGGCCCAGTCGCCGATGGTCACGTGCCCGGCCACGCCGACGGAGTTCCCCAGGATTACGTGGCTGCCGATGCGGGCATCGTGCGCCAGGTGGCAGTAGACCATCAGCAGGTTGTCGTCGCCGATGGAGGTGAGGAGGCCGCCGCCGGCCGTGCCGCGGTGAATGGTGACGAACTCGCGAATGCGGTTGCGGTGGCCGATGCGGGTTTCGGCGCGCTCGCCCTTGTACTTCAGGTCCTGCGACGCCACGCCCACGCTGCTGAAGGGGAAGAAGACGTTGTCTTCGCCGATCCAGAGGGGGCCTTCCAGGTAGTTGTTGGCCATCAGGCGGGTGCGCGGGCCGATTTCCACTTCCGCGCCGACGATGGAGTACGGGCCGATTTCGGCGCTCTCCGCGATCCGCGCCAGGGGGTCGACAATGGCGGTCGGATGAATGGGCATGGCTTACGATGCCGAGGGCTCGGACGGCGGCTTCTCCGGCTTATCCTCGAGCTTGCACATGACTTCGGCTTCGGCCACAACCACGCCATCCACGGTGGCGACGCCGGCCATCTTGGCGACGCTGGCCTTGCGCTTGATAACCTTCATTTCCATACGCAGGGTGTCGCCGGGCACCACCGGGCGGCGGAAGCGCGCGTTTTCGATGGCCACCAGCAGCACCAGTTTCTTCTCGCGGTCGGGGATGCTCTTCAAGACCAAGACGCCCGCGGTTTGCGCCATGGCCTCCACGATGAGCACTCCGGGCATCACCGGGAAATCCGGGAAGTGGCCGGTGAAATGGGGCTCGGAGTTGGTGACGTTCTTGATCCCCACGATGCGGTCCGGCTCCAGTTCGACGATGCGATCCACCAGCAGGAACGGATAGCGATGGGGGAGAATTCCCCGGATGTCGTTGATGTCCAGAATTGGCATGGAACCCGTCATTGTAGCACCGGCGTGGGTGCGGAACGCGCGCGAGAGCAAACGGGGGGGTGCGCGACGTGGAAGTGGGCGCGGGGGCGATTCGCCCGCAAAACCGCTCGAACCCGAGCGTAGGCGAGCGCAAGGCCAAGCGCGCCCTGGTGAGGCAGGTTTTCAACCTGCGGCCCGGCCCAGGGGGCACCCCGCAATCGGCCTCCCGCGAGCGTCTGCCAATGCCGCCCAGGCGGGATGCCATCCTGCCCCACAGAGCAGCGGAGCCGCAACCCAACCGCGCGGGATATTCCGGGCTGCCGGGGGGCGGATCGTCTCGCGCGCAGGCGAGCTCCGCTCGCCGGGCCGCGCCCAGAGGGCACCCGCAATCGGCCGCAGGCTGCCAGCCTGCCCCACATAAGACCGTCGCGGCGCGCCTGGCGGATCGTAGTCAGTACTGGAGTTTGATGGAAGCCAGCTTCACGATTGCCGGGATGTCCCTGGCTCCGGTTGTATCCAGGCGAACCAAGGTTCCCTCCGGATAGCGCTTCCCTTCCGCGACGATTGCCGCCACTTTCCGGGGAAACTTGCTTTGGCGCGCGGCCTCCATAGCCCGGCCGCCAAGTACGAGCGCCACGCTGAAGCCGCCGCGGTGGGGGGCAAGATACAAGATGTTTCGCTTCCTAAACTTCAGACGCAGAGACCACCCGGCCTTGGGCGAGTAGGAGTTCCACTCCCCGACGAGCATGTTGCAGTCTGTCGCCAACCGGACTATCAGTTGGTCCCAAACCGCCCTGGCGGGACCCAACACCGCGGTCAGCTCGTCTACCGCCGGTATCTCCGTCTTTCCGATGAAAGCATTGGGATGCATGTTCCAGTTCTCCGGGTACGGCTACGGCTCCGAGGGTTTCGTCGCGGACCAGTGCGAGTGTATGATGCGCCAGCCCTCTTTCTTTCGCTGGTACACCTGAGTTGCGTTCCAGCGGGAGGTTGCCGATCCCGTGTGCCTCACCAGGATATAGGTCAGGACCGCGATGTCGCCGCTGGTTTGCACTTTCGGGCCGGCCATTTCGTAACTGTCGAACAAGGGCATGCCGCGGTAGCTCTCGAAGAGCGCTTTCACTGCCGGGAGACCATCCAGCCGCTTGTCCGTCATGATATGGAACCAGGTAATGTCAGGGTCCGAAATGGCCAGCATCGGATCGGGATTCCCCGTCTGCCAGCCGTCCAACGCCTGGCGCTCGAGCGAGAGGATTTCGCGCCCGGCCGCATCCGTCCCATCGGCCGCCGGCATCGCGCCGCACGCGGCGGCCGCCATCGCGCAAGCCAGAATCGCTTTCTTCATTCGAATACCTCCAATAGATTAGACAACGGCCGGACCATCCTGTGACAGTTGGCGCGAGCGAAATCAGGCCGGCGGCTCCAGCGAAACCGTTTTCAGCGCCTCGCGAAGCATCTCCACCTGCTCGGCAGGCTCGTAGAACGGGTGGTCCCGATACACCTGCGCGGCCACCTTCATGTAGGCGTCGATCAGTTCGCCGGCCCTGCCGCCGGCGACGTCGCGCACCTTGCGCTGGTGCTCGACCCTGAATTTCAGCTTCCGCGGGTCGACGAAGCCGCCTTGAATGAAGGCACGGGTTTTCTTCGCGCACTTGCAGGGAGCGCCGGGAGTCACCAGGCTGCAATTGCCGCGCAGGTACTCGTACAGATCGCGCCGGGCGCGCGACAGGATCTGGCGGAAGTTCACGGGCGTCACCCCGGCGATTTCCGCGCCCACCTGGTCGCCGACGCCGAAGACCTCGCCCAGGATGAACACCAGCCGCTGCCGGCCGTCGAGGCAGAGCAGGGTTCCCATGGTACACACGATCTTCGTCTCTTCGACGAGAATCTCCACCGGGACCGGAACCGTGCGCGGGTCGGGGAGATCCAGGTCGGGAGTTCGCTCGAGGCCGCGCGCGGCGTCTTCGAACGAGCAGACGGCAGCCGCGGCCTTTTTGACATTCAGAATGTGATTGACGGCGATGCGATACAGCCACGTGCGGAATTGGCTGCCGCCGCGGAATGTGGGCAGGGATTTGAAGGCTTTGATCAACACTTCCTGGGTGGCGTCCTCCGCGTCGGCGCGGCGGAGCATCATGCGGACGGCGAGATTCAGGATCCAGGGATGATGGCGGGCGAGGAGCAGTTCGGCGGCTTCACGGCTTCCGGACTGCGCGCCGCGGACCAGGTCCTCATCGGGGGTCTCGGCGGGCGCGATCATCGGGACCAGTGTAACCCAGGGCCGGTCCCGAGGGTTCTCTTGCCGGGAGCCCTAATTCCCGGTGCGAGAGCGGCTTGTGGGAATGGCCCGGCAGTTCGACCTCGGCCGTCACGTCTTCGCCAACCTGAAATGGGCATGGGCCGCGCAGGCCCACCAACATGCCCGAACTGCCGATGCCAGTGACATCCACTGGAATTGGCTCGCCGTCTCCCCTACGAACGATCGCTCCGGTGTCGATCCGGCAACGCTCCGCCCGTCTTCTTTCCACGTTCAATTCCATCGGCGGTCGCCGTTCTGCCGCCGCCCAGGACATTATCGTCCGTTTCCCATAGGAACATTAGCGGCGGGGATCAACATCCGGAGCACTACTACCGGGTGGTTCTACCGCCGCCCGGATGCAAGCCGCGCGATCACAGGCAGATGGAAGTTGAATGCCATTTGCCCCGGTACTCCGGCTCACTGGAGACTGTCACTTGCCGGACAAACCCCGGGGAAGCACCCTAATGCAACCTCCCGGACCGGCCGATAAGTAGATCGATTGATGAGACGTGAATCAGCCGGCAGAAACCTGCGATGGCAATTACAGTTGAGCGACAGGAACCCGACTGGGTGATCAGGATCGAAGGTCAGGCCACCCTTGCGTCCGCGGGGGAGTTGAAAGCCGTACTGCTCGAATGGCTCTGCGCCGGGAAGGACCTGCACCTGGATCTGGGGGGCGCCGAGGAGATCGACATTCCGGTCATGCAACTGCTCTGGGCCGCCGCGCGAGAGGCTGCGCGCACGGGGGTGGA
>Ga0182027_10009434_pt1 | contig 14025 bp, 8 predicted proteins | sample 712E1DmetaG_FD_121300 | JGI IMG/M metagenome (GOLD analysis project Ga0182027, IMG submission 121300) | Permafrost microbial communities from Stordalen Mire, Sweden - 712E1D metaG (Illumina Assembly) | ecosystem: Environmental > Terrestrial > Soil > Wetlands > Permafrost | place: Sweden...
ATCGCCCGGCTAAAATACGGCGGCGGCGGCGATTGGTATTCCGACCAGTCGGCGTTGCCCAATCTTATTTCCGCAGTGCAAACCCGTACAACTGTCCCGATTTGCGATACCGAGGCGGTTGTCGAAATTGCCGATGAAAAGCTGTTTCATTACCCATTTATTTTCATGACAGGTCACGGTAATGTTGCGTTTACGGATCAGGAACGCATACGGCTCCGCAATTATCTGATCGGCGGCGGGTTTTTATGGGCCGATGATTGTTATGGCATGGACAAATCGTTCCGCAGGGAAATAGCGGCATTGTTTCCGCAAAACCCGCTTGTCGTTGTGCCAAAAGACCATCCAATTTACAAATGCAAATACCTGCTGCCGGGACTGCCAAAAATCCACGAGCATAACGGCGATCCCAGCGTCGGGTATGGCATTTTCTTCAAAAACAGACTCGTTGTATATTATTCCTACAGTTCCGACATTGGCGACGGCATGGAAGACCTTACCGTACACAACGACGGGCCCAAGCTTCATGAAATAGCCCTTGAAATGGGTGTGAATATCGTTGTTTGGTTTTTTAAACCATGACCAAAGATATACTAAAAATCCAACGGTTTTGCGCAGATCATAAAAACAGACTGCTGCTGAACAGATTTGCACAACAAGGATCCTTTTTTGCCGCAATAATCCTTTTTGTTTTAGCAAGTATCCAAACGGTTTTTGCAATGTTCCCTTGGACAGTGCTTGTTTTGGTTTGGGACACAACGCTCATTGCTTTTTTCGCAAGCATATTTTTCATCCTATTTGACGGTATTGTCCGCAATCCAATTTCCCTTAACGATGCAGCCAAGGCCCTTGAAAAATCATCTGCAATTCCCCATCAAACGCTTACCGTGGCGCTTGAACTTTCTAAAATTGCAAACAACCACTCTTCCTTGCTTTTGCCAATGGTTTTTGAAAATACGGCCCGATCGATAGCATCATATCCGGCCCCGATGAAAGTGTTTGTTCCTTTACATAAACTAATACTGCTTCTTGTTTCTTTGTTGTTTTTTTCCGCCGCAACTTTTATGGGCTCTCCAAAGTGCATGTTGTATTGGAAGTTGCCGTTTTCCTATTTTCAAACAATATCCACAACGGTTTTCCCGGGAACCATTCATATGCCATGGGGCCAAGCCTGCACCTTACGATGCACGGTTGCGGGCAACAAATTTCCATCAGGGGCCTTATTCATGAACACCTTTGGAACCAAGATTACTACTGTAAAGGTACTAACGCCCGACTCTCTCGGCAATTTTTCAACGTTTTTGGATTCCGTACCGGAATCCTTTGCCTACAGCTTTACTATTGGGAGCAAGCAAACCCGCATCGACACGGTTTTCGTGGCCCAAAGGCCCATTCTTTCGGGCTTCCTTGTTAAGCTTGTTCCACCAGTATACACAGGCCTCAAAACCGCAATACTGCCCGACGGGCAAGGCAATTTTTCCGCCTATCCGGGCACTAGGGCCTATTTTCAATTGGAAAGCACAAATCCGTTGCTTTTGGCACATTGCATTATCGGAACCAGGGATTCCCTTCCATGCAGGGTTTTCGGCAAAGTCGCTTTGTGCGAAATGACGGTAACCAATCGTTCTTCATATACGGTTTCGCTTACCGACACCTTTGGCCAGAAAAGCGACTCGCTCCCTGTTTTTTCCATAGACATTATCAACGACCTTGCCCCATCAATTTTTTTTGTCAAGCCACACGCGAACAAGACCTGCGACCCTACTGCTGCGGAAACCCTTATGGTCGAAGCCCTCGACGATATCGGCCTTACAAGCGTCTCGCTCTTTGCAAGAAAGAACCACGATTCGTCCATGATCTATGCCAATGAAAAAATGTCCCGATCAAATGGTTTGCAAAAAGCCCTTAGTTTACAAATCCTGTTCGATTTGAGGCGGTTTTCCCTGTATCCAAACGACACGGTATTTTACTGGGCCATTGCCTGTGACAATCGGGCATATGGCGCACCGCAACGAACAGCAACCGACACGTTTTTCTTCAGGGTCCCGTCGTTCGAAGAAATCCACGAACAAATTGCAAACGAGCAAAATGCGACCGAACAAACCATGCGTTCGGTACGGAAAAAACAGGACGACATGCAGAAATCCGTATCGTCGCTTTTGCAATCTACAAAGAACAAACAGTCGCTGTCGTGGGAACAAAAGCAAATTGCAAAAGACCTTCAAAATGCTGTCAATGGCCAGGCGGATTCTTTACAAAAGGCACTTGATTCCTTTAAAGAAGCTGTTGAAAAAATCAAACAGCAGCAATCGATGCCCCAGGAATTATTAAAAAAAATGGAACAGATACAACAGGAATTGGATGCATTACGCAAGCAATTCGGCGACAGCTTGTTTTTAGCGAAAAGCAAGGCCGAAGACGACATTTCGATGCAGGATCTGAAGAAATCGCTTGAGCAGTTTAAAACCATGCTGCCCGAATTGTCACAGCGCCTTGACAATGCATTAAAATTCATTGCCATGCTCAAACGCGACCAGGAACTTGCCAAGCTTGCGAATACAGCCCGGGAACTTGCCAGACAGCAACATGATATTGCAGCGATGGAGCAAAATTCCCCTCAGTGCACTGCCAAACAAAAGGAGCAAAACAACGAGGTAAACTCGCTTCTTTCCCAAATCGACCAACGTTCGGAGCAACCAATGGATTCGGCGTTGTTTAACAGGAAAGACCTGCCTTCTTTACCGAAGGTGCAAAGCCGGCAAAACGCAATTCGGTTCCAAACCGCAAAGTCGCAAATGCCTTCCGTGCCTAACCAGGAGGAAATGTCGGCTTCATTATCGTCTTTGTCCGAAGACCTCATGAATTTGCAAAGTTCTGCAATGAGTAAAAAAATGGATACGGACAGGAAGATGCTGTTGTCGATGGCGCACGATGCTTTGAGTCTTTCCGATTGGCAGCATATCATTTACGAAAATGTCAATGAGCCTAATTCCCAGGCAGGCGACATTTCCATAAACCAGGCTGCCGTGAAAACCTCTTTGCAAAACAGCAAGGGCAAGCTCGACAGCCTGGCAATGACCCCGCCGCAATCAATGTTTTTCATTTCAAAAGCATACGACAAATGCATTAGCGATGTTGATGCGAATCTCGGTTTTTTGTCATCGAGTAATGCGCCTTTTATTTCATTGGAGCCGCAAGCTTCAATGAACGAACTTGCCAAAACCATATTCGATGCTCTGGCAAGCATGGGAAACAACCAGGCAGGCCAAAGCAGCGGAGCATCCTCCATGATGCAGGGTATGCGAAAACTGTCGCAAAAACAGGCATCGCTCAACTCATTGACAGGAGATCTTTTGCAACGGATGCTCGGCAAAGGATCCTCTCCCGGCGAAAGCGGAGACCCGCAGCTTTCAAAAGACGGTAAGGCAGGGAACGATGCTGCGCGCAGTGAAGCGCAGGCGCAGCAGAAAGAAATAGCCGATGCGCTTAAAAAACTTGCAGACCAATACGGCAAAAATGCGGGGCAGTATCTCGATAGTAAAGCAAAAGATTTGGAACAGGAAGCGCGGCGGCTTGCGAAGCAGTTTGATTCGCCTTCGCCGGATCTTATAGACAATCAAGACAAGTTTTTGTCCAGGATGCTCGAAACGACATTATCGCAGCACAAGCAGGATGAGGGGAGGGAGGAGAGGGTTTCCACAAGCGCGAAAAACATTTTCAGCCAATCGGCCACCGTTTCCCCAAGCGATGCCAATCGCGGCGCAGACAGTTTTTACCGTATGCGGCAAAAGGCCTTTATGGGCAATTTCCCGGAATCATACAGGCTTTCGGTCAAGAATTATTTCGATTCGCTGGGAGTTTTGTATTTGAAGTAATTATTTTTGACAATGAATAATTATGGCCAAACAACCTGGATTATTCATAAATATTGTGAATTTTCCCCTTCTCCTATCAGAGAAGGGGTGCCCAAAGGGCGGGGATGAGGTCATAAAACGGGAAAATAGAACATCATCTGTCTAGTTGCAACAAACACTTTCCTTGGCCTTCAAACATATATCTGTCTATTACTCTGAATCCAAGCTGCTTATAAGAAATTGATCTCTTTTCAGAACTTGTTGCATAAACAGTGGATATGTTTTTTTCTTCTATTCTTTTAATAAAACATTCTGCCAACAACTTTAAGACGGACATACTTTTAAAAAAATCCAGCACGCTAAAAATGATTAATGCTTCGCAAGCATTTTCCCTTAAGACGACATTAAAATTCAACAGTTCAAGTTGAAGATTTTTTTGCATATTAAAATTAATGGCCATTCCCGCAACAATGGCATCAGACCATTTATAGGTATATATTTCCTGTGAATTATAGGGGATTTTCGTTCGTAAGGTTTTTTCTTTGTGATTAATATCAAATATCAAATCGGAAGTGTTTGTAAGTGACGATGAAAACGATCTATAAAGTGCCTTTTCGTACGAAGTTATTTCAATCGGATTATTTATATCAAGCAGCAACATTTCATTTTCAGGGCCTTTCATTTACCGAAGTCTCCCGTTTCAATAGTCCCTATATTATCATGCCTTCTTCACAAAATCCCGCTGTATATACTCCCACAAGGTTTCAAGCAGTTTGTCTTCCTTGACCCTTGCAACAGCCTGGCCCTTTATGAATATCTGGCCTTCATGCAGGCCGCCGGCAATGCCGATGTCCGCGTCCCGTGCCTCGCCCGGGCCATTGACAATGCAGCCCATGACCGCGATTTTGATTGGAACGGAAAGGGGTGCGACCAGTTCTTCGACTTTTTGCGCAAGAAGTTCAACGTCGAGTTGCGTCCTGCCGCAGGTAGGACAGGCAATCACCATGGGGCCTTGCGCCAAACCGAGCGACTTGAGTATCTCGATCGCCACATAAATTTCATTGACAGGATCAGAACAAAGCGAAACGCGAATGGTATCGCCGATGCCGTCGGCCAGCAGCGCGCCGATACCAACGGAAGATCGAATGGTCCCGGTTTTTAAGGTGCCGGATTCCGTGATCCCGATATGTTGGGGAACATCCGATTGTTGCGCAAGAAGACGGCATGCGCTTATTGTCGTGACAACGTCGCTGGCTTTAATCGACAGGATTATGTTTTCAAAAGAGAACCCTTCCATCATACGGATAAAGCCGATTGCACTTTCACATAATGCCGCCGGCGTAGGACCGCCGTGCTTTTCAAGAAGGTGTTTTTCCAATGATCCTGAATTAACGCCGATGCGGATGGGAATTTTTGCCGTTTTTGCGGCGTCAACGACTTTTTTTACATTGTCCCGCGATCCTATGTTTCCGGGATTGATCCTGATCTTGTCGGCGCCTGCCTCAATTGCCGCTATCGCAAGTTCATATTGGAAATGTATGTCTGCCACAATCGGAACCTTTGTTTGCGCCCTGATTTTTGCAAAAGGCGCAACCGCACTCTTATTTGGTAATGCGATGCGCACGATTTTGCATCCGGCCTTTGTCAGCCGTTCAATTTGCGCAAGCGTCCCGTCAACATTGTCGGCTTTGGTATTGGTCATCGACTGTACGACAACAGGTGCATTATTGCCAATGGGAACGTCCCGCACGATAATTTGCCTTGTCTGTTTACGAAGTATCATGGTTCTCAAGTGTACTTTCTGTTTAACCCCATGCTTCCCACTTCGCTATCGCTTCGGGGACATGTCGCATGGGGTACGTTTGTTTTATAGATTATCTACTCAAAATGCGTAGATAATTCAGATATAGGTACTAATGTCATGCTGAGCATTGTCGAAGCATAAATTGATCAATGAGATGCAAACCCTTCGTCAAGCTCAGGGTGACATAAATATGGTGATTTTGAACGCAACTTTGTATATGATGATCACTCCTGTATTTACAATGCCTGCACTGCAAGCGTCACGCGTTGACCGGTCATGCCCGATACGGCGACGCTGCCTGCGCCGGATTTAAGCTTGAAGCCGTCTATGCGCGTACAGAACCCGTTGGCGTTTCCTTTATATTGCACATCAACGGTGAAAATTTTGCTTTGCATGTCCCAGTTGCGTTCGCGCACTGCCGAAACGCCGGAAATGCCGCCCAGGGTCTGGATCAAATCGTTTTTCATCCGAAACGTAGAAACACCGGTAATGGTAATGGAAAGTGATTCGCCATTGTTAAGCTTGTTCTGCCAGTCCTTGATCATGACGTCAAGCAATTGGCCAATTGCTTTCTGCGAAGCAGCGGAAATAGCCTGCGTGCCGGCAGTATTGGGGCTTACATGCACTTTGGCGGCATGGGCCTGCGCGGTCCCCATAATGCTTCCCGTGTTGCAATTGATTGCCCGTAATGTCACATCTGCCTGAACAGAGACCATGCCGCCCAGGCTTTGCGCCATGTTTTTCGCCTCCCTGCTTATCGCACTGCCGGTAATAATGACCTCTGCGCCATTCTGCATTCCCAAATGGGCCGCTGCGGCAGCATCTCCGGCAATGGTTGCCATTTTCTCCTGTGAAGACTTTATTGAAGCATTTACCTTCGGGTCAATGAGATCGAAGTCGTAGGGATCTTTTAGGAATTGCAGTATTGTGGTTTCGCTGGCCGCATTCGTGGGTTCATTGTTACCGACATTATTTTCATCGATAATCACCATGGTCCTCGGTTTGTTCATCGATTCGATTAAAATTTGGAACGCAGCCAAATCTTCCTTCATTGCGCTACGGGAAAGCACGGCCTTGATCTTGACCTGGAAAAGCCCATCAGTGGTTTTGCCTTCCGATATTTTTTCAAAGCTTTTTACCGCACCAATCGTTTTCGTTATGATTTGGTCCCGCTTGACCTGGAAATTTTCGATTTCAGTTTGCGATAAGAGAATTGTCCCGATGCCTTTTTCAATGGCGTCCCGTTTTGCCGCTAAAAGCGCCTCTGAGGCATTCGCACCTTGCCCCATTCCTTCAGCAATAAGATTCTCATCTTGGGCAATGCTTGTTTGCGGAACAAGACAAACCATGACAGCCGCAAAAACCAAAGAAAACACTTTTATCATAATTCCTCCTGTTGGTAACTATATATATAACTTATACGAATTTGCTTTCAAAATGACCATATACATGTCACCCTGAGCTTGACGAAGGGTTTGCATCTCTTCTCCTGGCGGAGAGAAGGGGCGTCAAATGCGCCTTTAAGACCTCACCCCGGCCTTCGGCCACCTCTCTCCGCCAGGAGAGGGGTGGAATCTTTTTAAGGTCGTTCACAATAATAATATACATTTTCCAATAAAAAATAAACGTAAACCAGGTTTAAAAAAAATATCATTGGTATTGAAACAAGTAATATCCCATGATACAATAACTATAGGCAAATCTTTTCCTGGTGTGAATTCCCAGTAATTTTCAAATCTCTTTAACTTTTTATCGCTTAAAAAGTGAAGGCATACATGCCGGCATTGTCAATTTTTTTCATGTGCGCAATTGCAATTTGCATTGTCGTTGGCATTTTTATTTTTTTCGGCCACGGCTTGTGGAAACACAAGTTTTTTGTCCTCTCACCGGCGATCGCCGCAGACAAGATTATTTCAACAATGTCCGACGGCTTACTTATTGTCAACAACGATGGATCAATTCAAACCGTTAATGACGCTTTATGCGGCATGCTCGGATACAAAAAAGCCGAGCTTATCGGCCTCAAATCAGACCGTTTATTTGCCGATGTTTCAGCCAACAAACATATGTCCGATAAAACCTGGTTTTACACGATGCAATCATCGGGAAATATTTCCGATATACAAACTTCGTTTACAACGAAAAACGGCAATGTAGTCCCGGTTTCTTTGTCGGCATCCACTTTAAAAAATAAAAAAAACATTGTGTATGGAATGATTTTTATTTGCCGGGACATAACGGAACGTAAAAATTCCGAAGCAGCCTTGAAGGCTGCCCACGACGAACTGGAAACCAAGGTTGCCAAGCGCACTGCCCAGCTCCAACAGGCGAATGAAAGGCTTGCAGTGACCTTGAGCGGTATCGGCGATGGCGTCATCACAACCGACATAAACGGTAAGATATTACTCATCAACAACATCGCAGAATTGCTCACTGGTTGGGGACGGGAAGCCGTTGAACGCAAGCATATCGACGATTGTGTTTATATTGTCAACGAACGAAACAAAAAACGCGTTACAAATATTTTGCCAACTATCCTTGAAACACGGCGTACAATGCATTGCGAGGATGGTTGGGAACTTATATCCAAGGACGGCATAAGGCGTCTCATTTCCGGCAGCGCCGCACCCATTAACAACATTCAAAATAAAATCATCGGCATGGTGCTGGTGCTTCATGACATGACAGACCATAAAATACTCGACAATGAATTGTTCAAAATCCGAAAACTCGAATCCATGGGCGTTCTGGCCGAGGGCATTGCAGGCGATTTCAGTGCTATTCTTTCAGAAATCACCGTCCATTTATTTACTGCCAAAATGCACCTCAAAACATGCGACGAATCGTACAAATACATTACCGAAGCCGAAGCCGCAGCATTCCGCGCCGGCAGACTCACGAAACAGCTTTTGACTTTCTCGATAAGTGGCGCACCTGTCAAGGAACGGACATCCATCAAACAGCTCATAGAAGACTCGGTCGGTTTTTGCCTTTCCGGGTCCACAACGACGTATCAATTGGATTTGCCGGACGACTTGTACCCCGTTGAAATCGATCGAGGCCAAATCGACCAGGTCGTAAGCAATTTGGTTGTCAATGCAGACCAGGCAATGGAAGATGGCGGAACAATAGCAATTGCCGCCCAAAACATTGTCTTAGACGAGGACCCCTCACCTATTGTGCTGGCCTCACAAATGAGGAAAGGCATGTATGTGTGCATCTCCGTGCATGACGAGGGCGCCGGTATTTGTAAAGACCATATTGAAAAGATATTCGACCCCTATTTTACAACAAAGGAAAACAGGAACGGGCTCGGGCTCGCGGCAGCGTATTCTATTGTAAAAAAACATCAAGGATATATAACCGTTGATTCACAATTAGGCAAAGGAACGACGTTTTGCGTATACCTGCCTGCGCTTGGCCCTGAAGAAAGCAATGAAGGCGTAGAGGAAAACGCGGTACTGGACACATCCGACATTTCAAAATCCCTGTAAGCCGCAACACCTCGTACAAACCGGCATCAAACCCTTTTCCATTTCCTTGCGGAATTTTTTGAATTTTTCGCCGTGCCAAATGTCGTAGAACGTTTGGTCGTTGATATTACCCGCCGTATAGTCCTGGTAATCGCGACACGGGGTTACACGACCGTCGGGCGATATTTCGGCAATGAAATAGACGCTTTCGCATTTCGGGTATCCGCAATGCCACGAATGGTCGGAATAGTATCGCGCAATGTCTTTTTCTGTCGTGATGTCGGGCAGAAACTGCGGCACCGAAGATTTACCTTTGGAAATTTTTTGTATTTCGGCAATTTGCTGTGCAGTGACCTTTGGATCAACGTCATTAAAACACGACTTCAAATACCCTTGATGGTTTTTCGGTTTATAGCCAAAACGTTCTTCAAATACTTTTTCGTGAAGCGCGGAACGTTCTTCGGTGATAAACCAGCCGAAATAATACGGATGCAATTGCGTTTTATCAACAACAAGTTTGTGAATGTCGACCAAATGACCGTAATTGGAATTTGATATCACGGATATCGGGATAATAAGAGGAAATTTCAGGTTTTTGCGTTTTTTAATCTCAGCAACTTTATCGATGATGGCCATGGTTTTTTCAAAATTTTCCGATGTGCCGCCTGCAGGAGACCGCATGAGGTTTTGCGACGGAGCATCCCATCCGTCAAGACTTAAAAACAATACCGACAATGCGCCGGTCTCGATCAATGGTTCGATAATGGGGTCGAGTGCCTGGGCATTGGTGACAATAGAGCCAAGAAGTTTATACTTTGCCAATTCTTCAAACAGGGAAACAAGCGGTTTCCACATCGTGGGTTCACCGCCCCAAATGTAGTAATAGGGTTTGTCGCGCCGGGTCTCGAAAACCACCCGTTTGACAACGTCGAAATCCAACTGCTGCAATTTCTCACCGCGCGAAAGTTTGGCGGTCAAATGCCCGTTTTCTCCCCATTGCCCGCACGATTTGCAGCGCAAATTGCATACTTCATTAACTCGAAGGGAAATCTGGCCAACCGGAATATTCGTGTCCCACTTGTGCGGCACAAGATACTTGCGGAATTGATGCGGCAGCATCTGCCAATATTTCATGTCCTGAAATGAGAGTAACGGCGGCACAATCGAGTTAAGCACGAATTGTGTCGGAAGAAGCGCTTTTCCTTGAAACTTGGCCATTGAAATTCCTTTTTATTAGTTACATAATTTAAGACTGATAAATATATTTCCTGCTACTGATATGTTACAGTTCTTCAAGCTCACCCAAGCGTACCTGAAGTTCTTCCCATTCCAAAACCAATTCTTCGTTTTTCTTTTTTATCACATTCATTGCCATTGCCGTATCGTGAAGAAGCGTGAAATTTGCGGCATTAATGGTATCGTTCAATACTATATCAAGAACTTTCAGTTCTTTTTCACTCGTATCGATTTCCTTCTCGATTCTCTCGATTTTTCTTTGCAATACACGCCGCTCTTCTTTCCGTTTTATTTTGTCCTGCTTCGCGGTTTCGGTTTCGATAATCGCTTTTTTCGCACTTGGACTTTGCTCGTCTGCTTGCATGTATCCGGCTTCAAGAAACGAACGGTACTCGGAAATGGTGCCCACGAAGTCGCGGACAATGCCGGGCCGCATTTCTATGATTCTGTTTGCTATTTGAGAAATAAAATATTCGTTATGCGAAACGAAAACCACGGTACCGTTGAATTCATTGAGCGCAGCAGTCAGCATGTCGACCGATTGCATGTCCAGATGGTTCGTTGGTTCATCGAGCACCAGGACATTGCCGGGCTTGGACAATATCGTTGCCAACACAAGCCTGGACCTTTCCCCTCCGGAAAGAACTTTCACCAGTTTGAGAACATCGCTGCCCGAAAACAAAAAGGAGCCCAGCACATTCTGAATAAAGGTTCGCTCGCCCGAGCCGCTTGCCTGCTGGACTGTTTCATATAATGTCTTTTCCGGGTCAAGCTGTTCAAGCTGATGCTGCCCAAAATACCGGATGTCGGCATTATGTCCTATTACGCAATTCCCTTCCATTGGTTTTATCGCGCCTGCAAAAAGCTTCAATAACGTTGATTTGCCTGCCCCATTGGGCCCCACAATGGCGATTTTATCACCGCGGTTCACACTAAGATTAAGCCTTTTAAATACAGGTACTTCATTATAGCCGGCAGATACGGATTCCAGTTTCAACGGCATGCCGCCGCTTGGTTGCGGCATAGGAAACCTGAAATGCACTGTGGGCCCAACGCTACGTGTTTCGGGCAATTGGTCCTTCATGGCTTCCATGGCTTTTACGCGCGATTGCACCTGAGATGCTTTTGTGGCCTGTGCCCGGAAACGCTCGATGAAACGTTGTTTTTGCGCGATTTGCCGCTCAAGGTTCGAGCGGGTGTGGTCGTCCGACTTTTCTCGCTCTTCCTTATAACTCACATACTGGTCATACGTTCCTTTGTAAACAACAATGCCTCCACCAATCAGTTCGGCGGTTATGGTTGTTGCCCGGTTCAAAAAATCCCGGTCATGGCTCACGACAATGAGCCCGCCCTTATATCGGCGTAAAAACGATTCCAGCCAAATCAGGGAATCCATGTCCAAATGGTTTGTTGGTTCGTCAAGAAGCAACATGGATGGCGATAAAAGCAAAAGTCGTGCAAGCATAACGCGCATGCGATACCCGCCCGACAATTCCTGTACCGGAGTTTCCCATTTGTCCTGAGGCACGCCGAGGCCGGCCAATATGGATTTTGCTTTTGATGCCAGAGAAAAAGCATCTGCATATTCCATTTGCGATTGCAATGCGTCGATTTTAGCCAGAGCTTTTTTTAAATAGCTGCTGTCGTGATGATCGGAAACCTGTGCAGCAGCTGCATAGGCATCCTCAAAAGACAACAAATGCGAATATGGCTCCAGCACGATTTCCATTGGGGTAACGTCGCGAACGACCTCTATTTCCTGGGGCAAATAGCCGATTGTCGTACCCGTTGAGATCGAAATTGTGCCGTTATTCGGCTCTTCTTTTCCAACAATGAGGCGCAAGAGCGAAGTTTTACCTGTTCCATTCCTTCCGATAAGTGCAATGCGGTCTTCATCGAAAAATGAAGCATTCATATTTTCAAATAATATTTGGCTGGAGTACTGTTTTCGGATTCCTTGTAATGATATCATAATCGGTCGAAAATACTTCTCTCACAAGCAGGCAATGAATGCTTCATTTATTTTAAAACCATGCGTAAGTACTTTATACCGGCATTTTGTCTTCTTGCCATCATGGTTTCATGCAAAACCAACCCATCATCAGGCTTGCATAAACCCATAGTCTTTGTCAGCATCGTGCCGCAGAAATATTTTGTCGACAAAATAAGCAATGGGTTTTTCGACTGCCAGGTCATGGTTCCGCCGGGCATCAACGTGCATTCCTATGAACCCAAACCCCGCCAGATGTCTTTATTGTCAACTGCAATAGCGTATTTTTCAACAGGTCTCGAATTCGAAGGCCCATGGCTCCCTAAATTCGCCGCATTGTCGCCTTCCATGCAAATCATCCATACCGACACTTTAATCCAAAAGATTGCATCCACTGATAAAGATAACGAAAGCGGCAAATCTCAAACCCAAATTGGTCCCGGCCACGAACTAAACGGCAAAGATCCGCATATCTGGCTTTCTCCGGTTCTTGTGAAACAACAAATCATGACCATTACCGCGGCCCTGCAGCGTCTCGATACGGCGCATGCCGGCATTTTCAAAAGCAATTGCGATGCGTTTTGCATTGAAATCGACTCACTTGACTCACGCATAAAAACCCTGCTCCCCTGCGACACGGCAAAATTTGGCAAGGCAAAGAACCCGTTTTTGGTTTTCCATCCCACCTGGGGATATTTCGCAAAAGACTACTGTTTATCGCAAATAGCCATCGAAATTGACGGAAAAGAACCAAGCCCGCAAACCATGAAAGCCATTCTCGACACTGCGCGCCTCTACAAAATAAAAACGGTTTTCGCACAGCCGGAATACTCAAAGAAAACCGCCGAAGTCATTGCAAAAGAAATCGGCGCTACGGTCATCGATGCCGATGGTTTGGCCTACGATTGGCAAAACAATCTATTAACTGTTGCAAAGAATTTCGCAACCGGGCGGCACCTTAAAACCACCAACCAAAAGTAGCCATGAATACATTGTCAATAAACAAGGTACCCGTCGTTGAAATTGTAAATGTGTCGTACAAATATGCCGATGAAATTGTCCTCAATTGCGTGAGTCTTACCATTAACGACGGCGATTTCGTCGGCATCATCGGGCCTAACGGCGGAGGGAAAACAACGTTGCTTCGAATTGCGCTCGGGGTATTAAAACCCCAACAGGGCATGGTGAGGCTTTTAGGTAATGCCCCGCAGAAAACCAGGATACGGGCAGGATATATTCCCCAGGAAACATCATCAAACAAATGGTTCCCGATTTCGGTATTGGATGTTGCCCTCATGGGTCTTTTGTCACGACGCCCCATGTTCCATCGATACACCAAGTCCGACAGGGAAAAAGCCCTGGCGATTCTTGACGAATTGAAACTTTCGCATTTAAAAAGCAAAAGCATCGGAGACTTGTCGGGCGGCCAAAGGCAAAAGGTGTTGCTTGCCCGTGCCTTTGTTTCGGAACCGAAAATACTGTTTCTCGATGAGCCAACGGCCTCGATAGACACCCTTGGCCAGGATGAAATTTACGAATATTTATTACGTATCAATAAATCCGGGACAACGGTTGTTCTTGTCACGCACAATGTGGGCGCGGTCTCGACATATATCCGTTCTGTTGCATGCGTAAACAAGTCGCTGTTTTACCACCCCGACGGCATTCTTA
>Ga0182027_10009436_pt1 | contig 14024 bp, 10 predicted proteins | sample 712E1DmetaG_FD_121300 | JGI IMG/M metagenome (GOLD analysis project Ga0182027, IMG submission 121300) | Permafrost microbial communities from Stordalen Mire, Sweden - 712E1D metaG (Illumina Assembly) | ecosystem: Environmental > Terrestrial > Soil > Wetlands > Permafrost | place: Sweden...
CGGCGATCGGGCTAGTCTTGGGGGCATGGGCGCCGACTCTGAGCACTGGTCGGACTACTACACCGTCACGGTCGAGCGACCGGCCTGGCAGACGGTTCGCTTCGCCATCGACCGCTTCCGGGACGAGGATGCGACGCCGGCCGGCCCTCGCAGCAGCGCAGACGAGGGTCGCGAGCCCCGGTTTGCGGTGGATCTTGGCTGCGGCGCGGGGCGCGATGCCCGCGCACTGCTCCGAGCCGGCTGGAGGGTTCTGGCCGTAGATCGCGAGGAAGCCGCCCGAGTCGCCATCGAAGCGGCGATCGAGCCGGGCCTCCGAGCCCGACTCCAGTTCCATATCGAAGACCTGGCCACTGTCGCGATCCCGCGCTGCGATCTGGTCAACGCCAGTCTCTGCCTGCCGTTCCTCGCGCCCGACGCGTTCGTCCCCACCTGGCGGCGGATCGTGGCGGCGCTCAGTCCGGGAACTCGGTTCGCGGCCATGCTCTTCGGCGACCACGACGAGTCCGCAACTGACCTCACGATGACCTGCCTGCCACCGGATCGAATCAGGGACGACCTGGCCGGCTTCGAGATCGAACACTGGTCAGTCGACGAGGACGACCGCCCCACGGCCCTCGGCGACCCGCACCACTTCCATCTGGTGGAGTTCGTCGCCCGCCGGATCGGGTAGCGCCCAGCCGCGCGTCCGGTCACGGCCCCGGCGGGTGCATCGGCCGGTGAGGCGCTGGCGCCGAATCGCAGATTCCTGTATACATACCTACCCTGTTCCGCCGATTTCCAGGAAGGCTACGTCGGCCCAGTCAGTGGCGACGCTCGCGGACGGAGTTGCCCCAACTCACGACCTTTGATTCACAGCAACCTCGCATCGCAAGGAGACCCCATGGCATCGGAGATCGCCAGCAGCGCGCCTGAGCACGCCGCGATCGAGGTCAACCCGCGCGCCCGGTTCGAAATCCTGGGCGCCATCCTGCTGGCCATGTTCCTGGGCGCGCTCGACCAGACGATCGTCGGTCCCGTCCTGCCCAAGATCTCGACGCAGCTCAGTGGCGCCGACTTCTACACCTGGGTCGTGACCGCGTACCTGGTCACGAGCACGGCGGCGATCCCGGTCTACGGCAAGCTGTCGGACTACTTCGGCCGCAAGCCCATGCTGCTGACCGGCATCGTCCTGTTCCTGATCGGATCGGTGCTGTCAGGACTCAGCCAGACCATGTGGCAGCTGATCCTGTTCCGAGGCGTCCAGGGCCTGGGCGCCGGAGCGCTCTTCCCTATCTCGCTGGCGGTGATCGGCGACCTCTTCACCCCGGCCGAGCGCGGCAAGTATCAGGGTCTCTTCGGCGCCGTCTTCGGCGTCGCCTTCCTGGTCGGGCCGTTCCTCGGGGGCGTGCTGACCGACAACATCAGCTGGCACTGGATCTTCTTCGTGAACATTCCGGTCGGGCTGATTTCGCTCTACCTGATCGGCCGACTGCTGCCGATGGTCCACCCCGCGGACGCCCATTTCACGCTCGACATCGTTGGCGTGACCACGTTCGTCGGCGCAATTGTCCCGGTCCTGGTCGCGCTGACCCTGGCCGAGAACGGCAACTGGGGCGATCCGTACGTGATCGGCTGGTTCGCTGTGGGCTTCGCCTTCCTGGTGGCGTTCATCATTGCCGAGGCCAGGGCCGCGGACCCGATGATCCCGCTCGACCTTTTCCGCAACCGGACCTTCGCGGTCTCGGTGATCGCCACGTTCTTCGCGGTCTTCGGCTTCTCGGTCCTGATCATCTTCCTGCCGCTCTGGTTCCAGGTTGTCCAGGGAGCGAGCACGACGGCTTCGGGCTACCTGCTCTTCCCGTTCCTGATCGGGTTGATCTTCAGCTCGATCCTGGCCGGTCAGCTCGTAAGCCGCACCGGGCGCTACAAGACAATGCTCCTGGTGGCCCTGATCCTGATGACAGCGGGCCTGGCGCTGTTCTCGAATCTCCGAGCCGATACCCCGGCGCCGGCCCTGTGGTTCTGGATGGTGCTCACGGGACTCGGCGTGGGCCCGACGATGGCCATCTTCACGCTCATCGTCCAGAACGACGTGCCGTTCGATCGTCTCGGCACCGCGACGAGCGACCTGACGCTCTTCCGGCAGATCGGGACATCCGTCGGGCTGACCGTGGCCTTCACCCTCTTCCGGAACAACCTGACCTGGAGTCTGCTCCACGACTCGATCGTGGGCGCCGGGGTGCCGGCATCGGCCGTGCCGACCACCGCTCCTGCAGGCTTCGACCCGGGCCAGCTGACGTCGGTTGGCGGTGGGTCAATAAGCGCGTTCGCGCAGATCCCAGCGCAACTGCAGGCCGGCTACACGGCCGGCTTCCATCAGGCCTTTTCGATCGCCGTCGCCAACTCAGTCTGGCTCGGGGTTGGGGCTGCCGTGCTCTCCTTCGTCGCCATCCTGGCGCTCAAGGAGAATCCCCTTCGGGCTCATTTCCACGCCGATCAAGCCGCTCGAGCTGGTCTACAGGCTTCGCCAAGCGGTTCGGCAGTGGGCGTCGCCGAGTAGAACCGGCCCACTCGCCAAACTGGCGATTTGTGGCCGCAGGCTCAGCCCTGCGGCCACTTCTCTTCGAAGACGACTTCGTTGCGAGGCAGTCGCGCCTGACCCGGCGCCGCCTTGGGCCGAAGGCCGGCCTCGCTCGGATGGCCGACAGCCACGATGGTGCGCACGAACCAGCCCGGCGGCAGACCGAGGATCTCGCCGACCTTCTCGCGGTTGGCCGGCAACACCCAGCTGATCCCCGCCGCCAAACCGAGACTGGACGCGGCGATCAGGATCCGTTCTGCTGCCCGCCCTTCGTCATAGGCGTGCGAGACCGCCTGACCCTGCTCGTCAGGCAGGGCGATGACGACAGCGGCCGGGGCCGTCTGAAGACCACGCGTTTGGGGCATGCCCGCGTCGGCGAGACGCTTGATCGTGGCTCCGTCAGTCATGACGATGAACCGCCACGGCTGGGAATTGCTGCTGCTGCCCGACCAACGGGCGACGTCGACGATGGCATCGAGTTCGGACCGCGCCACCTGCCGGTCGAGGAAGTCGCGGACCTGGCGGACTCGGACAAGCGGCCGAACTCGTTCCGCCGCGTGGCCTGAGAGATCATTCATTGCCGTACCTCCTGCTCGTGAGTACCACGATACAGCGTCCCTCACCGCTGGCAGGCTTGCCCTACCGAGCGATTCTTGGGTTGTTCGAATCTCGATCGATCTGCCCGGGTCGCTCCTGGCGCCGGCCACGACAGCGATCGAACCCGACTAGAGTTCTGGCGTGATGAAGACTGTCGGAACCAGGTGGGCCCTTTGCGCCCTCAGCGTCGCCCTCGCCGTCGGAGGATGCGGGTCTTCGATGTCGACGGCCGCTCTCTCGGTGGTCCCGGCCACGCCGTCACCGACGCCGACAGCCGTGCCGAGGCCAGCCGCAACTCCATCTCCAACCGCATCGCTCGAGCTCACCGCGTCACCGACACCGGGCTCGGGCCTGCCGGTCTTCAACCACATCTACGTGATCATCCTGGAGAACAAGGAGTACGGCCGCATCGTCGGCTCGAGTGCGGCGCCGTACATCAACTCGCTGATCGCCCGCTACGGCCAGATCACGAACCTGTACGCCGAGACGCATCCGTCGGAGCCCAACTACATCGCGCTGACTTCGGGCGGATTGCAGGGGACGAGCACGGACGGCAGCTACGACCTGTCCGTCCCGAACCTGTTCGACCAGATCGAAGCATCCGGCCGGACGTGGCGCACCTACGCTCAGGGCTACCCGGGCGACTGCTACAAGCCCTACATCGCCGATGCCGTCGTGGACGGCACCGGGGCCCTCGGCGACTACGTCCGCAAGCACAACCCGGCCATGAGCTACACCTCGATTAGCGGCAACCCCAGCCGCTGCGCAAACATCACCAAGCTCGAGGGCTTCGACCCGGCGGCGGCGGACTTCGAGATGATCATCCCCAACGAGATCAACGACATGCACAGCAGCTCGGTCGGGGCCGGAGACGAGTTTCTCAAGGAGTTCGTGCCGCAGATCATCGACTCGCCGGCCTTCGCGCGGTCGGTCCTCTTCATCACCTTTGACGAAGGCGACAGCAACGACCAGGGTGGCGGCCACATAGCCACGATCGTCGCCAGCCCCGGGATGAAGCCGGGCTCCCAGTTCACGGGGCCGGCCACGCACTACTCGATGCTTCGCACGATCGAGCTGGCCTGGGGACTGCCGCTCCTCGGCGAAGCCACCACCGCCTCGACCATCACGCTGCCCTACTGAGCGGGGGCACGGCCCGCTGGCGGGCCCGGCCTGTTCAGCCGGCTCCCGGGGCGCCATCATTCAAGCCGACAACCCCGCGTGCAGGAGGGCCAACGGTCGTGGCAGTCAGCGAGCGAGCAGGAAAGCCGGCGGAGCCTTCCATGCTGGTCGACGTCGACCGGCTGATCGGCGCCTACTACGACATTCATCCCGACCCGAACTTGCCCGCCCAGGCGGTGGCCTTCGGCACGTCCGGGCACCGCGGATCCTCGTTCAACGGCTCGTTCAATGAGGACCACATCCTCGCCACGAGCCAGGCCATCTGTCGTTACCGCAAGAGCAAGGGCATCACCGGGCCGCTCTTCATCGGCAAGGACAGTCACGCCCTGTCCGAACCGGCCACCCGCTCGGCCCTCGAGGTGCTGGTCGCCAATGGCGTTTCCGTACTGATAGACAGCGCGGACGGCCTGACGCCGACGCCGTCGATCTCGCACGCCATCCTGACCTACAACCGCGACCGAACCGATGGCCTCGCCGACGGCATCGTCGTCACGCCTTCGCACAACCCGCCCGAGGACGGCGGGTTCAAGTACAACCCACCCCACGGCGGTCCGGCCGACACGGACGTGACGAACGCTATCCAGGGCGACGCCAACGATCTCCTGCGGGCGGGCCTGAAAGGCGTCGAGCGGATGCCCTACGAGAGGGCCGTCGCCGCGGCCGGCCGCTACGACTTCATGGGCGTCTACGTTGCCGACCTTGCGTGCGTCATCGACATGGACACCATCCGGGCCTCGGGCCTCAAGCTCGGCGTTGACCCATTGGGCGGCGCCAGCGTCGACTACTGGGCCGCCATCCGCGACCGCTATCACCTCGACCTGACCGTGACAAACGAGGTGGTGGACCCTCAGTTCGGCTTCATGACCGTGGATTGGGACGGCCGGATTCGCATGGATCCGTCCTCTCCGTACGCGATGGCGCGGCTGGTGGCCCTCAAGGATCGCTTCGATGTGGCCTTCGCGAACGACACCGACGCGGATCGCCACGGCATCGTGGCCGGCGCCGCGGGGCTGATGAACCCCAACCACTTCCTGTCGGCGGCGGTGGCGTACCTGTACCGCAACCGCGACTGGAGGCCGGACGTCGCCGTCGGCAAGACGCTCGTCTCGACGAGCATGCTCGACCGTGTCGCGGCCGAGCTGCCCCGCAAGCTGCTCGAGGTGCCTGTCGGCTTCAAGTGGTTCGTCGCCGGCCTGGTCGACGGCTCCCTCGGTTTCGGCGGCGAGGAGAGTGCCGGGGCGTCGTTCCTGCGGCGCGACGGCACGGTCTGGACGACCGACAAGGACGGTCTGATCGCCTGCCTGCTGGCGGCTGAGCTGACCGCCACCACCCACGCCAACCCGGCCGTGGCCTACGATGCCCTGACCTCGAGGTTCGGCGCACCGGCCTATCGCCGCGTCGATGCCCCGGCCACGCGCGAACAGAAGGCCATCCTGGCCGGGCTCTCGCCGGCACAGGTCAAGGCCTCGCAGCTGGCCGGCGAGCCGATCGAGTCCGTCCTGACCCGCGCCCCGGGCAACGACGCCCCGATCGGCGGCGTCAAGGTAACGACCGAGCACGGCTGGTTCGCCGCACGCCCGTCCGGGACGGAAGACGTATACAAGGTCTATGCCGAGAGCTTCCTGGGGGAGCAGCATCTGGACCGGATTCTGGGCGAAGCCGAGGCCGTCGTCACCGCGGCTCTGGCGTCCGCCGGCTAATTCTCGGGGTCGCCGGCGAGCGCCGACGAATGCGTCCTGCATGGTCCTGGGGCGTTGCCTGGCGGCACCACGGGCGGGTATTCTAACCGCCAACGGCCGCGGTAGAGGCGCTCAGAAGCGGGTGCCACTGCGCAACACGAGCGCAAGACCGGAGGGCCACCCGAGCCAACCCAAAAGTACTGATAGGGTGGGCCGTAAGGCTGGTCTTGACGCTGCGCCAGGCTCGTCTAACGTGTTAGCGCACACGGCCGCAATCATGAGAGCAACGTTGGATCAGCCTGATCGTCAGCAGAATGTCACGACCACCAAGGGCCTCGGACAGGCGGTGACCTCGCTCAACCGCGAGTACCGGGCCGTCCTCGTCAACGAGGAGGTCCAGGGTATCGGGCGCGCCGTCGCTCAGATCGTACGCGGCGATGGCTGGCACGAAGCCAAGGCGTCCGCCGTGCTCGTGGCGGCCCTCGTCGGCTGGCTCGGAGTCGACGCCGTCCATCCGGTCGGCTTCTATGCCAATGGCACCGGCCCCGTTGAGGCCGTGGCCAAGGTCGGCCATTTCTACCTCACCGGCCACGGCATCGAGAGCGAGGACGACCTCACCGTCAATTGCTGCGAGCGCCACCGGGCCCGGTTCAGCCAATCGCGGCTGGAGGACCTCGACCTCAGCCAACCGAATGCGCGCTTCACCATGGGCAGCCCGCTAGCCCAGAGAGCAGCCGATCGATTGGCAGCCATCCTGTCCGAAGAGATCGATCCCGAGATCGCCCGGGTCGTGCTCGGCGCATAGGCGTCGAGCTGCACGCACGACACGTCGTGCTCGGCGCATAGGCGTCGAGCTGCACGCACGACACGTCGTATTGGGGGCCTGACCGACTGCGGCCAGAGTCGGACAATCCGAGCATCGAATATCGAAGCCGGCGCCAATGGCGCCGGCTTCGATCGTTACTGCGTGAGTGCGACCGCGAGCCGGCCTGAGGTCGGCTCAAGATCGCACGGGATCAGCAGGCGGCGGGGCCGAGCAGCTTGCCCGTGGCGTCGAGGCCGTAGCCGACCGGGTAGACGGCGCCCTGGCAGGCCGTCTTGGTGGTGCCATCGGCTGCCGTGCGAGGCGCATCGGTGACCGTCTTGGGCCACGTGTAAGGCGTGGTTCCGACGAAGGGCTTGGCGCCGAGCAGCACGTCCGCCAGGCCTTCGGCCTCAGAACCCGGAAGCCAGGCCTCGACCACCGCGTCCGCGGACGAGAAGTCGTCCAGGAGCATCGGCCGACCCGAGATGATCACGACGATGAGCTTGGTCACAAGCGGCCGCATCTTCGCGACCAGGGCAACGTCGTTGGCCGGCAGCTGGAGCGTCGACGAATCGCCGACGCCCTCGGCGTAGGGCTGCTCGGAGACGACGACAATCCCCAGGTCGCCCTTGGTTCCGTCCGTGAATGCGCCGCCCGGGGAGTAGTTGAGGTTGTCGCCCAGCTTGGCGGCGAGAGTTCCCTTGAGGGTCGAGCCGGAGGTGATTGGACCCGGCGCGCCCTGCCAGGAGATCGTCCAACCGCCCGAAGCGATGCCGATGTCATCGGCGCCCTGGCCGGAAAGAAGGACCTTCTTGCCAGTCGTTGGGATCGGCAGGACACCGGCGCTGGTCTTGAGGAGAGTGGCCGACTCGGAGACGGCCTGGCTGGCGATCGCGCGAGTCGCGTCCGAGCCTACCTCAGCGAGCTTACCCGCGGCGGGCATCGGATTCTCGAACAGGCCCATCTCGAACTTGACGCGGAGGATCCGGCTGACTGCATCGTCGATGCGAGACATCGGGATCGTCCCGCCGTCCACGAGCGAGGTCATCGTGGTGATGAACTTAACGTAGTCATCGGGAACCATGACCATGTCGATGCCGGCGTTGATCGACTGAGCCACGGACTTGGCGTAGTCGCCGGGCACGACCTGGTCGACGCCGCCCCAGTCGGAGACGACGAAACCGGTGAAGTTGAGCTGAGTCTTGAGGATGTCGGTGATCAGGTGCTTGTCGCCATGGACCTTGCCGTTGGTCGTGCTGGAATACGAGGTCATGACGATGCGCGCGCCGGCATCGATGGCGGCCTTGTAGGGGGGCAGGAAGAGCTTGAGCAGAGTGGCTTCGTCGAACGGATCCTGGCCCTGATCGAGGATGTAGTTGCTGGTGTGCGAGCTGCCGTAGGCCGTGCCGCCGTCGCCGATGAAGTGCTTCAGGGTTGCCGCGACCGTGTCAGCGGCTGAGAGGCCGGTGCCCTGGAAGCCCTTGACGCAGGCGGTGCCCAGCTGGCTGACGAGATCCGTTGTTTCGCCGTAGCCCTCGTAGGTGCGTCCCCAGCGAATGTCCTGCGGGACGGCAATCACGGGTCCAAATGTCCAGCGGATGCCGACCGCGTTCATCTCCTGAGCAACCGCGGCGCACTCCTTGGTGACGAGGGCGGCATCGTGTGTCGCGCCCATGCCCACGTTGTGGGGGAAGATCGTGGAGCCGAAGACGTTGTTGTTGCCGTGCACGGCATCGATGCCGTAGAGCATCGGGATGCCCAGGGGGGTCGCCAGCGCGGCCTGCTGATAGGCATTGACCATGTCGTACCAGGCCTGAGGGTTGTTGCCGGCCGTGGGCGCTCCGCCGCCACCACTCAGGATGGAGCCGAGGGCAAACTGCGTCACGATCGACGGATCGATCTTGTTCTGGATCTGGGTCATCTGGCCGATCTTCTCGGCCTCGCTCATCTGGGCCAGCAGCGACTTCACGCGATCGTCAATGGACTTGGTCGTGTCCATCCAGGGCTTGCCGGCTGAAGCCGACCCCGCTGCCGATTGCGCTGCGCTGGCTCCGCTCGAAGCCGCGGGCGTGCCGGTGGCGGTGGAGCTGCCGCACGCCGCCACGAGGACGACAACTGCGGCTACGCCGAGGCGACTCAGCCAGCGGCGGGGGCGCCCCGCATTTGAGACTGACATTCCTACTCCTTCGACCTCTCTTGGGCGACAGAACGACGTCGTGGGCGCGCTCTTGTCCCCTCCGAATTGGATTGTACTCCGCTCACTTGGCGATCCGACGGTTGGGGCAGGTGCCCAGAGCAAGGTTCCGGGCCGAGGAGCCCCTCGCAGATCGCGCGGCGCACGGCCTCCGTCGCCGCGCGAGTGTCAGGCCTTGAGGCGGGCTTGCAGCTCCAGGACGTGCTCCCACTCGTGTTCCAGCAAGCGTCTGAGCATGCGGCGGGCCGAACGGGGCGGCTTGCCTTCCCGCTCGATGACGCGTCTCCGCTCCTCCTCTGTCATGGCCTCGAGGCGTGCCATCAGCGTCTGCCGCTCGGCGTCCATGGCGGGCCACGGAGCGTCGCCGGTGCGCTCGATGGCCGCGATGGCCTGGCTCGCCCCGGGCAGGGTCCCGAGCGTCGAGCTGACGTAGGCCCACTCCGCCCCGGCGACGTGGGACAGGATCTCGGCCGCGGATCGGCCGCCGGTCGGCGGCTTCTCGTGGAGTGGACGGGGCTGCGCGCGTGCGGCCGCCATCAGCTCCTCGCGGGCCCATTCGGCCCATCGGAGCTGGCGGGCGGCCTCATCCGCGGTGAGCGGCTCGCGATCCGTGACGATGACCTGCTGGCCGTAGCCCAGGACCTTGCGCTCGATCACGTGGTCGGCCACGACCAGCTCGATCGGGTCCGGATCGGCTACCCGCTCGCCGTGGCGTCGCAAGAAGTCGATCCGGTCCCGGATGGCAATGCGCGCGTCTTCGATCGCCTGCTCGGTCGTTGGTCCAACCGTGCTCGTACCGGGCAGGCTCGGCACATAAACCCACGTCTTGCGGCGCTGCGGACCCGACTCGAGGTAGAGATCGAAGCGCATCGGCTAGAGCCCGAGGGCCGTCTCCGGTGGCACGAACTCGAGACCGTGTGCGGCGGCAACGGCCTGGTGCGTGACCTTGCCGGCAATGACATTGAGCCCATCGCGGAGGTGGCAGTCGATCGCCATGGCCTGCCGATAGCCGTTGTCGGCCAGCGACAGGGTGAACGGCAGCGTGGCGTTGTTCAGGGCGAACGTCGACGTCCGAGCGACCGCGCCCGGCATGTTGGTGACGCAGTAGTGGACCACGCCGTCGACGACATAGGTCGGGTTCGAGTGAGTCGTGGGCCGTGAAGTCTCGAAGCAGCCGCCCTGGTCGATCGAGACGTCGACCACCACGGTGCCACGGCGCATGCTCCGGACCATCTCGCTGGTCACGAGCTTCGGCGCGGTTCCACCGGGCGTGAGGACGGCGCCAATGACCAGGTCCGCGGTCAGGACGCTCTCCTCGACCACGTCGGTGGTGGCGTAGCGCGTCTTCAGCGCCGGCGCGAAGGCCAGGTCCAGCTCCTTGAGACGCGGCAGCGACTTGTCGATGACCGTGACGTCGGCCTCGAGACCGAGGGCCATCCGCAGCGCGTTCATGCCAACGACGCCGCCGCCCAAGACGACGACCTTGGCGGGCGCGACTCCGGGCACGCCGCCGAGCAGGACGCCCCGTCCGCCGGCCTCGCGCTCGAGCGCATGAGCGCCGGCCTGTATCGACATCCGACCTGCGACCTCGCTCATCGGGGCAAGGAGCGGCAGTCCGCCGCGCTCGTCGGTCACCGTCTCGTAGGCGATCGCGATGCAGCCCGACTCGAGCAGACCCTCGGTCTGAGCGCGGTCCGGGGCGAGGTGCAGGTAGGTGAAGAGGATCTGGCCCTCGCGCAACATCGCGATCTCGACCGGCTGCGGTTCCTTCACCTTAACGACGAGGTCGGCTCGACCGTAGACCGTCGCGGCATCCGCGACTATCTCCGCGCCGGCGGCTCGGTAGCGGTCATCGTCGAGGTCGATCGTCTCGCCGGAACCGGCTTGGACGATGACCTGGTGCCCATGCGCGACGAGCTCACGCACGGCGCTTGGGGTAAGGCCAACACGAAACTCGTTGTCCTTGATCTCGCGCGGTACACCGACAAGCATCTCGACCTCTCCGGGCCAGTCGAGCGTTGGCTCGACTCGCGATCCGGCTACCCAACCTGAGGCTCCAGGTAATGGGATCCGAGAGCTCGATCGGTGCTGGACGGTCAGGGGGACGGGTGAAGGCGGTTGCGGCGAGCGGCCGAGCGGCCACACACCTGCTACGCGGCATATCCTTCGACCGTCGAAGTCGACCGACCTCTGCCCACCTGGGAGCCGTTTGGGCCATTCTGCCACGGGCCGCCGATACGCGAACCGTCACGTCCTGTCGGTCAGGCCCGGTACTAAGAGGCGGGGCTGAACCGGGGCGGAGGATGGAGCCGGCGGAAGACCACGAGTGCGACGATGAGCAGCACGATCATCGGGGCGAATGCCGAGACGGGCCCGAGAATGGAAGCCGGAGTCAGAGCGTCGCCTTTCGAGATGGTGACCTCAAGGGTGGCTCCCATGTTCGCCTCCGACCGCAGGGCGATCTCACCGAGAGCGGCCTGGCCCACGCCATCAACGCGGTAATGGCGTCCGTCCGCGGTAATGACAAAGAGGGTGTCGCCTCGGAGGTCCAGGCTTGTCGCTTGTCCTTGAGCGACGAGTTGCGAGACCGTCGCGAGGTTCGTTGAGGGCGGCAGGTCGGGCCGAAGCCAGAGGAACAACGCGCCAGCGCCCACGATCACGACTGAGATTGCCAGGGTCGCCACAACCGGCCGCACTCGACGTCGGCGTGGTGGTAGAGGTTGGACCGGCGTCGACGGTGGCGGGCTCTTTCGGTCGGGCGGTTGGCTATTCAGCTTGGCAAGCAACTCGACCCGACCCCCGACCCCCACCTTCGCGTAGATGCGTGAGAGATGGCTTCGGATCGTGGCCTGGGTAAGGGTTAGCTGGTCGGCAATGGCCCTCGCCGAGAGTCCCGTCAGCGCGAGGGCGAGAACCTCCCGCTCGCGATCCGACAGAACCTCGAGATCGATGCCGCAACGCGCGCTCTGTTCCACCGCACTGTGATTCACCGACAAATCATCTCAGCCGCCGGGGCCGAAGTCATCCACCGACCGAATGAAACGCACAAGTTTCGGCCGCGCGAAGGTCCACCTGCCGCCGGACTCGGATGCCCGTGCGCGAGGAGCGCAAGCGGCAACGTGCCAGCTGCGCTGCCCGCGGGATCGGCCGGCTGACCGGCGGGGCGCCAGGCAAGCCTGGCGATTAGGTGGCGGCGCGACTGGCCCTAGCCGCGCCGCCAACTCGTGGGATGTCCTTGTCGTCGGCAGCCGAGTGCGAACCCGCAGCACGGGTCGTCGGAACTGCCGCAGCTAGCGCCGCATGTTGGCGCTGACTCGCCGAAGATGAGATCGATTGACGAGGAGCGCGTCGCGAGGAGTGTCCTTCAGGGTGACGCCCCCGATCTGCACCTGCGGCACGAACACGGGCAGGAAGAGCTCGGTGCCGCGCTCGGTCAGCGACAGCGGGTCCTGCGAAGGAAGCAGAAGAAGGACACCGGTGATCTTGAAGGGCGTGGCCTCGAGCGTCACGTCGTAGGCCATTCGGAACTTGGCAAAGGCATCGCGGTCGGCGTCACTGACTACCGGTTCGCCATCTTCGGCGGGCATCGCGATCGTGATGTCGTACGGGTCGACGCTCTTGACACCGCCGGCCGGCGCGTTGGGGGCCGATCCGTCGTTCGGACCCTGCATCGCGTTGTTGACGCTGATCGCGGCGCGCTTCTCGAGCGCGTCGGCAAGCTTGACGTTCTGGGCCAGGACGGCGTCTATCCGACCGTCCTCGGAGAGCGCGATGAAGTGGCCGGGCCTCTTGCGAGTGACCACCACCCCAGTCGTGCCCGACAGGGGGTTGAACGCGCCTACGGCCATGACTTTCTCCTTTGCGCCCGTTGAGCCCCGGACCCGACCGACGTGTCGGGCCTAGCACGGACTTGGGCCAACAGGACCCGCCCCAGGGCAGCTCCTGCCAAGGTTTCGGTGCCGGTTCGCATCAACTTGACGAACTTCACTCGACTAAGGCACCACCGGAGGTCCTGGTGCTCCAGACAGTGGTGCGCATCTGCAACGACCCGAACCTACTCCTGCGAAACACGGCGGTCAACGGCCTATTCCTGGCCCCCAAAAGGCGGTGGCCGGGCCGGTCCTTCTCGACTGAATCGTTGGCTGGGCTACAACGCCGGCTGGTACGGGAGATAGGCCGGGTACCAGATCGCCGAGTCCACCGCGTCCATGACTTCCTCGTCACGGTAGAGGCGCCCGACGCCGCAGTCACGGCTCTGGCAGACCACCTTCGCCGCGATCTGGCGCGACACCTCGCGCAACTCCGAGATCGCCGGATAGAGCGCTCCCGCGGCCAACCGTTCAGGCGAGACCATCTCGGCCAGGGTCGCGGCAGCGAGCAGGAACATCTCGTCGGTGATCTCACGAGCTTCGGCGACGATCGCGCCGAGGCCCAGCCCGGGGAAGATGAAGACGTTGTTGGCCTGCCCGATCACATGGCTGGTTCCGTCCACGACGACCGGTTCGAACGGGCTGCCCGTGGCGATCAGCGCGCGGCCGCCGGTCCAGGCCATGATGTCGGCCGGAAGAGCCTCGGTCTTGGCTGTTGGGTTGGACAGCGGGAAGAGGACGGGCCGCTCGACGTGGGCCGCCATCTCGCGGATAGCCGCTTCGGTGAATGCGCCCGGCACGCCGCTGGTGCCGATGAGCATGGTGGGCTTGACGGCCGCGACAACCGCCTCGAAGTCGCGCCGATCGCTGGGCTTGATGCCGCCGAGTCCGTACGCGGCCAACTCATCCGGTCCGAGGGCAAACTCGAGCTTGTCGTCGTCGAGCTCGTCGCGAGCGGCAAAGACCAGGCCCTTCGTGTCGGCCGTGACGATTGCTCGCTTGGTCGTCGGACCGTCGACGCCGTCGGCGACCAACGCGGCACGGATCGTGCGGGCGATCCCGGTACCCGCCGCGCCCGCGCCGAGGAACACGAAACGTTGTTCCGCGAGCGGTCGACCGATGGTCCGGACGGCGGCCAGGA
>Ga0182027_10009439_pt1 | contig 14019 bp, 12 predicted proteins | sample 712E1DmetaG_FD_121300 | JGI IMG/M metagenome (GOLD analysis project Ga0182027, IMG submission 121300) | Permafrost microbial communities from Stordalen Mire, Sweden - 712E1D metaG (Illumina Assembly) | ecosystem: Environmental > Terrestrial > Soil > Wetlands > Permafrost | place: Sweden...
ACTGGTAAGATCATCGCTCCGAATCTCTATATTGCTGTGGGTATTTCTGGTGCAACACAGCATCTGGCAGGTATCAGTTCATCAAAATACATTGTTGCCATAAACAGCGACAAGGATGCTCCGATCTTTCAGGCAGCACAGTATGGAATAGTTGGTGATGCAATGAAGGTTCTGCCAAAGCTCGTGGAAGCAGTAAAAGAAATTAGAAAATAATTTTATATAAGCAATTGTTAACAACCTGCCACAAGTCGCTTGGAAATCAATTTATTTACCCCATCCCAAGGGGGAGTAAATTGATTTTCTTCGCTCCCCTTGGGGTCGGGGTAAAACGAAGAAAATCAATATGACAAAACAGATAGTATTTGCAATTACACTCCTGATAACCTTAGGGGCATTTGCTTATACAATCAACAGGATTGTAAAGTTTTTTAAATTTACCAGACCTGCATTCCCCATAAGAGACATTGGAAAAAGAATAAATGTCATGCTTACAGTTGCCTTTGGTCAGACAAAGATATTCCGCCGGCCTGTCATTGGAATATTCCACGCTCTTGTCTTCTGGGGTTTTTGCGTTATTATTTTTGGTAGTATTGAAATGGTTATTGATGGTCTTACCGGTACAGTCAGGGTTTTAAAATTCCTGGGGCCCGTTTATAATATAATCATAGCTTCTGGGGATATCTTTGCTCTTCTTGTTGCCATTTCAATAGTCATTTTTCTAAACCGCAGACTCTTTTTCCATATTAAGAGATTTGAAGGAATCGAAATGAAAAAAAGTACTCATATCGATGCAAATATTGCCCTTTCAATAATCCTTCTTTTGATGATCTCACTTCTTTCTATGAACACAGGATATATTGAATATAAGTCAATTACAGGGGAGCTTGAATTCGGACTGTTCCCGGTAAGCAGTGTTATTGCGGGTTTTATTACCAATGGACAGGCAGAAAGCTTCAGATTAATGTATGAAGCATCATTGTGGACACATATTCTTCTGATATTTCTATTTGCAAATATTTTACCCTATTCCAAGCATTTCCATGTGTTCATGTCGATACCGAATGTATTCCTGTCGAGACTCGATCCGCTGGGAAAACTTCCGAATATGGACAATGTTACCAGAGAAGTTAAACTGATGCTTGATCCGAATACGGTTTTCGCTACAACCGCTTCCGATGCTCCTCCTGAACGATTTGGTGTAAAGGATGCCGAAGATGCTTCATGGAAAAACTATTTCGATTCGCTGGCTTGTACACAATGCGGGAGATGCACCTCAGTCTGCCCGGCCAATATAACAGGCAAGAAATTATCACCAAGAAAAGTGATGATGGACCTCAGAGCACGAATGAAAGGGAAAGGGCCGTTAGTGATTAAAAACGGAAGGGATTTTAATGATAACCGGTCTCTTTTAAGAGATTATATTTCGGAGGAAGAGCTTTGGGCATGCACAACATGTAATGCATGTGCTAAAGAGTGCCCTATCAATATAAATCATCCTACATTGATAGTCGATATGCGGAGATATCTTGTGATGGAAGAAGCATCAGCTCCCGGGGAGATCAAAGCCCTTTTCAACAATATAGAAAATAACGGCGCCCCATGGCAATATTCAGCAGAAGACAGGATGAATTGGAGTAAGGATTTGGAGATTAAGGTTCATTAACCCCCTTCCCAACCTTCCCCCAAGGGGGAAGGAGTCAACATTTCCCCCTTGGGGGAAACAGGAAAGGGGGTCAAAAAATAATTATAATTCTAACAAACTTTTCCATAAGAAAAGTTTGTTAGAAAATGTAAAAAAATGGAAACCCGCAAAATTGAAGTCCCCATAATAGCAGACCTTTTTGCCAGAGGAGAGAGACCGGAATACCTCTTCTGGGTAGGTTGTGCAGGAGCATTCGATGACAGGTATAAAAAAGTTGTAAGGGCATTTGCAAAAATCCTCTCCCATCTTAATGTCAGTTATGCCGTTCTAGGCAAAGAAGAGACATGCACGGGCGATCCGGCTAGGCGTGCAGGTAATGAAATGCTTTATCAGATGCAGGCGCTGCAGGTTATTGAGCTATTCAGAATGTACGATGTAAAAAAAATAATAACCATCTGCCCGCATTGTTTCAATGTCTTTAAAAACGAATATCCGGATCTCGGCGGCAAATATGAAGTTATCAACTATCTTCAGTTTCTTAATACGAATATTGAAGAAGGTAAATTGAAGATTGATGGGGCCTCATTAAACAATGTATCGATAACTTACCATGATCCATGCTATCTTGGAAGAGCAAATGACATTTATGATGAACCAAGAAATATCCTTAAAAAGCTGACAGACAATTTAGTCGAAATGCACCGGATTAAAAGTTTTGCATTATGCTGCGGAGCAGGTGGCGCTCAGATGTTCAAAGAGGCTGAGAAAGGCGACAAGGAAGTTTTTACAGAGAGAACAGAAGATGCCCTGAAAACCAATGCTAAAGTAATTGCCACGGCCTGTCCGTTTTGCATGACAATGCTTACCGATGGACTGAAGTATAAAAACAAAGAACAGGAGATCAGAAACCTTGATATTGCCGAACTTATTGCACAATCGCTTGATTTATAGATTAGTCCAAATAATTATTTAAAACAATGGAAAACAACAAACTCTTGAAAAGTGGTGAATTTCTTGTAAAGGAAGTTGACTCGAAAGATATTTTCATTCCTGAGGAATTCAATGAGGAACAACGAATGATTGCCCAGACATGCAGAGACTTTCTTGAAGCTGAAGTATATCCCAATCTGGAAAAGGTTGAGAAAAGCGACAGGGAACTTATGAAAAGTATCCTTAAAAAGTCTGGGGAGCTCGGATTGATGGGGATATCGATCCCTGAAGAGTTTGGGGGATTCGGACAGTCATTTGTGACGCAGATGCTTGTGGCCGAAACAACAGGTGCCGGCTATTCATTTTCAGTAGCATACATGGCACATTGTGGCATTGGGACTTTACCCATCATGTATTATGGAAACAAAGAGCAGAGGGAGCGTTACGTAACAAAACTGGCTACAGGAGAACTTATCGGAGCATACTGTCTTACTGAACCGGGTGCCGGAAGCGATGCAAACTCCGGTAAAACAAACGCTAAATTAAGTGAAGACGGGAAACATTATATCCTTAACGGGCAGAAGATGTGGATCACAAATGCCGGATTTGCAGATACGCTTGTAGTATTTGCAAAAATAGATACCGACAGGGTGCTTAGTGCATTCATAGTAGAAACCAAATATCCGGGTGTGGTTATCGGTCCCGATGAGCACAAGATGGGAATTAAGGGATCTTCAACAGCACAGATCTATTTCAATGATGTAAAAGTACCGGTGGAGAATTTGCTTGGCAAAAGGGGAGAAGGTTTCAGGATTGCTTTGAGTATCCTTCACATGGGTCGTCTTAAGCTTGGTGCAAATGTTATAGGAGCTGCTAAAAAAGCGATTAATGATTCTGTTAAATATGCCAATGAAAGAAAACAGTTTGGAGGGTTAATATCCAGATTTGGAGCTATTAAGTACAAAATGGCGGAACAGGTTATTCGTCTTTTTGCTTCAGAATCAGCTGTATACAGAGTGAGCTACGATATCGATAACCTTATGAAGACGCTGACAGTAGATTGCGGTGATTATGGCAGGGCATCGATCGAAGCAATAAGCCATTATGCCGTTGAAGCAGCTATTTTGAAGGTGGTAGGTTCCGAAATGCTTGATTATGTTGCTGATGAGGCAGTTCAGATACACGGCGGTATGGGTTATTCAGCTGAGATGGCAGTGGAGAGAGGTTATCGCGATTCGAGGATCAACAGAATTTTTGAGGGTACAAATGAAATAAATCGTCTGCTTGTTGTTGATACGGCAATGAAACGTGCAATGAAAGGTGAATTCGACCTGTTTGGAGAAGCCGAAAAACTATACTCGGGTTTGAGCGACATTACCGATAATAAGAAAAAAGGTGAAGATTATTTTCAGGAAAAAGCCAGATATGTCAAGAATTTCAAAAGGGCTATCCTTATTTGCATTCATGGAGCATCAAAATGTTTTGGCAAGGGTCTTATCGACGAACAGGAAGTTCTCAACAATATCGCTGAAATGATGATGGAAACTTATGTCTCGGAATCTCTTTTACTAAGAGTCGAAAAGATGTCAGCATTGAAAGGGAATGTATCACTTTATAAAGATATGGTTGATGTTAACCTGTTCGACACGGCCGGTATTATAAGAAAATCAGCTTTTGAAGCAATCGGCTCATTTTCAACGCCTGAATCCTGTCAGACGCTTACTGAGGCAATTGAAAACCTTTCAAGGGTGAAATGTATAAATGTAAAAGACGCAAGACGGCACATTGCAGACAAACTAATTGAAGATAATGCGTATAAATTCTGACAATCAAAATAAATGAATATTTGAAGGGACGTTGCATGCAACGTCCCTTCATTTTTATATAACAGTTGTCCTAATAATATTTGCACAGTTTTGGGCAAGAAATAAATATCATCCGGGTCAGTGATAAAGATCAATTATTTACATGATAAAAAGCAGTTGCTACTTCAAAAATTATAATGCATAAAAAACTATTAATCAGTATAATCTGATATCTTTGTGATTGAATTAACAATATTTAAAATATGAATCAGAAATTGAAAAAGATCAGGCAGATATTTATTGCACTAATTCTGATTGCAGCAGTTAAAGGATTTTCTTCTTGTGAGAAGTATTCATTCTCTCCTCCTGCTGTTGATCAGAAACAAACATGGCATTTTCAGGCTGATATTCAACCAATTTTCAATGGCATTTGTATCACTTGTCATAATGGAAAAACTCAATTTCCTGACCTCAGGAGTGGCAAATCATACGCATCTCTTAAGAGCGGGGGGTATATTACTCTTCCCGGAGAGACAAGCAAGTTGTACCATCAGATGACCACTAATTCAGCCCATATTCCAAGGTCAACTGATACACAAAAACTTGAAGTTCTCTATTGGATCAACCAGGGAGCTCTTAATAACTAGAAATATCTTAACCTGTTAATACCAAATAACATGAAAAACCTTTTTATCCTTTTGACTTTATCGTTATTCATATCTCCTTTGTTCGCGCAGGAAGATACTCTGAAACCGGTAACATCAAAACCTGTTCGGTTTACTTTTGGAACAACCACGCTGATTGATAATAGTACAATTGAAACACCATACAAAAGCGGTCTCGAACTGGAAATAAGTCACAGGTTCAGCCAGATTGATAATTATCATGATCTCTTTGGCATCTACGGTTCGGCAAACACCCGAATAGGACTTAATTATGGTATAACTGACAGGTTGATGATCGGCGCCGGAACGACAAAGAATTATCAGCTGCAGGATATTCAATGGAAATACCTTATCCTCAGGCAAACTGAAGATAACAGCATGCCTGTTTCACTTTCATATTATGGCAATATCGTAGCAAATTTGCAACCGGCATCAGATTTCGGACCCGCCGCCAGCTTCAGGCAGATTCACAGATTATCCTACTTCACTCAATTGATCGTTGCGCGCAAGATAAATAATATGTTTTCGGTTCAGGTAGCTCCGTCAGTGACATATTTCAATTCGGTACCCCAGAATGTTGACTCCACTGCAGGTTATAAAAATCTTAACATAGGAATTTCAGCAGGAGCACGGGCAAATTTGTTTGGTTCCCATTCTCTTATTGTTGAATATGATCAGTTGCTTACAAAACAAAGTATTGCCGTACAGCCAAAACCAAATCTTTCGTTGGGTTGGGAAATTGGTACAGCGACGCACTCTTTCCAGATTTTTGTAACAAACTATGATCAGATTATTAATCAAAGGAATCTTGTATTCAATACAAATGATTTCCAAAAAAGCCAATGGCTGGTAGGATTTAATATTCATGTCAGATTTTAATGCCATCAAGTAAAGAGTAATGAAATTCTTTATGTTCCGGATAATTATCCTGGTGAATCTGATAAATTTATTTTCTCTCTCTTCTTCCGGAAGTTACTGGATTGATGCCGGGAATGAAAAAGTTAAGGATACAGTTACATTTGTTTCTCGTTTTGATGCTGATAATAATCGTTGTTTCAAATGTCATGGACAGGAGAAATACGAATATACTAATGAGACCCTTGGAAAACAGGTCAAAGCCATGATGTGTTCAGAACGTATTATACATAAAAGTGAATTTTATTCGTCAAATCACAGAAGCTTCAGTTGTACCGACTGCCATTCCGAGCAATATGTAAAGTTCCCACATTCCGGAGAACTGAGAATGGAACAAAAGTTTAATTGTATTGACTGTCATGGTGGTGATGAAAAGTTTGCAAAATATCATTTTGAAGAGATAGAAGCTGAATATAAGAAGAGCACTCACTTTAAGATGGATGATGAGGGATTCTCATGCTGGAAGTGCCATAATCCACACACATACAAGATAACGGTCAGAAACAGTACCAATCTTAAAGAGACAATAGCTTATGATAACGCTATCTGTCTTAATTGCCATTCGGATTACAGTCGTTTTCAGCTTCTGAGTGACAGGGCTGAGATTAATATTATTCAAAAGCATGAATGGCTGCCTAACCAGTCTTCGCATTTTGCTAACGTGAGATGTATTGAATGTCATACAAAAATAAATAATAATATTCCTGTATCTCATCAGATACGGCCTAAAGAAGAAGCTGTCAGACTCTGTAACGAGTGTCATTCAAAAAACTCAATATTAATGGCCTCACTTTATAAGTTTGAATCTAAAGAACAGCGCCGTTACGGATTCTTTAATGGCATAATCCTGAATGCATCGTATGTAATAGGAGCAAACAGGAATGAATATCTGAACCTGTTAAGTATGATTATATTTTTTGGTGTAATAATTGTAATTGCCATTCACATAATATTCAGAATCAGGGAAAAAAGTAAGAATAAATAAATAAAAAAAGATGTATCTCTACCCAAAATGGATCAGGGTCTGGCATGTCATTAACGCAGCAATGATTCTCATTCTTATTGTTACAGGTTTAAGTATGCAGTACACCGGTAAAGATAATGCCTCTTATTTTGTTGGGTTTGCTAAGGCGGTAAGGTGGCATAATTTTGCAGCTATTGTACTGATTTTAAACTATATATTATTTGTTACAGGGAACCTGATGACAAATAATGGCAGATATTACAAGACCGACAGAAAAGATTTCTTATTAAATCTGAGGGTGCAATTCAAATATTATTCAAAAGGGATGTTCAAAGGTGAAAAACATCCGTTTCCTGTAACTGAGGAACGTAAGTTCAACCCGCTGCAAAAATTAACTTATGTACTGGCTATGTATATTGCGATGCCTTTGCTTATCATATCGGGTATTGGGTTATTGTTACCTGAAATTGTCATTACAACAATCTTCGGCATTAGCGGGCTCCTTCTTACCGATATCCTGCATATAATAATGGGTTTTCTTCTATCAATATTTATGGTAATTCATATCTATACGTGTACTCTTGGAGCCAAACCGACCTCTCTTTTCAGGGGAATCATAACAGGTTACCATATTTCGGAAGAGGAATAACAAAAAGTAATTTTTGAAAATTAAATTGCACGGTTATTGTTATCTTTATATTTAAAATTAAATCTTAAGATTATGAAACGGCTTAAATTACTTCTTATCGGTTCCGCAGTTATGCTTATAAATGCATCTTTGGTTGCACAGCCAAAACCGTGGGTTGTACCAGATAATTTCAAATCAATGAAAAATCCGGTTGCTGTTGGTGATGTCAGCACAAAGGCAGGACTGGCACTTTATATAAAAAACTGTGCTTCTTGTCATGGCAAAGCTGGTCTGGGCGACGGCGTTAAGGCAAGAACTCTTAAGACTTTTCCAGGTGATTTTTCAAATCCTGGTTTTCAGAAGCAGAGTGATGGTGATCTGTTCTATAAAACCAAAACCGGAAGAGATGAAATGCCTAAGTATGAAAGCAAATTGGCAGATGAGGATATCTGGAATATTGTTAACTATATGAGAACATTAAAGAAATAAATTTCATCGAAGAATTATCAATAAATTAATTAGTACGATTATGAGAACAATGAAACTTTTGTTTGTCAGCAGTTTGTTTCTTATGGTAAGTGCAGCATTGGTTGCCCAGCCTAAACCATGGGTTGTTCCAGCTAACTTCAAATCAATGAAAAATCCGGTTGCTCAGAGTGACGCAAGTGCTAAACTCGGGATAGGGTTTTTTACAAAGAATTGTGCATCCTGTCATGGGAAAACAGGCCTCGGTGATGGGGTAAAAGCCAGGACTCTTAAAGATTCTCCGGGTGATTTTTCCAAAGCTGAATTCCAGAATCTTTCGGATGGGGATATTTTTTACAGAACTAAAACCGGAAGAGGCGATATGCCTAAATACGATGGAAAACTGGCAGATGATGATATCTGGAATGTTATTAATTATCTCAGAACGTTAAAGAAGTAACAGGAGGGGAAAAAGCTTATGAATCGGGGCTGGACTTAATTGTTCAGCCTTTTTTATATCTGTAATAAAATATTAAGCCCCAGGAATCGTGACTCCGGGGGCTCATTCTTTGTTTTATTGTTGGGTGTCTAGTTAAGTACTGCTATCGAGTTAGCTAATAAAGTGGTTGTATAAGGTGCATTATGAATCCCTAAACTGAAATCTCTGAGGCATAGCTGGAAATTGATAATTGCTCCCATTTGTGCGTTTGTCAGAGTTAGTTTAGGCAATGAACTGTTGAATGTAATCTGTTCGGCCGTGAATCCCGAAGTACTTGTATTCTGAAACATTGTTGTGTTGTAGGTAGGACCTTCAGGATTATTTACAGGGTCATACATATTCAGGTTACCGTCATAGTTATTCGTTGTGAGTCCAAGCCACAGGTTCCCAGTGGGATCTCCCATTCTGTTAAGAATATCAATTCCGCCTTCCTGTAATTTTGCAGCTAACTGGTCGAGTTGAGCTTTAACTCCGTTTCTGGTTTGCAGCCAGTATTTTGAACTGGTTGTTGAAGAAATTGGATTGGCCAGGTGGCAACCAGCCACATTGCATCCGTTAAAGTTTCCCTGAGCATTAAATGTGTGTCCGCCGGCTTTGCCTGACATATTTGCCATGTGGCAACCCTGGCATGAAGCAACGGTTGTATGTTGTGAATTGGAGTAACCTGTTCCGAACTCAACGCCACCAATACCTGCAAAAATCGCTGCGGTAGTCCCATTGTGTGTACTTGTTCTGAAACTTGGTTTCATAACATTCAGGTTATTGGCCTGAGACGCATCATAGAATACAGCGGTAGGATTACTTACAAGTCCTGTATAATTCAGCACATTTTTATCCGTATTTGAATTTGTTAATGGACGTGGCTGATGACATTTAGCACATAAATTGCTCTTACTGTCGTCCTGAGTCAAGTCAATAGATTTTGCACCACCAAAAAAGGTCATGGGCACTGCAGCAGTAGTTGTCAGAGGCATAAAATCAGCAAAAGTGTATGATGTATGTAAATGATCATGACACATATTGCACTGCATTGGTCCGTACGATGTGCTGGAAGATGCCGCATAAGGATTTGAATATGTAGTTGCCGGCGGAACAATTGTGAAGACTGTAGATACATTGTTTGCCACTACATATTTAAAAGCTTCTGACTCATGGCATGGAGAGCAGCCAGTGCTTCCGACTTCTTCAAAATTTGCATCACCGTATGCGTGTTTTGCATACGCAAACTGAGTCTTGACTGAATCAACTCCGGCAGAATTGTGGCATTGGGTACAGGTTGCATTTGCATCCGTCCCGTTTGTCCCGGCAGTCCCGGCAGGGCCCATAGGTCCTTCACAAGCTGTAAACAGAAAGCCAGTTGAAAGTAAAATTGAAAATAGGCAGATTAGGTTTTTCATATCTGGTTATTTTATTAAAATTTCATTTTGCAATTTACGTAAAAGCTCTGTTATCCCATTAACAGTGGATATGTTATTTATAATATATATTGTTGATAGATATACCATTTCCCGTTGATATATATCAATTAATAGGGTGATATTTGTTAGTTTTGCAGATTAAGATGTTTAAAAAACCCTATTTTTAAATTTCTTAAAAACAGAAATATGCCTGTGGTCAATTTAATCAGTAGTTGTGAGACATGCACACGACGATGGAATAATTTTCAACACCTGACAAAAGAGGAACTTAACCTTGTGAATGAAAACAGGTATGAAGCAACATTTAAACCCGGGGAGATAATTTTAAAACAGGGTTCTCCCACATCCAATGCATTATTTATTGCAACGGGCATGGCAAAAACATATATTGAAGGACTTAACGGGAAAAATTTCATAATAAGCATTGCTTTACCCGGTCGTCTGATACTGGGCCCGGGAGCTTATGTAGACTCGCGTCATACCTATACGGTAGCTGCAATCACAACAGTTCAGGCCTGTTTCATAAATTTTGAGATATTTAGGCAGATTGTGAGGGTAAACGGAGCATTCGCTGAGGGCCTTCTTGAAGATATAAGTGCAAAATCACTAGGATCTCTTACACGTATGGTAAACCTGTCGCAGAAGAAAATGCATGGCAGACTGGCAGATGCTTTGTTGTATTTTTCAGATGTTGTGTTTAAAAATGACGAGTATGAAATGATCCTCTCACGACAGGAACTGGGTGAAATGACAAATATGGCCAAGGAATGTGTTGTCCGTATCCTTAAAGAACTTGAGGATTCAGGAGTTATTTATTCAGACTCATCAAAAATCAAAATAATTGACCGGGGAAAACTTGTTCAGATTTCAGTAAAAGGGTAGCGAATTTAAGTTGACCCGGGTCTCCAGACTATTAATAATAGTTTTAACAATTTTATATTATGAAGTATCTGAAATTTCTTTATTCTCCGCTTGTCATGGGAGTTCTTTTTATACTTTTTGCCATTGCAATGGCAGTAGCAACTTTCCTTGAAAATGACTACGGTTCCGCTGCTGCTTATAGCATGGTTTATAATACGAAATGGTTCGAACTTATTTTGTTCCTTCTTGCACTAAATCTTGTGGGACATGTAATTGTGCTTAAGCTTCTGAGGAAAGAAAAACTAACAGTTGCACTCTTTCATCTTTCATTCATCCTTATGATTATCGGTGCCGGGATAACCAGGTATTTTGGATGGGAGGGGTATGTGCATATACGTGAAGGAGAAGAACAACAGCAGTGCTTTTCCAATGAAAAATACATCATTTATTCTGTTAAATCTAACAATGGAACCAAAATCACAAAACACATCCAGAAATATTCAATGACCTCAGTTTCAGCCGACAGGTTTGACAAAACTATGAAAATCGATGGTAGGGATTATGAACTTCTTCTGGCAAAAATAATCCCGAATGCTTCTGAGGCAGTTACAGACAGTCCTGATGGAGAACCGGTTGTTTCGTTGCTTGTAACAAAAGACATGATGACAAGAGAGGCCATTACTCTTAAAAGGGGAGATACAAAAACTTCTAATGGAATCTCTTTCGGTTTTGCATCACCACAACCTGCTGATGTAACTATTTCTCTTGATTCGGGAAGGTTTTTTATATCATCCAGATTCAAACTTGGCGAAAAGAGTATGATGTCGCAAGAGCCAATATTAACAGAACAGGGCAAGCCGATTGAACTAAAATCAATGCAGATTATAACAATTGATGATGTTAAAATTGTACCTCAGCAAATGTCAATTAAGGGAGTCATTAAGGCGGTCGCTGTAAAACCTGAACAACAGACTACAGGTTTGAATGCTTTTATATTTCATCTCATAAGCGGCAAAAAATCTGCAACAGTATACCTATGGGACAGAGAAGGGGAAAAGACTGCCACGGCCTCCTGTGAGCTTGATGGGAACTCTGTTGAGATCAGCTATGGTTCAAAATCAACAACCCTTCCTTTTGCAATCAAACTTAACCATTTCATTCTTGAGAGATATCCAGGTTCTTCCAGTCCTTCGGGTTATAAGAGCGATATTGTTCTTCTTGATAGGAAAGATAATATTGAAAAACCATTTATGATTTTTATGAATAATATCCTCAAATATAAGGGGTACAGGTTCTATCAGTCCTCTTTCGACCGCGATGAAAAGGGCACAATCCTCTCCGTTAATCACGATATGGCAGGAATGTTGGTTACTTATACTGGTTATGCTTTATTATTCCTTTTCATTGTTCTTTCATTACTCAATAAAAATTCAGTGTTTCGTACTGTAAATGCAGGGTACTGGAATTCTGTAATCAGGAAAAGTGTTCCGGTTATCCTATTAATTCTGTTTCTGTCAGGTTCAACAACTGCGTATGCACAGAAACTGGTGCCAGAAAAATCTGTTGCCAGAGAGTTTGGTAAAGTGCTTGTTCAGGATCAAAAGGGGAGGACAAAGCCACTTTTTACTCTGAGCAATGATATTCTCAGGAAAGTAACCAGGGAGAATGAATTTGAAGGACTTACGTCAATGCAGGTTTTTCTGGGGTTGTTTTTCGATTTTAATAACTGGAAAGATGTTCCTCTGATAAGTATTTCGAATAGTGATCTCCAGAAGAAACTGGGTATAAACGGGAAATTTGCTTCATTTTCTGACCTGGTTAATATTGGAGGGAACGGCAGTTATAAAATTTCTGAAGAAGTGAATAATGCATATTCTAAAGCTCCCGCGGAAAGAAGCAAGCTGGATAAGGAGATAATGAAAATCGATGAAAGGGTAAATATCGTGTACATGATATATAAAGGGGATTTTATGAAACTCTTTCCATTAAAAAACGGGAAAAACGATTGGGGTTCGCAACAGGAAGCGATTCAAAAAGCTTCAAGCAAAGAGGATTCTCTTTTCCTCAAGAGTATTCTTCCTGTCCTTTCAGATGCCTTACAGACAAATAATCTGGCTAATGTCCGTCAGGTTGCAGAATCAATAACATTGTACCAGAAAAGATTTTCACAATATACTCTTCCTTCAGAATCAAAGACAAATGCAGAACTATTGTATTATAAATTCGGCATATTTGAACGGCTCTTTCCCATATATGCCACTATCGGTCTTATAATGCTTATAGGGCTTATAACCATAGTGATAAAAGGTAAAAAAGAGACCTTCTTATTTGTAAGGATTCTTGGTTGGATCTTGTTTGCCGGGTTCCTGTTCCACACTCTTGGACTTGGTCTCAGATGGTATATTGCAGGCCATGCTCCAATGAGCAATGGATATGAATCGATGATTTTTATTTCGTGGGCTACCCTTTTAGCGGGATTCATCTTCAGCCGTAAATCGGCATTTGCACTCTCAGCTGCAGCGATTCTCGCCTCAATGACTCTTATGGTGGCTCATATGAGCTTTATGGATCCGGAAATTACAAACCTGGTGCCGGTTCTGAAATCTTATTGGCTAACGCTACATGTGTCAGTTATTATAAGCAGCTATGGTTTTCTTGGAGTTGGCGCTATTCTGGGGCTAATTTCACTGATACTGCTTTCCTTATCAAATGATAAAAACCGTGAAAGGATTTCAGATACTATTGATGAACTCACTGTGATTAATTTTAAGACACTTACGCTGGGACTTTATTTTGTTACAATCGGGACATTCCTGGGGGCAGTCTGGGCCAATGAATCATGGGGGAGATACTGGGGCTGGGATCCGAAAGAAACCTGGTCGTTAATAACTATAGTCATTTATAGCATAGTAATTCACAGCCGGAGGATCCCGGGAATGAAAGATATCTTCATATTTAATCTTATTTCCCTATTTGCTTTCTCCTCGGTGCTTATGACATATTTCGGCGTGAATTATTATTTATCGGGAATGCACTCATATGCCTCTGGAGATTCTGCTCCCGTACCATCGTATGTTTATATTATTGTTATTGTTCTGGCAGCGCTGTCTTTTGTGGCATATTCAAAATATAAACCTTACAAAAAACCGGGAATATAAACAGGGATATAATACAGTAGGGACGTTGCATACAACGTCCCTACTACAAATTTTGGGGTGGAAGATGGG
>Ga0182027_10009441_pt1 | contig 14018 bp, 13 predicted proteins | sample 712E1DmetaG_FD_121300 | JGI IMG/M metagenome (GOLD analysis project Ga0182027, IMG submission 121300) | Permafrost microbial communities from Stordalen Mire, Sweden - 712E1D metaG (Illumina Assembly) | ecosystem: Environmental > Terrestrial > Soil > Wetlands > Permafrost | place: Sweden...
AATATCACTTATTGGAACCTCAAAACTGGCAAGGCCATTACCAACAACCCTAAACTGGTCTGGATCCCATAATGTAGTTCAGCGTTTGCGATTGTAAGCTTCCTGCGAATACTTTTTGCGAACAAGTTCATCCACATGGGCGCGTAATTTCGTGTCTGGCAAAAAATCACTCCACACAATGCCAAATTCTCGGCGCGCGACATCACACATTGCGTTTTCCCAATCGGCACGCATCAAGAAAATCAGCGGCAGCTGCACCGAGCCTTGAATGAGCAAACCCAGTTTATTCCGCCTTTGGGCCGCACCCGCGATTTTTTTCCCCTTCCAAAGCAAATCAAATTTCACATGGCCGACAAAACATTCGCCCGGCGCGGATTTTTTACAACTGGGCGCGAGTTCGGTAATGACATTCAATTTCGTAAATGCTGACCGAATCCATTCATGAATACGCTGGTAACTTTCCTCGGCCCTAAACGAATGCCATTCGTGTTTCGGTGGAAACACGAGACTGTAAGTCCAATCTGCATCATGTGGCACGATGCCACCACCCGTGGGACGGCGGATCAGCGGACGCAACAGTGTTGCGCGTTCAACGTCCGCATATTTCTGGAAATAGCCGAATGTGGTCGCCGGTTCCGTCCAGCCGTAAAACCGCAGCACTGGTTTGCCAATATGAACTGACGCTTCCAACAATGCTTCATCCAGCGCCATGTTAAACGCTGGCGGACACGCACCGGATTGGAGTAAAAGCCACGAATTCATTTTTGGTAGGGACGAGCCGCCAGCTCGTCCGACTTTTCACGGGCGCGCGAGCCGCGCGTCCCTACCACGCCGATTTGAGGGCACAGCTTTTTGATTTCGCAATAGCTGCAATCCGGTTTGCGCGCGCTGCAACGGCGACGTCCGTGCCAAATCAACCAATGACTGAACAACGCCCACTGCTTTTGCGGCACAAGCGACATCAAGTCTCGCTCAATTTTCTCCGGTGATGTTTGTTTCGTCAGGCCAAGCCGAAGCGAAAGCCGCGCTACGTGCGTGTCTACGACAACGCCGATATTGATGCCGAACGCATTACCCAAAACGACGTTCGCCGTTTTGCGTCCCACGCCGTCCAGTTCCGTCAATTCCTCCATTGTTTGCGGAACCTTTCCGCCATGGCACTCGATGAGTTTGCGGCAGCAGTTTCGGATGTTTTTTGCCTTATTGCGGAAAAAGCCGGTCGTTTTGATGGCTTGCTCCAGTTTTAAGAGCGGCGCATTCGCATAATCCGCCGCCGTGAGATATTTTTTTTACAACTCTCTCGTGACAATATTGACACGTTTGTCGGTACATTGTGCCGAAAGAATCGTGGCGATGAGCAGTTCCAGCGGGTCGGTGTGTTTTAATTCGCAGTGGACCTCGGGATAAGTTCGATCCAGCGCAGCGATGATTTTCTTGAGTCGCGTGGCCTTGGCTATGGACGTTTCGTGGGACATTTTTCACTGGGATTTTAACCACTAAGACACAAAGACACGAAGAAAACTTTACGCCTTTGTGCCTTGGTGGTTTGAGAATCAGACCAATTCCGGCTCTTCAATTTCTTTTGGAGGTGAGAATAACGGTGTGCCATCGGCAGCCTCGGGATATTCAAAAATTTCGCCTTCGTAATTGCGAATGACCACGCGGTCGGCATTGCGGCTCAAGACGTATTCAGGGCTGATGGGCACCTTGCCACCGCCGCCGGGCGCGTCAATCACATACGTCGGCACGGCGTAACCGGTCGTGTGGCCGCGCAATTTTTCCATGATTTCCAAACCTTTTCGCACACTCGTTCGCAGGTGCGCCGAGCCGGAAATCAAATCGCACTGGTAAATGTAATACGGCTTTACGCGGCACATGAGCAGCTTCTGGACATGTGTCTTCATGATTTCCGCATCGTCATTGACATGTTTGAGCAGGACGGACTGGTTGCCAAGCGGAATGCCTGCATCGGCCAGACGGCCAAGCGCATCACGCACCTCCATCGTTAACTCGCGCGGATGGTTCGAGTGGATGCTCATGAAGAGCGGATGAAAATTTTTCAGCATCGCGCCTAATTCGGGCGTGATGCGCTGCGGCAAAAAAACCGGTATACGCGAACCAATCCGCAAAAATTCAACGTGTTTGATGGCACGCAGCCGGCTCAAGAGATGTTCCAATTTATCATCGCTTAACAACAACGGGTCGCCACCGCTCAACAGCACGTCGCGAATCTCCGGGTGTTGTGCAATGTAGGCGATTTGCCTGTCGAATTCGGGATGAAAATCGTAGCCGGTTGCATTGCTGACCAGCCGTGAACGCGTGCAATAACGGCAATACGCAGCACAGCGGTCGGTCACGAGAAACAGCACGCGATCAGGATAACGGTGCACAAGACCGGGCACAGGCGAATGGGAATCTTCTCCGCAGGGATCGCTCATCTCCCACGATGCAGCGTGCGTCTCCTCGACGCGCGGAATGACCTGTTGCCGGATCGGGCAATGTTCATCCGTCGGATCAATCAGATTGAAAAAATAAGGCGTGATGGCGAGCGCAAGTTTGTGGTTCGCCAGTTTCACACCGGCGGATTCCTCGGGTGTAAGCGTGGGCATCAGATGTTGCAACTGCTCCGGCGTTGTGATGCGATGTTTGAGCTGCCAATGCCAGTCGTTCCAATCCAAATCAGAAACATCGCGCCAGAAACCGCGACCGGCGGAATGGAATTCCTTCAAAGCCCGGGGTTGGCGACTCGATGGCGGCTCCTCGTTATTCGCCAGTAAATTGTCATCCTTCATTTTTTTCAATGGAAACTATAAGTTGGAATTGCAGCCTGTCAAGTTGACCACCGATACGGTGGTCGTGTTCAAAAGCAATTGAAAATCACGGGCGTAAAACATCCGGTTTAATGGTTGCCTCGATTGCCCGGCGTTTTGCATCAAGTGCATCCAATTTTTTCAAAGTGTCGCCCGAAGATGCTTTGGGAATAACCAATACGCGCTTGTTCCCATAGAAAATAGTCCCCGTTTGTTTGTTTTGTCCAAGATAACCGGCAAGGGCGAGGCGATATTCGGCGGTTAAAACCGCCAACTGCGGCGCCATGCGGAGTTGAGCAAGCTCAAGGTCACGCAATTTGGTTTGGAGAATCATCGTTTGTTTTAAGGAATCGAAGTTGCGAATTACAGCTTGAAGGGAAATTCCCGTGCGCGACGGCAAGGCATTTGACGCGGTACGCATTTCCACGGGCATACCAAGGATTTCGGTGAGTTTTTCGCGACTGACCGCAGGTGTCCACCTCGCGCCCGGGTCTTGCGCGACAAAACTCACCACTTGCAACGCCCACCACTTTTCCAAATCGAGCGGTCGCGGAAAATCGGTGCTGAAGGCGTTTTGAAACGCAGTTTGTCCGTTGTAAAACCGAGGCAAAGATTGAAGCATTGCACGCAAATGCGCCGGACCGTCTCTCAAATTGAGCAATTCATTCACGAACAATTGTGCACTGGCACGATAGGCTCCGCCGTCCGCGCCGGCCAACTGCGCACCCGTCGGCCAACTTAATTGCTCAAACGTCAGCGCGGAATAATCGCGCAACACACGTCGTGCATCCGCGAGAAAGTCCATGCCGCGTTGGCTCTCGACAATGCGACTTTGCGGCAGGCCATTCATGACATGAGATGGCGACGACAGGATAATTTTACATCCATCTGTTGCGAGGAGTTGCTGCGACAAACCATCGGCAATCCACCCTGGAATTTCCGCCGCATGCGTTGACACATCACGATTCGCAAATTCCAGCAGCACTACACTTGCCATTGCGCGCACAAAACGGGTGCGTGACAAAACATCCGGCATCAAAACGTGATAATTCCAGCCATTGGCAGAGCGCTCAGAAACAATCGTGACTTCTTCATTCGGCGATTGTGCGGGGCGCAACCCGAGAAAAATTTTCCCGCGCCACTGGTTGTCGATACCGAGTTCACGTCGCAATGTTTCTTTAATGCGCTCGGCTGATACAGCCAGCAATGAAGGCTCCAACCGGACGAAATTGGTATCAGCCATGATTCTGTGGGTGGCGGCAAGCGACGACAATGGAGAGGTGCTGGTCACGATAAACTGACCGGAAACGCCGCGCGCCACCTCCGTCCTTGGTAAAGAAAGCTCCGCCTGCGTGTTGCAGCAAAAAACACCGAATATAACGGTGCAACCGAAGTTGCGCAGGCAATGCAATCGAAACATGGTCAGGCCTTGACTGGCACCGGCTTGGCGGGTTTGGCGGCAGGTTTCGAGCCGTTGCCAGATGATTGGGTTGGTGTGAAATCTTTTTTAGCTGCCGCTTTATAACCTTCACTGCGATAGTCAGTTGTGTAAAACCCGCTCCCTTTGAATAGCAATCCTCCACCAGCACTGATTTTGTGTTTTACACGCCCGCGCCCCCATTTTTTCCTACCACAAAGGTTCTTGGGGCATATTCTTAGCGGCTTGGCGGAAATGGATTGGAACACTTCAAATTCCCGCCCGCACTTTTCACAAAAGTATTCGTAGGTCGGCATGAATAATCTGCAAATGAATTTTCATCCTGCACCGGGCACGTTACGGATGTGATGAATTCGATGCCGCTGGCGCATTGGTCAGGGTAGGAACGACTTTTACCGAACCCTCAGAACTGACTTCGACATTTAAATTATAGCCTGGCGGACGAATAATCCTGTTTTTTGCACTGGTGCGGGACATAAGCACCTCCGCGCCTTTTTGTTGTTTATCAGGATCGAGCCCCTCGCGTTTCCATTCCAAACGGCGTGCGAGAACCAAATCATTCTGCAATTTTCTAACCTGGGTGCGGACTTGGGATAAATTGTTAAATGTATGCTCTAGTTCCGCTCTTTTAGCCACCTGCCGTTTCAATTCACCCTCGAGAAACGTATTGTTCGTTTCGGATTCAACGAGCTTTTGTTGTGTCTCGGCGATTTGTGCGGATAAATTGGCGATAGCGTTGGTCATCTCCGTGACACGCTGATCCAGCGCCTGATTTTGCACCTCCAGACTTGTAATTTGATACTGCGCTGCCTTGAGTGCGGTTTTGGCATCCGAGAACGAAGCTGAAATCGCAATATACTGGTTGCTCATCGTCACAAGCGTCTGCCGGCTGATATCGAGATCATTAGTCAACGTGAGATTGACTTGGCGCAAATCGTCAAGGCTGATGTTGGCCATCGTCAACTGATTGGAAAAATCGAGGATCGTATAAGCGTCCGTTTTCTGCCGCTTGTCTGCCTGATTTTTCCCGACCAGCAAAGCGATGCACAAACCCACGCACACAACGACGAGAATGATCACCCCTAACTGTGTTTTCATAACGTTTCCTAAAATGTTGCGATTCAAACAGTTTGGCAAACGCGCTCCAATGGCGCGCTATTTTGCATCTTGCGTTGCCGGCATAATGGCATCAGCCTTGGATTCGCTTTTTTCCTCCAATGCTTTTAAATCCTGATCGAGAATTTCAACATTGGAATCCTTTTTGAGTTTCTCAAGAAATCCGGGAGTTTGGATCCGAATAGACCGTGTAGTGAGAACATCGCGTATGGTCATTGGCGGCTGTCCTGGTGGAACTCCAGCAATCCTGGTATCAGCTCCGTTAAACGGCTCGACCTTCGCCGGATTTTTATCCAGCAACTTGATGATGTAGTAACCAACAGTGGTTTCAATGACGTCACTGATTTGATTGTTGGTCAACGAAAACGCCGCCGCCGCCAGCTCCGGCCACATTTGGTCACGCCCAAGCGGTGGCAGTTCACCGCCTTTTTCATTCGAGTTGGGATCTTCGGAGTATTTCACGGCAAGATTCGTGAAACTTTCGCCACCGCGAATGCGTTTAAGCAAGTCGTCAATCTGCTTGCGTTTGGCTTGTTGTTGATCCGCCGCCACAGGCTGGCGGGTCGCAGGATCGATCTTCAAAAGTAAAATATCGCACAAGTGAACCGTTTCCGGCTGCTCGAAATCGGCGTGATATTCTTTGTAAAAATTCGTGGCCTCTTCGTCCGTTATGGTGACTTTTAACTCGCGTTCAAGGACTGAATTGGCAGTAATCAATTGGGCAATTTCCTGCCGGTATGCTTCAGCGGTAATGCCGCGAGCCTTGAACTGAAGGTCGAGCGCTTCCTGCGAACCGGCCTGCTGGAGCAATGTCACCATTTGAAGATTGGCCTTTTGAGCACCCTTGCTTTTGTCCACATCGTTGGCCATGGCCAACAGCAGGCGTTCAGCTACCAGGCTGTCCAGCGCCCCTTTTTCAACCGTTTGTTTCGGGGGAATGGACATGTTTTGCGCAGCGGCGGCAGCCCTGAATTTCGTCACCAATTCGTCCAATTCGCTCCGCTTGATTTCAAAGCCCTTGCCCTTGGCAATGACTGGATCGCCAAACAACGCAGTCATTGCGGCTTGGGGATTGGAGTTTGTGCCGGTGCTGACCGAAGTTTTGTTTGTTGATGCGCCGGCAGTAGCTGCTTGCGCGGACGGGAACGCAAGTAACACCACTCCAAGCACAGCAGGAAAAATTAGTTTCATTTTTGTCTTCATATTTTGATTCAATTTTATTTAACAGTGTTCATTTATAATTTTATCACCTTCACATTGCAAAGATCCGGGTCTTTCTGAAGTTCTTCCAACACTGCCGACGGCGGCGCGCTATCAAGATTCAATACCGTGAGCGCCAGCCCTCCCGCTGTATCTCGAGTGAGGCTCATATTGGCAATGTTGACCTTGTGTTTGCCGAGTAGCGTGCCGAGATAACCGATAATGCCCGGCCGATCCTTGTTATTCAACAACAGCAACGTTCCGCTGATGGGAATTTCCACCGGCTTGCTGAACAGCCGCACGATGCGCGGATTGTTCGGTGAGCCGAAAAACGTTCCGCCTGCGGAAACCAGTTTTTTTCCGTTGCTGAAAACTTGCACGTGAACCCACTCATTAAATGTCACTGGCTCGTCGGATCGTTTTTCCTCAACGGTGATTCCCATGCTCGCGGCAGCGGTGCGGACGTTGACATTGTTCACGTCCTTGAGATTGCTGCTCGTCAGAAAGCCTTGCAACACGGCGCGCGTGACAGGGTCAATATTGGGCAACTCCCGCGCATGGCCACCGTATGTAATGTAAATGCGGTCGGCACCAGCAGGCGTGAGTTGCGCCAGCAATTTGCCGAGCGCCTCGCCGAGGGGCAGATACGGCTTCACCAGCTCATAAGTCTTGGCGTCGAGATACGGCAGATTCACCGCATTGCGAACTTCGCCAGTAAGGAGATAAGCCGTGATGACTTCGGCAACTTCAATACCGCATTTTTCCTGTGCCTCTTTGGTGCTTGCGCCGAGGTGCGGCGTGAGAATTAAATTCGGCTGCTTGCGATACGGATGATCGGCAGGCAGCGGTTCAACGGAATAAACGTCCAGCGCTGCGCCGGCAACCTTTGTGGATTCAAGCGCAGCAATCAAATCGGCTTCATTGATAATTTCACCTCGTGCGCAATTCACAATGCGCACGCCGGGCTTCATTTTCGCAAACGCGGCGGCGTTCAGCATATGCCTGGTTTCAGGTGTAACCGGCATGTGAACCGTGATAAAATCAGCTACGCGATATACGTCATCGACACTGTCGGCGAACTCCGCGCCAATGGCTTTCGCGCGGTCTTCGGTAAGATATGGGTCGTAAGCAATGACACGCATACCAAAGGCGAGCGCACGTTTGGCGACTTCCGAACCAATGCGGCCCATGCCGAGAACACCCAGTGTTTTGCCAAGAAGCTCCGCGCCTTGAAACAGTTTTCGATCCCATTTGCCCGCGACCATCGAAACATGCGCCTGCGGCACTTTGCGGGCAAGCGACAGCAGCATGGCAAAACTTAATTCCGCCGTTGTCACGGTGTTACCACCGGGCGTATTCATCACCACAATGCCATGTTGCGTGGCGGCTTCCACATCCACGTTGTCCACACCGACACCCGCGCGTCCGACAACGCGCAGTTTCGGCGCGGCCCCAATGACTTTGCTCGTCACCTTGGTCTCGGAACGAACGATCAGCGCAATTGCATCCGCCACAATAGGCAATAATTCCGCCTCGGTTAACCGTTTGGGCAGCACAACCACCTCAAACTCCGGCCGCTGCTGGAGCAGCGCGATACCTTTGGGTGAAATCGGGTCGCAAACTATAATTTTCATTTTCAAAAGGGTGATAAGTGTAAGACATGGGATGAGCAAGGTCAAATGGCGAATCCCAAGTAAAATTCACTATCCGCCCAATAAAAGTTGGTTATACTACTTCCGAAAATGAGCAAGTTGTTGCTGATTGATGACGAAGAGGATGTGCGATATTCGTTTCAGCGAATTTTTAATTCGCCGGAAATCGAACTGGCCACCGCGTCAAGCGGCGAGGAAGGGTTAAAAGTCATCCCCAAATTCAAGCCTGACCTTGTGCTTATGGACGTACGCATGGGTGGCATGAATGGCCTTGAAACACTCCGCCGCATCCGGGCCACTAATCCCAAGCTTCTTGTCATTTTAATGACCGCTTACGGCACAACGCAGACCGCCATCGAAGCGATGAAGCTCGGCGCTTACGATTATCTCCTCAAGCCATTCGACGTGCCCAAGCTCAAGGAAATCATCACCAGCGCCCTTAAAGCTGCAAAGGACATGAAGCAGGTTGTTTCCTACCAACCACTCCTTGAATCAGAGGATTATGAACTTGGTATTGTCGGTCGCAGTGAACCAATGCAGCAGGTCTTCAAGCTTATTGGTCAGGTCGCCGCAAGCGATGCGACCGCGCTTATCACCGGTGAAAGCGGCACGGGCAAGGAGCTTGTCGCCCGCGCCATTTATCATCACAGCAATCGGAACCAACAGCCTTTCCTTACGGTCAATTGCGCCGCCATTCCGGAACAATTGCTTGAAAGTGAACTCTTTGGCCACGAACGCGGGGCGTTCACCGGTGCGACGATGCAACGTATCGGCAAATTCGAGCAATGTAACCGTGGCACGATTTTCCTCGACGAGATCGGTGACATGACACCCGCAACGCAAACAAAAATCTTGCGCGTGCTGCAATCCGGCACGTTCGAGCGGGTTGGCGGCAACCAGCCGATTCGGGTGGATGTGCGTGTCATTGCCGCCACAAACAAGCCTCTCGAAGCTGCCGTTGCTGCGCGACAGTTCCGCGAGGATTTGTTTTACAGGCTCAACGTCGTTCGCATTCATATTCCGCCCCTGCGCGAACGGCGCGGCGATACTCCGCTGTTGGTGAATTATTTTCTGGAAAAAATCGCACGGGAACAGCAACGAAAGCCCAGGTCCATCGCCGCCAGTGTCACCAAGGCTCTTGAAAAATATCACTGGCCTGGAAATGTCCGCGAATTGGAGAACGCCATTCGCCGCGCCTATGTCATGGCCAAGGGCGACGCGATTCTGTCCGGCAATTTACCGCCTGAAATCATCGGCCAAGGCGCAGGCCTCCCACCTGTTGCCGGCGTTCCGGGTGATGATACCACGACCAATACCGCCGCTTTGGCACGGCAATTATTCCAATGGGCCAGGCGCGATCCGAAACTGAAAATCATTCCAGCCGTTGAACGTGAACTTGTCATTCAGGCACTCAAAGAAACAGACAACAATCAGCTTCACGCCGCAAAACTACTCGGTATCACGCGGGCAACGTTGCGCAAACGGATTGAAAAATTCAGCATTCAGCGCAAGTTGAATGTGAAATAATACTGGAAGCAAAAATGAGGAACGGCGGGAACGCCTTTTTAGGCATCAGGCATTTTGTTTAATGCATGCCAATCTGCCAGTATCCAAACGGGAACAATTTCTGTCGCTGCGGGGGTTTGCCCTGCCGGATATTGTGTGTCCCGCGGCACACAAGGAGAACCAGACCCAAACGCATTATGTTTTTCCGGCCTCAAATTCACCGGCCTATTCCATCCGGGTAAACCTTCAAGGCGCTGAAGAAAGCTGCCGGCCCGACTTTGATGAGGCCAGGAAACGGCAGTTGGTCGGTCCCGATGATTTCCCTTACGGACTGTCGGAAGCCAAGTGGTGGGATTATTGTCTGGCGCCTCATAGTTATCTGTTACTGGAGGATGGACAATGCCAAGTGGGCCTCAATCTGTTTAACCGGTTCCTGCACCTCGATCTCAACCAGCGGTCCACTCAATTGGTGGACCCCGGCGTCGGCAATGAAATCTTGTCCACCACCAACTGGTTCGATTCAAAGACCGGTGAATTATGGTTTGCCTCCTGGCCGGTCGAGGACACCGTCCGGCGCATTCTCCATCCGCAAAAAAAGGTCCGGGTAAAAATATGGAGGCTTTCGTTCCATGATCACCACGTTCACCAAGTCTGGCAGGGGGATTTTGCGGATTCGCTGCACCAGTTGTCCCTAAGCCCGGATCATCGTTTCCTGATTCTGACCGAGATGGGTGTGCGAACGCAGACTCCCACCGCTTCCGCCAACCAGGAAAGGGGAATTGTTCCTTCGGAAATACTCGTCCTCGATCTGAAAACCGGCCATTCGTGGCGCCTGCCGATGCAGGCCGCCGGCCATGTGGAATTCGACCCAAAAAACCCGGAACTCTGCTATCTCTCGGGGCACAACATCGGTTTGCTCGGCGTCAAGGTGGGCATATTCGGTCCAGGTACGATCCAGAAGTTTGCACTTAAAGAACCGGGGCCGGAGTTGTTGGGGGAATTTACCGCTCCCGGTTTTCATCGCATTACCACGCATGTTGTCTTTCGCCATCGGGGAAAAGTTTTGATTGGTGCGAGCGGTTATCCCCATACCGTATTCCTGATCGACGCCGCCACCATGAAACTTCACCAGACCCTGGAAATGGATCCGGGAGAAAAAGTGGACACCTCGCAGGCTCCCCATATCTGCCAGCAGGACAGCTACGGAATCGGCGTATCCGAAGATGGGGAGACCTTACTGGTCGCAGGCACCGGTTTCATCCGGGTAGCCCTGATTGCTGAAAAGCGGTTTTGTTTCCATGAAAGAATCGCCGGCTATACGGCCAATTCGTATTTCACCGGCCACCTCGGCACGTTCAACCTTTGCCCTAGAGGCTAATCCGTCAGCCGGTATATCAGGCGATTTCGATCCCCACCGGACAGTGATCTGAACCTTCAATTTCAGGCTGAATAAAGGCGCGTTTAAGGCACGGGCGCAGCGATTTTGAGACAAGAAAGTAATCAATGCGCCAGCCGACATTGCGGGAACGCGCTCCGCTCATTTGGCTCCACCACGTGTAATGTCCGCCTCCTTTTTCAAATTCACGGAACGTGTCGATGAACCCGGCTTTTACAAACGCGCCAAACCCGGCACGTTCCTCCGGCGTAAAACCGTGGTTGTGAACATTGGCCTTGGGATTGGCAAGGTCTATTTCCATATGCGCCACATTGAGGTCACCACAAAAAAACACGGGCTTTTTCTTTTCCAGTTTTTTAAGGTAATGCAAAAAATCAGCGTCCCAACGCTGGCGGTAAGTGAGACGGGAAAGGTCGCGTTTGGTGTTGGGGACATAAACGTTCACGAGAAAAAAATCCTTGAACTCCGCGGCAAGCACACGGCCTTCGTTGTCGTGTTCAGCAATGCCGATGTGGGGAGTGACATTCAGCGGCCGTGTTTTGGTGAAAATCGCCGTGCCGGAGTAACCCTTTTTTTGCGCGGTGTTCCAATATGTCGCATAAGTTGCCGGCCAAAGTTGCTCCACATCGTTGGGGTTGCATTTGGTTTCCTGCAGGCAAAGCACGTCGGGTTTCCCGGCATCAAGATAATCGAGAAAATTTTTCTTCAGCACGGCGCGCAGGCCATTGACGTTCCAGGAAATCAGTTTCACACACACAAGAATAAATCATAGATGTAAACAGATAAACACGGATGTTTGTCCACCACCGCAAATTACGCGGATTGAAAATTCCAACCCAGCCGAATAGATTTGCCTGAAGCAGCCGGCATTGTCCGATTTTGATTATGAAAATTGTGTGGAGATTCATTACGTGCATTTATCTGGCAACTGCAACAACCATCTTCGCGCAGGAAACGTGGCAAAATGCGTTAGATCGCATGCCATTGGGTGTCCCACAAAGCGGGACTACGGAACTAAACCAAACAAATTGCATATCGCTGATGCTGAATGCCTTTCAATCAAACGGCGTTGTGAAAGCGCTCATTTTCATGCCGGGTGCGACGGATGAACTGTATTTTTTCCGGCGCACACATGCTGCTTTGACGAATGCCAATCCCTCGCTGCTGGATGCAGTCGCGGCACTGACAAATCAGACTCATATCCAAGCCACGTTTCAGCCGCCGTTGCTGCTGTTGCATACGACGGGAGACGCGCTCAACACGATTGCAGTCGTGAAAAATAAATCCACTGCTGCGAAGTTGAGCAAAACCATCGTACCCGGGTGCATGTTTTTCAATGACAGTGATTGGGACACCGTGCGGGCTTCGCTGAAGGGGAAATTGGGCGTTGGTCTTCGGCCATTCTCGAACGCACCAGACTCATGGCATTTTTACCGGCACAACTTTGCAGCCTGCGGCACTACAGAACTGCAACTACTTGAATCCGTAGCACTTGCGAACAAAACAGCCTTTACTATCCATTGGTTGACAGCCGATTTTTATATCGATAAGCGCAACGGAATCACACCAAAGCTTGAAAAATTTCCTGCGCCCTAGATGTCCAATCGGAATACGATGGCGCTTAAAGGCGGCAAATATAATTCCGCCGAATGCTGCTGATTGTGGCAGGGGATATTTTCAGAAGTGACGCCGCCCAAATTTCCCTTGTTGCCGCCACCGTAAATTGCGGCGTCGCTGTTCAAGATTTCATTCCAACGCCCTGTACGAGGGAGGCCGACGCGATATTTTTCACGCGGAACCGGTGTGAGATTCAAAATAACGGCAAGGGGGTTAGTGCCATCGGCATTTTGGCGGACGAATGAAAGAACGCTGTTTTCACGATCAGCACAATCAATCCAATAAAAGCCAGCGAGATCGTAATCGCCCTGCCACAATGCAGGGGTGGCAGCGTAAAGTTTGTTCAAATCCTCGACGAATTTCTGCAAACCGCGATGAAATGGTCCCGCATCGATCAGCCACCAATCGAGCTGGCCATTTTCATTCCACTCGGCGCGCTGGCCAAATTCACCGCCCATGAACAAAAGTTTTTTTCCGGGGAACAGCCACTGATAGGCGAGCAACGCGCGAAGGTTGGCAAATTTCTGCCAGTCATCGCCAGGCATTCGACTGATCAGCGACGCTTTGCCATGCACAACCTCGTCATGCGAGAGCGGCAGGATGAAATTTTCGTGATAATGGTAGAGCATCGCAAATGTAAGGTCATTTTGATGATACTTCCGATGAACCGGCTCGTGTTTGAAATAATCCAATGTGTCGTGCATCCAGCCCATGTTCCACTTGAATGAAAAGCCCAACCCGCCGAGATACGGGGGTCGCGTGACAAGCGGCCATGCCGTGGATTCCTCGGCGATGGTCATGACACCGGGAAATTCCGTATGGGTGATGTGATTGAATTTTTTAAGGAATTCAATCGCTTCAAGGTGTTCGCGCCCGCCGTACTGGTTGGGAATCCACTCGCCTCCCTTGCGCGAGTAATCGAGATAAAGCATCGAGGCGACTGCATCCACACGCAAGCCATCCACGTGAAACCGATCACACCAAAATAGCGCGTTGGCAACGAGGAAATTGTTCACCTCATGTCGGCCATAATTGAAAATCAGCGTGCCCCAGTCCTGATGCGCACCCTTGCGCGGGTCTTCATACTCGTAAAGGGCGGTGCCATCGAAACGTGCCAAAGCCCAGTCATCGCGCGGAAAATGCGCCGGCACCCAGTCTATAATCACACCAATGCCGGCTTCATGAAGCGCATTGACGAGGAATTGAAATTCTTCCGGCGGGCCGTAACGGCTTGTTGGCGCGTAAAAGCCGGTCACTTGATAACCCCACGACGGATAAAACGC
>Ga0182027_10009442_pt1 | contig 14017 bp, 13 predicted proteins | sample 712E1DmetaG_FD_121300 | JGI IMG/M metagenome (GOLD analysis project Ga0182027, IMG submission 121300) | Permafrost microbial communities from Stordalen Mire, Sweden - 712E1D metaG (Illumina Assembly) | ecosystem: Environmental > Terrestrial > Soil > Wetlands > Permafrost | place: Sweden...
CACTCTCCGCGCTGCATAGCTGCGTTTCGGGAGCCGTGCATGTCTAATCCCCTGTCGGCCGACCTGGATCATGTGTTGGCTCATACTGAAGGCCTTTGGACCGCTGTCCGGGGGGAACGGCTTTTCGTCACCGGGGGCACGGGTTTCGTCGGAACATGGCTGACCGAGAGCCTTCTCTGGGCGAATCGCAGACTGGACCTGGGAGTTTCCGCGGTGCTGCTTACGCGCAATCCCGCCGCTTTCGCGGAGCGCTCGCCCCACCTGGCCGCGGACCCGGCTGTCGAGCTTCTGTCCGGCGACGCCGCGTCATTTGCATTGCCGGCAGGTCCGTTCCCCCTAGTCATCCACGCGGCTTCGACGGGAGACTTCGACCGGGATGTGGCCGCCACTCGCCGCGTCCTGGAACTGGCCCGTTCCCGCGGCGCCAAGCGTCTTCTGTTCACCAGCTCCGGCGCGGTCTATGGGAAGGTCCCGCCGGAATCGTCACCGGTTACGGAAGAATATCCCGGCGCGCCGCCCACTACGGATGCCGATTCCGCGTATGCACAGGCCAAGCGCGTCTGCGAGTTTCTTTGCGCGAGCCATGCGCGGCTCCATGGATTTGACGCGCTGATCGCACGGTTGTTCGCCTTCACCGGGCCATACCTGCCGCTCGACCGGAACTACGCGGCGGGAAACTTCATACGCGATCTGTTGGCCGGCGGACCGGTGCGGATCCTGGGCGACGGAACGCCCTACCGTTCCTACCTCTACGCCGCCGATCTCGCCATCTGGCTGTGGACCATCCTGTTTCGCGGAAAACCGGCGTATCCTTACAACGCCGGCTCGCCGGACGCAGTCACGATTGCGGAGTTGGCGCGGCTGGCGGCGGCGGTCACGCAACCCGCGACGCCCGTCCAAATCGCCTGTAGGCCGGACGGAACGCCCCCGCACCGTTACGTCCCGGATACCGGGCGGGCCGAACGGGAACTCGGCTTGCGTCCCTGGGTTTCGCTGGAAGAGGGTTTGCGCCGCATGTATTTCTGGTACGGTCAACGTGCCGCTTCGGAGACGATCCCGCGATGATCGAGCTCGCCGACTACGTCATTCAGTTCTTCGTCGACCGGGGCATTCAAGACTGCTTCCTGATCTCCGGAGGCGGCATTATGCACCTCCTGGATTCCGTGGGCCGCCATCCGGCCATGCGCTACTACTGCAACTATCACGAGCAGGCCTGCGCCATCTGCGCGGAAGCGTACGCGCGCGTGACCACGCGCCCCGGCCTGTGCCTGGGAACCACCGGACCGGGCGCCATCAACGCCCTTTCCGGAATGACGGCGGCGTGGGTGGATTCGGTCCCGCTCATTCTGCTGGCCGGCCAGGTGCGCACCAATATCATGGCCGACTACGGCAAGGTACGGCAGGTGGGCCCGCAGGAAGGCAACACCGTCGCCATGGCCAAACCGGTGACCAAGTACGCCGTCACCGTCAAGAATCCGCGGCGCATTCGTTATGAACTGGAATGCGCATTTCACCACGCGACCAGCGGACGGCCCGGACCGGTCGTCCTGGAGCTTCCGCTCGACGTCCAGTCCGCACGGATCGACGAGACGGATCTCGAACCCTATGCGGCGCCCGCCGCCGCGCCCGAACTGGCGTCGAAGTTGTCCGCGGACGTAGCCGCGGTCATCGAAGCCATTCGCGGCGCCAGGCGGCCGCTCTTCGTCGCGGGAAACGGGATCCATTATTCGAATTCGCGCGAGCTCCTGTACGAACTCCTCGACCGCACGCGGATTCCGGTCGTCCTGCCGCTTACCGCGAAAGACCTGGTGCACGAATCCCACCCGTTGCAAATGGGAGTCTTCGGTCCCAGCGGCCAACGGCGCGCCAATTTCGCGGTGCAGAACTGCGATTGCCTGATCGGCCTGTCCGCCGGCCTGAATCTGCAGAAGACCGGCTTCGACCTGGCTGGATTCGCCCGGAACAGCCGCAAGGTGTTCGTCGACGCCGACGAAGGGCAACTGAAATACCAGTCCATCCGGCCCGACATGGCCGTTCACGCGGACATTCGCGACTTCCTCACCGAGTTCCTCCGCCAGGCGGGAACTCCGGATCTGAGTCCGCCGGCGAACTGGATGGAAGCCTGCCGCCGCTGGAAGAGCCGGTATGCGGTCATGACCGCCGATTATTATCGGGACCCTCACCACGTGAATACCTACGTCCTGATGGACGTGCTCTCGGACGCCGTCGCTCCCGAAGATCTGGTTGTCACCGGCAACGGCACCGAGGTGGCCAGCTTTTATCAGGCATTCAAGATCCAGCGCGGACAGAGGGCCTTTAACCTGGGCTGGGGCGCTTGCGGGTGGGATTTGCCCACCGCCATCGGAGCCTGCATCGCCGGAGGCCGGCGGCGTACCGTTTGCGTGACGGGCGACGGCGGCGTTCAATGGAATATTCAGGAGTTGCTGACCATCCGGAATTACCGGCTCCCCATCAAGATCTTCATCGTCAACAATCGAGGCTACGCCTGCATTCGTGCCACCCAGAAGAACTTCTTCGAGGGAAGACTGGTCGGCGCCGATCCCGCTACGGGAGTTGCCAATCCCGATTTCGAACACCTGGCCCGCGCCTACGGCATCTCCTATTCGAGCATTCGGAACAACGCCGAACTAAGCGCCGGCATCGCCTCCGTGCTGCGGAGCGAAGGTCCCGAGATCTGCGAACTCAACGCCGCCGCCGATCAGGGGATCTCTCCTCGCGTCTCTTCCTTCCGGCGCGCCGACGGGACCTTCGAGTCCCGGCCCATCGAAGACATGGCGCCGTTCCTTCCGCGCGAGGAGGTCTGGGAGAACATGCATCTCTTCGACGAGAAACCGGAAGGCGCCGGCGCCGCCTCCGCGGAGAACGGGTAGCCATGTTCGGCAGAGACGTATCCGGCCTGTTCGTCAAGCTCGCCGACTCCATCGGCGATGCCATGGCGGCGATCGACCGCAGCGGACGTGTAAGCATGGCGCTGGTCGTGGACGAGCAGCGCCGCCTTATCAACACCATCACCGATGGCGATGTGCGGCGCGGAATTCTGGCCGGACTGGGTCTGGATGCCCCGGTCTCGGAACTTTTCGAGATCAAGGCGCGAACGCCCTACCCCAAACCGATCACGGCGGCGATCGATACCGATCCCGGCACGCTGATGCAGATCTTCCAGCAGCGCTCCATTCGTCAATTGCCTCTGACGGACCAGAACGGAGCGGTGGTCGATATCGCCATCCTGAGCGATTTCCAAAGGCTCGCCCGGCAATCGTTTGGGGCGGTGGTCATGGCCGGCGGAGAGGGCGTGCGGCTGCGTCCATTGACCGACGATACGCCGAAGCCCATGTTGCCGGTTGGCGGCCGGCCCGTGCTCGAGCGCATTGTCGAGCAACTTCGCGGCGTAGGCGTGCGGCGGATCCATCTGGCGACCCACTACCAGGCCGAAAAAATCGAGCGGCACTTTGGCGCGGGGGAATCCTTCGGCGTGGACATCCGGTATGTCAAGGAAGACACGCCTCTCGGCACCGGCGGCGCGTTGGGGCTGATCGACGTTCCCGATGAGCCCGTACTGGTGATCAACGGCGACATCCTGACCCAGGTGGATTTCCGCGCCATGTTTGCCTTCCACCAGGAGCAGCGGGCGGAAATGACCGTCGCCGTCCGCCGCTACGACGTTCAGGTCCCCTACGGCGTGGTGGACTGCGACGGCGTGAATATCCGCGCGCTCCGCGAAAAGCCCCAGCTCGGCCTTTTCGTGAACGCGGGGATCTATCTGCTGGAGCCTTCCGTATTCCGCCTGATCGAGCCGCAACAGCGCATGGATCTTACCGATCTGGTGGTGCGCGTGATCGAAGCCGGGCGAACCGTGGTCGGCTATCCGATTTGCGAGTACTGGCTGGATATGGGCCAGCACGAAGGGTACCGGAAAGCCCAGGAGGATGCGGCGGCCGGCAAGCTGCGTCAACGGCTCGATAAAGAGTAGTACACTGATCTCGCCAGATGCCACAACTCGAGATTTCAGGCCGCAAGATCGGACCCGCATTCCCGCCCCTGGTGATTGCCGAGATCGGCATCAATCATGAAGGGAGCCTGGAAAAGGCCATCCGCATGGTGGACGATGCCGCCGCGGCGGGCTGCGAGTGCGTGAAGTTCCAGTCCCACGTCATCGAGGACGAAATGATCCCCAACGACGTGGTCCCGGGCAATGCCAGCGAGAGCATCTGGAACATCATGAAGCGCTGCGCCCTCTCCGGGGACGAAGAGATCGCGCTTCGGCAGCGCGTGGAATCGAAGGGCCTGATTTATTTGTGCACCCCGTTCTCCCGCGCCGCCGCCGTTCGTCTGGAGCGCATGGGCGTCGCGGCTTATAAGATTGGTTCCGGCGAGTGCAACAACTACCCGCTCATCGCGCATATCGCCAGTTACGGAAAGCCGGTGATTCTCAGCACTGGTATGAATGACCTCGACACCGTCGCGCCCGCCGTCGGGATACTGCGCCAGGCCGGCGTGCCGTTCGCACTCCTGCACTGTACGTCGATGTATCCCACTCCGTACAACAAGGTCCGGCTGGGCGCCATCGGCGCTCTCGCGGACCGCTTTCCCGATGCGGTGGTCGGTCTCAGCGACCATTCCCTGGGCAACTACACCTGTCTGGCCGCGGTTGCCTTGGGAGCGCGGATCCTGGAGAAGCACTTCACTTCGGACAAGTCGTGGCCCGGTCCGGACGTGCCGATTTCCATGGATCCACCCGAATTGCGCGACCTCGTGCTGGGATCCCGCGCCATCTTCGAGGCCTTGGGCGGGAGTAAGGAGATTCTGCCGGAAGAGCAACCTACCATCGACTTCGCCTATGCATGCGTGGTTTCGATCCGCGGCATCGGTGCGGGCGAACCCTTGACCCGGGAAAACGTATGGGTCAAACGGCCGGGAACCGGGGAAATCAAAGCGGTCCATTTCGAGTCCCTGCTCGGCAGGAAACTGAGGCGCCCCGTGCCCATCGACGCGCAACTCCGTTGGGAGGATCTGGAATAGCCCCATGGAAACTCCCGCCCCGCGGCGCAAGATCGCAGTCTTCACCGGCAATCGCTCGGAATACGGGCTGCAGTTCCCGATTCTTCGCGCGGTGGCGGCCGATCCTCGTCTGCAACACTTCCTCCTGGCCGGCGGCTCTCACCTGTCCGCTGAATTCGGCCGGACCGTAGCGGAAATCGAGGCCGATGGATTCCTCGTTCACCGTCAGGTCCGGGTTCCAGTCCGTCCACCGTCGCCGGCCTATACCGCCTGCTCCATTGCCGACGCTATTCAGGCCGTGAGCTCGATTCTCGCCGATCTCGCGCCCGATTTCGTATTGATCTATGGCGACAGATTCGAGAGCTTCGCAGCCATGGTCGCCGCCACCCAGATGAACGTGGCATCGGCTCACGTGGAGGGCGGCGACTATACCGAGGGCGGAGCATTGGACGATTCGGTTCGCCACGCCATGACGAAGCTGGCGCACCTGCATTTCACCACCAATCGCGAGGCCGCCGAAAGGATACTGCGGCTTGGCGAGGAACCGTGGCGGGTGTTCAATGTCGGACTTCCTACGCTGGACCTGGCGCGAGAAGGCCTTTTCGCTCCTCCCGAAGAGCTGGTCAGGGAATTCGATCTCGATCTCTCCCGGCCGATCGTCCTGTTCTGCCAGCATTCCATCGCCACGGAGCGCGAACAGGCCGTCGCGCAGGTCCAGCCTTCGCTGGCGGCGCTATGCGATCTCGTGGCGGAGGGATTTCAGGTTGTGGCCGCCTACCCGAACAACGACGCCGGTGGAGAGGCCATCGTTCACGAACTCCTAAGGTTTCGGAATCTCGGGCTATCCGGCGTCCGTGTGACGGAGAGTCTGGGACGCAGGCGGTTTCACGGCCTGCTGAACCTGATGGGCAACGCGGGGCGCGGTGTGCTCGCCGGAAACTCGTCGGCGGGAGTCAAGGAAACGCGGGCCTTCGGCTGCCCCTGCGTCAATATCGGCACGCGGCAGCGGGGCCGTCTGCGCGCCGCCAACGTCCTGGACGCCGGCTACGATGCGGCCGCCATTGCCGCCGCCATCCGGCGTGCCGTCTGCGATGCGGAGTTCCGCTTGCTGTGCCGGACGTGCGGGAATCCTTACGGCGAAGGCGACGCCGGGCGCCGCATCGCCGAAACCCTGGCGACGGTGCCTCTCGACGCGGCGCTGCGCCGTAAGAAGATGACGTACTAGCGGAGGATTTGCATGCCGTTCATCAGTCTGATAGCGGGTTGTTACAACGAGGAGGACAACGTCGGCGAGTTGTGGCAGCGGGTAACTCGTGTGATGGCGGACGAACTTCCCGAGTACACCTACGAGTTCATCCTGATCGACAATGCTTCCACCGACCGTACGCCCGAGGTTCTGCGCGGCATCTGCAAACAAGACAAACGCGTGAAGGTGATCTTCAATAACCGCAACTTCGGCCACGTTCGTTCCGGCTATCACGCGTATCTGCAGGCCTCGGGAGCGGCCATCGTCGCGCTGGCTTCGGATTTGGAAGATCCCCCTGAGATGATTCCCCAGTTCGTCCGCAAGTGGGAGGAAGGCTACAAGGTCGTCTTGGCGCAGAAGAGCGGCAGCGAAGAATCCGCGCTGTTCTCTCTCGTCCGGAAGTCGTATTACTACATTGTCAACCGGCTTTCCGAGACGCCGCTGGTCAAGAGCGTGACCGGCTTCGGGATTTACGACCGCCGCGTGATTGAAGACATCCGCCGGATCGGCGACCCATATCCGTACTTCCGCGGCCTCATCAGCGAGTTGGGTTACAGTCCCTACCTGATCCCGTTCCATAAGCCGGTGCGCAAACACGGAATCACCAAGAACAGCTTCTACACGCTCTACGACCTGGCCATGCTGGGGATCACCAGCCATTCCAAGGTCCCGCTGCGGGTCGCGACGTTTGCCGGATTTGTGGTCGGCGTCATGAGTTTTCTGATGGGGTTCGCATACCTGATCTATAAGCTGGTGTTCTGGAATCGATTCACCGTCGGCATGGCTCCGATAGTGATCGGCATCTTCTTTCTGGGCGCCGTACAACTGTTCTTCGTCGGCATTCTGGGAGAATACATCGGGTTCATCTACACCCAGGTACTGAAGCGCCCGCCGGTCATTGAAAGAGAGCGGCTGAATTTTGACGAAGAGCCGGGTGACGTGCCCCAGGGGACCGTCCATTCGCGGCCGGATGGATGAGGTTCGATGAGTGACCGGCGATGCGGGGATGCCATGGGGCGTCAGGTAACCGTCCCCAGGCACCATGCCATGTGTCCTTTTCCCGACCGGCTGTCCACGACGTAGGCGCCTGCCGCGACGACCGCGAACCCGCAGGAACGCATCAGGGTGGAAAGCGATTGCTCCGTAAAGTAGTTGATATGCTCGTGCATCATGTAGAGGCTGGCAGGGCGGACAACCGATAGCGCCAGACTGGGCCGCGTCAGAGCCATGATGCCAATCTGCGCGATCCGCCTGAAGATCCTGGACAATTGGAACGGCGATTCGCAGGGCACTTCCAGAAATACCATGCCCCCGGGAGGAGTCGCTTCCAGAATCTCTCCCACCAACCGGCGCGGGAACCCGACGTGTTCGAGCACGTTGGAGTTGATAATCAGGTCGGCTTTGCATCCGGCTGGATCGGAGGTTGAAGTCACCCCGTCAACCGCCGGTATGCCGGAAATGTCGTATACGAAAGCCGCGGCGTCGTCTACCAGCCCGTGAACCAGGTCGCCACGGTTGCCGCCGTAGTCGAGGACGCGCCGAATTCCCCGTTTGCCGGCGTGCTCGCGAATTATTGCGCCAAGTGCCCGCCGGCGGAGTTCGTAAAAACTGGACGAGCCCAGGTCTGAATTGAAGCGTTCGGTATACCAGGCCTCGGAGGCGTGGCGCATCCGTAGATATTCCTCCGAGCGGTAGCCGGCATAAAGACGGCCCTCCTCGGCGTCGTTGAGGCGTGGGTTGTAAAACGTGAATCCACAGGCCCTACACTGGACGACGTCTACGCAAAACGGTGGCCGGTCCCATATCCGTTTGGCCAGAAAGGGGGCCACCAGGGCTCGCTTGAGCCGGTGAATCTCACCATCGCAAATTACGCAGTTGGGAGCCTCGATCATCTCGTTTCTACTTTCCCGAACATTCGGACCGCTGCTGCTTGGGGTTTGCGTTCGGCAACCCCGCCTTGCTATCGAGTCTACACGTTGCCACCATCCCTCGGCTGGACCCTCACGCCGCCTGCGGCAAGTTGACTTCGGTGCCGGCAAAGCTGCGCCGATCAAATGCTTGACACTGCCGCCCGAGTCGCCGCAAGCTGGGATTGTGCTCCCGGGCCACCCTCGGCAAGGCAATGACAGGTTTTGAAGAGGTGATCGATTGAAGGCCGCATCCGAACTACCGACCTTGCCGGAGGAGAGCGTTCGTTTCCGAACGTGCCCTGTCTGCTGCGGAAAGATCCAGACGCTTGTATTTGCTCAGGACCTGACGGTTCCCGGCGGATGGTGGAGCTACGCGGGGTACCGGGTGGTTGCCTGCGGGCGTTGCGGGTTCCTCTACGCCGACCGGAGCCTCGCTCAGGGAGCCTTGGATAAGTACTACGCCAGCGTCCACTATAAGGTGGGTTGCGAAAAGGCGGCCACTGCCGAATGGAGTGGTTGCCTCCCGTCTCGCCTCCAGGCCACGGTCGATTTTCTTGCTCCCTATTTGGAGCCTGCTTCTCGTCTCCTGGATGTCGGATGCGGGAGCGGTGAACTTCTGCACCTCCTGAAGACGGCCGGGTTCGCCAACGTTCGCGGGATCGATTCGTCCCGAGCGGCGGTGGAAGCCGGCCGTGCCCGTTACGGCGTCGAGATCGCATCGGGCAGCGTGTTCGAGTGCGGCCAGGGGGAGTTCGATGCCGTGACGGTTTGTCACGTGCTGGAGCATCTGACGGCTTTGCCAGATTTTTTGCTCAGGCTGTACAGCCTTGTGTCCCCAACGGGAATCGTCTACGTGGAGGTGCCGAACGCCGAGGACTTCGAACGATTCGCGGATCCTAAGCAACCCGGGGACTGGATGTACATTCGTGACCTGTTTACGCATTTCGCCCCGGAGCACGTGAATTTCTTCTCGCGTTCGTCCCTGCGCAACCTGATGCGGCGGTTCGGTTTCGTCGAAGTGCGTTGCCAGACGACTGCTTTTGGGGCCATCGCCTCTCTCTGGCGCCGCGCGAATGTCGAGCGGGATACCGAAACGCCGCCACGCGTAATGAGTTATGCGCGCGCATCGCACGAGCTTCAGGCTCAGGCAGTCGCGCGAATCCGGCTGACTCTGGGATCGGAGCCGAAGATCCTGGTTTGGGGAGCGGGACTGCATACCCAGCGTCTGCTCGGGTCCGGGATCCTCGATGCCGGCGCCGTCGTCGCGTTCATCGACAGCGATCCGGTTTATCGCGGCAGTACTCTGGCGGGCAGGCCGATTCTTTCGCCCGCTGAGATCCCTGCCGGTATTCCAATTCTGATTTCGAGCTACCGTGCCGAGGAGAATATCGTGGCAGCCGCCCGCCGGATGGATCTTTCCAACCGTCTGATCCGGCTGTACGCCTGACCGGTTGCCGACCGCCCGCATCCATCCAACACTTGACACCGCCCCGCCAACCACCCGAAGCTGAATTGTGACGCTCGAAGCCTATCTTGCCGAATCGGCCGGCGTAATCCGTGCGGCCGCCGACGCCGTCCCTCAGGCCTCGATGGATGCTGCCGTCGATACCATCGTCGCCGCGCTGCGCCAGGGCAAGCCGCTGCTGGTCTGCGGCAACGGCGGCTCGGCCGCCGACGCCATGCATCTCAGCGGCGAACTGACCGGCCGCTTCCTCCGCGAACGCCGGGCGCTCAAGGCCTACTGCCTCAGCGCCAATCTTTCCGTTCTCACCGCGTGTGGCAACGACACCGGCTTCGAGACGGTTTTCTCCCGCCAGGTGGAAGCTTATGGCGAAGCGGGCGCCGTCCTCATCGGAATCAGCACCTCGGGCGCTTCCGCCAACGTGGTGGCCGCGTTCCGGCAGGCCCGTTCCATGAAGATGCACACCGTCGCCCTCACCGGTGAAGGCGGCGCCGCGCTGGCCCCGCTTTCGGACCATCTGCTCGCCGTCCCCTCGCGCCGCACCCCGCTCATCCAGCAGGCGCACGTCTGCCTGTATCACTATCTCTGTATGAAGATCGAAGAGCGCATGATGGAGGCGCTCCCGTGACCGCCATCGGCATCGTCACAGGCCGCTACCGCTACCGGCACATCCGCTCGCCACTGCACGCGCTCTGCCGGATCGAACTCTTCCGCACCCAGGAAGCGGTTTCCCCCAAGTGAGCCGCCCCGCCATCCGGCGCCTGCTGTACTGGCTGGCAGCCATCCTGGTCTCCGCCGTCCTGTTGTACGGCGCTCTGCGCGGAGTCGACTGGAGCCGCGTGTGGAACCTCGTCGCCCACGCCGATCCGCGGTACCTCGCGGCCGCTTCGGCGATCGCGTCGTGGTCGTTCTTCCTCCGCGCGCTGCGCTGGCGCATTCTCCTCAACGCGGAAGGCCGTCTTGGCGTCGCGACCGTCTTCTGGGCCAACATGGCCGGCTATCTGGGCAATAGCTTCCTTCCCGCCCGCGCCGGCGAGGTGATCCGCAGCGTCCTGATCAGCGGGCGGAGCGGCCTGGGCAAGACGTACGTCCTCACCACCGCCCTCAGCGAGCGCATGATGGACGTGATCGCGCTGGTGCTGTTCAGTTCCATCGCGCTCTTGGGCGTCAACCCCAAACCCGCCTGGATGCGGGACGTTTCGGGTGGCATGACGATCGCGGCCGCCGCCGGCGCGTTGTTCGTGATTGTCCTGCCGCACTCGGGCGGTTTGTTGGAATCCATCGTGGAGCGCATCCCCCTGCCCGCTTCCCTCCGCGCCGGCCTGCTCGGATTGATCGGGCAGATCCTCCTGGGAGTGCGCGCCTTCCACCATTGGGGCCGCCTGGCCGGATTTTCGGCCCTGACCGTGGCGATCTGGGTCTCGGACGCGCTGTGCACCATCGCCGGAGCCCGGGCGCTCGGTCTGCACGTCACCTTCCCCGTAGCCGTGCTCCTGTTGGCCGGCATGGGCCTGGGCAGCGCGCTGCCCTCCACGCCAGGCTACGTGGGAGTGTATCAGTTTGCCGCCGTCTCCATCCTCACCCCGTTCGGCATCTCGCGCGACGGCGCTCTCGCCTACAGCCTGGTGGCGCAAGTCCTCAGCTACCTCCTGGTCCTTGTCTGGGGACTCCCCGGACTCTACCTTCTGCGCCGCAAGCCGCCCGCGGACCTGCCCGCTGCGCCGTAGGACGCTCACGCTTCGGCGGCCGCCGTGCGCTGACGGTCGCGGTTCGCACGGTTGTGTCGTGACAGGCCCGTTAGCTAGACTCGTCACATGGCGATTCTCCAAGGGTTGAGCGTGGGCTTGCTGGTAGCGTGCGGCGTGGCTTTTCCGCAGCAGGGCGATATCCCCAAAAGCTTTACCGCCCCCGCGGCCGGCTACGACTACGTCAAGCGCGAGGCCATGATTCCGATGCGCGACGGGGTGAAGTTGCACACCGTGATCGTCGTGCCCAGCGGGGCCAAGAACGCGCCGATTCTGCTGACGCGCACCCCCTACAACGCCTCCCGGCGCGCCGCCCGCAACGACAGCCCACACATGCTGGCCACCTTGCCGGAGGGAGACGAGGTGTTCGTGCGGGACGGCTACATCCGCGTCTTCCAGGACGTGCGGGGCAAGTACCAGTCGGAGGGCGACTACATGATGACGCGCCCGGTCCGCGGGCCCCTGAACCCGGCGACCACCGATCACGTCACCGACGCCTGGGACACCATCGACTGGCTGGTCAAGAACACCCCCGAGTCAAACGGGCGCGTGGGCATGATCGGCTCCTCCTACGAAGGCTTCACGGTGGTGATGGCGTTGCTCGGCCCCCACCCGGCCCTGAAGGTGGCCGCGCCGGAAAGCCCCATGGTGGACGGCTGGATGGGCGACGACTGGTTCCACTACGGCGCCTTCCGCCAGGTCAATTTCGACTACTTCACCTACCAGACCAGTCAGAAAGGCGAAGGCGAGCCCATTCCGCGCGGCGCTTATGACGACTACGAGGCGTTCCGCCGCGCCGGTTCGGCCGGCGCCTACGCCCGCGCGCATGGCCTCGATCAACTGCCCTGGGCGCAGAAAATCGCCGAACACCCGGCCTACGACGCCTTCTGGCAGGGCCAGGCGCTCGACAAACTCGTGGCCCAGCGGCCGTCGCCGGTGCCCACGATGTGGATTCAGGGCCTGTGGGACCAGGAGGATATGTGGGGCGCTATCCACTGCTATCTGGCTCTGAAGGCCAAGGGGCAGACGGATCACAACTACCTGGTAATGGGCCCCTGGCGTCACAGCCAGGTGAACTACGACGGCTACAACCTGGGGCCGCTGAAGTGGGAAGGCGACACCGCGCTGCAGTTCCGGCGCGAAGTGCTGAAACCGTTCTTCGACCGGTATCTGAAGACCGATGCGCCCAAGGCCGATACGCCGCCCGTGTTCATCTTCAACACCGGGGAGAACCACTGGGATCGTCTGAAGAGCTGGCCGCTGGCCTGCGAACGGGAATGCGCCGCGCCGCTGGTGCCGCTCTATTTGCAGGCGGGTTTCGGGTTGGGATTCGACAAGCCGGTGGCCGGCCCGGCGGCCGCGGATTCCTATGTGTCCGATCCAGCCAAACCGGTGCCCTACGTGCCGCGTCCCGTGCGCTTCGCCGATTCCGACCGCTGGAAGCAGTGGCTGGTGATGGACCAGCGCGCCGTGGAAGACCGCCCCGACGTGCTGGTTTACCAGACCGGCTCGCTCGCCGCGCCGGTGCGCATTGCCGGCGCGCCGGTGGCCGACCTGTTCGCCTCTACCAGCGGCACCGACGCCGACTGGGTGGTGAAACTGATCGACGTCTACCCCGACGAGGTTCCCAGCCAGCCCGAGATGGGCGGCTACGAACTGGCGGTTTCCATGGACATCTTCCGCGGCCGCTATCGCGAAAGTTTCGAAACCCCGTCGCCCATTCCCGCGGGCAAGCCGCAGCGCTACCGCTTCGTTCTCCCCAACGCCAACCACGTGTTCCTGCCCGGCCACCGGATCATGGTGCAGATTCAGTCGAGCTGGTTCCCGCTCTACGACCGCAACCCGCAGACCTACGTGCCGAATATCTTCTTCGCCAACCCGGAGGATTTCGTGAAAGCCACGCAGTCCGTCTTCCGTTCGACGGATCGGGCCAGCGCGGTGTGGCTGCCGGTGGCGCCGTAGGGCCTTGCTTTGTGGGGCAGGTTTTCAACCACTAGCCCGAAGTTCCCGCTCCCGGTGAGCGGGAACTTCGGACTGGAATGGTTGGCGCACTCTCCGGTGCGCACAGAGGTGGGCATGAAAAGCCGGTTTGGGGATGATGCCCTGGCATACGCACCGGGCGGATGGGCCCGGAGACGACGCGGCTGGCTCCGGCGGCCGCCGAGGGCGCGGGGCATCCGCACATGCAACCTTGCCCGTTGTGCGATCCGGCAAAGGATTGCAAGGGTGAGGCCCACGGTTGGTTGCATCGTTTCGCACTGATCCGCGTGGTGGGCGCCGGTTTGACACAGCCGGTGGTGGCGCGCCTCAAGGAGAACCTCCCCCTGCTGGCCGCCGCCGTGCGCGTGCCGGGTTACCGCCAACACAAACCAAATGGCACGGTGGTCCAAGCCGATGCCATCGCCAGCCAAACAGCATCCTGATCGAATGGCTGTCGATCGCGCTGGCCTTGGCGATCGCAGGCGGCGCTCCGTTGCTTTTCGACAACTCGACCGCTTTCCCGTGGAGCCATACCCCGCCAGGAGCCCGTCGTCGCTCAACCGTCCACAGGAATCCGCCTCCCCCCACGATTCAAATCCGCTCCACTGCGCCGATTCCCGTCTCAAGGAACTTTTCCCATACTGCCGGCCCTTGC
>Ga0182027_10009443_pt1 | contig 14017 bp, 11 predicted proteins | sample 712E1DmetaG_FD_121300 | JGI IMG/M metagenome (GOLD analysis project Ga0182027, IMG submission 121300) | Permafrost microbial communities from Stordalen Mire, Sweden - 712E1D metaG (Illumina Assembly) | ecosystem: Environmental > Terrestrial > Soil > Wetlands > Permafrost | place: Sweden...
GCTGCAACAACATCTATTAGTTGTTTTAAACTGGATTGCCAGGCAGGCAATAATTCACGCGACACTTGAATCAACGGGTAGCGAAACAACGACGAAATTACGACTTGTCCCTTAACAACTGGGAATAAATCGGAATTTACTTTTACCACAACATTAGAACTGTTCAGTGCATAAATAATCTTGTGGTATAGCTCTGCATCGTATTCATTGAGAGCAATAATCACATCTTCTACGTCTTCTTTCTTCACGATATCATGGATATCATTAAATTCTCCAAGTTTTTCAAGATTCATGTCTAATGATTTGTCATGTGATTTTGTAACAGGGATATATCCTGTAATTCGGTGACCATGCCCAGGATAACGAGTGTTCAGTTCTCTCCATATTTGTCTGATTTTTTCAACACGGCCAATAAGGAGGGTCTTGAACTTGATATATCCTTTTATTTCTTGTTTTATTAAGTATGATGTGATAGAAACTCGGGTTATAAAAGTTATTGAAAAATGTAGCAAAAGAAATATTAGATATGATTCATAATAATTTTTGTACGAACCAATGAATTTGTCAAGTATAAGAAAAAAGAATAAAATGCTGATACCAATTAAAGAAATCAGGAAGGTCTTACCAAAATCCTCCAGTCGTGTTTTACGTAGTATATTATTATAGTAACCTGTTGAATAGTAGAGAATAAACCAGAATACAGGAATAAACACTATGCCCAAAACAAATTTGTAATCCAGATGCAAAGGAACGCTTAATCCGAAAATCTGATAGCAATAAAAAAGTATCCAACTCGACACTGCAGTAATGAGATCGGATAATATATAAAAACGCTTAAATTTCTGTACCTCCATGAAAATGGGTAAAATTCTTCTCGTTAAATATAGGTTTTATGATAATATTAACTGATCTAACAAAGATATTATTGTATTATCATGAATAAAAAATATGTGAGGAGGTAAAATGATTAATTTTTTCCTCGATAAGGTGAGATACCTTGATTGATTTATATTTATCGTCCGCAGAGCGCAGTGCAGATAGGTTATTTTGAACGGATAATTGGAAAAGTTTAATTTCATGCATCAATGAATTCTCGGGGGTTAAAGCGTATTTTATTGTTTTCTGTCGACCATCAGTATAATCACTATTAGATGTTACTTTGATATAATTCTCAATAAAATCAATCTGTATTATTTCAGTTTTGTAATAAAGTGTCATGTGTCGTTCTTCATAATTACCCGAATTGACAAGCAATAGGTTGCAAGAAGTGCCATTGTCGAAATCGAGCTTTGCACTTAACATTCCTGCGCCGGGTTGGTTAAAGCTCCAGCAATTAGCATTAATTTTTTTAACATTCGCTTTTATTAGTCTTAGAATGATGTTTATATCCTGAAGTATAAATGAGGGAAGAAGTCCCCTCATGCAAATACCTTCATTCATTGCATAAGTATGACTAGCGTTGATGAATAGTAGATCATTACTTCTTTTTGCAATATCTTCTAAAATGAATCCATGATCCAATCCGAATTCAGAATAAAGCCTGACATTCGACTCTTCAGCAATTTTCTCAAGACGGAGGTAATTCTTATATCCAAGCTGTTGTGCTTCAGTTACAAATACATGTTTAAAACATTTTAAGCATGTTTCTATAAGTAACATGGCATTATTGGTATTAAGGTTAATGACAATTGCATCAACATTCTTGAGAAAGGCTTCCAGAGTGGGATAGGGCACTATTTTGTGATATGTTGCAAATTCCATTGACAGCGAATAATCGCAGTGATAACAACCTGTCATCTCTAGCCCTTCAATATTTTTTATCAAATTTGCCACTAAGTGCGCAAGTTTATCTGCCCCAATAATACCGATTTTCATTATTGTTAATAGGTTAATCTTTACAAACATACATTATTTTATTAGGAGATATGAAGTTTTTAGGCAATTACTTATCAACTATTATTGTTGATAACGTTAATTTTGCCTTCGAAATAAAAAAAATATACGAGTGAATATAGAAGACTCATACAGACATAAGGGGCTTAGGCAAAAGCTTGTAGCTGAATTGCGTAGTAAGGGAATTACTAATGAAAGAATACTTGAAGCTATGAATAGTGTTCCAAGACATATATTCATGGATAGCGGATTTATTGATTTTGCCTATAAAGACCAGGCCTTTCCTATTGGCTCTGGCCAAACCATTTCGCAGCCTTATACTGTAGCTTTTCAGACACAGCTTCTCGATATACAGAGACACGATAAAGTGCTTGAAATCGGGACAGGATCAGGTTACCAATGCGCTATATTACTTGAGATGGGCACTACAGTTTACACTATTGAGCGATACCGCGAATTGTTTCTCAAAGCTCAATCGATTTTATTTCCACTCGGATACAAGCCCAACTTTTTTTTTGGTGATGGTTATGAAGGTGTACCAGCCTACAGTCCATACGATAAAATCATCATTACTGCCGGCGGATCCGAAATTCCGGAGCAACTTCTTCAACAACTTACCATAGGCGGTAAGTTAGTGATGCCCCTTGGTAGTTCTGATTTTCAAAAAATGACACTTGTTGAAAAATTGTCAGAAAATGAGTTTAAGAGAACCGAACATGGATTGTTTATTTTTGTTCCTTTGCTTAAAGGAAAGATTTATTGAACTATCGTAATGATTAATATTAAAACATTTATTTTCAACCCTTTTTTGGTAAACATGTTGGTGTTAAGTGACGAAACTGGCGAAAGCATAATCATAGATGCAAGTTGTTACGCCCAAAAGGAAAAAGACGAACTCGACAACTATATTGCAACTCATAAATTAAAACCTGTCAAGATGCTGAACACTCATGGTCATGTGGATCATGTACTAGGTATCGCTTATGTTGCTAAAAAATACAATATTGAGGTAGAAATTCATGAAGCTGATTTACCATTATTCTCCCAAGCAAAACAACAAGGTCTTATATTTGGATTTGATGTGGACAATCTTCCGGTAGTAAATAGATATCTCACTGAAGGGAATGATATTACTTTCGGGAAGTCCTCATTAAAAGTAATTCACGTTCCCGGGCACTCACCTGGTAGTGTGGCATTTTTCAGCCCTGAGCAAAAGTTTGTGATTGCTGGCGATGTTTTGTTTAAAGGGTCTATTGGACGCACCGACCTTCCGGGTGGAAACTATAATCAATTGATTCAAGGCATTATTAACAAACTGATGACTTTGCCTCCTGATACGATGGTCATCCCTGGACATGGCCCTTCAACAACAATCAGCGAAGAAGCACTTTCGAATCCTTTCCTTGCTTAAAAGTATAGAAAAATATTAATAAATTTTACTTAGTATGCTATCAAATGGTTTTGTATCGCGACACAATGGCCCCCGCGATGAAGAAGTATTATTGATGTTGAAAAAAATTGGAGTAAAAACACTGGAAGAACTAATCGACAAAACTGTACCAGATAAGATCAGGCTCTGTCAAGCCCTGGATATGCCCCCACCAATAAGCGAATATGAGTACCTTAAAGAATTGAAAATTATTGCATCGAAAAATAAAATGTTCCGTACTTACATTGGATTAGGATATTATAACACTGTGTTTCCGTCAGTGATTAAACGCAATATTCTCGAAAATCCAAGTTGGTACACCTCTTATACACCTTACCAAGCTGAGATTTCCCAGGGAAGGCTTGAAGCTCTCTTAAATTTTCAGACAATGGTAGTGGAACTTACAGGCATGAAAATTGCTAATGCTTCTCTTCTCGACGAAGCCACTGCCGCTGCTGAGGCCATGATTATGATGTTCAACTCACGAACAAAGAAGGCTATTCAAAACGTCGCCAACCGATTTGTTGCAGATCAAAATATTTTTCCGCAAACGCTCGATGTACTCAAAACTCGCGCGAAAGCACTAAAAATAGAATTGGTAATTGCCGATGTTTTTTCCTATAAATTTGATGATAAAACTTTTGGCATACTTATTCAGTATCCTGATGTTAATGGCGAAGTCCGTAATTACAAAACCCTGGTTGATCAGGTACACCAGGCAGAGATTTTGGTGGGTGTAGCTGCTGACTTGCTTTCTCTTACACTTCTCACACCTCCTGGTGAGTGGGGTGCAGATGTGGTATTGGGCTCTACCCAGCGTTTTGGCATACCAATGGGATATGGTGGTCCACATGCAGCTTATTTTGCAGCCAAAGAAGAATTTAAACGCAACATGCCGGGTCGTATCATCGGTGTTTCAGTAGATGTAAGGGGTAAACGTGCACTCCGAATGTCACTGCAAACCAGGGAACAGCATATCAAACGTGAACGTGCCACGTCAAACATCTGTACAGCCCAAGCATTACTTGCTACAATGGCTGGTATGTATGCCGTTTATCATGGCGCGGAAGGTCTGAAAAATATTAGCCTCCAGATTCATTCTTACGCCTCCGCTCTTGCCAATGCATTAACCAGTCTTGGGTACAAACAGCTTAATCAAAATTTTTTCGATACACTAAACGTTGAAGTCCCTTTAACTATCAACATAAAAAAGATTGAAGAAATAGCGCTTCGGCAGGAAATCAATTTTCGCTATATTGATCAAAACCATATTGCTATTAGCCTCGATGAGACCACTACGCTTAAGGACCTTAATGACATTGCATCTGTTTTTGCCGAAGCTACAGGCAAGAAAACCCCGTTCATTAATAAGGTAATCACTATGATTGCTTTTGACACATCCTTTTCTCGCCAAAGCAAGTTTATGGAAATAAAAGTATTCAATCAATATCACAGCGAAACCGAAATGATGCGGTACATTAAAAGGTTAGAAAGGAAAGATTTTTCATTGACCCATTCGATGATTGCGCTAGGTTCATGTACCATGAAGCTGAATGCTGCGACCGAAATGTTTGCATTAAGCTGGCCCGAATTTGCGGATATTCATCCTTTTGTGCCTGCAGGACAGGCTTTAGGATATCGTCAACTAATTAATGATTTGGAGCATTACCTAAAGATTATTACCGGGTTTGAAGCTATATCTTTCCAACCCAATTCTGGAGCAGCAGGTGAGTTTGCTGGGCTGATTGTTATCTGCGAATACCACCGCCGCCGTAACGAGGGTCACCGTGATATGATGCTGATCCCTTCGTCGGCACACGGGACCAATCCTGCAAGTGCAGCCATGGCCGGGCTGAAAATCGAGGTTGTAAACTGTGATGAACGAGGGAATATCAATATTGAACACCTGAAACAACTTGCTGAACAACATAAAGATAAACTTGCCGGCTTTATGGTTACTTATCCATCAACGCATGGAGTATTCGAATCGGACATAAAAGAAATGATCAATATTGTGCATGGTAACGGTGGACTGGTTTATATGGACGGCGCTAACATGAATGCCCAGGTTGGGTTGACAAATCCGGCGACAATAGGTGCAGACGTATGCCATCTTAATCTGCATAAAACTTTTGCTATTCCGCATGGGGGAGGCGGTCCGGGTATGGGGCCCATTGCTGTTGCAAAGCACCTAGCCGATTGTCTGCCTTCGCACCCTATGATTGCGATTACCGGTAAGCAAGGTGTTCACGCAGTTTCAGCGGCACCTTACGGAAGTGCAAGTATTTTATCTATATCTCATGCCTATTGCAGAATGCTCGGGGGAGAAGGGTTAACCAGGGCCACCCAATATGCTATCCTTAATGCAAATTATTTGGCAGCAAGCCTCAAAGATTATTATAACATCTTATATACCGGCCAACATGGTTTTGTTGCCCATGAAATGATACTTGATTGCCGCTCTTTTAAGCAAGCATCGGAAATTACGGAAACAGATATTGCTAAAAGACTTATGGATTACGGGTTTCATGCGCCAACATTATCGTTCCCGGTACACGGAACTCTTATGATTGAGCCTACAGAAAGCGAATCGCTTCAGGAACTCGATCGCTTTGTAGAAGCTATGGTCTCAATTTATCATGAGATTCAAGATATTATTAATGGAAAAGCAGACAAAAAAGACAATGTTCTTAAAAACGCACCGCATTGTCAGGAAGTTGCGATCGAAACAAGTTGGCCCCATGTTTACGATCGAACTACAGCAGCCTTCCCGCTTGATTGGATAAAGGAAAACAAATTTTGGCCATCAGTAAGCCGGATCGATGACGCTTATGGCGATCGCAACTTGGTTTGTACATGTTAAAATGAACAAAATTATATCGAGTGCAACTTCTTTAAAAAAAAATCGTAAATTATATTACTTAATCCACTAATAAACTTACATTTTTATAGGTTATAGCGGATTTAATTTACCTTTGAAGGGTCTAATAACCATCAGAATTTATTAAATTGTATTATCATTATTTCACCACTCACCCTCCCGAGAGAATAGACCCAAAGCATGGGTAATAAACTTTCTATACTGAGCAGGGTTGCATTTGAGAGTGAGTTTAAGACTTTATTTGAACTGATAAATTTTAATACTTTAGGATCAATTTATACCGAATATATCCTGTATTCTGATTACTTCGGCAAATTAATATAACAGATGACTTTTAGTAACGTATCAATGTTGGATAAAAAAGGTTACAAAATTTTAAATTTGAAGGGTTTTAAGATTTAATTTTTTGATTTAAAAATATGCTGATTCATCAGAATTCATGAAGAATGCAACAGTCCAATATCAGAATCAAGACCTTTTAATGTTTTACAACATATATTTTTAAGGTTACTTTTGCCTTTTAAACAGTATTAATACATGAAGAAGGGACTTTATACAGACGAAGAAATTGTAAAAGGTATTCAAAGTCAGAATAATGATGTCCTTTTATATATATACCGGAAAAATTTAAGGTCAGTTCGGTATTACATTGAGAAAAATAGCGGTACAGATAAAGATGCTGAAGATATTTTCCAAGATGCATTGATTTTCGTGTACCATAAAATAAGAGATGGTGCGCTTGAATTAAAAAGTTCTTTTCATACATATTTGTTTTCGGTTGTTAAAACATATTGGCTGAAGCACTTAGAGCAACGTGAGCGAAGAAAAACAAATCATGAAGAGTGCGACAAATTTATCAGCGAAAACGAAGGCTTGCTTGAAGATATTATTAAAACCGAACGTAGAAATATATTTATTAAACATTTTAATGAGTTAACACCAGATTGTCAGAAGATTATAAGACTGTTTCTTAGGGGGTTAACCATTAGTGAAATTACAAAACTGATGGGATTTAGCTCTGAACAGCATACGAAGAACCGGCGGTTCAGATGCAAAAAGATATTAATAGAGAGGATTCTTCAAGACCCGTACTTTAAAGAATTTACCAATGAAAGATTTGGAAAAAATTATCAGATACCTCGATGGTGAGATGAACGGTGACGAGAAGCACTCGTTCGAAAAAGAACTTGTGGGTGACAAAGCGTTGAAACAATCAAGACGACTGATGGAAGAAATTGATCGTACCATTGATGATGACCAGGTTTTTGCTTTTAAAGAAAAACTGAAAGAGACCCAGGAGTTATACAATGCTATTACAGCAGCAAACTATGTTGTGGGTTCGGAAACCAATGAAGATAGCGCAAAGTTTTTCAGCAATTCTCGTTTTAACTGGAGATATATGGCAGCAGCAGCAATCACCTTGCTGATAGTCGTATCCACAGTTGTGCTCAATTTTTCGCGCTCTTCAAACGACAGGATTTTTTCCTCTTACTATCATCGTTATGAAGCTAATTATGAAGCCAGCAGAGTCAATAGCCGTGGGTCAGGCACTAACGAAGTGAACAAACTCATTTATGCAGTTCAATTATACGATAAGGGCGATAGCAAAGGGGCTATTGCTATATTCGGGGAAATTATAAAGGCCGATCCTTCAAATACAGCAGCCCACTTTTTTGCCGGGATTTCATTTATTGAAACACAAAACTACGACAAAGCTGTTGAAAACCTTTCGTATGTAATTAGTAAAAATGACCTTACTTATATTGAGCACGCCGATTGGTATCTGGCACTGTGTTATTTGAAATCCAATCAAATGAGCCGCGCTACTTCAATGCTTAACAATATTGCTAACAGCAATAATTATTATAGAGTAAAGGCATTGGACTTACTTAAGAAAATACACTAGAGATCATTCCTTATCTCTTCCCTCTCTTATTACTACCGGCGAAGTATCAAACTTCGCCGTATTTTTTTTCTGAAAATCAGCTATTCAACAGGTGTATTATTTTATTTAAAATTTTCTGACGAAACCCAATACGTCTGCCTGTTGGCAAAGGCAGGGGCAATACCGTAATATACTAGGCCTTAACCTCACTCCATTGCGTTAAATAGCTCATAATAAATTCTATAATTTTGTTGTTTTCTTCTTTTCCGGGACCATTTACGTTGAAAGGTTTTCCAAAGGTCATGTATATTGGTTTGTCCCGATTAATCGGCCCTAATTCCTTTATGTATTTGCCATTTTCCCAAAAATCCGTCTTTATGGCTATAGGAATAATCTGAACATTAGCCATTTTTGCCAATTTAACACCTAAGGTATTAAACTCCCTGGGTTCAAATTCCACTCTCCTCATGCTCTGTGGAAAAATGATAACCGATGTTCCTTGTGCTAATAACTCTTGTCCCTTGTTCATAACCGTAGTAAAATCGTCTCTTGAGTTAGCTCTGCTAACAATTATTGGATTTCGGGAGCGCATAACCGGACCAAAAACAGGATGTTTAACAAGGCTTTCTTTAACTACGAAAGTAACTTCCTTAATGGGAGCGATGATGCCCGGGAATATCATAGTTTCAAGAGTACTCATGTGATTACTAATAAAAACCACCGGTTCTTTACAATTACGGATGTTATCCAATCCTGTAATATGAAACCTACCGCCGCATTTTTCAATAAGATTGAACACATCCAATGATGACGATGCCCAGGCATTGGTATCATAGGTTCCCCGCAAGGCTATCCTGCGGTTTTTAAGCACTATGCCAATAAACCTGCTCATAAAAGCCCAACGGGAATTTAACATTAGCCTATCAAATAACAACCTGGTGGTATTTTTGTCAGTGTGATATGCGTCAGTTTTTAAAAAGCCTTTTTTCAATGTTCTAATGCTTTAAATGATTAAATATGCCAACTAAAAAAGAATTTTATGCCCTGTTTCCTCAAAGTTAGGACGTAAATCAAAGGTAATTAATTTTCGTATTGATTAATAAAGAAGTATGAGGAAACTAATTATCACCCCTCCACTTACTTATTTACTATTTCTCTAAAAGCATTCATGGTGGATATCATGTTATTCCGCATGATTGGGTCTATGAGCCAGCGAGGATATATGGGTTTCTGTTTGGAAAAGGTATAATATTCTACACTGGTGCTTTTAATACCCTTATAATTCAATATCCATGAACCCTCCATATCCGAAATCCTGGTCACGTTTTTATACTCTTTCAGGTAATTCGGGACGCCTGTTAAACGTATCTCCGTCCGCTTAACAGAAGACGAAGGGAGTACTTCAAATTTTATGATGCAGTCCTGGTTATTAAGCGGCCAGGGAATTGAAAACTGCACATACGAATACCAGTTATTCTGATCGATCTTTTTAAGGAGATAATAGGTTTTGGCACTTTTCATCCATTGGATAGTATTCTTAACATCCTTGATTACGGACACCACTTTTTCGATGGAAGCATTAACCATAAACTCAACTTTCAACTGGCGGGCAGAACGTGTATTGTCAACCTTAATCCACTTTTCATAAATACTGATATTTTTGTCTTTCTTAATCAGAACAAAGTCAGTGTTTTGGTTTTTTTCATGGGTACCCCGGCTTAACATAAAACACACATTGAAAAAACCAATTAAAAATATGCCTGCAATTTTTATATTCATGAATTCTGAATTTTATAATGAATCGGACACTAAAGATTATATTCATTAAAATTGGTAAAAAGTCGTTACTTCATCACCTCTTCACCCCGTCACTTGTTAAAACAACGACGCCGATTGTTTTAACATTCTTCTGTAATATGAAAATATATTGGAACGGGAAATACATCCTATGTATTGGGTTCCATCAATCACAGGAATGGTCCCAAGATTAGTTGTCTCAAATTTTGCAATGGCTGAATCCATCCTTTCATTTCTATCAAGTGGAATAATGGTTGTGTCTGTAATGTCAATAATTTTTATCTGGTTGTAAAGTTCTTTTTCGAATAATAAATGTTTAACATTTTCGAGATAAATAGCTCCAAGAAGGTTATTATCATTGTCTATAACCGGATAAACGTATTGGTTGCTTACGGTAAATGCATCAACCAGACTTTTTAGCGTACCAACTGATTTTAATGGAAAAAAATCCCTTTCTATCAGGTCATCCAGTTTAAGCTGATGAAGAATATTAGTATCCTTATCTTGCGTTAACAAATGGCCATTTTGGGCAAGTAATTTTGTATATATTGAATGAGGCTCGAAATACTTACTAATGAAATACGATAAAGCAGAGACAATCATAAGCGGCACAAATAAAACATATCCTCCTGTAATTTCGGCAATTAAAAATATGCCGGTTAATGGAGCGTGAACTACACCGCTTAAAATACCGGCCATTCCTACAACAATAAAATTATTAACATTCAAATTACTGATGCCGGATGTATTAACAAAAAAGGATAGTCCGAAGCCTGTTAAAGCGCCTGTAAATAACGATGGGGCAAAAATACCCCCATTACCTCCCGACCCTGTTGTTAACGAAGTAGCAAAAACTTTAAGCAAAATCATAAATGATGTAACCAGGAGAATGATCCAGGGGTTATTTTTTAGAGGTTCCAAAAGGCTAAAATCTAATAAATTTGAATAAGAACCTGCTAAAATTGTTTTAACGGTGTCGTAACCTTCGCCAAATAAGGGCGGAAAAATAAAAATTAAAATACCGAGGCTTAGACCGCCCAACAGTGCTTTTACATAGATGCTTTTTTTCTTAATAAAAAAATCCTCTACTCTTAAAGTAACACGGGTCATATAAACAGACAGCAACCCGCAAATAATTCCCAACAATATGTAGAAGGGAATGGCATGATAATACCAGTCATTGGTGACCAAATAGAATAATTGTCCTTTATAGAGGAATTTGGAAACAATTATTGAAGTTGCTGTTGAAATCAATAGCGGAATAAAAACAGGTATTGAAATTTCGGTCAGTAACACCTCTAATGCAAAAATAACTCCCGCGATAGGGCTATTGAATACTGCAGCAATACCTGAAGCTGCCCCGCAAGCAAGTAAAAGGGTGCGTTCCTTATAGCCTAGATTTAAAAAACGGGCTATGTTCGAACCTATGGCTGCTCCGGTTATGACGATTGGAGCCTCCAAGCCTGCCGAGCCGCCTAAACCAATTGTAATGCCACTGGTTATAACATGAGAATACATCTTTTCTTTTTCTATCCTAGACGATTTTCTGGATATGGAATAAAGAATACTTCCCAGGCCCTTTTCCAATTTGCCCTTAAATAGAATTTTGGTAATAATTACCGTAATGATAATACCTGTTAAAGGCAAATAAATGTACCATAGATGATTATTGGATATCTCCGAAAAAAATGCAGGTATTCCGTGAAGCCAGTGTACAAATTTCTTTAAGATTACAGCCGCTAAAGCCGAAACAATCCCAACAAAAATACTGGCAATGATCAGAAATGTTCTGCTGCTAATATGGTATATCCGCCAATATAAAAGTCTATTAAATAATTTTGAGAATATATTCATGTCGAAACAAATCGAATTTACAAAGGTATGAAAATTGATTCTCAGAACCTTCATGAAATTTGATCCAGGAATTGATATTGCGAAAAGAGTCTCATTAAAAAGTTGCTTACAACCTAAAGGGTAACATCCACTTGATAATTTTCATATCTTTATCATCGTGTTATAACTTTAATAGATATAAAACTCATCCAGCTCTTACATGATGAACATTATTATCACAGCTATTTTTATTATTGGTTATCTGGCCATTGCTTCCGAGCATTTCATAAAAATTAACAAAACTGCCATGGCATTGCTGACAGGTGTGCTTTGCTGGACAGTTTATATTTTATTTCAGACCGACACCCAAATTATTTCCGAAGGTTTAGTTGACCGCCTGGGCGATATATCCGGCATCCTGTTTTTCCTTATCGGGGCCATGACGATTGTTGAATTAATTGATTCACACGATGGTTTCGAGGTCATTACAAACCGCATTACAACTACAAATAAAAGAACGCTTCTCTGGATAATCTCGTTTTTAGCCTTCTTCTTATCTGCAGTTTTGGACAACCTCACAACTACCATCGTTTTAGTGACCCTTTTACGCAAATTAGTCCCCGAAAAAAAAGAACGCTTGTTATATATTGGCATGGTTATAATTGCCGCCAATTCAGGCGGGGCTTGGTCGCCTATAGGAGATGTAACAACCACTATGCTGTGGATTGGGAATCAGATAACTTCAACCAATATCATTCTTAGGCTTTTTCTGCCCAGTTTATTTAGCTTATTAATTCCTTTAATAGTAGTTACATTCACTGTTAAAGGTAATGTAGCACCAAAGCTTTTAACTTCACTTGATGAAAAAAGAGAAATAAATACAAAGGAGAAAAATATAATATTTTTTTTAGGCCTGGGGGTATTATTATTTGTTCCTGTGTTTAAAACCATCACACATCTACCACCTTTTATGGGTATGCTGTTTGGCTTAGGTTTGTTATGGCTGATAACTGAAATGATGCATAAAAACAAAGAGGCGGAACAAAGACATCAGTTCTCAGTCACCACAGCGCTTCAACGCATGGATATGCCAAGTGTGCTGTTTTTTCTAGGCATATTATTGGCAATATCTTCGTTGCAATCTACGGGACAGCTAGATAGGTTAGCAGCTATAATGAACCATAATATTGGGGATACTAATGCTATTGCTGCCAGTTTTGGCTTGCTTTCTGCCATTGTTGATAATGTGCCAATTGTTGCAGCAGCCATTGGTATGTACCCATTATCGCAGTTTCCTACCGATCATTCTTTTTGGGAAATAATAGCTTATTGCGCGGGAACAGGTGGCAGCATTTTAGTCATTGGCTCTGCTGCCGGAATTGCTGCTATGGGTTTAGAAAAAATTGAATTCTTCTGGTACCTGCGAAAAATATCCTGGCTTGCTTTAATAGGTTACTTTGCCGGTATTGCAGTTTATCTTGCCGAAGAGATTGGGATGCATTTTTAATTAATAACTCAACTACAAATTTGGGGAAACGCAAATTTTCATAATTTTGATAAAGAAATCAATCAAACAGATAGCCAGAAGACGCGAAATTAATTCAAGGCAATAAGCGTTATCAATTAATAATTTAAATTACAGCGTATTATTATGCAGTTGTTATAATTTTAAAAATCTCATCATAACCAATCAAAAATATAAAATCATGGAAAAAAGTTTAAAAGGAACAAAAACCGAACAAAACCTGCTAAAAGCATTTGCAGGTGAATCGCAAGCGCGGAATCGTTACGAATTTTTTGTAAAAGTTGCCAGAGAAGAAGGCTACCAGCAAATAGCCAACATTTTCCAAAAAACTGCTGACCAGGAAAAACAACATGCCAAGCGTTTTTTTAAGTTTCTTGAAGGCGGCGATACTGAGATTACAGCTTCTTACCCTGCCGGAAAAATTGGTACAACATCAGAAAACCTCAAAGCTGCTGTAATGGGCGAAAACGATGAGTGGACAAAACTATATCCTGAATTTGCGCGAATTGCACAGGAAGAAGGCTTTCCGCAAGTTGCCACAGCCTTTAAAATGATTGCCAAAGTAGAAGCCGAACACGAAAAACGCTATTTAAAACTATTGAAGAATATCGAAGACGGTACGGTATTTAAGAAGAAAGAAAAAGTAAAATGGGTGTGTTCCAACTGTGGCTATGTGCATGAAGGCGAAAAGGCCCTCGATAACTGCCCTGCCTGCCAGCATCCAATGGCTTACTTTGAATTGTACGAGGAAAATTATTAATAGGGAGTCAGATA
>Ga0182027_10009445_pt1 | contig 14016 bp, 15 predicted proteins | sample 712E1DmetaG_FD_121300 | JGI IMG/M metagenome (GOLD analysis project Ga0182027, IMG submission 121300) | Permafrost microbial communities from Stordalen Mire, Sweden - 712E1D metaG (Illumina Assembly) | ecosystem: Environmental > Terrestrial > Soil > Wetlands > Permafrost | place: Sweden...
CCAGTTGGTCACGCACTTCCTTCATGATGTCGAAGTGGGGGAATGTTTTAAAATCTTTCGGTGCCTCGCGTGCGAGAGCCGGTACGTCAAATTTAATACTGTTAAATCCGATGATGCGTTTGGCTTTTCGAAAGTGTTCCCACATGGCGGGAATTTCGCTGTCCCAGAAGCTGAATAATTTCCCCTCTATTTCGCGTTGAGTTTCGTCAACCGTTCGAATATAGAGTGAGACAATAGAAACACCAAGGTCTCCCGGATCGGATGTACTGATGTCTGAAAACAGCTTTTTCGTCTCACAATCGAATATTACTTCCGTAATCATTTTGTTTATCATTGCGAGACCGTTCTGACGGCGCGGCAATCTAAAAAATATTATATAGATTGCTTCACTTCGTTCGCAATGACATCTATTATACTGTTTATCTTGATTTTGGGGTACAATATTACCCATGAAGACTAGTTGGCAACCGGTACACAAATGGTATTCCAAGCTTGTGGATGCAAAAGGTCATTATTATCATCAACACGTTGTCATTCCTGGGGTATTAAAATTATTGGCTTTAGACCAATCAAGTCGACTTCTTGATGTAGCATGCGGACAGGGTGTTTTGGGGCGGTCCATTCATAAAAATATTCCATACACCGGTTTTGATATTGCACGCTCGTTGGTCGAGGAGGCAAAAAGATTAGATCATTCAGATAAGCACACGTATCTCGTTGGCGATGCGACACAAGATTTGCCGCTTGGTGAATGGAAATTTACACACGCCGCCATTATTCTTGCGCTCCAAAATATAGAAGATGGCGGGTCAGTTATTACAAACATTACAAATCATTTATTGCCGAACGGAAAACTTGTTATTGTTTTGAATCACCCTGCATTTCGTATCCCCAGACAGAGCAGTTGGGGGATAGATGAAAAAAATAAAATGCAATATAGAAAAATAAACGTATATATGTCGCCTTTGAAAATTCCCATCGACATGCATCCTGGGCAAAAAGGTGGACCACTTACCTGGTCGTTTCATGAGCCGATTGGTTATTATATTTCACTTCTTGTCAGGCACGGATTTGTTATCGATGCCTTTGAAGAGTGGACTTCAGATAAGGAATCCGAAGGTAGTGCTCGGCGCATGGAAAACCGCTCACGAGCAGAATTTCCTCTATTTCTTGCAATAAGCGCACGACGAAGTATATAATCGCTCCCATATGCCAGAAGATGGAGAACTAACACCACAACAAATACTCGATTCCGCCTTGCCAGAATGTGTTGTTGGAGAAATTATTCGCACTATTAATGAGGGGGATCAAACTAAAGTAGACTGTTGTCAGGGGACGTCGATTGCAGGTTATACAGATCGACAGGCTTGTTGCCCGTTAACACATAAAGCTTTGCCAAAAACGTGTTTATTATATTATCGCGGTTCACTAACTGTTCCTTCTGAACAAGAAGCTCCATCTGCTCCAATTACACTCGAGAATACGTTGTAGGTGTTTGTGACTTACATTCGTTCACGAAAAACCGCTCCCGAGCTGAATTTCCCCTCTTTTTAGCCATTAGAGCAAGAAAAATTGACAAAATAGACTTATAGTAGTATATTAACTTGTGGTATGTCTACAATTAACGGTCCTGAAAATTTAGGTGCATTGCAAATTGAAGCAAATGTAGAAAACCTCCTCCTAAATTATCGGGGTTATTCGCCTAAGGTACAATCTCTGTTAACTGAAACGGGTCCAAAACCATATCCTCCAGAGAATAATTTTGATCCAGGTGCTTATTTTCAGATTATAGTTGCAATCGATAATCCGGATAGGGCAACTGTTGCTGAAATAAAAACTCCAGTTCATACAGAAGATCCCAATATGGTCCGATTGTTTCGTGAAAAAGCGTTACGTGAAGAAATCATGAATCCGTTAGACTCAAAATTACTAGATTCGGAACTTCTGGAACATTTCCAATTTCCGAAATTCATAGCTGAACGGACAATCAACGATAAAATTTATGGTGATGTACCGGTATCAATTATGTATGAATATGCGGAAACTCAACCACTCGGCTCTGTGCAGCTAGTGACTCCGGGAATATTACTCAAGCAAGATATGAAACTATTTGCAAGACTTATTCATTACATACAGCGTATCGGTGATAATGACAGATTTGCATATAATCCAAAATTTATTCACCGATTTATGAGTTATGGACCATGGGACGGCAACTAGACTGACGGAAAACCTTTATTTAAATGGACACGTGATCTTCCCGACCGGGACGCTGTATATAGAAAGTCATTTGGGGATAAATTTGCAGATGAATTACAACATCTAGTTGATCCGGATGATCTTAAAATATTATTTACCGGTAAAAAAGTGTTAAGTCATGGGAATTTTCTTTGGTGCAATTGGGGGAAGGTTCGTGATGGGGTATTTAGATCAAAATCAGAAGAACGTCTAAATGGGGCACAAACGTTGGAATCTGATAATATTACCGCACTTAAAGGGTTGGTTGCTGATCCTTTTCTATTCGATAATTTTTTTCTTGAATCACTTAAACAAAATCCCACTCATATGAATCTTGAACATCGACGCAGGGGTTTTTTGCTTGACAGGTTGTGGGATTTAGTAGGTTTACAAAAAGCATTTAGCCAGGGTGAAGAAAGTCTGAGAGGTGCTGTAGTCTTTTTTAAACAACAAACCAATGATGCTCTACACAGAGAAAATCTGTGGGATCCTTCAAAATATTCTTTTTTAACTGACGAACCGCTTAAATTGAAATATTAATGTTTCGTTGCATTCCGCGGGTAAAGAATTTACCATGGATCTATGGCGGATTTTTGGTGGGCTTCAAAAAATGAAAATCTTCTTTCCGATTTTCATTCAACGGCAAACGGTTTAACTGTTGAGGAGGCGCACAAACGGTTATTGTTGTATGGCCCAAACGAACTCGCGAAAAAGGAAAAACTCACGTTATTTCGTCGTTTGTTTTCAAAACTTATTAATCCACTCATCATTCTTCTTTTAGTTGCCGGCGCTCTGTCAGCTTTTTTGGGGCAGTTATCGGATTTCATCATTATTTTAGTCATAATTTTAGTTAGCGTCGCGCTTGATACATTTCAGGAACACGCTGCGGAGACGGCGGCAGAAAAACTACGGAAAAGCGTTGCTCTGACAGCAGCTGTTATTCATAACGGTGAAAAAAAAGAAGTTCTTTTCTCTCACATCGTGCCGGGAGACGTTATTTTTTTATCAGCCGGTGATATTGTTCCCGCTGACGGAAAATTATTATCAAGCGAACACTTAATGATAGATCAATCGACTTTGACTGGCGAGTCGTATCCACAGCATAAACGGTTTGAAGAAAAAATTGCCGCTGAAGCAACGGTGGCCGAACGTGTTAACTGCACATTCATGGGAACTCATGTCGTTTCAGGAGAAGGAACGATGCTTGTTGTATCAACAGCTGGTGCCACAGAGCTTGGAAAAATAGCCAAATCATTAGTAGGTAATCGACCTAAAACAGAATTTGAAAAGGGCCTGACTGGGTATGGATATCTTCTGATGCGGTTGGTAATGATTCTTGCGCCGATTGTATTTTTTATGCACGTCCTATTGGCGCACAACGTATTGGAATCGTTATTATTTGTTCTGGCGCTTGCCGTCGGGTTTACCCCGGAACTTCTCCCGCTTATTGTGACTATCAATTTAAGTAAGGGTGCACTTCGTATGTCCAAAAAAGGAGTGATCGTCAAATATTTACCTGCTATAGAAAATTTAGGAAGCATGGATATCCTTTGTACTGATAAAACCGGGACACTTACAGAAAATGCGATTGAACTTGCTTCGTATGAAGATTGTAACGGCAAAAAAAACGAAGACGTCTTTCATTATGGATATCTCGTGAGTTATTTCCAAACGGCGCTCAAAAATCCTTTAGAGAGTTCACTTCTTAATTATAAAAAAGAAGATCTGGCGGCATACAAAAAGATTTTTGAGATTCCGTTTGATTTTTATCGTAAACGAATGTCAGTCGTAGTTTCTCATCAAAAAAAATATCTGTTAGTTACAAAAGGTGCACCGGAAAAAATACTTAGTCATAGTCATCGTGTTAAGGATGAAGGAACTATTAAAGTGCTCACCGAAGAGTTACGCCAGAAAATTCATAAACGGTTAACAACTCTTGCCGCTTCGGGGTACCGCGTGATCGCGGTTGCATATCGTGAGGTTGAAAAGGAGAAAAAATATCACCCGGTTCATGAAGCAGAACTCACGTTTGTAGGATTGCTCACATTTTTGGACCCCCCGAAACATAGCGTAAAGCCTGCTTTAGCTCTTCTTGAAAAACGGGGGATCGTCGTCAAAATACTAACTGGTGATAACGAATTAGTAACTAAGAAAGTTTGCGAAGAATTGTCTTTACCGGTTAGCGGTGTTCTTTTGGGAACCGATATCGACAGGCTTGATGATAGGGCGCTTTCCCATGTTGTTGACGGGATTACCATATTTGCACGGCTTAATCCTGAATCAAAAAAACGGGTTATCGGTGCCATCCGAACGAATGGTCATGTCGTTGGATTTTTGGGCGATGGTGTTAACGATGCCCCGAGTCTTCGGGCAGGGGATATCGGAATATCAGTAAATAATGCCGTTGATATAGCTAAAGAATCTGCGGATCTTATTCTTTTACATAAAGATTTGCACGTGCTTATTGATGGGGTGTATGAAGGAAGAAAAACATTCGGTAATGTTTTGAAATACCTTATGATGGGAACAAGTTCTAATTTTGGGAACATGATTAGTCTTGCCATTGGATCGATTTTTCTGCCGTTTTTGCCCATGCTTCCGGTGCAGATTTTATTAAACAATCTTCTCTATGATTTTTCTCAGGTGATGTTGGCAAGTGACAATGTTGATGCTTCATATATTGCCAAACCCAGAAGATGGAAAGTTGGTTTTATTCGACAATTTATGTTTGTGTTTGGACCGGCAAATTCTATTTTTGATCTCATAACGTTTTATCTTCTTCTTACGTTTTTTCATGCTACTGCAACACTTTTTCAAACCGGATGGTTTTTGGAATCATTTCTTACACAAACTCTTATTATTTTCAGCATTAGAACTGCGATGGTGCCATTTTTCAAAAGCCGGCCGAATCGCTGGTTTGCACTAAGCTTACTTGGAGTCGTTATTCTTGCCATTCTGTTACCGATTTCCCCGTTCGCACAATTATTTTCTTTCGTCCCACCACCGTCCCTGTTTTATGTAGTCCTTATTTCGGTTGTCATCTGTTACTTTGTTCTAGTTGAAGGATTGAAGCATTGGTTCTATGCGCGATGGGATCTGTGATATACTTCACCCATGATCTTATCTGACCGCGATATCAAAAAAGCATTAGCTTCGAGAAAAATTATCATTAAGCCGAAACCAGATCTGGCCGTACAGTTGGGAAGCTGCATGATTGATCTCCGGCTTGGAAATGTCTATCGCGTGTTCAATCATAGTAAAACTCCCTATTTGGATCCGCAAAATCCTCGAACTCTGGAAGATGTAACAACACAGATAAAAATTCCTGATAAAGAGGCATTTACCCTACACCCCGGAGAATTTATTTTAGCGGTAACGAAAGAATATATTGAAATGCCGGATGACTTAACAGGAAGACTTGAGGGGCGTTCTTCTATTGGTAGACTTGGCGTTGTTATCCATTCAACAGCCGCAAATATAGAGTGCGGATTTAAAGGTAATATTACACTTGAGTTGGCTAATATGGGCAGAATTCCGGTTATGTTGTATCCCGGCATGCGGATTTGTTCGTTATCCTTTGAGCAATTATCAAGCCCTGCAGAAATTCCGTATTACAAAAAGAAATCTGCAAAATACGTTGGTCAAAAAGCTCCGGAAACCAGTAAAATTGCAGATGAACGGTAAGAGAACATGAAAATTATTCCTGATCCCCATATCGCCTTTATCGGAGATTTAACGGTTGATCGGTATGTTGAAAAAAAGGAAAGTCGATTGGGCGGCGGAGCGTTGAATTGTGCTATTTGGGCCAAACGTGTTGGGGCAATTCCATCAGTCGTTACAGCTATTGGAAATGATGAAGAGGGAAAACAATTTTTAGAAAAATTAACTGCCGAGCAAATTGATGGAACGCATATTCGAATGCTACCAGGAGTTACATCGTCTATTGAGATTTTCATTAACGAAAAAGGGGAGAGACGATACGGAACGTGGAATCCAGGAACGCTTAAAAGTTATCATTTAAACGAGTCGGATGAACAATTTTTGAAAAATGCCGATGTCGTATGCGCGACAGTTTACCCGGAATATACATATATTCTTGATGAGCTACTCACTATAAAAAAAGAAAAACGTGACACGCCGCGAATTGTTATTAACTTTGGTGATTTACGTGAGTTCGGAGGTGATCCACTCGTGGTGTGGAAGTATTTACCTCTTGCGGATATTTTGGTATTTGGTTTAGATAAAGATTGTGATGAAAAATTTATTAATGAGTTAGGATGTCGGGCATGTACCCATAATAAGATAATCGTTGTAACACTCGGAGCGAAAGGATCTTTATTGTATGCGGGTTGCAAAACGTTCGCCCAAACGGCAAAACTAGTAAAAGTTGTCGACACTACAGGAGCAGGGGACGCTTTTTTGTCTGGGTTTCTTGCGTCGTATTTAAAAACGCTTGATCTTGAAGAGTCGCTTCATGTTGCGACGGATCTGGCATCGACAGTCGTCGGACATATCGGAGCGTATTAACGGAGGTATTCTGCGGAAGCTTTGTCCAAATACGCATGTACAGTTTCTTTAAATCCCTCTGTGCGGAGGGCGGTGGCAACAACATTGTTCGTGATGGGGCCGGTGAGGGCGAGGCGTACTTCTTCCGTTTTTCCGATCGCAAGAACAAATTTATTCGCGGCTTGTTTAATATTGGCGAGTCCGACAGTGATTGCTTCTGTTGGGACTTTTTCGCCCCGACCCACGTTGCGTGCAACAGTGATAGCCGAAAGAAATACATGGTGAACTCCTTTATCAAGTGAAGTTCCTTCTTTTATATATGCTAAATGCACCTCAGGTGCGGGTCCCAAGCCTAAAAAAACGGCGACGATTTTTTGGGTTGAAAGCCATTCATTATATTTTTTCGCAATTAAGTCTGGTTTTTCTGTTAATCCGTTTATCGGATAAAAGTGATCTTCAGGAATTTTGGCTGGTTCCAGAAAATATTTTTTCAGATATTTGATAAAATCTTCATCGCCCGGTCCGTTTGGGTAACTTGATGGTCTCCAGACGTAATTATCAAGATGACCATAATTAAATGAGGTGAGATCCACAGACTGTTCTTGCGCAATTCTAATGAGCGCCGGATAAAATTCTAGCATCGTTTTACCTGTTGCAAGTAGTATCGTTTGCCCGGCGGGAGTTGTTTTCAAAACATCAATTGCAGCTCGCGCCATGGCGTAGGATGCTTTTATCCTATCACCAAAAATATTAACATCCGGTCCATCAGGAAGCTGCATGATAGAGGATAGTATATCACTATTTTACCGTTACGCTTTTGGCCAAATTGCGCGGCATGTCCGGATCATAACCGCGCTCCAGCGTTAAATAATATGCCAAAAGCTGGGCTACCATAACGTTAGGAATGACAGTGGCCTCGCCTGCATCGGCGACCGGAATATAATAGTCAAAGACATCATGCGGTTTATATGAGATACCGATAATATATCCTCCGCGTGCCTTCATTTCCATCGCTCCGGCCAGATTTGCTTCATACGTTTCATCGTTAGGTAAAAAAGCGATACACGGCGTGCCTTTTTCAATAAGCGCTATAACTCCATGTTTAAGCTCTCCGGCGGCAAATCCCTCCGCGTGAATATAGGAAATTTCTTTAATTTTAAGTGCTGTCTCGAGAGATGCCGGATAACTCATCCCGCGGCCAATGACATAGATATCATCTTTTGCTTTCAGAATTGTTGCTAATTGTTGAATTCTCGCGACGCTTTGCGGAGCTAATACTTCCTTGGCTACCCGTGCCGTTTTCGTTAGCATTTTTTGGCCGTTTTTTACATTGCCTGCGACTGCATGGGCCAAAAGAACAAGGTGCGCAACTTTTCCGGTAAAGGCCTTCGTAGAGGCCACACCTCGCTCCGGTCCAGCTCCGATAATAAGCTGTTCATTCGATTCCCTATACAATGTCGATCCGAGCACATTAACAATAGCTATGATACCTGCTCCTTTTTTCTTTGCTTTCCGAATGGCCTCCAATGTATCCATCGTTTCTCCTGATTGAGAAAGGGCGAGAACCAAACTTGCCGGAGTTAAAAAATCTAACTCGTACTCGAATTCACTGGCAATTGCCCAATCAACATGGCGTTTAGCGATTTTGGAGAATAGAATAGATCCTACTAAACACGCATGTGCCGCAGTTCCACAGCCCACCATATATGTTCCGTGAGATTTTTTGATCATCTGGGCCAACTCTTCAGCACGGTCATCACCGTCGGCTGCAATATCGGCGATAATACCCGGCTGTTCATATATTTCCTTAAGCATGAAATAAGGGAATTTTCCTTTTTCTACTTGTGCGATAGACCAGGTTAAGAGTTGTTTTTTGGGTCGAATTCGCTCACCAGATCTTGCGTTAAAGATCATGACCCCTGATGCTGATACAATTGCCATTTCATCGTCTTCCAAAAAATGTACCTGACGAGTATATGGGAGTAGCGCGGCCGCATCACTTGCCAGATAATTCGCATTTGTTCCAAATCCAACAACGAGAGGTGAACCGTTTCGAACAGCTACAAATTGATTGATTTTCGTATTCATTGCGATGAAGGCGTTTAAACCCTCCATCTGGTTAAATGCTTTCTGGACAGCCTTTGAAAAGAGCATGGTTTTGGCATACTCCTCGATAAGATGAACTGCAACTTCCGTATCGGTTTGCGATATAAAATGATGACCTTTTTTTAATAATTTAGCTTTAATTTCCTGATAGTTTTCTAATATTCCGTTGTGAATAATAGCGATAGTACCAGTACAATCCAGATGTGGGTGTGCATTAATTTCGGATACACCACCATGGGTGGCCCATCGTGTGTGACCAAACGCAAAAGAGCTTTCCGGTAATTCGTTTACCGTTCCCATGCCGATTTTTCCGGCTCGTTTTTTGACGACGATTTTACGATCTGACAGGTTGCCGCCAGTTGGTACCACGGCAACACCCCAGCTGTCATAACCGCGATACTCTAAGCTTTTCAAGCCTGACAGAACAATTTTTGCAGCATTTTTTGACTCGCCGACATAGCCGAATATTCCACACATATTGAAAGTTTATAGTGAGTAGGTTTTAGTAAGTAGTTTTAATTTCTCTTTTAAAACCTACTCATCTATAGTAAATAAAATGTATTATTAAATCACGATAGAAGCAGAAACTCCTTTTTTGAACTTTGGCACCGATCTTACGATCAGTATTTGGCTTCAAAATCACGGTGAAGAGTGTCACCGAAGGGTACCCGCAGATTATCCGATAAACCCTTACCTCGTATTCCGCCCTGGGCGGACCACACGCTTACAATTATATTTTCGCTTCTTTTTACCTCCTTTCCTTAGTATGCTACTTCGGGAATAGGTCAAAGTCAAGCCAAAAGGAAAGATCTGACTGTAAATTTCTTTCCGATTATGTTACAACATCATGAGTGAAAAAAAATTATTATATTTCGGTTATGGGGACCATGGGAAGTGGTAAAACGACTGCTGCCCGATTGATTGCAAAAGAATTAGGATTCAAACTTCTCGAAGAGAATTTTGGAGAAAATGCGTTTCTTCCCAGATTTTATCAAGATATGAACCGTTGGGCGTTTCATTCACAGACGTTCTTTCTCATGGAAAAAATTTCACAAATGCTTGAAACCCGGAAACTTATTAAACAAGAATCGGTTGTTCAGGATACACCGATCCAGCAGGATGCGTACTCCTACGGGAAAGCCCAACACGTTTTGGGTCATATCGATGATGCCGAGTGGAAACTATATCAGAAAATTTATAAATCCTTTGAGCCATATTTTCCTAAGCCAAATTTAATTGTTTATTTGGAAACATCACTTGTCACAATAAGTGAAAGGATAACAAAACGCGGTCGTGGGTATGAACAGTCAATTCCGCAAAGCTATTTGGAATTATTAGACATGTTGAATCACAAGTGGCTTACAGAAAACAAGTCTATATCAGTGCTAAAAATTGATACCGATGGTCTTAATATTGTAACGAGCAAAAAAGCGCAGAGTGATTTAATTACAGACGTAAAAAAGAAATTACGAATATGATTCAAAAATTACAAAATATAAAAGTATTGATTTGGGATTTCGATGGAACATTTTATCCGCTTACTCCGGATCTTACTCATGCAATGGAAGAAGAACAATATGCGACAATTATGAGGCATAAAGGATGGGATAGGGAAGCGGCTAAGAAAGCATTTTGGAAAGTGTATCCAAAAGTCACGACGAGCGGAAACGCGACGGTTGGAATTATTTGTGGAATTCCGACGGCACAAGCTGCTCGCGAAAGCGAAATGAATTATGACCGACTCAAATTTGTGCACCCTGATCCAAAACTTATTGCGATGTTTGAAAAATTAAAAAACTTTCGTCATTTTGTTCTTGGCAACGGTGTACACGAGAAACTTGTCATTGCTGCAAAGGGATTGGGAATTCCAGATGGAACGTTTGAGGAAATTGTAACAAGTGAGGTTACAGGAGCAAATAAACCGGAAACTGCCGGATATTTGTATATTTTGAAAAAGACCGGTTGTACGCCCGAAGAACATCTGATGATTGGAGATCGCGAAGTTGTAGATCTTGCACCGGCCAAAAAAGTCGGTATGAAGACATGTTTGGTAACATGGGGCAGTGCGTATCCTGAGTTGTCTCACGAAGGCACGAGCGTCGACGTTACTGTACCGACGGTTTATGAGGTAGCGGATATTGTGGAATAAATTAAGGAAGTTGTTTTATGTACGTATCCAGATAATTTTCATCATCAACAACATACTTCCATCGATCTGATAATCCAGGAAATTGTTTGGACAACGAATCTAATATCTTTTTATGTTCCGTAAATTCCTTTGTGATTTCCGGTGTTTTATTCTTTAAATTATTTTTCGTTGCGATTTCTGTCAGTTTACCGGCAGTTGTTGCATATCTGAGTGCTGTCGAAACTATTAGTTCGTATTGATGGGAATTCATAATATATTGAATTTCATCAAGCCGTGCTTTTAATAAGTATTCATAATAATCTACCTTAGCGACCGGAGTTATTTTTGTCATAAGAACAATATTTTCTTGTACACGTTTTATCAAATATAAGGAAGAAGATGGTTGAGCGTTGCGACTCATGACTGCGAGAATTCCAATTCCAACGCAGAGGAGAAAAAGTACACCAATTTTTTCTTTCATTAACGAGTAGTGTAGAATAAGACAATGAAAAAGTACAGCATTAATGCAGATATTATTCGAATACTCGCCGGGCTTGCAGTGGTATTTATTCATATTACAGACGCATTTCTTTTATATCCTCCGTATTATGGGGTGCGAGACGCCTCATGGATGTTGTTAAGCATTATTAATGTTGCTTCACGGATTTCTGTTCCGTTATTTATCATGTTAAGTGGGTATTTATTATTAGATACTGATAAAGGTTTAAATATTCAATCATTTTATCGTCGCCGTTTAGTTCGTGTTTTTATACCATTAATTTTTTGGGTAACTGTATTTTTTATTTGGGAAAGCATGACTGGTGTTCAACTTAGTGTATTTAAAATTTTTACAGAAATTATTGCACTTCGCATAGACCATTTATATTTTTTGGTTATTATTCTTGAGCTGTATTTTTTGACTCCGATGTTTCTTATTTTTTTCAAGTCTACTCGTCGATTGGTTCATACAATCTTTTTTGTAAGTACACTTATTTTTACAATTTCTCTTCACCTTATTAATTTATTTGTTTTGAAGGCTAAGGTCGACACGACAATTAATATTCTGGTTGTTTTTATGCCGTATGTTGCATATTATATTGGAGGATATTATTTGAGAAATATTAAACTATCATCTCCATTCGCACTTATCCTGAAAATTATTTTTATTGCTACGGTATTTATTACTGTTTTTTCAAGTAACGAGGTATTAATAAATACGCATCTTTTATTTTTTGATAGCCCCAATATTATTCTCATGAGCTTCATCATTTTTATGCTCTTAATAAATAATGAACGGAGCAAAAAAATTTCAATTCAGGGGATAGTTGGGAAGAGTATCAAAAACGTAGCCGGAACAATTTTTGGAATTTATCTCGTTCACATTTTTATCATTCATATTCTTGATAATTATTTTTCTTTAAAACCGGGTTTGGTCGGGTCGCCTATGTGGCTCTATGTCGGTTATAAATATATTATAGTTTTTGGAATTTCTTATCTCATCGTCCGAATCGGCAAAAAAATTCCATATGTTCGCATGATTTTTGGTTGAATCTCATAACCTTGTGGTATTATGAATAATATGTCTCAAGGAAAACTTATTGTTTTGGAAGGTGGGGATGGAACTGGGAAGCGGACGCAAATGGATTTGTTAGTTAGTACGCTTAAATCTCGCTCGATTCCTGTTGAGACAATGGATTTTCCCCGGTACGAAGATTCATTTTTTGGTGACCTCGCGGGTAAAATGCTTAAAGGCGATTTCGGTGGTATAAATGCTAGCGCTCCGGAACTTGCTGTTCTCCCATTCGCGTGCGACCGGTGGCTTTTAAAACAAGATTTGCTTAAATGGTTGTCAGAGGGAAAAACAGTGGTTAGTAATCGTTATACTGCGTCGAGCGCGGTCTATCAGGCTTCAAAATTGCCTTCCGAAAAACAACAAACGTTTATTCACTGGGTGTATACACTTGAGCAGGAAATTATCGGGCTTCCGAAAGAAGATCTCGTTCTATTTCTGTATATGCCAGTTTCTGTTTCGGAAACATTAGTAGATAAGAAGGGCGCGCGGGCATATTTAGGTGATAAAAAGAAAGATATTTATGAAGAAGATAATGCAATTCAAGTAACAGTGGAAAAATTGTATCAGCAGTTGGCGACCAATCAACCGCAGTGGAAAACAATTAATTGTGCTGATGAGTTGAAGCTTCGAACTCCTGAAGAGATTCAAAAAGATATACTTGACGTGCTCACCCAAAACGGAGTAGTTTGAAAGATATAGTATTTCTGCCCCAAAAAAACCACATGAAAAAATCAACTCGTGCAAAAAAAGGAAGATTAACCGTTGTTGCGGGTCCCATGTTTAGCGGAAAAACCAGCAAACTCGTTGCGATGGTGGAGGTTTTCACTCGCATGGGACACAAAGTTTTAACCGTCAAACCTAAATTGGATAACCGGTATGGTGGAAAAGATGAGATTCATTCTCATGACCATAAGAAAACGCCGGCAATTGTTGTTGACGGAGAAAAGCAGCAGGATATAATTGATAAAATTTTAACATCGGGTGCAGATAAAGTAATCTTCGATGAAGTACAATTTTTTGATAAGAAAAAAGTATTAAAAGTTATTGAAATTCTTCGAAGTAAAGGAATCCACGTGATAGCTGCGGGATTGTTATACGATTATCAGCGGAAGCCGTTTGGAGCAACACCCGATCTGATGGGTCTTGCGGATGAACGGTTGGAACTTTTTGCTATTTGCCAGAAATGCGGAAGCTTAGCCCGTCACACGGAACGCGTTTCCGGGGGCAAAGGACAAATTGTCGTCGGTGCAGCCGGAATGTATATTGCAAGTTGCGAAAAATGTCATAAGATTTATAAATAGAATACTAGGAGGATATTATGGGTCTTATTCAAGAAGGTGTTGGCGACGTTCATTTAAGAGCATGATTTCTTGATAAATTGCATCCAGTCAAACTTCTGTTTTGTCCCGGTAACAAGCGCCAATGGTGATTTTCCTCGATGATAGGTATTCTTTGGGTTTGTAAA
>Ga0182027_10009446_pt1 | contig 14013 bp, 8 predicted proteins | sample 712E1DmetaG_FD_121300 | JGI IMG/M metagenome (GOLD analysis project Ga0182027, IMG submission 121300) | Permafrost microbial communities from Stordalen Mire, Sweden - 712E1D metaG (Illumina Assembly) | ecosystem: Environmental > Terrestrial > Soil > Wetlands > Permafrost | place: Sweden...
GAGTCTCCGCGAAGGCGACTCTGGGGGCGCCGTTTTGGATGGGGTGGCATTCGCCGTCGCGCAGTTACGAAGACAGCCCATCCGCTATCGCCGCGCGATCCTATTGCTAAGTGAAACGGTCGACCAGGGCAGTAAGACAACCCTCGGTGAAGCTCTGCGCCTCATCGGCGACGCCAACACGGCCATCTACAGCTTCGGCTTTTCCAGTACCCGCTCGGCAGTCGCCCATGAAGCGTCGAAGTTAAACTCCAGTGAGCCGGGCCCCGCGCACGGCTGCTTCAGCCGCGCCGGCGCCGATGCCGAGTACGATGGCCACTACGGCAAGCAAGTACTCGACTGCGTCAGCCAGCTTGCTCCGCCGCTTCGGCTAGCCACCATGACTTTTCTTACCGCGCGCAATGCGCTGCGGACGAACACCGCTGAATCGATCGCACAAATCGCCGGCGGCGAGTTCTTTCACTTTCACGACGCCATGGACTTGAAGGCTGGTCTCATCGCGGTGTCCAATGACGCGCCGAACTACTATGTGCTGAGTTTCCGCCCGGCGTCGCTCGCCCCCGGGCTGCACACGCTACGGGTGGCGATCAAGGATCGTCCCCATTTGGCGATTAAGTCTCGAAGCGAGTATTGGATCGACAGCGATGCGGCCCGTTAACGTGGCGTTGCTGAAGTGTCTTAGCGGTTCGCAAGCTCAGGGGATGTAGTGGGGCGGGCCTCCTGGCCTGCCTTCCGGAAACTCAAGAAGGCAGGCGGGCCCACGAAGGCAGTGGGCACCCCGGCCCGCCCCACCGGGAGTGCGATCCCGGTCCTGTGTTCCAGACATAGGGCGCCAGCAGCTTGAATTTCCATCTGAACGAGTTCAGTCTAATCCATAAGGCTTTGCATGGTAAAGTACTTTATGCAAGGCAGCCCCAGGCATTCTCGCGCGCCTTCTGCGACAATGGCGGGGAGCGGCGAATGTCATGCCTTGTTTAGCGCTGGTCCTCTTCCTGGCTTTTCCCCGGATCGCCTTGATCCTGATGTTCCTTTACTCGGGATACTTGCAGCGCGCCTATCACAGCCTGCTGCTGCTGGCGCTCGGGTTTCTGTTCCTGCCGTTGACCACCATCGTGTATGCGTGGCTGCTGAACTCGCACCGCCCTATCGAGGGCGTCAACGTTCTGATTCTGATTGCGGCGGCGATTATCGACCTCGGCGGACTGGGCGGCGGCAAGTACGGGCGGCGGGAGCGATGATCTGGCGGCCGCTGCTGTGCTTCGCTCTAACCGCAAGCGCGCTGGCGGCGCAGACGTTTCCGGGCTCGCAGGCTATCGACGCGGCGGTGTACCAGGCCATCGAACAAGGCCGTCTGCCGGGCGCGGTGGTGATTGTGGGTCACGATGGGCGCGTTGTCCATCGCAAGGCGTACGGCAAGCGGGCGCTGTTTCCCCAACTGGAGGACATGACGGCCGACACCATCTTCGACCTCGCGTCGCTGACCAAGGTGGTGGCCACCACGCCGGCGCTCATGAAGCTTTTCGAGCAGGGCAAATTCCGGCTGAACGACAAGATCTCCGATTACATCCCCGAGTTCCAGGGTGGGCGGAGCGAGATCACCATACGGAACCTGTTCACGCATTTCTCGGGGCTGCCGCCGGATCTCAAGCTGGACCCCCCATGGACGGGGTACCAGACCGGCATCGCGCTGGCCTGCGCCACACCGCCAAGCGGTCCGCCGGGCGTGCGCCACGTCTATAGCGACATCAACTTCGAACTGCTGGGCGAGTTGGTGCGCAGGCTCAGCGGGCAGATGGTTTCCGACTATGCGTTGCGGAATATCTACCTGCCGCTGGGGATGAAGGAGACCGCGTTCCTGCCGCCGGCGGAGTGGATTCCGCGCATCGCTCCCACGGAGCGCGTTCCCGGGAACGGTCCGGCCTTGCGCGGCGTGGTGGACGACCCCACGGCGCGTTACATGGGCGGCGTGGCGGGACATGCGGGCCTGTTCTCGACGGCGGACGACCTGGCGCGCTATGCCCAGATGCTGCTCAACGGCGGCGAACTGGATGGCGTGCGCGTTTTCAGCCCGCTCACCGTGCGGAAGTTTACCGAACCGCAGACCCCGCCCGACCAGCCGGTGCTGCGCGGGCTGGGCTGGGATATCGACTCCCAGTACTCCGGCGCCCGCGGGGAGCTTTTCCCCATCGGTTCCTACGGACACACCGGATTCACGGGCACGTCGCTGTGGATCGACCCATTGACGAATACCTACGCGATCGTGCTGGCCAACAGCGTGCACCCGGAGCAGAGGCCCGCCATCACCCCGTTGCGCTCGCGGATTGCCACCATCGTGGCGGCGGCCATCGGCGTGGGCGTGCGCGACGTGACACTCACGGGATACAGCGAGACGCTTTCCTCCGGCGAGCGGCGCGACGTGGCGCGCAACGCCGCGGCCAAGACCGGCCTGGACACGCTGGTGGAGAGCAATTTCGAGCCGTTCCGCGGAAAGCGGATTGGGCTGGTGACCAACCAAACGGGCGTGGACCGCCTGGGCCGGCGCAATGTGGATCTAATGCGCCAGGCGGGCATCCAGGTGGCCGCGCTGTTTTCCCCCGAACACGGCTTTGGAGGAGTAGACGAAGCCCCTGGAATCAAGGATGGCCGGGTCTACAGCCTGTATGGAAACACGCTCCGGCCCACGCCCGAGATGCTGCGCGGACTGGATGCGCTGGTCTTCGACATTCAGGACGCCGGCGTGCGGTTCTACACCTACGAAACCACCATGGCATACTGTCTGGAAGAGGCGGCCAAGGCGGGCATTCCGTTTTACGTGCTGGACCGGCCCAATCCCATCACCGGCAGCCGTGTGGAAGGCCCACTCATGGATGCCGCCAATACGTCTTTCGTGGGCTACTTCGCGGGCATGCCCGTGCGCCACGGCATGACCATGGGGGAACTGGCGCGGCTCTTCAACGCGGAGAACAAGATTGGCGCCGCCCTGACGGTGGCGCCCATGGAGGACTGGCGGCGCGGCGATTGGTTCGACGCCACGAACCTGCCGTGGGTGAATACGTCGCCCAACATTCGCAGCCTGAATGCGGCCATGCTGTACCCGGGCCTGTGCCTGCTGGAATTCGTAACCGGCCTTTCCGTGGGGCGGGGAACCGATGCGCCCTTCGAGCAGGTGGGGGCCGGCTTCATCGGCGGCCGCGAACTGGCCGCGTATCTTAACGGCCGGCAGATTCCCGGCGTACGCGTCTATCCCACCAGTTTCACGCCCACGGAATCCGTGTCCGAAGGCGTGCGCATCGAGGGCGTGCGGTTTGAGATCGTCAACCGCGAGCCGTTCGATTCGACGCGATTGGGCCTGGAACTGGCGGCGGCGCTGGTCAAGCTCTACCCGGACAAGATCGACCTCACGCGGACCAAGAGCCTCATCGGCAGCGACGACGCGATTCAACGCTTGACGGCGGGTCAGGACCCGCGCTCGATTCAGGAGACTTACCGGGACGAGCTGGCGGCGTTCGTCAAGCTGCGCGAGAAGTATCTGATCTATAAGTGAGGTTTCACGACTTTGAGTGGGGCAGCCAATCCTGGCTGCCGCCGCCTTTCAGGCGGCGTCGCTTTTCGCGGCGCTGCACCATGGAAACGCCTCCGGGTTCGCCGTGAGGCCTGCCTTTACAGGATTCCATTCGATGTACCGCCGTATGCGCTCGAATTCTCCGTCCCGGACCAGATGGTCGTAGCTCTCGTCTTGCCAGAACCTGCTCCCCGCGGTTCCGAGAATGCGGTTCGCTTCGTGGGCCGTGAATCCCTCGATCGGGCCCAGCCAGGATGGGGACGGCACGGAGGGCGTCGCCAGCATGTGCACGTGATTGGGCGTCACTACGTGGGCGTGCGGCCGGTAGCGCTGAAACCCGGTGTCTCCCGCCCGGATGGCAGCAGCCACCATACGAGCGATTTCCGGGCGGCGTAGCGCGGACGGTCTGGACCTGACGGTATCGAGAAGCCGGTCCATGGCAGCAAAGGCCTCTCCGTTGGAGGTCAGGATATCCGGGCGAAAGGCGCGTCCGCGGGGAAGGCTGCCATGCAGCCGGAAGGTGACGAAGAGAGGAACCCCCGCTACCGAGAAGTGTGGCAGGCGGCGTTCGCAGTACGCCATGCAAGCTATGTCGGGATAAGGGCCAAGAGTTCTCAGGAATTTGAGCCAAGGGTCCGGACGCCGCCTGAAAGGCGGCGGCAGCCAGGATTGGCTGCCCCACAACGAGCCGGTCCCGAATTGCGAACGGTACGTCGGCTTGCGCCCCCCCTACTTCGCGTCGCGCCAGTTGTCGCCCACGCCGATATCTACCAGCAGGGGGACCGACAGCTCGCAGGCGCCTTCCATTTCGCGCTTGACCAGGCCTGTCACTGCGTCCAACTCTTCCGGCGGGCACTCGAAGACCAGCTCGTCGTGGACCTGCAAGAGCATGGCGCTGCGATACGCGCCCGCTTCCAGGGCCGCGTCGATGCGCACCATGGCTAGCTTGATGAGGTCGGCGGCCGTGCCTTGCAAGGGCGAATTGACGGCCGTGCGCTCGGCGAAGCCGCGCTGGCTGGGGTTGCGGCTATCCATCTCCGGAATGGGGCGCTCGCGGCCGAATAAGGTGCGCGTAACGCCCGTCTGGCGCACCTGGGCAATGGTCTCGTCGATGAAGCGCCGCACCCCGGCGTAACGCTCGAAGTAATTTCGGATGTAGCGCTCCGCTTCGGCGCGCGATATGCCCAGTTGCGCGGCCAAGCCGAAGGCGCTGATCCCGTAGACGATTCCGAAATTCACCGCCTTGGCGTCGCGGCGCGCTTCGGGCGTCACCATCATCGGCGGCACGCCCAGCACCTCGGCGGCGGTGAGCGTGTGGATGTCCTCGCCGTCGCGGAAGGCTTGCACCAGCAGCGGATCGCCGGACATGTGGGCGAGCAGCCGCAGCTCGATCTGCGAGTAGTCCGCCGTGAGCAGCTTCCACCCCTCGCGCGGCACGAAGGCGGCGCGGATCTCGCGTCCCAGCGCCGTGCGGATGGGAATATTCTGCAGGTTGGGATTGGAAGAGGACAGCCGTCCGGTGGCCGCGCCCGTCTGGTTGAAGCTGGTGTGCAGGCGGCCGGAGGAATCCATCAGCGCCGGCAGCGCGTCCACATACGTGCCCTTGAGCTTGGTAAGCTGGCGGTATTCGAGCGTCTTGCGGACGATCTCGTGGTCCGCGGCCAGTTCTTCAAGCACGTCCGCGGCGGTGGAGATGGCCTTGCTCTTGCCGTGTTTGGCGGGCGCGGGCAAGCGCAAATCCTCGAACAGCACGCGGCCGAGTTGTTGCGGCGAGGCGATGTTGAACGGCTTGCCGGCCAGCGCGTGGATCTCCGCCGTGAGCCGCGCGATGGCGGTTTCCATGAGACCCGACAGCCGCTTCAGCTCGGCCGAATCGATGCGTATGCCGGTGCGCTCCATGCGGGCCAGCACGCGCGTTAGCGGCAGTTCGATTTCGGCGTACAGCTTGCGCAATCCGCGCGCGTCCACGGCCGGGGACAATTGCAGAAACAGTTCGAGCGCGATATCGGCGTGTTGTTCGACCGAAGCGCCGAGCTTCAGATCGAGCCGCCGGCGGGCCTGCTCCTCGATCGAGCAGCCGGATGGATCGGCGTCCAAGAGGAAGGCGTAGAGCATGATATCGTGCTCGAATCCACGCCCCTCGATGCCCATGCGGCGCAGCGCCAGCAGCGCCGTTTTCACGTCGCCCGCAATCTTCACGGCGGCGCGGTCTTCGAGCCAGCGCTTGAGCCGCTCGATGTTCTCGGCCGGGACGGCGCGCGCCTCGCCGGGCCGGCGCGCCAGCGCGATGGCGTCCATGGCGAATTCCCCTTCGCGGGAATGCGAGACGGCCACCGCCACCGGGCCGGCGCCCGCGCCTTCGAGCCAGGACTCCAGTTCGCCCGCGTCCGCCACGGCGCGGTAATCGCGCACCCGCGCATCTTCGTCCGGGCCCAGTTCCTTGAGCAGACTGTGAAACTCCAGTTCCTTGTAGAGCGCCTTTACGAGGGCCGGGTCGGCGGGCTGCGCCCTCACCGATTCGAGCGCGAACTCGATGGGGATATCCGTGGCCAGGGTGGCCAGGCGCTTGCTCATGCGGATCTGTTCGGCGTGGTTCTGCAGGCTCTCGCGGTAGGTCTTGCGCTCGACTTCGGCGGCGTGCGCGATGGCCGCCTCGACGCTTCCGAAACGCTCGATCAAGTCCCTGGCGCCCTTATCGCCAATGCCCGGAGCGCCGGGGATATTGTCGATGGCGTCGCCTTTCAGGGCCAGCAGATCGGTCACCTGGTCCGGCCGCACGCCCATGAAGACCTTGACCTTGGCGGGGTCGTACCACTCGTCGTCCTTGGCCGGATTCAGCATGGAGACGCGCTCGTCGACGAGCTGCAGCATATCCTTGTCGCTCGACACGACCACCACATCGACGCCCTGCGCCTCGGCCCGGCGAGCGATGGCCCCAATCACGTCGTCGGCTTCGAAGCCGGGGTATTCGAGCACCGGGATGCGCAGCGCGTCCAAGGCCCGGCGGACGTAGGGAATCTGCTCGATAAGGTCCGGAGGCGTCTCGGCGCGGTTGGCCTTGTATTCCGGAAACTCTTCCAGGCGGTGGGATGGCTGGCCGCTTTCGAACACGGCGGCGATGTACGGCGGATCGTATTGCTTGGCGAGTTTCCGCAGCATGCTGTTGAAAATGTAAACCGCCTCCGTGGGCAGACCGGCGCTGGTGCGCATGGGAGGAGCGCCGCTGCGGGCGCGGGCATGATACGCGCGGAAGATGAAGCCGAACGCATCGATCAGGAACAGCCGCTTGGGGGGCACACCTGCATGATACTAAGTCCGCCTAGCAGCGGCTCCAGCAGGTGCGCGGCAAGGAAGCGAACTACGGGGACAACAACGCCATCGCCGGCCAGGCGATAGGCCTCGTTGTAATTCTCGGGCAGGCGGTAGCTGTCGGGCAATCCCATGAGGCGGGCTGCCTCGCGCGGAGACAGCAGGCGGGAGCGAACCTGGTCTCCTTCCACCACCAGGATGGATTGGCGGCTCGATCCGCCGGCGGGCGTGCGCAGGCAGCCGGAGACGCCGTCGAAGCGGACTTCGGCGCGCTGCACCCTGCCGCCGCCGCCCTCCCGGCGAGTGCGCTTGTAGATGGCGCCGAACACGCGCCCGCCCGCGCTCTTCGCCAGTTCGACCTTGCGGCGGTGGATGGGGCTCATCAAGGACAGCAGCCGCCGGGTTTCCGCCGCGCTGTGCCAGGGGACCCCGCGCGGCGCCTCTTCGATCGATTGGGAAAACGCGGAGGTGCGCGGCGCAGGCTCGGGAAGCTTCCACCATATCCAGGCCGCTTTGGATGTTTGCGACAGTTTTTCATACGCGCCGGTAAGACGCGTGGGATGCCACAGCGGGTCGGGTCCCGGCGCCGACAGACACGCGGGGATGGACTGGTTATGGCGGACGGCGACAATGAAGAGGCGCGGCCGCGATTGCGGCAGGAAGCGGACGGCATCCATCACCAAGGCGCCGAAGCGGTAGCCGCCATCCGCGAGGGCCGCGCCAATGGCCGCGAAATCCTGGCCGTTGTGCGAGGTGAGCGCGCCGCATACATTCTCAAGAACGACCATGGAAGGCGCGCGGTTCTCCGCGCCCAGCGCCTGCATGAGCCGCCAGAACGGCCACAGCGTACCGGAGCGACGGCCATCGAGGCCCGCGCCGGCGCCCGCCAGGGAAAGGTCCTGACACGGAAACGAGGCCCACGCCAGATCGGCGCGTCCCGGAAGCTCCTCTGCCGTCAGCGCGGCGACGTCCGCGATTTTGAGATGCCCCGCGCCCCAGTTGGCGGCGTAGCTGGCGGCTTTCTTCGCGTCGTTGTCATTGGCGAATAGACACTTCCATTCCTCGCCCAGGCCGGCCCGCGCCATGCCACCACCCGCGAAGAACTCGTAGAACGACGGCATGGCCCACATTACACCACATCGCCGCGGACCGGCGCCGACAGACCCGCGCCGCCACTTGACAACGCTTCGCTCGATCCTTCACCCTGAACGGTGATGCCCATCTTGCAAGTGGTGGTCCTGGCGGTGGTCCAGGGTCTCACGGAGTTTCTGCCGGTCAGCAGCACGGCGCATCTGTACCTCACGTCCTGGCTCTTGGGGTGGCAAACCGAGGCGCTCCAGTTCGATATCATGCTGCACATCGGGACCCTGCTGGCCGTCCTAATCTATTTCTTGAGCGACTGGGTCCAGATTGTCGGCCAAGGCTTCGGCATCCGCACCGGGACCAACCCCGATCTCAAGCACAATCACATGCTGCTGTGGCTGATGGCCATTGGGACCGTGCCGGTCGCGGTCGCCGGCGTGCTTTTCAACAAGCAGGCGGAGACCGCGTGGCGCAATCCCTTCGTGATGGGAGCGATGCTCGTCGCCATCGGCGCGCTGATGTGGTTCGCCGAGAGCGCGGGCCGTAAGGAACGCGATCTGGCCACCGTCAACCTGCCGGATTCGCTGGCCATCGGCGCGGCGCAAGCGCTGGCGGTGGTCCCGGGATGCTCCCGCAGCGGCATCACCATTACGGCGGGACTTTTCCGCAACCTGAACCGGGAAGCCGCCGCGCGCTTCTCCTTTCTGCTTTCCACGCCTGCCATTGGCGGCGCGGCGGCCAAGACGCTCTGGGACATGCACAAGCAGCACCTGCTCCACGGCCTCGTTACCACCCAGTTTGTGGTGGGAGTCGGCGTTAGCGCGCTGACCGGCTGCCTGGTGATCGCCTGGTTTCTGCATTATTTGAGGCGCTATGGATTGCGCCCGTTTGCCTACTACCGCATTATTTTTGGCATAATAGTAATCGCTCTGGCTCTCATCCGCCCGCCAGCGTGATGAAGCTCTTATCGCCAACGCCGTCGAAGCGGCTGAACGAAGTCACCGGGATTCTGTTTCTATCGTTGGGTCTCGTGACCTTGTTGAGTCTGGCGTCCTACCACGCCCAGGACCCCTCTTGGGACACTGCCTCCGCGTCCCGTCCGCTCAACCTGATTGGCTATCCGGGCGCCTACCTGTCCGATTTCGTCTTCCAATTTTTCGGCGTGGTGGCGTTTCTGTTCCCGCTGCTGGTGCTGGCCCTGGCCTGGAAATGGGTCCGCTCCGAGCCGATTGAAGCCGGCGCGGCCAAGATTGTGGGCGCCGCCCTGCTTGCCCCGAGCCTCTGCGCGGGCCTCTCATTCCTGCCGCTGCCGCTTTTCGCCGGGACCATTCGGCTGGGCGGAACGCTGGGCCTGCTGGTGGCCGGCTACCTGGTGGACACGCTCAATCTGGCCGGAGCGCTGGTGGCCACCGGGACGGCGGGCATCGTCTCCATCTACCTGGTCTCGACGTTCACGGTTTCCAAGTTCGGCGATTGGTTCGCGCGTCCGGCCGCATGGCTCGACCGGCGCCGGCAGGCCTGGAGCGCATGGCGCGAAAGCCAACGCCGGCGCGCCGCCGAGAAGGCCCAGGAGAAGGCCCGCAAACGCCGCGAGCGCAAGAAAGAGAAGCCGTCCGTCCTTCCGCCCGTGGAGATGCCCGCGCTGCCCGCCGCGGAATTCGCGGCGCCTCAAGCGGAGATCGAGATCGAGCCGGAACCCGAGGCCATCGAAGAGATTCCCATTTGCCCCATCGCGGACGCCGCGCCCGAACCTCTGGCGCCTAGCCCATGGCCGCTGGCCGCCGTTGCGGCGCCGGAGCCGGCGCTCCACCCGGTCTACGAGTTGCCCTCCACCGGATTGCTCAACGAAGCGCCCGCGCGCAATGCCTACGACGAGCAGGAGCTTAAGGACACGGCCGCGCGCATCAAGGCCAAGTTCCAGGAATTCAACGTGCTCGGCAACGTGGTGCAGATCAATCCCGGGCCCGTCGTCACCACGTTCGAGTTCAAGCCCGAGGCCGGCATCAAGTACAGCCGGATTACCACTCTCACCGAGGATCTGTGTTTGGGACTGCAGGCCGAGTCCATCCTGATCGAGCGGATTCCCGGCCGGCCGACGGTGGGCATCGAAGTGCCTAACACGCGCCGCGAGCTGATCTCGTTGCGGCAGATGCTCGAATCCGACGAATTCGCGCAATCGCATTCCCGCCTGACCATTCCGCTGGGCAAGGACGCCAACGGCCGCATCCGCATGGCGGCGCTCGATTCCATGCCGCACCTGCTGATCGCCGGGTCCACCGGTTCGGGCAAGAGCGTCATGATCAACTCCATGATCATGTCGATTCTGTACAAGTCCACGCCCGACGAAGTACGCCTCATCATGGTGGACCCCAAACGCCTCGAGCTGGGGCTTTACGAGGGCATCCCGCACCTGCTGACGCCGGTCATTATCGACCCCAAGAAGGCCGCCAACGCCCTGCGCAATGCCGTCCTCGAAATGGAGCGGCGGCTGCGCCTGCTGGCCGAGTACGGCGTGCGCAACATCGATCAGTTCAACAAGAAGATCCGCAAGCTCCAGGAGGAGCCGCGCGACCTGTTCGCCGAAGAGAGCGCCCAGGAAGAACTCAAGCCGCTGCCCTTCATCATGATTCTCATCGATGAATTGGCGGACCTGATGATGCTCGAAGGCCGCAACGTCGAGGAGAGCGTCACCCGGCTGGCGCAGATGGCGCGCGCCGTGGGCATGCACCTGGTGCTGGCCACCCAGCGCCCCAGCGTGGACGTCATCACCGGCCTGATCAAGGCGAACTTCCCGGCGCGCATCAGTTTCCGCGTGGCCACGCGCGTGGATTCGCGCACCATTCTCGACTGCATGGGCGCGGAGCACCTGCTGGGCAAGGGCGACATGCTGTTCCTGCCGCCCGGATCTTCGCGGCTGACCCGCCTGCACGGGGCCTTTGTCACCGAGACGGAAATCGGGCGCGTGGTGGATTTCTGGAAACAACAGGCGGCGCCCGAGTACGATCAATCGTTCCTCATCGCCCCGCCCAGCGAGGACGACGCCGCCGCGGTCGATGGCGATGCGGGCGACCCCGAGCAGGACCCCATGTACGAAGAGGCCGTGCGCCTCGTCCTGCAAATGGGCAAAGCCTCCACCTCCACCTTGCAGCGCCATCTGCGCCTCGGTTACGGCCGCGCGGCGCGCATTCTGGACATGATGCAGCGCGACGGCATCATCGGCCCGCCCGACGGCAGCAAGCCGCGCGAAGTTCTCAAGCGCCCCGACTGGCTGCACGAAGTGGAAGTCCGGTAGCGCCTGCCGGCCCCTGCGGGCGGCGCCTGAAATATGCTACCAATGAGAGTCACGGCACTCTCTCAATCGACTTGGGATCTCACATGAAAAATACCTCCGCTTGGCGAATCGGGCTGTCTCTGTGCGCAATGACCGCCGTCTCCATCGGCCTGTTTCACGTGGCCACGTCCGCGGCGCCGCCTCAGTCTCAGCCTAAGCCGCTTTCCTCGTACGATCCGCAGGTCGGGCAACTGCTCGCGCGGATGACTCTCGACGAGAAGATCGGCCAGATGACTCAGCCGGACTACAGCGCCATCACGGACCAATCCGATATCGAGAACCTGTTTCTAGGGTCGGTCCTGAGCGGCGGCGATACGGACCCGCGCGCCGGCAACAGCGTGGCGGCGTGGACCGATCTCTACGATAGCGTGCAGGCTCGCTCCGCCAAGACCCGGCTCAAGATCCCCGTTCTTTATGGCGTCGATGCCGTGCACGGGCACAATAACGTGCTCGGCGCCGTGATCTTCCCGCACGACATCGGTTTGGGCTGCACGCGCAATCCCGCGCTGGTGGAGAAAGTGGAACGCGCCACCGCGGAGGAAGTGCGCTCCACCGGCATCCAGTGGGGTTTCGGCCCGTGCGTGACCGTGCCGCAAGACATCCGTTGGGGCCGCACCTATGAAGGCTTTTCGGAAGATCCGGCGCTGGTCCAGGAACTGGCGGGGCCGGCGGTTCGCGGCTTCCAGGGCGCGGGTTTAGGCGACCCGCTGGCGGTGCTGGCCTGCGCCAAGCATTACGTAGGCGATGGCGGCACGGCATTCGGATCGTCGGTCGGAGGGCGCGGCCTCGACCAGGGCGATACCAAAGTGGACGAAGCCACGCTGCGGAAGATCCATCTGCCGGGTTACATCGCCGCCATTCAGGCCGGAGTAGGCTCCATCATGCCTTCCTATAGCAGTTGGAATGGCGTGAAGTGTTCGGCGAGCCATCGCCTGCTGACTGAGATACTCAAGCAGGAGCTGGGGTTTCAAGGCTTCTTGATTTCCGATTACAACGCCCTTGACGAAATCGCGCCCAACTTCAAGGACGCCATCGGCATCTCGATCGACGCCGGCATGGACATGGCCATGGTGGCTGGCCCCAACCGCCACCGTGAGTTTATCGCGGACATGAAGGCGCTGGTGGGCGAAGGCAAAGTGCCCGTGGCGCGCATCGACGACGCAGTCACTCGCATTCTGCGCGTCAAGTTCGCCATGGGACTCATGGACCAGGGCCGGTCGCAACTCGCGGACCGCTCCCTGCAACCGAAGTACTTTGGGTCGGCCGAGCATCGCGCGGTGGCGCGCGACGCCGTGCGCCAGTCGCTCGTGCTGCTGAAGAACGGTGGCAAGGCGTTGCCGCTATCGAAGCAGGCCGCGCGCATTCACGTGGCCGGCAAGAGCGCCGACGACATCGGCATACAGTGCGGCGGCTGGACCATCAGTTGGCAGGGCCGAGCCGGCGCCGCGACGTCCGGCGGCGTCACCATTCTGCAGGCCATCAGGAATGCGGCGTCGAAGGACACCCAAGTGACCTTCTCGAAGGACGGTTCGGGCGCGGCCGGCGCCACTGTGGGAGTGGTGGTAATCGGCGAGATGCCCTACGCCGAGGGCGCCGGCGACCGCGCCGACCTGGCGCTGGCGAAGGAGGATCGGGACGCCGTCGCGGCCATGAAGAGCGCGCGCATTCCGGTGGTTACCGTCCTGGTATCGGGCCGCCCCATGATCCTCGGCGACGTATTGGACAACTCCGATGCGCTGCTGGCCGCGTGGCTGCCCGGCTCGGAAGGCCAGGGCGTGGCGGACGTGCTGTTCGGCGACTACAAGCCTACCGGGAAGCTTTCATTCACGTGGCCGCGCAGCATGGCCCAGTTGCCTCTAAGCGCGAGCGCGTCGGGTGGCGGCCCGCTCTTCAAGTTCGGCTACGGCCTGACGTACTGAATTTGACAGTTTAAAATCCGAATTAGAACTGGCGCCTTTTCTTTCGGTGTATAACAGGAAGTGAAGTCCCGGAGGCGCCGCTTGACCGATCGAGTCGCCCTTGTCCTGATTGCCGCTATCTGGACCCTGCCCGCCTGCGCGCAAACCGCGTCCGGATCCATCGAAGGTCAAACCGTCAACCTCAAGACCGGCGCCCCGTTGAGAGGCGCCCGCGTCTACCTTTTTGGCCCAAGCACCGAGCGCGCCCTTGGCCCCTTTGACCACCGCAAGCCGGCGGCCATCCACCTTCAGGTTGAAAGCGACGATCGAGGCCGCTTCGCGTTCCATGACTTGCCCGCGGGTAACTATCAGCTAAACTCCGGGCACGACGGATTCGTGCCGGGCGATTACATCGAGAATCGCGTCGTCTCGGTATTGTTGCCGGTCGCCGAAGGCCAGCAAGTGAAGGATGCAATCCTCAAGCTGGCGCCCTTTGGAGCGATCGCCGGCCGAGTCACGGACGAGTCGGGCGCGCCCTTGACAAACGCGCGCATCACCTTCTACGGATTTGTCGATGGCGCGTGGATTCAGCATTCCCAGGCCGGTACCCGCTCGGAATTCGACTATACCGACGACCTTGGCCAGTACCGCGCCCCGCTGCCTGCGGGCGCCTACCTCGTCAGCGCGGCCTATCCGTTCGGGCTGGCGTGGCTGGAGCCGGATATCACGCCGGGACTGGGGCATCCCACCACCTACTACCCCGATGCGCTCGACCCCGATCATGCGCATCCGCTCACCGTCGCGAGCGGCGAGACCGTCAAGGCCGATATCAC
>Ga0182027_10009447_pt1 | contig 14011 bp, 7 predicted proteins | sample 712E1DmetaG_FD_121300 | JGI IMG/M metagenome (GOLD analysis project Ga0182027, IMG submission 121300) | Permafrost microbial communities from Stordalen Mire, Sweden - 712E1D metaG (Illumina Assembly) | ecosystem: Environmental > Terrestrial > Soil > Wetlands > Permafrost | place: Sweden...
AAAAGAGACCGATCTTAGTCCCAAAAATGGCCGTTTCGTGCTCAGAATCGTGGCGGAGAGGCAGGGATTCGAACCCTGGGACCTTTTGGGTCTGCGGTTTTCAAGTCTGGGTCAGGGCGTTCGCGGGGGTTCGCTGATGGCCGATTCACGAGGGAATCGGGTGTTTTCCGGGCCTCGAATCCGCCGATGTTCGGCTCTGTTGCTACCGGCTGTTGCTACCGGTAGACGCCACCTGAGCGGGAGTTGAGTGACGGGCGGGCGGCACGAGGCAGTTGCTTCCACGGCTCAACGTCGAGCATGTTAGACCCGCCTTTGAGACCTAGAAGCCGAATGACGGGGCGTCAACAGGATGTATCGGGATCCCGGCCGCCGTTTCGACAGCCGAGTCGGCCTCCGTCGGCACCTCGATCTCAAGGGAACCATTATCCGCCGGGGTAGCGGCGGTCAACACAGTGTTCTCGGCTGTAGGTTCGACACGGGCGGGAGTTGTCGGCTGCGGTTCTTTGACATAGGCGATCACGGACTGGCATAGCTTCTTCAACGACTCCGATGAGTCGCCCTTATTCGTGGCTTCCGTCAGCCAAGCCGCGATGAACAGGCTGTTCTTCTCAAGGCCTCCCTCGTCTGCGAACCGGAGACGCATCGGCTCCGCCTCGCGGTTGAACGCCTCACCGAACTCCTCTCGCACAACCTTGGTCAGATTTGTCGGCCAAACAACGTAGTTGTTCCCCCAGAGAGTCGCGGCCGGAAATGGATCGCTCGCTACGCCGAGAAGGTCCAATAGCGCCTTGTTATCCCTCTCGTGCATCGGGCGGCGGTTCTCGTTGATGACGTCCCCGTCAGCGTCAAAGACGACAAAGGTCGGAAGTCCGAGATGAATCGCGATGGCCAGTGGCCTGATCAGCTGGTCCTTCCCTTGTGCCGGAACTATGTGGCAGCCCAGCCGACGGAAATCAGACCAGAGGCCATCCAGATGCAATTGCGTGGTGAGATACGCCTCGTCCTCGAGACCCTCCACGAGGACTGCCACTCGCGCGAAGAGCATCTCTGCGATGGCTGGCTGGAGGCTCTGGTTGATCTTGGCAACGAGCCCTGCAGTGGGCGCATGCTCATCCCCACCTGTTGCCGCTCGCAGCCTCGTACACAGCGAGTCGAGCGTTAGCCCCCGGACGTGCGAACCCTCGGCAGGATTCACGCGCCGGACCACACGAACATTCTCGAACCCAGCGCCCTTCACAAAGTAGGGCGAATGGCTTGTGAGAATGATTTGGTTGTTGCCACCGGCCAGATCCTCGAGAACGTTCGACAGGTGTCTGGCCTGAGGCGGATGTTGATAGAGCTCTGGTTCCTCGCAGCCCAGTAGGAGCGTTGGGGCATCGGGTGCCTCGGAGGCAGCAAGCTCCTGCAGGAGCGCGAGCAGGTATGAGCGCTGAAGGCCGTGACCCATTCTGCCAAGACTTCCCACGAAACCCGCTTCGCCTGTCTGGACACCGGCCATCGGCGAATCCACCTGGACGGCCTTCTGTGCGGGGACCCACCTAAGGCCGAACTCAATGTCGGGATGCGCCCACTCCTGGAGCCGACCTTTGAGCGATGCCGCAACCTCATTGAGGCCTGCCTGGTTCTTGGCTAGGAGTTCTTGATAGCGTTGGCTCGTCTCCTGCCGGAGGCTGTCTAGTTCGCTATCAAGCTGAGTTCGAGCCTGAACCGCCCTGGACATGAGCTTGCCCAGCGCCGTGTTTCGTGACTCCAGCTCCTCGTCACCGGCGTCCTTGACGGCGGGGACATAGACCCACTGAACAAATCTCGCGAGCTTTCCCGTGCTGTTGATGCCATAGAACGAGTCCTGGCTCGGGATTAGTTCGCAGTCTTCCGGGTGTGTAGCCTCGTATTCGCGAAGCGCGTTCCCGCGCTCCTCCTTGGTTCGAGCGTTGCGGATTTCTGGATACGCGGCGCGGAAGGTCTCGAAGAGCTCTCCCAGGCTGGCGGCACTCGCCCCTTTCTTCTCCTCTTCGAAAAATGGGCGAAACGCCGACATACCAAGTCGCTGTCCGAAGTGGCGAACTTGTCCGAAACCAACATTTGGGTCAAAGGCAGCCTCTATCGTGACCGTCAACTCGTTCTGGCGAACGTAGTCTGCTAGATCGACCTGGGCGGCTTGACTCAGGTCGGCGAAGGTCAGCGTGATACGGACGGGCCTCGACGTATCGCGACGGAAGTAGTCCTCTTCGGTCAGCTTCCCTGCATCCCCATGATGCTGAGGCTCCAGAAAGAAGACATTCAGAGCGGCCAAGATCGTGGACTTGCCAGAGCCATTTGGTCCGACGAAGCAGGTGTAGGCATTGACGGTGATCGTCTCATCGTCGAACCCTCGATACCGCTCAATCCGGACTCGCGTGATCTTCACCAGTCAACCCCTCTTGTTCCGGCCACCGGAGAGACAGCGTACTGGGTTGCCTTGCTCGGAGCGCGCCCGTCTGAGCGCGCACCGGCTTCCGTCTCAGAGCTGGCGGTCTGACGAGAGGGCAGCCATCGATACCCAGGATGGCGGTAGCAAGACACGGAGGGTTAGATTTCTGACTGCAGAATCTTGGCCTGGCTTACTGTCTGGAGGGCCGGGAGTTCGATCTCACAGCCGCCGCGAAGCGGAGTCTGCGGGTGACAGGTGAAGTAGATCACCTGGTGGCGCTGCGCCAGCTCTTCGATCGATCGAGCGGCAGAGTCGGCTCGGTCATCGTCGAAGTTGACCAGGATGTCGTCCATCAGGATAGGTAGGGCCTCGGCGGTCTCCGTGAAGTGACTAACCAGGCCGAACCGGAGGGCAAGGTACAGCTGTTCGGCGGTTCCCTTAGACAGGTCCGCCAACGGAACGCGGCGACCTTCGCGATGCTGAATTTCCTCGACCATGCCTCCAACGGGAGCCAGCAGTCGCTCGTAGCGGCTCCCCGTCCAGATAACAAACAGTCGCTCGGCCTCCTGCACGACGGCCGGGCGATGAGTCGCCTCGTAAGATTCTCGACACTCGGCTATGACTTTTGTTGCCAGGGCCAGCTCAGCCCAGTCCTCTGACCGGGACTGCAGCCGGGCGAATAGGTCGCTTCGTAACTGACGCTTCTCTGAGGCAGAGACATCATGCTCGATCGAAGCGATTTGACCTCTGAGGGCACCAAGCTTCTCGGTGAGCTCGCGACGGCTGGCATCCAGGGTCGTGAACCTTGCTCCTAGTTCGTTGGCTTGCTGCTTCACATCCGAGATGTCGCGAGTCGACTGCAGAAGCTCCTTGAAACTGACCAGAGCTTCCCCTGGCCCGGACAGGGCCGTTAGCGTCTTGGTTCGGTTCGCGACCTCCATATCGAGCGATCGGCCCACATCCGCCGTCTTGATTTCCTCGCGAAGACGCTGAAGCTCGTCGACTCCGTGTTCTCCTAGGATTCGCTTGATCTCGGCCTCTACCCTGTCCAGATCGGATCGGGCTTCAGTCTCGCTCTTCTGGGCGGTCTCAAGCTTGCTTCTCGCGGCGCGCCGGTCACTGTCCGCGGCCTTGGCGGCATCGAGCCGTGCCTTGAGACGCAGGACAATGACCAAGCCGTCCTGCTCCCCGTTCAGGCTAAGGCGGTCGCCAACGGTCCGTGCGAATTCAGAGAAAGCCTTCTGTTCGGCCTCGAGCGAGGTCTCCCTGCCACGAAGGGACTGAAGGGACCGTAAGACGCGCTTAGCCGAGGTGACTGTTTCGATTGTCGTCTTGGCGGTCTCCGGATCGATGTCCCTTGACAGGCTGTGAACTTCGAGCCACGAGCGCCACTCTTCGGCGACAGTGGCGAGCGCCTTCTGCGCGTTGGCCAGCTTCTCTTCGGCTGCTCCGGCTTGGCCCTCCAGGTCCCCTAGCTGACGCTCGCACGCGCTCAACTGGCTGGCAAACCCGAGTCGAGATGATCGACGGTCTCGCGCGGCTTGGAGGTTCACGCGAAACGCCGCGATGTCTTCCGCGCGCGCCGCTCGATCCGCCAGCCCTAGGATCTGGCCTGCGCGTGGGCCCACTGCTTCCAGGCTGGCCTGCAGCTTCATGGAGCGCTGCTGGAGCCCATTCAGTCGTTCGGCGTTCGCCAGTTGCTTTTCGCATGTCTCGACATACGCAGCCGCGGCGTCCGCAGAAACATCTTGCAGGCCTAGATCTGTGGCGATCTGTGCGGACTCAGACCGTGTCTGCGCGACCTGGGCCCTGATCAGGTTGTGAATCTCGGAGCCGGAGGCCGGAAGCAGTTGAGGCCAGATCAAGATCGCGGCAGCAACAGTCCCAGGAACGAGGACCAGCAGCCCGACGAAGATCGGTGCCCCCAACGCCACGCAGACGGCAGCGACGGCCAGTCCAGCGAGGCCGACGCCAACTCCGACCGCACGCTTGCCCTGTCTAGCCTCCGACGTAGCCGACGCGGCCAGCGATGCCGTCGACGCCACTGCCTCGAGTAGCCTTTGGAGCCGCTTGCCGGCCCGGAGCTTCTCCCGTGTCGAGTCTGGGTCGAATGCTTCCGGGAGCGCGATAAGCGTCATCTCTTCACGGCAGCTGCGAAGACTCAGCTCGAGCGAGTCCGCTTCCGCGATCGACTTGTTCAGGTCGGCAAGAGTCCGCTCCTGCTCGTCCAGCGACAGGTGAGCCGCGTCCTCCGCGGCAATGACTTCAATGTCGGACCGGAGACTGCCGATTTGCTTGGCTAAGTTCTTGATCTCGCCCAGGAGCTGATCGCGACTGGCCGCCGTGCGACCGACTTCCTCCCCTGCTGCGAGTAACGCCTTCCCGAAGCGAGCTGTGTCGCCTTCGGTGGCAATGGTGTCGTCGAACGCCTGAACCCGGTCCTCATTCCACTGAGGCCCGAGCCTGGCTAACGAGTCATCAAGATCCCGCTGCGCCTGACGCTCCTGTTCGGCAACTTCGATGAGAGTCCTCGAGCGTGCGCGCTCCATGTCGCCGGCGGCGGCCAACTCTCCGATCTCCGCGCTGGCGGCAAGAACCTCGTCCTCGACCATGACCTGCGCGAGACCTTCCTCTGCCTCTAGTCTCTTGGACTCGGCTTTCTCGACCGTTTCGGCCTTGGTCATTTGCCCAGCCTCGAGACCGTTGATCTGCTCAAGTAGACCTGCTGGCATCTCTAGAACAGCCCCCAGGGCCTCTCGGGCGGCCGTTGCAGCCAGGAGTGCAACCCAGGCCTCCCAGCCCCCAATGACTCGCTCGCACTCGCGCCTCTGCGATTCGACGGCGGTCAAGTCGTTAGCTAGGAGTTGCAGATCCTCTTCATACGTCCGTAGCTGTTCCGTCGTCTGGCGGAAGTCGCGGGGCAGATCGAGTCCCCGAAGCTCTTTGTCTGTCTCTTCGAGGCGGCGAAGCAGGATGTTGATCGGAAGGACCTTGCCGCCCGGTTTGAAGAGAGCCTCGGCTTGGCCCCAGATCTCCGCCTCGACTTGTGGCAGGGATACCTTTCCGAGTCCCGACCCGGCACCATAGATCCGCGACGCCACTTCACGATCGCTCAGATTGCTGAACTCCGCGAGCTCATCGAGCCCAAACGCGAATACGTTATGGAACAGATTGCGTTCGACACCCTGCAGGAGCCTGGGCAGCTCATCGGCCCCGAGGTCACGGCCCGACGCGTCGAGGACGCGAAGCTGGCCATCGCCGCTTCGTTCGCCATAACGTTCTACGCGTATCTCCCTGCCGTCGGCCATGGTCAAGTCAAGCCAGCCGCCCCGCCGGCCGCCAGCAAGTGAGCGGTGCCGCTTGTCGAAGCCAAACAGCATCGCCCGCACGAAGGCGAGCAGCGTGCTCTTGCCCGTCTCGTTGGCACCTCGGATTACGTTCAGGCCAGGGCCCAGCGCGATGCTGCGGTTGAGCATCAGGCCATAGGAGCCGACCTGGATCGTGGCTATCTTCATCGGCTACTCCTCGCCGCTCAGTCGATCAGCCACGCGAGCCTCGGCGCGATCGAGCAGACGCAGGAGGCTTTCGCCGCTTGGGCGAGTGTCGAGGAGGAGCCGACGGGCGCGGGGGTCTTCATATAGACGGTCCAAGGCCTCTTCAGCCACCTTGATCTCGAGGCCGCCGTTGCTCCCTGAGTCCTGCGCCTGGAGAACGACCCGCATCTCCTGAAAGCGCTTCAGAACGTCGCCGAGGAAGTCGTCGGCGAGCCGCCGTTCTTCGAGGTTGATGTCGGGCCTGGTCTCATCGCGAATCGACTCCAGCCAGGCGAACGGGGTCGATTCGCCCAGCCTGTCGCGGACCAGCGCAACGACATCATCGAGATACCTGCCCTTCCTAAGGGATTGGTGGAGCGGGCCCCTGCCTATCAGCCTTACTCGGGCGACGATCGACCGATCTGCAGACGACCGCGCAGCATCGACTGCGCCCGTCACTCGATCGACTAGGACATCGTCCTGGGTCACTCCGCTGATCGAAACTGCGACCTTCTGCCAGCGCACGAGATCGACTGCATGGAAGGTCGCCTCGATCACGCCGGCATCGTCAACCCCAACTTCGAAGCACCCGCGCGGGTCCGTGTCTGAGGGGTCGAGGCCCTGGGGAGTACCGCAATAGACGATCGTCGGGTTGGGCTCGCAGAGCACTTGAGGGCGATGGATGTGCCCCAGCGCCCAGTAGTCCATGTGTGCCGCGCGGAGATTGTCCAGCGAGCATGGGGCGTAGTTCTCGGTGCTGGGATCGGCACCCACATTGGCGTGCAGCAAGCCGATAGCGAATGCCGAGCCGGAGTCCTTCGAGAACTTGGCGGCCAAGTTGGTCCTGACGTCGCGTGTCTTGTAGCTGATGCCATAGACACGGGCGACTTCCTGGCCGTCGCGGTCGAACCCTATCGAGGTGACCTTGCCTGAGGGGAAGCGGTGACTGACTTCAGGCCACGAGACAGATGGGGCCCATCCGCCATCGTGGTCGTGGTTTCCGGTGACGACGAAGGATGAGATCCCAGCTCTCGCGAGGTCGCCCAGACCTTCAACGAAACGAAGCTGGCCTCGGAGCGTGTGATTAGCATCCTCGAAAGTGTCGCCCGCCACGAGAATGAAGTCGGCCTTGGATTCAATCGCGAGCGAGACCACCGCTCGCCACGCCCCGAATGTTGCGTCTCGAAGAACCTGGGAAACCGACTCGGGCGCAACCTCAGAGAGCCCGACGAAAGGGCTATCGAGATGCAGATCCCCGGTGTGGATGAACCGGAACATGACTCCCCCTGAGTCAGCGGATCAATCCAGGAGCAACGTCTCTATCCTAGCGCGAACCTCTTCGGGAAAGGAGCGAGCTCTGCATCAGTCGACCTTTTGGTCCGACCTCGAATCCGCCTCTCTTCCGCCTGACCGCTACAGCCCGTTGCTGCCGGCTGACCGATTCGCATCCCACCTGCGGTGGGCCTCTAGTCACGTGGTCCACTGGAGTACATTACGGGCGCGTCCGAATGTCATCCAATTGGGCTGCGCGCCGCCATGGGGGGAACGTTGTGGACAAAACGGTCGCTGGCCAACCCGCCGGAGGGGCAACCGTCCATGACCCGTCCGAGGCAATCAGCATCCTGCTCGAGAAGGTCGGCCAGCCGCGCCGCCACCTCTCGTTGCTGCTCGGCGCGGGATCATCAATGGCGGCCGGTCTTCCGGACCTTGCTGGACTGGCCGACGCCGTACGCGACCGGCTCAAGGCGCCCGAGCGAAAGCAATACGATCGCCTGATCGACGGGCGCAATCTCGAAGTCGTCCTGTCGCACCTGCGCCTTACGCGGTCCCTGCTTGAGTCGGCAGGTGGCGAGTTCGACGGCCTCACGGCTGACACCGCCGAGGCTCTTGATCGAAGCATCACCGGCGCGATCGCCACGGTCATCTCCAGCGAGGAGGAGGTTCCAACCGAGGCCCACGAACGCCTGGCTGCATGGCTCGGACGATCGATCAGGGCTTCAGCTCTGGAAGTGTTCACCACCAATTACGACCTGCTGCTCGAGCGCGCTTTCGAACTCCGTGGCGTCCCGTACTTTGATGGCTTCGTCGGAGTCTTTCGCGGTGAGTTTCGGCCGGATTTGATCGAGCCCGACGAGGCTCCGGACTCTGCGCGTCCGCCCGCTGCCTGGGTCCGACTTTGGAAGCTCCATGGTTCCGTCTCTTGGGTGATCGATGACGAAGTCACACGCCGGATCGTGCGTCTCGGCACATATCCGATCAAGAGTCCGGATGCGATGCTTGCTATCTACCCGTCTGCCGAGAAGTACGAGGAATCGCGGCGGATGCCCTTCCTCGCGCTCACCGACCGTTTCCGACGCGCGCTCGCGAGTCCCGAAAGCACAACTGTGACCGTCGGCTACTCCTTCGGCGACAAGCACCTAAACGAGCTGATCTTCAATGCGGCAGCTCGATACCAGCGGAGCGAAATCATCGCCCTCTTCCGCGGCTCAATCCCTGCCGTCGTCGCCGAACAGGCAACACGGTTCGCGAATTTCAGCGTGTATGGCGCGACGGAAGCGATTCTCGGAGGCGAGCGCGGCGGCTATAGCAGCCCGCAAGCCGGGCCTGGCTGGGACGGAGAACGCGCGTTGGTGGGCGACTTCGCCAACTTGACCAGTCTCCTTACCAAAGCTGAACGGGCGCCGGAGAGCGAGGCGACCGACGGATGAGCTCGCAGCCAACCGAAATCGCCCGGGTCGCAGAAGTCCGAGGCGCACTCGTACGGGCCGAGCTGCTCGCTGGCGTAGCAGGCACAACGCCCCAGTACCGAGGCCGCATCTACCGCGTCGGCCAGGTGGGATCGATCGTTCGAATTCCGGTGGGTCCGACTGATCTTCTCGGATCGGTCATCACGCTCGCGATCGCCGACGGGCCGATCATTCGACGCTGGCTCGACATCCAGCTCCTTGGCGAAGTCGATGCTTTAGGGGTTTTCCGCCGCGGCGTGTCGACGTATCCAAGCCTCGACGATCCTGTTCACTTTGCAACGGATGACGTCTATAGCCGGATCTTTCCGCCTCCGACGCAGCTCCAGGTACCCATCGGCCGCCTTGCCTCCTCCAGCGCTTCGCATCCCGTTACCCTGGACCTTGCGCGACTTGTCCTCCGGCACTCCGCCGTCCTCGGCTCAACTGGCTCCGGCAAGACGAGCGCCGTGGCGAGCCTGATCCAGACGATTGCGGCCGGTGGCCTCGGCAGAGCAAATATCGTCATCATTGATCCTCATGGCGAATATGTTGCTGCCCTAGGTGATCTGGCCGAAGTCCGCTCGGTGACTGCCGATGGTGGGCTTCGGGTCCCCTACTGGGCACTTGGGCTAGACGACCTGCTCAGAGTGTTCGCCGCACCGGGATTGGTCGAGCCCATCGCACGGAATGCCATATCCGATCTCGTCCGTGAAGAGCGTGAGAAGTTCCTGCGAGCACTGGACGATCCTTGGTTTCCGCCAGAGGCCGTGACAGCCGACACTCCCACGCCGTTCGATATGCGCAAGGTCTGGTTCGAGCTTGACAAGCGAAACCGGGCCACCTACTCGGAGAAGCCGGGGGAGCCTCCTCAGGTCCCGTTGGTAGACGAGGAAGGCGACGCGGCGACTCTGAAGCCAACGCGGTTCAGACCCTATAACACAAGCAACCTCCCTCCCCATCGCGGCCTTCTCTACGGTCACTTCGGCTCTGTTCCGGGACGGATACTCGCGCGCCTCGCGGATCCCCGTTTCAGGTTCCTCTCGGCTACGCATCCTGAAGGGACGGATGACCAGCTCCCGAGTTTGATGGCCGAATGGCTTGGGGGTTCCCGACCGGTTTCGATCCTGGACTTTGCCGGTATCCCCTCAGGCGTGGCGGACGTCGCCATCGGCGTGGTGCTCTCGCTGCTGTTCGAGGCCGCTGTCCATAGCCCCTTGGACTCGGGCATCGGTCGCGCGCGCCCAGTGCTCATCGTCCTCGAAGAAGCCCATCGGTTCATAGGGCCAACCGTGGCCAGCCCTTTGGCACAGTCGGCCGTCGAACGGATCGCTCGCGAGGGTCGGAAGCATGGTGTGGGCCTGATGCTTGTCAGCCAGCGCCCGGGAGAGCTGTCGCCGACCGCAGTCGCCCAATGCGGAACTATTGTCTCGCTTCGCCTCACCAACCCGGGAGACCAGGGCGTGGTGCGTGCTGCACTGCCGGACACTCTCGCCGGCCTTGCCGACCTTCTGCCTTCGCTGCGGACGGGTGAGGGCCTGATAGCCGGCGAGGCTATTGCGCTACCAGCCCGGGTGGCAATCCGCCGGCCGTCGCCCGAACCGCGCGCGTCCGATCCATCGCTCGAAAGCTGGATCGGCGAGCCCGCAGTCAATGAGTTGGGTGTAGCAGTCAAGCGCTGGCGTGGCCGATTGAGAGGAGACACCTGATGGTGGACATGGAGCCGGTCGCATCGGACCGGATCAGCGAGTACGGATACGACACCGAAACAGCGACTGTGTACGTGACCTTCAAGAAGGATGGCGTTCACTGGCAGTATCGACAGGTGCCTGACTATGTCTGGGACGAGTTTCGACAGGCGCCATCGAAGGGAAGATTCATTCACGACTGTCTCGACCATTACGATCATGGGCCAGCCTGATCGCCGCTAATCGATCAATCGCGACGACCGAGGCTCGGGAATGCGATATCAGGCCTTCATTTCCTACAGCCATACCGGCGATGGCCGGATCGCGCCTGATCTCCAACGCGCCTTAGTCCGGTTCGCCAAGCCGCGTTTCTCAAGTCCCAAGGTAAGAGTCTTCAGAGACGACACGAGTCTGGCCATCACTCCGGCGCTCTGGCCTGCGATCCAGGCGGCGATGGATGATTCCGAGTGCTTCCTCCTTCTCGCGTCCCCTAACTCCGCCACCTCTCCTTGGGTGCAAAGGGAGGTGCAGTACTGGCTGGACCATCGCGGCCCAGACACCATCCTGTTGGTACTGCCGGGCGGCGATCTCTGCTGGGACAACGATGCAGGGGACTTCGATTGGGCACAGACAACTGCACTTCCTGATCTCCTGCGAAAAGTCTTCTCGAACGAACCTCTATGGGTGGACCTGCGATGGGCCACAAGCCAGAGGAGGAACCTGGCGAGGACGCGCGAGTTCCAGGGACCCGTCGCGACAATCCTTTCGACGTTGATTCACCGCCGCAGGGAAGAGCTCCTTAGTGACGAGCTGGCCGAGCGACGGCGCGACCTGCGTATTGCAACGGTCGCAAGCGCGGCATTCTTGGTGCTGTTGGTCGCTGCGTCCGGTTTTGGCGTCACTGCGTTGGTACAGCGCGATCAAGCAGTCCAAGCCCAAGCTACGGCGGAATTCCAGGCGAAAGTCTCGCTGTCGAATGAATACGCGAGCGACGCCCTCGCCAGCCTCAACTCCGACCCTGAACGTGGCGTTTTGCTTGCTCTAGAGGCCATACGGGTCGAGCCGACCATCGCCGCCCAGGATGCCTTACGGCAGGCAGTCGTCGCGTCCCACATTCGGGGCATCGTGAGGCACGTCGAAGGCGTTCGCACCTACCAGATCGGCATCGGGACTTCTCCGGTCGCGGTGGCTTTCAGCCCTGACGGCCATCTTCTCCTCACAGGTGGCGGCGACGATCTCGCCGTCCTGTCAGCGGTTCCCACGGGCCAGCAGATCGCCGTCTTGGCCGGCCACACCGGCCAGCTAACTTCAGTCGCCTTCAGCCCTGACGGCAGTCAAGCCTTGGCAGCCAGCCGCGACGGCACGGCAATCATCTGGAACGTGGCGTCCGACGATCGAGTCGCGACACTGAGCGGGCACAACGGGCCGGTCCTGATCGCAGCGTTCAGTCCGAACGGACAACTGGTTGTGACCGGGGGATCTGACGACACCGCCCGGGTCTGGGACGCGCACACTGGTCAACAGGTTGTCGTGCTGAAGGGGCACACGGGCTCGGTCGAGTCTGCAGAGTTCAGCCCCGATGGGTCTCGTGTTCTCACCGCCGCGTCGGACGGAACCGCTCGAGTCTGGGACGCCACGACCGGTGCGCCAATCTTGGCTCCGATCCCGATTGTTCGCATCCCCGCCGACATCGGCCCGACGAGAGTGGTCGCCTACAGCCACGACGGACGATTGATCGCCACAGCTACCGGCTTCGGGGTAAGCGTTTGGGACGCCGTCACGGGCCATCTTCGGTTCGCCTCTTCAACGACCCTAATCAACTCGTCGGTCGACTCTGTGGAATTCAGCAGTGACGATCATTGGCTGCTCGCAGCGTCGAATCCCGGCACCGTGATCTGGGATATCTCGTCCGGTCGTCAAGTCACATCGTTCGATAGCGGCGGGGGCCTGGGCGACTTGGCCGCGGCCTTTAGCTCGGACAATCAACAGGTCGTTACAGCAAACGACGACGGCACGGCTCATGTATGGAACGTCCTGGGCGGAAAGGACGAAGCCGACCTTTTGGGGCACACCGCGCGGGTCACTTCGGCGGTTTTCAGCCCCGATGGTCGTTGGGTTGCGACCGGCAGCCCAGATGGTACAGCGCGTATCTGGGAAGTCTCGGGTAACGAAATCGCGGAGTACCCAAGCGCGTCGGGCATCCCTGCTGACTTCCAGCCGACAGGACCGCCAGTCGAGGCGAACAGTTCTCTCACCGGCACAGTGTCGATCGTGAACCGGATTAGCCAGGCGGTCATTTCAAGCTGGTCGGCCCCGGCCGGACCGCCGGAAGCGATGGCCGTCGATGATCAGGCCAGGTGGGTGGCGCTGCTGTATGAGGACGGGGCTCTCGACGTGTGCGACGTCCAAACCGGCAGGCTGATAGCATCGCTGACCTTCACGGGACCCGGCCTCCTCGCGCCGGTATTCAGCCCGGACGGTCGTTGGCTTGTTGCACCGAGCGGGCTCCCCACTCAGGACGGAGCTACCGTCCAAGAACTCCGGTTCTGGGACACTTCCACTTGGCTGCAGGTGGCCAACGTTGCCCCGGCCCCTGGTTCCGGAATACAGGGCGGGCCAGCTGAAGCGATCGCCTTCAGCGAAGATTCCAAAGAAGTCGTTGCGGCCTTCTACAACACCGCCGCCGTATGGGATGTTGGCAGCTGGCAAGAACGGACCGCCCTGGTTGGCAACCAGGCCCAGATCTCCGGCCTCGCCTTCAGCCCCGACGGCCATCAGGTCCTCACCACCGGCGAGGACCTGACAGTGCGGCTGTGGAACGCTTCAACTGGGTCCGAGTCCATACCGCCGATGCGTGGACACGACGGGTGGGTACGTTCTGGCAGTTTCTCACCGGACGGATCGGTAGTCGTCACCGCCAGCGAGGACGGGACGGTACGCCTGTGGTCTGCCTCTACCGGACTAGCGATCGGCGTGCTACAAGGAACGGCCGGCGCCTTCGACAACGCCCAGGTGGGCGCGAATGGCCGCTGGGTCATGGCATCGGCGCGAAGTGGCCAGGTGTTCATCTTCGCCGTGTCGATCGCCGACGTTGAGGAGGTGGCTCGATCACGGTTGACCCGCGACTTCACATGCCAGGAGCGCGTCGCCTACCTGCATGAAAGCCTGACCTGCCCGACAGGGTTGATCTAGGTCCGATCGGGCGCAACCCTGTCCGGCGGGTCGGAGCTCTCGCGCCAAGCTCCGAACAGTGGACACGAGAGCCCCCACCGAGTCAGGGGTCGACGCGAATGAACCTCGCCCGGCGACACAATCGACGTAGCGTCGAGCCCAAGTGTGCGCGCCGATTACGCCGATCTCTCAAAGTCCGATCGAGACGGAGGGGCGGCAGATGCGATACTCGCCTCACAGCGGTGGCAGGCAGACCTGCTCGATGTGGACGGGGTTGAGCTTGAAGCGGTGCATCTTCTGTGGCGCGGTCGTTGCTGGTGGGGCACTGTCATGCATCGCGTGCGGCATGGAGCAGCCAGGCCCCGACGAGATTCAGATCCCCGTTCCAGTCGAACTGATTATTGAGGTGTTTCGGCGGAACATCAGGGGGCGCGCGCAAGCCCAAGAACAAGGACTGCCCTGGATCTGGAATTACCACGCCATCCA
>Ga0182027_10009448_pt1 | contig 14009 bp, 5 predicted proteins | sample 712E1DmetaG_FD_121300 | JGI IMG/M metagenome (GOLD analysis project Ga0182027, IMG submission 121300) | Permafrost microbial communities from Stordalen Mire, Sweden - 712E1D metaG (Illumina Assembly) | ecosystem: Environmental > Terrestrial > Soil > Wetlands > Permafrost | place: Sweden...
AAGCAGCCACTCCATGCTTTCGCACCGGAGCGCTCAGAGGAAGGCAGGGGCCGGATTCGTCAGCGGGGGTCTTCGCGTTGGACGGGTGACCCTACGCGAATACCGCGTAGCGGTTTAGTCCAAGCGCAGATATGTTGCGATGTCGGTTATGTTGGCATGTTTCACGAAGGACCTCTTTGATATGGTCGGCGTTCATGCGCGCCTTGAGCACGGGAATGCGTCCGAGCTTGTTGAATTCCGATGAATGGGCGTCATAGTTGAAGGCGCAGGCGATCAGCACGTCGAATCCGGCGTCGCCAGCTTCGCGGGCGGCGGCCACCAGATCGGGGCGGGATACGGTGCCGAACTCCGGGCCAATGAAGATGGCCGCACGTTTCTCACTACCGGAGTCTTTGTCGCCCTCGATATATCGGCCCTCGGCGCAGACCAGTGCGCCCGGCCACGGCGTGATCGACGAGAACGAAATCTTGTCTTCCTTGTGCGCCTGCTGAACGCCGGCGGCTTTGAGGTTCTCCAGGATCATCCTGACGAAGTCCTGCTCATCTCCGCTCTTCGATGCCGCAACACCATCGATCAACTCATCGTTCTCATCGACGGTCAGCACCCTGTGCGGCGAGAGACTTTCGACAGTAAACGGCCCGGCCACACGGACCTTTCGCTTATCGTCATAGGGCTTGTCGTAGAGGTATTCGAAGTCCGATTTGGCTGCGATGGACTCGTCGATTTCTCTCTGCCGGGCACGGCGATGCTCCCACCACTGGGCATGCAGGTTCTTCACATTCTGGGACCATTTCCCGTCAGCCTCGCGGGGGATTTCCCATTCTTCCCACTTCTGCTTGAGTGTTGCGTTAAGCTGCTCGCGCAACGGTTCGAGTGCAGCCTGGTACTTCTCCCAAATCACGTCGATCTCTGTGTTGTTGGCAATCAACTTGAGGGTGATGTGCGGCACACGGTCATACACGAAGCCTTGGCGAATGTCCCCATGTGTCGGAGCCACGGAGGGGACTGACCGTGTGACTTCTGCTTCCTTTTGCTGCCCGTCGGTGCTGTCCGCAAGAAAGTAGTATGGATAGCGAGCACCCATGATGCGGGCGCGCGCTAGAGTGAGAGCCACACGGGAGGTATCTATCGTGATCCAGCGTCTACCCCATTGCTCAGCGACATAGGCGGTAGTGCCAGAGCCACATGTCGGGTCGAGCACCAGGTCGCCCGGGTCGGTCGTCATGAGTACGCAGCGTTCTATGGCTCGCGACGCTGTTTGCACGACGTACAGCTTCTCATCGCCAAATCCGCTCTGGCGGGTATCGTCCCATATGTCGTTTTGCGGCTTGTAGGCGAAGTCGCATAGATATCGCACGTAGGTAAGCGACTTACCAATCCCGAATAGTCGATTCGCCTTGCGGAGCTGATCGAGTCCGCGCAAGTTGGTGCTGAAGGTTCTTCTGCCCGGAGTGAAGGGCCTTCCTTCAAATACATACTCACGAACATCGTTCTCTTGCGGCGATCTGGCGCTCGTGAGCGGGTTGTACCGGTACGCCCGCGCACCCTCCGGCAAGGGCACCAACCCCATGGCTTCGTCTTTCGTCATTGATCGGCGAACGCCGTCCATGGTCTCGATGAACCTTACGTTCATGTCTTCAACGTGTGAACGCGCTTCGAAACCCGGTCGGTACTTGAGATGGCCCCGATCTTTGGCAAACCAAATAATGTAGTCGCACGTATTGTCCAGCGCCGCGCTTGCCTTGCCGGTCGTCTTCCGAAATGCGATTTGGCTAACGAAGTTCTCCTCGTTGAATACCTCATCCAGCAGTGCTCTCACTCGATGAACGTTCTCATCCCCAATCTGTATGAAGACCGACCCAGTGTTCGCCAACAAATCGCGAGCGACCGTTAGCCGATCGCGTAGATACGTCATGTAAGAGTGAATTCCATCTCGCCAGGTATCCCGAAAAGCTTTCACTTGTTCCGGCTCGCGCGTGATATGATCGACGTTCCCATCCTTCACATCGCGGCTGGTCGTAGACCACTGGAAGTTGGAGTTGAACTTTATGCCGTACGGCGGGTCAATGTAGATACACTGGACCTGTCCCCGCAAACCCTCCCGCTCAGTCAAGGACGCCATCACCTGCAGGCTGTCGCCGAGAATCATGCGGTTGGACCAATTCGCGTCGTGCTGGTAGAACTCGGTCTTGGCGTCGTTGTCCGGAAGCCCGTTGAAATCGGCGAAGAGGTTGATTTGATCCTCGGCGGCCTCCTGATCGGCTTTGCTGCGGCGCAATAGATCGTCGATCAAGACCTTCGGATGTACCTTTTCCTGAATGTAGAGTGGCGGCGCATGCGTCACCAGATCGGACCAGTCCTGCTCGTCCTTGCCACGCCACACCAGTTGTGGGTCCAGGTCGCGGTTGCGCCGCTCATAAGCCACGCGAATCGGGGTTTGCTCGTCCTTCCGCATTACGGACTGGAACTCGGCGGTGGGAATATTCTTGCGCGAAGCCTCCTCATGGGTGAGCGTTTCCACGGTCTTTTGCTTCTCGGGTTTCGTCGATTTCGTGGCCATGCTGGCTCCTTACACAACCGCCTGCGCGGTCACTGAGTCAATCATTCGGCTGAATTCCGCTTCGACCTTAGACTCGAAATCGGCCTCGATCATGTATGCCTCGGTAAACTCGGCGAACGCCCAGCGGCCATATCGGCCGTCGTTGTTCACGCCCGGCACCCAATAGGTCTCCATGGTTGACTTCTTCTCCTTGGCATCTTCTTTCCGGTAGCCTTTGATCTCCACGATCAAATGCAGCAGGTCGTCGTCTCCCCGTCCGTCATCCACCAGCACGATGAAATCCGGAAGGTACTTGCGGGCCTGAGAGCCGTAGCGGTAGGGCACTTCCAGACCGAGGTTGTGGTTCTTCACGTAAGCCTTCACTCGCGGGTGGGACTCAGCCACGCGGCAAAACTCGGCTTCCCAATCGCTATCCAGAATGATCCAGTTGATCTGGCAGCGGCGCGCGTCGGTCTGCCAGCGGCTGGTCCTCGACGTGTTGAACTTCACGTGCTTGGTGGAACCTGTGGGGTTGTACGGATCAAGAACGGCCTTGATGGGGCTGGTGCCCACCAGTTTCCGGGTGATGGCGGCGGTAATTCGCTCGCACGCCATGTCGGCTAGCTCCTGGTACATGAGTTGGGCAGGATAGGTGCCGCCCTTGCAGACCAGACAGGTGTCGAGCCACTGCTTGGTGATCCGCTTAAGCTGTCCGAAAAGGTGGAGTTTGGGATCTTCGCCCGTGTCGCGCCACTTGGTATAGATCAGGCGCTTCACCAGGTGGAACAGCAGCGTCGAGAGCCGCATATCGCCCAGGTGCTCCAGGGTGAGTTCCACGCCTTCGCCAATGATGCCTTCGTTCTTGGTGATGGAAGGCCCGACTAGATCGGGGGTCAACTCCAGCACCGAATCGGCATTGAAGTCGGCGGTGAGGCGTTCCTCCGGCAACTCCACCCGGTATCCGGAAACCCGTGGAAATCGGATTTCCAGTGCATCGCGTTCGGGACGAACGGCCTTTACTTGAATGGTTTCTCGGGGCGGCTGCGGTGGGGCGATGACCGGCTTCGCCGTGAAGTCGAAAGGAATCCCCAGCACGTCCGCATACTCGACGTTGAAAAGGTTCTCTTCATTGAGATCGTAGGATTGGCGCCTGAGCGCGCGGCCAATTACCTGCTCGCAGAGAAGCTGCGTGCCAAAGGCTCGGACCCCTAAGACGTGCGTGACGGTGTTCGCGTCCCAGCCTTCGGTGAGCATGGACACCGACACGACACACCGAATCGACTCGCCCAGACGGCCTTCCTTGCCCACGGTGTTCATAACTTCCCGCAGCAGTTCCTGGTCGGTAAGGCCCTCGGCCTGCTGGCGGTCTCCGGTGCGCTCGATAATCTCGCGCCGGAAGCGGTCGATCTCGTCAGTTGCCATGTCGCGGAAGTTCTCATCCAGCGCTTCGCCGGATTCCAGTTGCTCGCTATCGATCAGCAGCGTATTGGGCCGGGCGAGTTGGTTGCCATGCTCGTCGAAATTCCGAAACAGCGCCAGGCGTCCGTTTTCGAGCGTGGTGGAACCATCTTCGTTCGTCCGGTGGAAACCGGAGACGAAATCGTAGACCAGCTTGGATGCGGACGTGTTGTTGCAAACGACGATGAAGCAAGGAGGAACCCGAACGCCGGCGGCGCTCCACAGTTGGTAGGTCTTTTCATAGTGACCGTATAGCGCCTCCAGCGCGGTTTGCAGCTCAACGGGGAGGCTGAGCGGGTCGAGGGTGGCTGCCTTACCGCGCCCCTTTTTGGGCATCCGCGAGCGAATGTGCTCCCAGAGGTTGCGGAACTTCGGCACGTCCCCGCCGGGGATATTGTCCGCCACCGGCACGCGCGGCAGCTTAACGATGCCACATTCAATGGCGTCCATCAGCGAAAAGTCGCTCATGGTCCAGGGGAAGAGCGTGCCCTCGGCATAGCCCGAGCCCCGGAGGAAGAACGGCGTCGCGGAGAGGTCGATGACTCGCGTGATGCCAAGCTTTCGGTTGACGATCTCCAGACCGGAGATCCAGAGCCGGGCAGCCTTGTTGTTCTTCTCTGCCTCTTGCTTGTCATCCCCTTTCAGATCAGTGTCGTCATGTTCGCCGGGCTTTTCCCGGTAGCAGTGATGAGCCTCATCGTTGAGCACCAGGATGTTCTTGAGCCCCATGAGGCCCGGCATCACCCGCTGGACCATCTGCCCTTCGGTTTCCAGCGTTTTCAACTCTTCGCCGCGACCCTGGAGCAGGGATCGGCCGCCCTTCGAGATCTCCATTCGCTCACGAAGTCCGAAGGCATGGTAGTTCGTGATTACGATTTTGGCGCGTTCGATATCGCCAAACATGTCGCTGGGAACCAATTCCCGACTGGTGTAGTAGCTGTCCGGGTCATTGGGCTGTAGCACGCGGAGACGGTCGCGGATGGTCAGGCCGGGGGATACCACCAAAAAGCCGCGCGTGAATTTTCCGCTGCCGGGCCGGCGCACGGCGTTTATAGTTTGCCATGCGATGATCATGGCCATGACCGTGGTCTTGCCGGCGCCGGTGGCGAGCTTCAGTGCGAGGCGCATGAGCTCCGGGTTTGCGTCGTGGTTCGCGTTGGCAAGATGCTCCAGGAACGCCTTGCCGGTCTTCGTTTTGGGCGCGACCTCGGTCAGCCAGATGGCGGTCTCAACGGCTTCAATCTGACAGAAGAACGGCCGGATGCCGCTGAATTTGTGAGTGCGCCAATGCTGGAGAAGGCGCGTGGTTTCGGGGGTGACCTGCCACTCGTTTGGGTTCGGCCAGCGGCGCCACTGATCTACATGATGGCGAAGCTCGTTGATGATGGAGGTCTGATCGTACTGTTGTTTTTCAGTGGAAATCCCCTCGCCTTCGTCGAAGACGATCTGCTGCTGATCCGCCTTCCCCTTGCGCTTCCGCGGCTGGGGAATTGGCGAAACGAACTCCGCACGCCGCCGCGTTTCGATTATCAGTTGTGTAGGCTGGCCTTGGTCGTCAAGTTCCCAGTGGCGGATCGGCTCGTCATAGGGCGAATTGAGAATCGGCCTCTCGAAGAATTGGTTGTCCATTTGGCTCTGCTCCTGACGGCCGCCTGGCCAGCCCTGTCGGCGACCGTATTTGAGAACCTCTCGCTCACGATAACACCCCACAAACTGGAACGGTTCGTGCCCTGAATGCCTAGGTAGTCTTCTTTAGGCTGAGAGGTGGCTTCTGGCCAAACATAGAAGGCGGATTGTGAATCGCCCCAAATAAAGGTCGTCATTTCGGGTTTTTCTGTAGCTTGCCAGCCTAGGACTGCGCGTTCTTATTCGTGGGAAAGATCGTGGCCACCTTTGCTTGCCGCGGCCCTGACCGCGTCAACGTAGGCCTGGGTTCTCTCAGCCCGCACCGCGCAGTCGGGACAAGCCAGAATGTGCTCTTCCATAGGAGCGAGTTCGAACTCCTCGGTAATCGTGCCCAAGCAGTACCGCTCGAGTTCCTCGTCCGAAATATGCGCCATACGAATCGAACCTGTCCGTACATCAAATAATCTCAGAAATCTCTGGCGATGGCGAATGGAGGTAAACGGTTTCTGGATGCCAGACGGAAGACCCTGGCCCGGTTCATTGAACCCATTCTCCTGCCAAGCGCGACTCAATCAGGCCGCGCAGACCGCGGTCGCGATGGAAGCGAGACTAGCCACCGGGTGAGATCCAGGCGGCATGCCGCCACTATCCGCGGTCTGTTGCGGCTCGCCAGGGGACTTTCTGATCCTGCCATCCGCTTCCTCGGCGCCAATGACGAATCGTGAGCGGTTTTTGCAACTCGGGACACGCGGCCCAGGTGTGATTCAATTTCCCTTCCGCTTCGAGACGCCGGTGCACCGCCAGACAACTGCCGCTGGGCATTACGCTTTTCGGTTCCGCCTCCCCGGAGAACTCGTAAAGGAGGATCGCCGAATTGTCGCTGGCGGCTGCCACCAAGGTAATGAAGCCCCCATCGCCGGTTTGACTGAATCCATCCGCAGCGCCGTACGGCGCATCCGTGGCGGCGAGCATTTCGGTAGTGGGGAGTAGCAGATAGTCCCGCGGCTTTCCGGAAGGGGCATTCGCGAAGCTGCACCGGGCAGCACCACCCGGAGGTGAGCACGATGGCGGGTCGTTTGTACCGAGGACGGCGGCGAATGAATGATCGAATGCGTTGTTTTCGCCAGCGAGTACAACGAATTCGCCATGTGGTCTCGTCAGTCGGTAGATCCTATCCACCCAGCCGGCGTTCGCAAACTGGATGGAGGCTGAACCGTTAGCATCGACGCGCATCACAAATCCGGGCCAGCGCCAACTGTGATGGGCTCCGACCCAGAGTATCTGCCGCTCCCCGGAAGGTATAGCGACCACATAAGAGCACGGCCACACGGGTTCGAACTCTTTGCCATCAAACGCCAGCAATTCTGGTCGACAAGACAGTATCCACTTCACGTGTCCATCGGGGGTGAAGTAGAAGAGCTCATCCGTCACACTTTGCCGTGGGGATGCTGCTGGGATACGACTACAAACCACCAAGACACCCGGCCTTCCGCTACCTTCCAGGTCGATCACCTGCACCCGCCACGGCAAGTCGGTGGCGCTCGGCTGCCAGAGATTTCCAGCAAACCGGTGTGTCCAGATGGGGTTGCCCAGCCCGTCAAGCGCCGTCAGCAGACTGCCCGTGAGGACAGCGCGCTCCACCTGCGGCTTTCGCATACCAACAATGAAATCAGCTGCGACCCGCGGACAGCGCCGCGTGCATGGCAAGCGCGGCCGCGGCTTTCGCATACCAACAATGAAATCAGCTGCGACTGCCGCAGCCGCCAGGCCGACAGCACCTAATATTGCGCGTCGGCCCCATCGAACCGTCGGTTTGCCGCTTTCCGCACCTGAGTGTGAGGAAGTTGCATTTCCTGGCGCGTGATCAGGGGCTGGGACGACTGCACCAGGGTTCAGTCTCCACGCGTCCAATTCCGATCGTAGCGCCCACACTCGCGGCTTCTTGCCAACTCCCCTGCGGACCGGCAGTCCTTCGCTCTTCGCGCGGTACTGCGCCTCCCGGATACTGATGCCCAAATATCCGGCAATCTCGTGCCAAGTGTCGAATTGTTCCTTGCTGTGTGGACTGGACATCCGGTTATCCGCGGTCCGTTGCGGCTCGCCAGGGGACCCGCTCATCCTGCCATCCGTTGGCTCGGCGCCAGTTGCGAATCGTGAGCGGTTTTTGCAGCTCCGGGCATGCGGCCCAGGTGTGGTTCAATTTTCCTTCCTCTTCGAGACGCCGGTGGACGACGGGATTGCTGCCGCTTGGCATGACGCTTCTGGGTTCGGTCGTCTCGGAGAATTCGTACAGGAGGTACGCCGCATAGTTTTTGGAAGCTGATACCCACACGACGAAGCCACCATCATTGGTTTGGGTCACGTTGTTCGCATAACCGTACGGTTCGTCTACGGCGGCAAGCATTTCGGTCCTCGGAAACACCATATAGTCCCGCGGCGTCCCGGAAGGCGGGTTTGTGAAGCGGCATCGGGCCGCGCCTCCCGCGGGCGAGCACGACGCAGGGTCGTTTGCGCCGAGCACGGCCGCGAAGGGACGATCAAATGCGTTGCTTACGCCGGCGACAACAACGAATTCGCCATTTGGCCTGGTCACTCGGCAGAGCATCTCGACATGGCCGGCGTTGGCAAACTGGATTGAGGCGCCACCGTTGGCATCGACGCGCATCACGCATCCGGGCCAGCGCCAACCATGATGGACTCCCACCCAGAGCGTCTGCTGTCTTCCGGAAGGTACCGCGAGCACGCGAGAACACAGCCAGACTGGCTCAAACTGTTTTCCGTCGAAGTCCAGCAAGCTGGGACGACAGGGGAGTGTCCACTTCACCCGCCCTTCGGGTGTGAAATACGAAAACTCATCGATCCCTGAGTGCTCTGGGGCGCCTTTCGCGGGACGATTACATACCGTCAGGACGCCCGGACTTCCGCTGCCTTCCAGATCGATCACCTGGACCCGCCACGGCAATTCGGCCGCGTTCGGCTCCTCGATATTCCCAGAGAACCGGTGCGTCCAGATCGGGCTGCCCAGCCCGTCAAGAGCGGTTAACAAATTGCCCGCAAGCACGGCACGTTCCACCCGGGGCTTTCGGGTACCGAGAATCAGCTTGGCTCCGACAGCCGTAACAGCCAATCCAGCAACACTGAGTATTGCCCGCCGACTCCACTGCACCTTCGGAGCGCTGATTTCTTCAACAAAGTGTGGGGAAGGTGCCTCTGCCGCCGCTTGTTCAGGTGCGGAATAGGGAGCAGGCGCGATCCTGGCTGCGGGCGCGAGCCGCCAGGCATCCAACTCCGAGCGTAGCGCCCACACCCGCGGCTTCGTCCCCACCCCCCGGCGGACCGGTAAGCCTTCGTTCTTTGCCCGGTTCTGTGCTTCCCGGACGCTAATGCCCAAATATCCGGCAATCTCCGACCATGTGTTGAGTAGTTCGGTACTGTAGGGATCAGACATGGAGTCTGGAAAACCAAGGTTAACAAACTCTGTGCGCGTTTGTGCGCATCTTTGCACTTTGATTGGCCGCATTTCTAACTTACGATCAGGCGCGGGAACTTGAGTTGGCGATGGCACGAGGCCCGGGCTCCCAAGAATCTTCGCCAATTCGGCCCAGAAACACGAAACACCCGAAAGATATTGACGGGGCCGAGGTTGATCTCCGAAAAACACGAATGCTGCCATTTGGCCTCATGGCAGGGTGGACCTGCGCCCCCAGAATCGTTCGGACCGGAAAGAAAAAGGTAAGACGGTTTTCAATTGGCCTGTTCGACGCTAGACGAGGCGGACGAGGTGAAAAGCGTGGAAATGAACCTGAAGCATATCGGACTGCTGGGGCGACGCCATCCGGGGCGTGCCCGCAACACAGGGTCGACCTGGAGAGCAGCATTCTCCACCGGCGCCTTTCTGTCAGCGCTATTGATCTCGCTTTGCCTGAACCTTTCTGCGCAAACACCTCAGGTGAATCCTGGCGGCGTTGTCAATGCGGCGAACTATGCATCTGCCCCAGTATCGGCAGGTTCCATCATTTCGGTGTTCGGCACAAACCTGGCGACGGCAACCGGGAGTTTCGGCGCGCTTCCTCTGCCGACCCAAATCAATGGATCCGAAGTAGACATCGACGGCTACCCGGCCCCATTGTTCTTCGTTTCCGCGACCCAGATCAACGCCCAAGTGCCGTGGGAACTGGCGGGACAATCACAGGCGTCCCTCACCGTGACGGCGTTTGGCCAGACGAGCGTTGCGCAGACCCTGCAACTCGCACCTTTCGCGCCCGCGATCTTCAGCACCAACGCCGAGGGGAACGGCCAAGGGGCAATCCTCGACGCATCGAACGAACTTGTCGATTCGTTCCATTCAGCGATTCCTGGCACCACCATCGTGCAGATCTTCTGTACCGGACTTGGCGCTGTAACGAACCAGCCACCCAGCGGCTCTCCAGGGCCAACCACTCCGTGGGCCGTGACGACAACGACTCCCTCCGTATTCATTGGCGGCCTGCCGGCTGCCGTCCTCTATTCGGGCCTTGCTCCAGGATTCGTTGGCCTCTATCAGGTGAACGCTCAGGTACCTACCGGTTTGCCCGACGGCAATATGGTCCCGGTTGTCGTATCGGAAGGGGGGCTCATCCTCGGCATTGTCGACATATCCGTTCAGTCGGCCGGGGTGTCCACAGGCACGCCGCCGGATGTGTCCGACAAGAATGAGGTCGCCGACTCGGCCCCGGACTCGACCGTTGCCCTGATTGGCGCCATGGCAACAGATAGTGGGGACGGCGGTATGGCGCTACCCTACGCCGGCATCGCCGCCGCTCCGGGCTGCAGTCCATCCGAAAGCAGCTCCAGTTGTCTCCCGGTATTGTGGATGACGCAATTTCAAAATATCAACCCGCCTTACGTGACGGAAAACGTTAACACTAACTATTACTGTGGCCCTGCATCTCTGGCAATGGTGGCGGCGTTCCTGGAAGGTGGCGACCCGAACCAGGTGTTCACGAGATTCGCGACTGACCCGGTGTTTACGAACAATGCCTCTATCTTCGTTCCAGCCGTTGTATCTGAGGTGGGTACCAGCACCGAAGAGCTCGCGACGGCAGCCACCAAATTGGGTCTTTGGGCTCAGGCGGTGGACATCAGGGGCGGCATCACGGATCTGAGCACCCAGATCCAGAAAGGCTTCCCTGTTATCGTACACATAACACAACAAGTCCACAACACGAATTCCTGCGACCAGAGCCCGAACTACTTGATGAAGGACACCACCGGCGGCCACTATGTCGTGTTAGTTGGAATCGATGATAAGTTCGTCTATCTTGATGATCCGGGACAGTTTGCCGATCCCACACAGCCATTGTGGATCCCCGCGGGCTGCAAGGATCACGTTCCCTATACGATTAGTTCGTTCGAGCAAAAGTGGAACCCGGCGCAATCCGTGATCTTCACGCCTACGCTCGGCATCCTTTTCAAGAGTCAACTTGTCACGAGCAGCGGCGTCACGCTAACCGCCGCACATGCTGGAATCCAGTACAATGCGAGCTTTTCCGCAGACGAGGGTAAGCCGCCTTATCATTGGTCCCTCTCGGGAAACGTCCCGAAGGGAATCTCAGTAACAGGTAGTTCAACAGGCTTGATAGGCGGTGTACCATCCGTCGCCGGATCCTACACATTTGTCCTGGAGGCAACCGACTCGGACGGATCGAAGGCTGATGCCCCTCTTTCATTGCAGGTATCGCCGTCTGTTTCGCCAACCGTGGCTGTCACTTCTGGGGCAACGCTGGCCGTGGGGCAAGTCAGCAAGGCGTATTTGGCGTCCCTCTCTGCCGCAGGAGGTCAGGCGCCGTATCTCTGGGCAGCCTCATCTGGTCTCCCGGCGGGGCTATCGCTGACTACCGACGGCAGGATCACCGGAACGCCGTCTGTTAGCGGGGATTTTTCCTTCACTGTCGGCGTCACAGACAGCAGTTCGCCTGCGCTCGGTGCAGGTGCGCAACTGTCGTTGACGATCCTCCCCGCCAACCGGCCACCAGTGATCTCATCGGTTACGGCCAGTCCGGCCCAAGCCGCCACCGGTAGCTCAGTCACTTTGCAGTGTTCTGCCTACGACCCGGATAACAACCCCATCACCTATGCGTGGTCCGCAACGGCGGGGGGATTCTCCGGCGGCTCCGGTGGACCGGCGGTGTTCTGGAGCGCTCCGAGTGCCCCTGGATCCGCCACTATCACCTGTACGGTATCCGATAGCAAAGGGTCCTCTGTGTCTAGCTCGATTACCGAGAGCTATACGGCGGGTTCCACGCCACCTACGGCCCATTTTTCGATGAGCGCGCAAGGCCAAACGGCCAACGATGGCGGAACCCTCAGCCTTTCCGCCCCGGCCAATGGCAACGTGACGGTGAATTTCAACAGCACCAGCGCGCAAGGAAGCGAGGCAATCACTTCCTACGTGTGGAAGAGCAACTGGGTCCAGATATGTGGAACCGCATCGAATTGCGCCTCCCCATTCGGCACCGCCAGCAACACTATCACCCTGACGGTGACCGATGCCAACAACCACACGTCCACCGCCACCGGCACCGTCAACATTAGCTTCCAGCAATCGCCGCCAACGCTCGGCACGGCTTCTGCGTCTTCCGTCGCCGCCAACAGCGCAACGCTGAGCGGAACCGTAAACCCGAACGGCCTGGATACCCACTTCTGGTATCTATACGGCACCAGCAACTCGCTCAGCGGCGCCAGCCAGACCTCCAGCCAGGATCTCGGGTCTGGCACGGCTGCCTCGCCCGCTACTGCGAGCATTGGCGGGCTGACCGCCAGCACGACATACTATTTCCAACTCCAGGCCAGCAATAGTGCTGGCACCACCACCGGCTCAACCGGTACGTTCAAGACCAACCCGGCGTCGACTCCGGCGCCAGTGATCGACTATATCTCGCCCACTGTCGCAGCATCGGGGACGTTTCCGGTGACCGTCAGCGGCAGCAACTTCAATGTCGCAACGGTGCAGATTGTAGTCACTGGCCCAAGCTGCTCCACGACTACGTCCTGTGTAGTGCCCAACAGTGTACTTGCGCCGAAGTCGGCGAGCCAGATTGTCGGGCCGATTACGATCAGCAATTCTGGAACCTACACCGTCCAGGTTCAAAACGGGTCCGGCACGACACTGTCGAACGGAGTTCTCTTGACCGTGCAGGCAAGCAGTTTGCTCCAGCCCGGATCTCGAGTCATGGCATCGCCCGGGGGGGCAAGCGGGGCCTGGGACAATTGCCCGACGGCGACAACCGTCTGCACCATAAACGTTCGCAATGCACAATTGGCGGTCCTCTTCCAGCAGACCGGCGGAGTACACGGAACGATCATCGGGGGCCCAATCTACGGGACGGCCGATGGTTTTACTGGGAACTGGTGGGAAATCAATTGGGATGCGGAGCCCCCGAACCAGAATGGGCAAGCCGGCTGGAGTGCAGAATCTGTCCTTGCTGTGGCGCCAGCGGGCGGAGATGTTCGACAGCCTGACTTGTCAACAAGTAGCTATTATATGTCTTCGGAGAATATCTTTTACCCGAGTTATGCACCTCCACAACTCGGTGCCGCACTTGGAAACTGTACTTGGTATGCGTTTGGCCGCATGCTGGAACTGGGCGCTAATCCCGCCACGCTGGGCGCTCTTTCTGGCAATGCAGGCGACTGGGCGAATGAAGCAGGTTGTGACTCCGCAAGCTGTTCCAAGCCCGTGTTGCATTCCATTGCACAGCTAAATCCAATTCCGGACCATTTCTCCCTTGGGCACGTTGCGGTCGTCGAGAGTATCAATGCCGACGGAACAATCACGGTTACGGAATCGAGTGATGGCACTGACCCTACCAATCCCTGGATGTTCTTGTGGCGGCATCGCACCGTCGCGCCCACATGGTTCGATCATTTCATAGTCGTGATACCGACGGCGTCGACTCCCGCGCCAGCCGTCAGCTCGATTTCGCCAACCACGATGACGGCGGACGGCGCCAGCCACACGCTGATCGTCTACGGCAGCAACTTCCAGAGCGGCAACGTCATGCAGTTTAAGTGGGGCGCGGGCACCGGCGCGGGTGTGTGGACCACCGGTAGCGGCAATCCGCCCAGTATCGCCAGCAGCAGCCAGATGACCATTGGCTTGCTTCCTGGCACGGTCGCCGACACGATCTACGTGCGCGTCTGCCAATCGGCCTCGCTGACCGCCACGGCGAATTGCTCGTCGGGCACGCAGTCGGTGGCGGTCACGGCGGCGGCCGTGGCGCCAGTTATCACCGGAGTGAGCCCGAACCCGGTGACGGGATCGAGCAGTTCGCAAACGGTGATGATCAACGGCACCGGCTTCGTAAGCACGCCGACGGTGGTTGTGACGTGGACCGGCGGATCGAAG
>Ga0182027_10009451_pt1 | contig 14007 bp, 11 predicted proteins | sample 712E1DmetaG_FD_121300 | JGI IMG/M metagenome (GOLD analysis project Ga0182027, IMG submission 121300) | Permafrost microbial communities from Stordalen Mire, Sweden - 712E1D metaG (Illumina Assembly) | ecosystem: Environmental > Terrestrial > Soil > Wetlands > Permafrost | place: Sweden...
CACATGTAAACGTGCCTTGCGCGCAGTGCCACGTGAATAACAACTACACGACGGTACCGACCGACTGTTACTCCTGCCACAAGGCTGATTACACCGGAACCACCGCGCCCGCCCACGCCGCGGTCGGGTTTCCGACAACCTGCGCGGTTTGCCACAACACCACGTCCTGGACCCAGGCCATCTTCGATCACAACACCACGTCGTTCCCGCTGACCGGCGCGCACGTGAATGTTCCATGCGCTTCGTGCCACGTCAACAACAATTACACGACCTTGCCGACGGCATGTTACGGCTGCCATCAGGCGGATTTCACCGGAACGACGAATCCGAACCATGTATCGGCCGGTTTCCCGACCGATTGCACGTTGTGCCACTCGACCATCAGTTGGACGACGTCGACCTTCAATCACAACAACACTGCGTTCCCGCTGACAGGTGCGCACACGACGGTACCGTGCGCTTCGTGCCATGTCAACAACAACTACACAACTCTGCCGACGGCATGTTACGGCTGCCATCAGGCGGATTACACAGGAGCCACGAATCCAAACCATGTGTCGGCCGGTTTCCCGACCGACTGCACGGTATGCCACAACACCACCAGTTGGACGGGGGCTACATTCAATCACAACAACACTGCGTTTCCGCTGACGGGTGCGCACGTCACGGTACCGTGTGCCTCATGCCATGTCAACAACAACTACACAACTCTGCCGACGGCATGTTACGGCTGTCATCAGGCGGACTTTACCGGAACTACAAATCCAAACCACGTGTCGGCCGGCTTCCCGACCGATTGCACGTTATGCCACACGACCACAGACTGGACTTCGTCGACGTTCAATCACGCTTCGGTCTTCCCGCTGACCGGGGCGCACGCGACGCTAACTTGCGCGCAGTGCCACACCAACAACAACTACACAACGCTCCCGACCACCTGCTATGGCTGCCACCAGGCGGATTTCACTGGAACCACAAATCCGAACCACGTTTCTGCAGCATTCCCGACCACCTGCGACACATGCCACAACACGAGCAACTGGACGACCGTTACGTTTAATCACGCCACCTATGCGAATTATCCGTTGACCGGTGCGCACGCGACGCTAACGTGCGTGCAATGCCATGTCAACAACAACTACGTGAATACGCCGACCGCCTGCTACTCCTGCCACCAGGCCGATTTCACGGGCACAACAAATCCCAATCACGTGTCCTCGGGCTTCCCGACCGATTGTTCGATTTGCCACACAACCACCGCCTGGAGCCCGTCGTCTTTCAACCATGCGTCGGTGTTTCCGCTTACGGGTGCGCATGCAACGCTGACCTGCGTGCAGTGCCACACGAACAACAACTTCACGACTTTGCCCACTACTTGCTACGGCTGCCACACAACCGATTGGAACGGAACGACCGACCCCAACCACGCGGCTGCGGGCTTCCCGACGACCTGCGACACATGCCACACGACGACGGACTGGACGGGGGCGACGTTCAATCACAGCAACACGCCGTTCCCGCTGACCGGTGCGCATACGACGGTCGATTGCATCAAGTGCCACGTGAACAATGTTTATGCAGGGACACCGACCGACTGCTACTCCTGCCACCAGGCGGACTTCGCCGGAACAACGAACCCGAATCACTCGACCGCAGGCTGGCCCACAACATGCGTGACGTGCCACACGACGACAGCGTGGATTCCAGCGACTTTGCCGGCGAGTTACCACACATTCTTCCCGTTGAACCACGGCAACGCGAATGGAGTTTGCACCACGTGTCACACAAATTCCGCAGATTATTCGGTGTTCACGTGTACCGGTTGCCACACCGCCGCGGCAACCAATCCGGAGCACCAGGGAATCTCCGGCTATGTGTACAACAGTGTGAACTGCTTGGCGTGCCACAAGAATGGTGGAGGAGGATAAGCCGAATGCGATTGAGCGCTTTGTTGCCTGTTCTCTTCTTCGTGCAAATCTGCGTGGCGCAGCAATCCACTGAGGCGCCGCAATCCGCCGTGGCGCCGGAGGAAGCGGCACACTCGCAAGCTGCGCCGATGCAGACCAATTTTCAAGTGCGCTATATCGACGGGCCAGATGTGTATATCAATGGCGGTCGCGACGCGGGACTGGCGGAAGGCACCCAACTGATCGTCAAACAAGATCCGACCAAACCGACTAACGACCCGTCGAATGCCTCCATTGAGCCAGGCATTGTGGCCAAACTGAAGGTGGTTTCGGTTGCTTCGACTTCCGCGGTATGCGAAGTGGCCGCCCAAGCGAGAGATCTCGCCGTGGGCGATACGGTCTCTCTTCCCGATTCCGAAGTGGAGAAACTCGTAGAAAAGAACACACTCGGCAACACGCGGAAGTACCCGATGGTGATCAGTTTCAGCGAGGGCGATCCGCTCGACGAGGAAGTTCGCAACGCCGTCCCGCGCCCGCCACTGCCCGAAATCAACGAGGCGCGGGGAAGAATCGGGTTCGACATCAGCACCATTCAGCAACTCGGGCAGGGCGGAGGCACATCAAAGGAATATGGTGCGGTCTTTCGCGCCGATTTCACCCGGATCTTCGGAACCCACTGGAACCTGAACGGGTACTGGCGCGGCGAACGGCAGAGCAGTGGAGGCGCATCGCAGACCACGATCCAGGACCTTATTAATCGCACATATTTGATGAGCCTCACCTACATCAATCCGGACTCCGCGTGGACGGCGGGCGTCGGCCGGCTCTATCTTCCGTGGGCCAGTAGTCTGGAGACCATCGACGGTGCGTATGTAGCCAGGAGGTTATCCTCCGCGACACTGCTCGGCGTCTTCGCCGGATCCACGCCCAACCCGGCGGCGTGGGATTACGATCCGCAGCGGAGGATCGGCGGCGCATTTTTCAACGTGCATGGCGGCGACTTTGATAGGTTCCGGTATTCCACGACGGCTGGCGCAGGCGTTGCTCTTCAGGGGTGGGTGACAAATAGGCCGTTTGCGTTTACAGAGAACAGCATATCGTACAAGCGGTATTTCACTTTGTTTGAGGCGATGCAAATCGACCGGCCGACTCCGAATCCATCTTCGCCGCCGGTAGGAACGGGCATCGGCGAAAGCCTGGTCTCGCTTAGTGTTCAGGTCCATCCCCGCATCTCTCTGGATCTGAGCGACACCTATTTCCGCGACGTGCCCACCTACAATCCAACCCTGGTGGGAACGGGGCTGCTGAACCAATACCTTTATCAAGGGCTCAACGGTGGTGCGCGCGTGACCTTTCCAATGCACATTACCGGCTACTTCAGCCTGGGTCAGAGCAGCGATTCGAGCGATGCCAAGAGCTCTCTCAATGATCTGTTCGGGATTACGATGGCCGATATCTGGAAGACCGGCCTCGAGGCCGACGTGCAATACTCGAAGTTTGACAGCGCCTTTGCCGCGGGAAGCTATCGGAATATCAGCCTCCGCAGAAATGTGGGGGAGCGAGTCCAACTCGATTTGCAAGTTGGGAAGTACATCTACAACTCGTCGTTGGCAGCAAGCAACAACTCATACTTTGCAAACCTCCTGAGCGACGTCAATCTAGGCTCCAAATTCTTTATTGAAGGAGACTTTACGACTCAGCGAGGGGGAAGCACGAATTACAACCAATGGACTACGGTCTTCGGGTACAGGTTCGACAATCGTTCGAAGCTCAGGAGAGAAGCACATGGCAACCTTCCTTAAGCGTTTTTGTGTGGTGCCGGGTCTTTTGATGATATTTGCGCCGGCCTGCGCCACAAGCCAATCTACACCTTCCGGTGGCATCATCGATCAGGTGCAGGGGAAGATCGCCTCGTATCTTGGCAGTCTTGCTGATCTTCACTGCGCGGAGTCGGTCACCCAGGAAAAACTAGCCTCCAATGGTCACGTAGAGACGGCGGAGAGCGCGAAATACGACTACCTCATCATGATGCAGGGAGGCAATGACGACTTTCAGTTGAATGAAACGCGCGTCGCATTGTCGCCGGGCAAATCCAAATCATCGCCGGCGTCGATGCTGGTGAGCAACGGCATTGCTACCTCACTCCTGATCTTCCACCCCTATTACCGCGACAGTTTTAGATTTGAAATTGGCGGCGAGGAAACAGCCGATGGCAGGCATTTGGTTCCTATCCACTTCGAACAGATCCCCGGACGGCGCTCACCGGCTGCGCTTGCCCTTCGCGGCCGCGAGTATCCACTCGAACTGCAAGGGACGGCCTGGGTCGACAAGGACTCCGACGAAGTGGTCCGGATCGATGCTGGGCTGCTTAACGATATGAGCGATATTGGCCTGCGCGCGCTGAAACTTCATGTTGAGTACAAATCCGTTCCGGTCGGAAACACAGTCTCATCTGTCGATCTGCCGGTGATGGCAGTCGTCGATGTGACTACCCCCCGTCAACATTGGCGTAATACTCACGTCTTTGACGCTTACAAGAGTTTTTCGATTGACGTCGAGCAGAATGCAAATGTGAAAGTTCGCGCCGAGAATCCGGCGACCAGCAACGGTGACAGCGCATCGGGCACTTCCACAGATTCCAAGGAGAAACCGTAAAGATGTCATTGCTTCAAGCGATTGGTCCGACCGCGCAGCAGGCGGGGAAGAAACGGAATAAAGGAACCGGTCATCGAATCCGCGTGATTCTGGCGTGTGTGGCATCGATCGTCCTGGTGGCATCCATCGCTATTTATGGGGCAAGCTACTATATTCTGCCGCTAGACCAGCGTCCGTTTTCCGATAAGCATGAGCTGCTGAAACCCAGCGGAAGCATAGGCATCAATCTTGGAGTTCTTGGCACCGTTCTTTTCTTCATCATCTTTCTCTACGCTTTGCGCAAGGTGATTCCCTGGTTGGGGCGATTCGGCACCGCCAAGCACTGGATGGACTTTCACGTGATCGCAGGAATCACTGCTCCCATCGTGATTGCATTTCATGCTTCATTCAAGTTTCACGGCCTTGCCGGAATTGCGTTCTGGATCATGCTGGCCGTTGCGATAAGCGGCGTGATCGGACGTTACCTCTACTCTCAGATCCCACGTTCACTCAACGCCGCCGAAACCTCGTTGACGGAGTTGCAATCGACGGAACGCGAGCTTGCTGAAGCGTTACTGCGGCAATCAATCTTCTCCGCAGACCAATTGGCTCGAGTGCTCCATGTTCCATCGGGCGAACAGATCCGGCGCATGGGTGCGCTACGAGCCATCTGGGCAATGATCGCAGTCGACGTGCAACTTCTGTTCCAAGTTGCCGGCCTGCGCCGCACGCATTCGGGCTTTGGCGCAAAGCTCCGCTCCGTAGGGGGTTTCCTTTCCAGCGGCAACCGCGAGATTGAAAAAGTGGTGCGCCTGGTGCGGCAGAAGGCAGCACTCTCAAAACGAGTGGTCTTCCTGGGTCAGACACAGCGTGTCTTTCATCTTTGGCACGTGATTCATCGCCCGTTCAGTTACACGTTTGCTGTGCTTGCCATCATTCATATTGTGGTTGTTACGGGCCTGGGCTTTGTGACACTGGGGCTGCGGTAAGCAATGGAAACACTTTCTACCTGGCTAATCGCCGGGGGAATTCTCGGGTTTTTCGTAGTTCGCTACTGGCGCGCCCACAAGCACAGTGAGATGAAAGCGCGAGAGGCCGCGGAACGCGGGGCGCTGTTTTCTGATGGGCCTAAGGCACAACATCCAAAGATTCTCCAAGACTATTGCATCGGTTGCGGGGCATGCGTGGCGGTTTGCCCGGAAGGCGATGTACTCGGACTCATAGGCGGGAAGGCGGCTATTATCAATGGCCACAAGTGCATCGGCCATGGACTCTGTGCCGAGGAGTGTCCGGTTGGCGCGATCGTCATGGTGATGGCCAAGCCAAGTTCTGGCGCGGACCTCCCGATCATCAGCGAGGAATTCGAAACCAGCGTGGAGAACCTGTTCATCGTGGGAGAGCTTGGCGGACTTGCGCTGATCAAGAATGCGGTCAACCAGGGAAGGGATTGTATCGACGTAATTGCGCAGCGGATTGGAGGCAAGGGAGCTGAGCCCGACAAGCCAGGGGTGCTCGATGTGGTTGTTGTAGGCGCGGGACCGGCCGGCATCAGCGCCTCGCTGCGCGCAGCCGAGCACAGGCTCAACGCGTTGACGCTGGAACGGGAAAGCGTCGGCGGCACAGTGTCGAAATATCCTCGGCAGAAGCTGGTCATGACCAGTCCCGTCGAGTTTCCGTTGCATGGAAAGTTCAGCAAGACCGCACTCTCCAAAGAGGACCTGCTGGCGTTCTGGGAGAAGATCATGCAGCGAACGGATTTGAACATCCACTCGCTCGAATGCGTTGAGGCGGTGCGGAAGGACGCCGATGGGCTTTTCCGCGTGCGCACTCCGCTACAGGAGTACGTATCGCACGCAGTGGTACTGGCCATGGGAAGAGCGGGCACGCCTCGGAAGCTGGGCGTCAAGGGCGAGGAGATGCAGCATGTTCTTTACCGCCTCATTGAGGCCGATCACTACACGGGAAAGAATATTCTGATCGTGGGCGGGGGAGATAGCGCGGTCGAGGCTGCAATGGGTTTGGCGCACCAGGCGGATAACAAGGTAACTCTTTCTTACCGGAAGAGCGAATTCAGCAGGTTAAAGGACCGCAATGCCAAGCGCATCGAGGAACATGTGCGGTCGGGCAAGGTCGAGGTGTTGTTCAACTCCATACCCGTTGAGTTTCGCGACGGCAGCGCATCAATTGAGGTAGGCGGCGAGATACGTGAGATACCCAATGACTTTGTCTGGATATTTGCGGGAGGCATTCCACCGTCGGACTTCCTTAAGGCGGCAGGCATTGGGTTTGGCGTGGTGAATGAAGATGAGCGCAGTCACTCGCCGGTATGCGTATAACAACGCCAGGCTCAACACTGCTCAACTCCGCGACGAGAGGGAAGGCTATTGGCCCGATCCGAAAGTTGTCAGATTGGGCCTGTCCGTGTGAATCTGGTCCCAAGAGACGACGAATCTGCCTCTTTGCTTTTTATCAATTTACACAAATCGCACCCATCGGAGCATTCGTTGATGATCGTGAAAACGCTTTACCGTTCTTTCTTCTGGCCGTTCCTTTCTCTCCTGCTGCTTGGCGCCACCACTCGAGCTGCCACCGTTACCGGCACGGTGACAAACGGGACTAACGGCAAGCCGTCGGCTGGGGACAACCTTGTGCTGATTGACGTACAAGCTGGTATGGCGGAGACGGCCACCACAACCACAGATGCGCACGGACACTATTCGCTGCAATCGCCGGGCCTGGGAACGTACCTTATCAGGGTGAACCATCAAGGCGGGACCTACTTCATCGCCGCGCCTCAGGGCGGCGGCCCTGGCGACGTGACGGTCTATGATGTGGCGCCAAAAGTGGATGGAGTCGCGATTGATGCCGACATGATTCTTGTGGAGGCTGGTGGCGACATGTTGCGCGTCCACGAGCGATACATGGTGCGGAATAGAAGTCTTCCTCCCAAAGCACAGTTCAGCAATGATACGTTCGAGATCGCACTGCCTAACGGCGCGGAGCTTGATGGAGCGGCGGCAACCCGTCCCGGTGGTTTGGCTACAACTACCCGCCTTGTTCCGGTAGGGCAATCGGGGCACTACGCCTTCAACATTCCCATTCAGCCTGACAAGGGCGAAAAGGAAACTATCTTTGAGGTGCAATATCATCTTCCATACAATGGGAAGCTCACGTTTGCGCCGCACCTTCAGATGCCGGCCGATAACCTCGTGGTATACGTGCCATCGGGCATGACCTTTGCCGCAGCCCAAGGGCCAGCATTCCAGTCCCGGCAAGAGGATCCCAGGGTACAGACATTCGCGGCCAAAGATATTCATCCGGGGCAGACGGTTTCGTTCACTATTTCCGGGCAGGGGCAGATGCCGCCCGATGCGCAAGGCGGGGGAACGCAGACGGGTGGAGCGATGCCGGATGGAGGCGTTAGCAGCAGGCCGGGTGGCGGCCTAGGCGCCCCTATCGACACACCCGATCCGCTCAGCAAATACAAGTGGTGGATCCTTGGCAGCATGGTCCTGCTGCTGGTTGCCGGCGCGGGATATCTGCTCCGCAACCGAGGCGCGGTTGTGACAGCAGGCGCGGGTGCACAAGTGCACGATGCGGTGTTTGAATCGCGGCCGTTGCGGCCGTCTTCGCATTCACGTGCTTCGGCAGAGCCGGAAATTCCCACGCGCATGGGCGGACAGGGAACGCTGCTGAGCGTGATTAAGGACGAATTGTTCGCCATTGAGAGCGAAAAGCTCAGCGGCGAGTTATCGGAGAAAGAGTACGGGGAGGTGAAGGCCGGACTTCAGGCAGTTCTAAAAAGGGCGCTGAGGCCGAAGGAGAAAGCAGGAACTTAGACGGGAAGGTGATACGCCCCGAACGGGGCGCACCACCAACTACAGAATTCAGGCGCTTGCGCGGTCCCCATTGCTGCTAAAGTAACCGGAGCCCTGGTCGGATACTTCGATCCAGCTTACCTTGGCTGTGACCCGTGCTGCATCTTGTTCGCGTCCTGTTCCGCTGCGTGTTGCGCCAAGATCCTCTTGCGATATTCCGATTGATGTTCCGGCGTCAGGACCATGTAAACCTGGCTGCGCTGCATGCGCTGCAATCCCTGGATCATCGCTCCCTTCTGGTCCGCGGTTTCCTTTTCATCCCTGGCCACGAGCTCCATACGGGCTCTCATATCCTTCTTTATCTGATCGACCTTTGCTTTCTCGTCGTCTGTCAATGTTAAGCCGGCAAGGAGGTCGTCAATTGAAGGAGGCTTGCCTTGCGGGGCCGCGCGCATAGCACTGAGCGGTACGTGTTGCGGAGGCGGCGTGGCGTTCGTCGGGCGACTTGAGTCCTGTATGAGCACCGGGAGGGTCGAGTTGCCTTGTGTGGATGCTGACGTCGAGGCTAGCGCGGAGTTCTGCGCCTGTGGCGCTGCCAGCGCCGCGGAAAGAAGAAGGAATCCAGCCGTGATCGCTGCCTGTTCTGTAAATCGGATCTTACTCATTTAAATCCCTTTCTTTGGGACGAAGAGTCATGGAGGCGCACCAAGAGATGAGCGGGGCTCTGAAAACGATTCTCGCCCTATATAGATTGCCAGCCACGATTTGCTGCGAATTTGACGCGTGACAAATTGGAGCTATTCCTCTACCGGCTCTGCAGCGAATATCCGAATGTGCCGTCGCTTGCCGGGAGCCTTGCGAGCCACTCCAGAGGCAGGCGCACAACCAAACAACGCGCATTACTCGGCCGAGCCGATCCCAAGGTCGCACGCTGACCAATTCCCCGAATATCGTTCAGTACAGATTCGGCGCCGAGGGCAAATCTGCGAGTCGGGGGCGTCTGGGCTGGAGCCCGAGTCCATCGCTTCCTTAAGTTCGAGGCTGTAACATCGCCACGGGCTCAACCCTTATACGCCGATGGGAAACGAATTTGGAGCGTCGGGAGTGTCAGTCTGGACGCCGAAAACGAGATCAAAGGCCCCGCTTCGTTGGGGGCTGCCGGCCAAAAGAGAACAGTCGAAGTGAGCCACCAGAGAACGATTCCCCGCCTGCAAGCATTCAAATCTGTAATTTTGCTGCGTCTTTCAGGTTACGATTGACGAGAAGCGAGCATTACTCTGATCAATCCAAAATACCTTCCCCGTATGAGACGGCGGCAACGTTCACAGCCAAATGGGGAATAACGCCGCTGCGCGTAGGAGGGGGGCGCATGCCGAGAGGAATCGTGACCACCTTTGTGCTGGTGCTGGCCGGGTTTACGGCCGTGGCGGCATCTGCACAATCGTTCAAAGTTCAGTGTCCAATCAGTACCATTACCCACCCCAGCAACCTCACAAATGTGAGTGCGGAGCCCAACTACACGGGCCCGACGGTCCAGTCCCTTGGCTCGGGAGGGTACCTGGCACCAAGCTCGAACGTGAACGGCGCGATCAAGTGCCAACAGATCTCCGGCGGCGACGGCTATTCGACGATGGCCAATGGCACCCAGACGTTCATGTTCTCGTTCGGGCCGTTATCGGGGTTGGCCGACATCGCCAAGGGTCTTCCCGGAACGGAGTTCGCCGGCACGTTCAATTCCGTGGTTCCCGGGACACTCCAGCCCGGGGATCCTGCGACGACGGACGACGCAAACTCTCTGACGCCGTACAACTCGTACAACTATTATTCCAATACAAATCTGACGGGGAGCAGCAGTATTCCATTTATCTAGAATGGCGCCGTCGGCCTGACGCCCGATACGGAATGCCTTGCGGACCCCACCTGCGCGGCCACGATTCCTTCAAACGGCCTGGACGGGCGCGTGGATCCCCGGCAGATCATGGACATCGGCGTGATGAATGGCAACATCCCCGCGCCGCTGATGGCGATTGATGAAGACGACGAGTTCTTTCTTACGCTGACCAATGTGGGCATGATCATGCGGCCCGACCCCTTCGAGCAGCACACCGTCCATTTCAATGGTTATCCCAACGCCTCCTCTTTCTATGACGGCGTGCCAGACGCTTCCGTGGTGATCAACATCGGCGGGAGCTTCACTTACTACTACCCGGCGCCGGATGCCGGAACCTACTTCTGGCACTGCCACATCACTCCTCCCGAGCATTTGCAAATGGGCATGGTGGGCCAGATCTACGTGCGCCCGCGGCAGAATCGCGTGCCTGTCGGCAACAGCCTGTACGCCTCACTGGGCCTGCAGCAGAACGATCTGCGCACGGCGTGCACTCAGGCCAACGCAGGCAACGGCTATCAGATTCTCGACATTCTCTGCACGAATCCGGTGCCGGCATCCAGCAACAGCGTAAAGCAGGCGGTGGATAACGTCGGATCACCCAGGACCAACCCGAATTACGGCCAGCCCTACAAGTATGCGTACAACGACGGCGACGGATCGACCGCTTACGACGTGGAATACCCCATCCAGATCCACGGATTCGATCCAAACTTCCACTTTGTGGGCATGACCTTCAACCCCGAGATGTTCGTGGACATGAAGGACAAGTTCTTCCTCCTAAACGGGCGCAGCTACCCCGACACCATGACGGCGGGCCCGATGACCACCGAAAGCTCCGACGGCAGGAACCACTTCTCGCAGCCGTTGCCCTCAATCATCAACATCCCTGCCGGCGGCAGGGCGCTGTTGCGCGTCTCCGACCTTGACGTATCGGAGTATCAGACGCTGGCTTCGCTGGGCATTCCGATGCACGTGATTGGCTACAACGCCAAGCTCCTGCGCGACCAGGAGGGCAACAACACGGACTACTACACCAATTCCATCACGCTGGGCGGTGGCGAGTCGCTGGACGTAATTCTGGATGCCAGCAACACGACCCTGTATCCGTCGGGGAGCGTGTTCTACCTGTTCACTCCTCAACTCGACCACCTGGCCAGCGACCAGGAGAACTTTGGCGGGTTGATGACCGAAGTTCACATCAATTAGGAGAGCAACGATGACGCCGATGGTCATGAAGATCGCGTATCTGAAGACGAGACTGCTTCTGCCCGTACTGGTCGCAGTGGCGTCTCCGGCGTCGACGGCTCACGCTGCGGCTCCTGGTATCACAGGCGGAACCGGCGGGACTGCTACCTTCAACCTGACTGCGCAACCAGCGTACCTGAACCAGCCGGATGGCTCTTTGGCTTACTCGTGGGGATACGGATGCGATCCCAGTCACCCACCGACGGGCTTTGCGCCAGCCGCAATCACCACGACGTTCTGTAATCCGATGCAGGTTCCGGGACCCACGCTGATCGTCACCGAGGGCCAAACGGTGACGGTCAACCTGTTGAACCAACTTCCGGCTCCTGCCGGCAACACTTCCATCCTCTTCCCGGGCTTCCAGGTTACCGCTTCCGCAACGCCGGGCCAGACTGGAGCATGCGCAACCGCGTCCCAAGGCGTGCTGACGACAGAAGCAGCCAGCGGCTGCAGCGTCACGTACACGTTCACAGCATCGTCGCCCGGGACTCGCTCGTATTCGAGCGGCACGCAAGGGGATTTGCAGATCGAGATGGGCCTGTATGGCGCGATCATCGTGCTGCCCGCGCACGTGCCCTCAGCGTGTAGCACCGGTCTGCCGCTTACGAATCCTGGAGGGAACGCAAAAGCACAGGGGACATGGGGAGAACACGATTTCCGGCTGGCTGCGGCCGCCTATAACAATCCCAACACCTGTTATGACCGGGAGTATCTCTTCCAGTTCGCGGAGATGGATGCCAACATCCACAGCCAGGCTCTGGCTCAAGTAACGGCAATGGGGAATTGCACAGCAGGCGCGGCCGGATGCAACCTCAACGTTCCCACCGAGCCCTACCATCCGTCGTACTTCCTGATCAACGGCCGCTCGATGCCCGATGATATGGACGTCAACTATGGCGTCGAGTATCCCCACCAGCCCTATAACGGAAACCCGCACCTGCATCCCGGCGAGGAAGTCTTGTTGCGCATTATCGGACAAGGACGATGGCTGCATCCGTTCCACGAGCAAGCCAATCACGTCCGCATTCTGGCACGCGACGCAAATCTGATTCTTACGCCAGATGGCAACGTACTGGCTGGCGCACCGCTATTTACGACTACAACGACTCCAGGCCAGGCAATGGACGGAATGTTCTACTTCACGGGCCGCGGCCTGAACTGGGATATGTACGGCCATACTCCCAACCCGTTTGGTGGGGATCCACTGGCCGAACTGCCCTGCACTCCGGATGCGAATGGATACAACACGAGCGCTACAGGTGCGGTGAATTACTTCGAGTGGTGCCAGGACCATAACAAACCCCTCGAAGCAGCGCCGTTCGGGGACGTAAACGGCGGCGGACCGGCGACGCTGCCCAATCCGCTGATTCTCACCCACGGCAACTGGTATAGCGGCAGCCCCTATCTGGGACCCGATGCGACCCTGCGCGCCACCACGATTCTTCGCACAACAGCGAACGGAATTGGCGGCGCCAATGGTTCCGCGGGGTGCAGCACCACCTCCGGAGCGAACTGCTCCAATCTACTGCCTTTGAACACGCAAGCCAATCCGGCCAAAGAGCGGGGCTGGGCGTTCATGTGGCACTCCCACAACGAGCGCGAGACCACCACAAACAACGTATTCCCGGGCGGAATGATGATGATGCTCGTCGATTCCCGGGAATTCGTCATCGATGAATCCAACTAGGCAAGGAGAACAGACTTGCGAATCAACTCACCCAAGGCCATGATCGAGACGGCAGCGTGGGGAGCGGCTGTTCTCCTTCTGGGAGCGGGGGCGGCTACAGCGCAGCAGCAGATTAATCTGGCCGCCTCGGGGACGGGCCTGGTTTTACCGGATGGTACACGGACGCCGATGTGGGGATACTTCTGCGGCACAGCGGGGAGACGGCCGAAGCCGCCTCCCCGGCTCATCGTCTCGATGACTCTCCGGCTGGCTATTCCTTGGCGGGTTGGTCTCCACCAGAGCCCGCCTCCGCTTCACCAACCGAAGGCAATTCTGGAGGAGAACAAGCTGTTTGAGTAGCAAAATTCAGCAAACGGCAAGTGTGCCAATTGCAAACTGTCTCAACCGAGGGGTTCACCCCAAATCCGTCACTCGTTAGCCAGTATTGCAACGGCTCGCGTGTTCCGCCTGAGCCTGGCGCCAACAGCTTCAATGTGCCTCCGGGTATTTCGGATGCTACCGTGCCAAACCCGCTCTTCAACCTGACCCCCGCCGCAACAGTGGACGAGGGCAACAACTGGATCAACATGACGTGGGGGCCGCTTTCCCTCGTCAGCCCGTCGAGCGAGTCGACCCCGGCCAATGAGACGGTGCTCGGCGACTACGCCCTGGCGGCCGGGTCCACTGCCATCGACTACGTTCCGACGAGCGAGACGAATTACAGCCTGGTTCCTAGAGCCTGTTATTAACTTTATTCCTTTGGAATCAAAGAAATATCCGAGTGCCCCATTATCACTGACGATGGGAGGATGGGAAACAAGGGGCAAGTCGGCTATCCCAGCGATG
>Ga0182027_10009452_pt1 | contig 14006 bp, 7 predicted proteins | sample 712E1DmetaG_FD_121300 | JGI IMG/M metagenome (GOLD analysis project Ga0182027, IMG submission 121300) | Permafrost microbial communities from Stordalen Mire, Sweden - 712E1D metaG (Illumina Assembly) | ecosystem: Environmental > Terrestrial > Soil > Wetlands > Permafrost | place: Sweden...
AATCGGGCTGGCCGCCTTGGCCCGGTCCGGGCAATCGTCCAGGTTGCAGCCCAGCAGTAGCGACTCCGGCGAATTGGGGGCGCGGTGTACCAGCGGCGTTTTGCAGGAACTCGCGCCGTCGTCCATGGCGAGCAAGGCGGTGGGCCCGAAGAAATCGATCACGCCCTCGACGCGGCTCGACTCCTTGGGATTGCCGAGCGTGCCCTCCAGCTCCGCCACGCCGCCACTGGTCCCCAGCATCACGGCCTGGTATCCTCCAGCCGATTCGCCCGCCACCACGATCCGGTCCGCCTTGAGGTTATACTGCGCCGCGTTGGCGCGCAGCCAGCGCACGGCGGCCTTGGCGTCGTGAACCAGGGCGGGAAACTTCGCGGAGCCGCTCAGCCGGTAGTCGATGCTGGCCACGGCGTAGCCGCGCTGGGTCTGGTTGAGGATGGGCTTGTACCAGATGCCGGCTTTGTCTCCCGCGCGGAACGCTCCGCCGTGAATCCAAACAATCAGCGGGAACGGTCCGCCGGCTTCCGGCAGGTACAGGTCCAGTGACAGGGGGCCGCTATCCGGGCGCGCGTATTCCAGGTTGCGCAGCGTCTTGGGTTGCGGCGCCTGGGCTGCCGCCGCCATCGCCGCCGCGCAGCCCACAAGGACGGCGGCGGCCATGCGGAGTGCCGTATGTCTCATCGTGACCTCCCTGGCGAAGGAAAGTTCCTCGCGGCATCGTCAAGCACGAGGACCCAATCGTTCCCGCGCCCACTGGATGGCGGCGTGAATGTCCGCGACTCCGTCTTCGAGAACTCTTCGATAGGTATCGAGGTGCCGAGCCTTGGATCGTACCACCAGGCCCGGATGACACTTCCCGATAACTTCTCGTAGATGCGGTCAACTATCCGTATTCTCAGCTTAGTGCCGGAAGCGGTGTAAATGAACGCATAACTCCCGTCCGATGCCCGGCATGCCTGTATCCGGTCCGTGGTGCCCATGGGGTCGTTGACGAGCAGCCATTGATCCGGAATCCGCAGCAGCATCGGGCGCGACTCGATCAAAGCCCGCAGGTACTGCATCTGTGCGCCAGCGGGTATTTGCAGCGCTTCCTTCCATGGCATCCCCGGACCCCTGCCCGGCCCTCCTTCGTCCTGGATGCCTTCCGCGCCTCCTCCCGCCGCCGCGCCTCTGCCGGCCCGTGGGCCCCTGCCGGTGGCGCGACTGGCCGCGCCAAACAGTCCGTTGGCCCCGTATGTGTACCCGGCGGCCCCGGCGAAAACGCCGCAGTAGGCGATGCGGCGGACGTCGTAAGGCTCGATCTTGTTCGGCGGCGCCATGGCGTCGGCGATGCCCTCGTACCCTCCCTCGCCATCCACCACCGGCTTCACGGGAATCCGGTCGTAGTCGGCCGCCACCAGGTCGTAGTTCCGGTTGAGACTGGTGTGGCCGGTTTGAAGCATGTTGAAGTCCAGCCAGGCGTCGTTGTGGAACCACTGGGACGAACTGCGGGGCGATTTCGGGTGGTACGTCTTCAGGTGTGTCCCGCCGTCGCCCTCGGCGATGCCGGCGGCCATCGCCCGCCATATCTCCTCCGTGCCGGACGCGAACCAGTCTCCGCCCAGAATCCAGATTATAGGTTTGTCGCGGTACCGGCGGCCGAGGAATCTGCCGTAAGTGTAGGCACTCGACTTATCCACAACCGAGGGCTTTTCGGCGCGGATTGCCGACCGGATGCTTGTCCCGAAGCTTGGGTTTTCCAGCATCGAACGATCCTGCTGAACATACTCTTTCGACCATATCGGAACCATGCCGATGTAAAGCCCGAGCGATTCGGCTTTGTCCACCACATAGTCCACGTGCCGGAAGTAAGCCTCGTTGGGGCGAGTAGGATCGCCGCCCACGAACACCGTCTCGCCGTAAGCATTCGGCCTGTCCAGGCCGCCCCAGAACGTAACCACGGCCTGGATGACGGTGAACTTCTTGGCCGCACGATCCTTCAAGTAGAGCTCGGCATCTTCACGGCTGAGGTGGAACAGGCCCCATTCCGTGTCCCCCAGATAGAAGAACGGCGATCCATCCGCTTTGACGAAGAATCTCCCATTCTCCGAGACACGCAGCCGCGGCAACGCCGCTGCCTGCGCGAAAAAGCCACTCAACGCCAGGACGGCGGTGATTGACGAAATCAGGGCACTCCTGCAGGAATTCTTCATGACGTAGACTCTCCGCATAGCTCACGTTTTCCGAATATTTCGGCTCCCGCCGCGGCCTCAACCGGGTAAACCTCCGGGGCCACGCCGGTCGCAGTACAATAGCGGTCCAGAACGGCGGCGCGGAATGCACTCGTAGATGCGGCCTCCACCAGAGCGACCATGCACCCCCCGAATCCCGCTCCGGCCTGGCGGGCGCCGATCACTCCCGGTGCCGCAAGCATGGCATCCATCATGGATACCATCGCGGGCGAGCAAATCTCGTAACCGTCCCTGGCCTCCGCGAACGAATCCGCGCAGAGCCGGGCGATGGCCGGCCGGTCGCCCGCGGCGAGCGCCCGGGCCATCGACTCAGCCCGCGCACTCTCGGCGACAATGAAATCGCACCGCCTTGCGACCCGTTCCGGAAGCTCGTGCCGCCGGGCCGCCAGCATCCCGGGCGTCACATCCCGCAGAGCGCTCACCCCCAACAAGGCTGCGCCCTGCTCGCACTCGGACCTGCGCTGAGCGTATTCCCCGGCCGACAGCCTGCGCTGGCTCATGGTGTTGCAGATGACGACGCGAATCCCCCCGGCAATCCATACGGCGCGCGTCGAGAGATCCCGGCAGTCGAGCAGCAAGGAAAACACCATTTCAGATGCTATCAGCCTGCGCAGCCTTTAGCATCGACGCTTTGCGGCCGGGCAGTTCCCACGCCGCGCGCCGACTCCGGCCGAAGGCGCCGCCACCGCGCGCGTGGCGTTGCAGTCGTGATATAAATCGGCTGTTGAGTCAAACCAGCTTGTCTTCGCGGGAGAGGTTGCGCGCCACCCTGGATCACCGCGAGCCGGATCGGGTTCCGCTGGATTTTGGGAGCACTTCGGTAAGCCGCTACCGTCTGTGAGGATAAGCGGACCGCAGCCGCGGCGGTGCGCCTCGTCCCGGCGGTTGAGAATACCGCGTTTTCACGCCGTGCTCTCTTCACGGCTCAAACCGAGTACAAACGGAGCACAAGAATGGAAAAACGGTATGGGTGCGTCGAGACCCGTACTATTGACACTGCCGCCGGGACCTTGACGGGGCTGCTCATGCCCATCCCGAATGTGATCGCCGACGAAGAGCCGGAAGGGCCTCGGCCAGCAAACGCCGCCGCCGGATTTCCGCTGCCGGTATTCAGCACGGGCTACTTCCAGGGGATGTGTACGACATGTCCAAGTGGATAGTTTTCGGGCGAACGGCCATCTGGACGCGTCGGGCAGGCTACACCTCTACGGGTTGGGGCTATGCGGCCGGTCCGTTCTTCGTCGCCGTCAATTGTGGATCGTAATCAGCGTACCGGACTGCGTGGATACTCCACCGTAGGTCGCCGTGATGGATTGGTCGCCATTGGCGAGCGACGCTGGAATCGTCACGTTGAACTGGAATTCCCCCGGCCCGACGAGGCCCGCGAACTGCACCGTTGCCGCGACCCCACCGATCTTGATTACCGGCAAGGTCGATAGCGTGCCGGACTGGGTGACGAGGCCGCTTTGCACTGGCGCGCTGGTCTGTCCGAATCCGTTGGCGTAGAGCACAACGGTTTCGCCCGGCTTGGCCGGCGTAGTGGCGCCCGGATACAGCGTGGCCGGCCCGATCAGACTCCCGCCAGCGTGCTCGGCCGCAACATAGGGGCCACCGTTGAACACAAAGAAAGACGGGGAAATCGACTGCGCCTGAGCGGTGAACGCCGTGCCCGGGTTTCCGCCATTGGTGACCACCACCTGCACCGGCCCCTTCATCGCATCCGGCGGCGTGAGGATATTGATCTGCGCCGGACTGATGTAGTAAACATACGCTTTCTTGCCGTTCACCGTCGCGCTAACCTGGTCCAGCTCGGTCGGCATTTGATTGCCCACGAAGTCCGAGTCTTGCCAGATGCGCGAATCGCCCGAGAGCGCGAGGTTCACGCCCTTGATCTCGACCCAGGTATTCGGCGCAATGGCCGGAGCTTCGCCCTCGGCATTCGCCACCTCCGCAATCTCCGGACCGCTAGCCGTGGCGGGAGGACCGGCAAAATAGGCGGTGACATACAAATCGTTCGCCAGGATATCGGTGCCCTCAAAGCCGTTGCCAAAGGAGAAACTCCACTCAAACCCGGCGGCTGGGCCGGCGGTGTCGCAAGCGCCCTGAATCGTGGACCCCTGGCAGGTCCAGTAAAGATAGGGCTGCATGTTTTTGAACGGCCCTACAGCGGTAGCGGGCGTCGCGACGACGGGCGTGCCCGGGCTCAAGCCCAGTTGGGCATAGAACAATTCCCCGAATGGGTTGCCGGCAGCGGCGGCGGCACAAATATAGGAAGCGTCGCAGCCGCGGTCAATAGGGGGCAGCTCCCAGTGTGTCTGACCGAGGTAGCCGGTGCCATTATAGGTGTTCATGTTCGCGACTAACTGGCTGGCCGAATTCCAGTTCATCGCGCCGTCCTGGTTGACGCATAGGTTCGGGCTGCCCTGATCCTTGCAGGGCGGCAGGCCGAAAGCGTTGGAAGCCGCCAGGTTGGCGTTCGCCAGCCAGGTGACATTCGTCACAGGGTCGTAGACGGTCTGCCCGCCGGGATTGACTTCGAGGCCAGTGCCGCTGGCGGGCGGCGTTCCGGATATTTTGCCTTGGATCATCGGCAGGGCATACAGGAAATTAGGTGCGGTGTTGCTGCCCTGGAATCCGCTGTTGAAAGAAAAAGTGCCATAGCCGATGCCGTTCGGTGGGGTGGTCTGCGACCAATAAAGATAAGGCTGGAAATTGCTGAATGGGCCGGCCGAGTCGTTCGGGATGGGAACGGCGGTATTGGGCGCTTTCAGGCCCAATGCATTGTAGTAGAGCGATCCCAGCGCGCTGGCCAGGCAATTGAACCCGAACGAGTTGTTTTGTGGCCCGGTAAACCCGCAGCCGCTGTCGGCGAGTGGCGTGGTCGGGAGTTGCCAGTTGGTGTGCCCCAGATAGTTGGCGGCGTTCATGGCTTGAACCCATGCGGCCGCGGCCTGGTAGCCCATCGAGCCGCTTGGGTTGACGCACGGTTGCGCGCCGGAAGCGTTGCACACCGGCAGGCCGAATCGGTTGGTGGCCGCCAAATTCGCGTCGGCGAGCCAACTGATGTCATTTACGGTGTCATAGACGGTGATGCCGTCCGGGCTGAAGACCAACGTCGCGGCCTGCAACGGCGACAACGCGCAGGCGACGAGCGCAACGGCCCCCATCATCGCTATCAGGTCGCGCAAGCCGCGGCTTCGCACCACGGTGTCCCCTCCAGTTCTCAGTGATTTGAGTTTAGCCGATCGGAAAGCGGATAGCGACTGGTTTACGGCGCATCCGGAAACAATTTACCTGGCTGTGTGACTGTACCTGATGAAGCGGCCCATCCCGGCATTGGCGTGATGGCTAGTCGGAATCTTCCCGGAGACCTGGTGCTCCAGCCGGGCGTTCTCCAGGATTCCTCAGGATGCGCTTTCGAGAACGCCGTAAGGCGAGTGGAAAGCCCGGCACCGGCTGCCTACCCTTGAACGAATTGCTACTGGAATCAATCGCTTAGTGATGGCCTTCAGCTCAAATAGTGGAGGACTGGTTGAAGGACATCCGCACGCTTCTGAAGACACAAGTCTTACGGTCTGCCAGCGATGTAATTGGAGCCCAGACGGAGCACAGAATGGGAGCCACCCAGCAAACTGGCCAGACTGTTGATTCTATGGAGCGGGAGACGGGGCTCGAACCCGCGGCGTCCGGCTTGGGAAGACGACTGTCAAATTGGAGAGAAAGAATATCGTGTTTCCTGGCACCTGGTTCTGGCGATTGAGAGTGCAGCGTTTACACCCAGTGCTCTCTTCACGGCCCAAACGGAGAACGGAGCACACGAATGCAAAATGGCGTGAATGCCCCGAGGCCCGCACCATTGGCGCTGCCGCTGCAATTGGACCGGATTGCTCACGCCCAAAGAGACGCCACAAGCGAAGACGTTGATGCCTCATCGCATCATTCGCAATCTACGGCAACGTCCGCGCCGCTGGCGATAGGGTTTGCGGCATTTCCTGGGTCAGACCGTCCGTGATCGCGACCGGTTTGGAGTCGAACGTGATCGTGCCGGGCTGCAAGCCTTCGCGCGTGGCCGTAACCTTGATCGTCCCCGGCATCAGAGTGGAGCGGAAGGCCACGCGGTTGATGCCGCCCTCGGTGCTGAGGTACAGGTTGTTAGTGGAGTTGGTCTTGCCGGAGTTATAGCCGCCGCGCCAGATGGCGGGGCCGGTGGCCGAGACCGTCCTCCCCACCGACATCCAGGTGAAATCGACGCGGGCGTCGTCGGTCGGGCAACGCTCGCCGCTCGCGTCGACGACTTCAAAGTCGATCAGAGCGACGTCTTCGCCGTCGGCGCGCAGTCCCCCGGGAGCGGTGTGAAGGGTCAGCTTGATCGCCGCCGGAGCGCCGGCGGTCTTCAGTTCATGCTGTGTCACGGCAACACCGCCCTTGTAGCCGACGGCCTTGATGGCGCCGGGTGTAAACGCGATGTTCGGGAAGGCATAGAGATAACCGTTCTCCGGCTGGGCGTTCTTGCCTTGGCTAGTGCCGTTCACTAAGAGCTCGACACTGTCCACATTGTTGGCGATGACATTCATCGTCTTGGTCGTGTTGGCCGGGTACGTCCAATGCCCGATGATGTGGATGTCCGGCTTCTCGTTCTGCATCACGCGTTCGGCGAAGTAAGCTTCCTTGGGCAGGCGCACGGCGTCGAGCTTGCCGCTGACGCGGGCGACCTCGCTCGAGTCCTGCCGGCCGTCAGCGTCGGAATCGGTGAAGTAGATCGATGCGTAGGCCGCCCACTTGGACTTATCGGGGTCGGAGTTGGAAATTCGGTTGGACCAGAACCTCCAATATTGCCTGACCTGCGCCAGGGCGAAGGTCTCGGAATTGTAGTTCCACGTGTCGTTCGGCCCCTTCTTGAACCCGAAATAGGGCGGTGAATAGTCGTCCCAGAAGCGGCGGGCGCCTTCATCGCGGAAATCCTCGGTTTCAATGAGGGGAGCCTTGTCGCGCATCGGGGCGCTGTAGGGCCCGCCGAGCATGGTGCCGAACCACTCGGTAATGGCCGTCGCCGGTTCCCGCAGCGAGCGGCACCCCATAATCCGGCCGCCGTGCGGGTCCAATTCCTTGCGCATATCCACCATCTCCTGCATCTGGGCCGCGGTAACTCCGGTGTTCCCCGCCTCCCAGAAGAGCACGCTGGGGTTGTTGCGAAGGTAGACGATGGTGTCGCGCATGACCTCCACGCGCTGCTCCCATTGACGGCCTTGAGCATCCTCTTCCTTGTCGCCGGCGGGCGCGACCTCGACGATGCCGAACCGGTCAAACGCTTCGACATCCGCCTTCTGCGGCGCCACGTGCATCCAGCGCATGTAATTTCCGTTGCTATCGCGAAGCATCCGGGCGGTGAAATCGTGCATCCAGTCGGGATAGCCGGCGCCGACGCCGGCCCATTCGTTGGCGGAGCGCTGGGCGAATCCCTTGAGATAGACGAACTTGTCATTGATGTAGACGCCGCCAGTGCCGGCGCCGCCCTTGAATTCCGTCTTGCGGAACCCGGTCGTCACCTTGCTCGCATCGACGACCTTCCCGTCGACGGTCAGCATCGTGTAAACGTCGTATAAGTACGGATCGTCGGGGCTCCAGAACCGGGCATTGACCAACGGGCCGGCGGCCTTTAGAACGGTCTTCGCGCCGGACAACATATCCACGCCGTCGCCCTTGAACGTGGCGCGGACTATGCCGTCCTTATCCACGACCACGCCCGACAGGGTGACGGTCGCCTGCGGGACCTTCCGATCGGCCGTGGCGTTGTGCACCTGCGATTCGACCGTGACATCGCAGGTACGGCCGGAGATGTTGTAGTTAGTGCAGTAGACATACGTGCCGGTCGTCTTCAGGCCGTAATACAGCGGCAGGGTCTGGTAGATCTTCCCCGTGACGTGCAGCCACACCCGCCGGTTGATGCCGCCGTGGTCGGGGTTGAAATCGTTGGCGTTCCATCGGTACGGGGTGTCAGTGGCCCGCTCCCTGTAACTCGTGCGATTGTCCACTTGGACCGCCAGCACGTTGTCCTGGTCGCCGAACAGCACTGCGGACGTGATGTCCACGCCGTAACCCGTTATGCCGTTCTCATACAGACCGAAGGGCTTCCCATTGAAATAGATATCCGCGGCCTGGCGCATGCCCTCGAACTCGATGAATACTTTCGATCCCGCGGCTTCGGCCGGGAGCCTGAAATGTTTCCGGTACCAGCTCAGGCCCTTGTACGTGCCGCGATCGCCGCCGCTGTGGTCGATGATCACGCGGAACGAGTCGACATCGTTGAACGAATGCGGCGTGCTGACGGTCTCCCATTGGGAGTCGTCGAACGACACCGCCTGGGCGCCGGGCACGTCCTGGCGGATGAACTTCCAGCCCGCATTGAAATTGTAGGTGACGCGCGGCGACGCGGGCGGCGTGTAGCGCGGCGTATCCGCGAAAAGCGGACTACCGGAAACCAGAACGGCGAAGGCAACCAGCGGCAGCACGAGGATCGGCTTCATGCGAGCCAGTTTAGCCGATGCAGGCCCTGACCCGCAATTGGCGCGGCCAGGACGTACCTCATCCATATGCGGCCGATGAGAACCGGGCCTGATTCAAACAACGGCAGGCCGGCGCCCTGCGATGCTGCCAGGTCAATAACCGGATAGAGGACTACTTGGGAGACGCATCGTCCGGCGGCCTGATCTCCACTTCTGCGTTGCGCACCCGTGTGCGGCCGCGAAACGCCGCTCACCGGCCGCGTGCAACGGGAGGCGGGGATCGCGTGGGAGTTCGCGGCCGGGCAGGACCGGGCCGGCCTGGCCGCCAGTGAGCTGTCAGCCGCCGTGTCGCGGATCTCACGGCGCGAAAGCCGCACTTCGCCTCTACCCGGTCCTCCCGCGGCAGGCGGCAATGGGCGCCCAGGAAACGCCCGGTCAGGCCCCGTTATTGCACCGGAACCGGAAAGGCCTTGCTACCGTCGTTAAGCTCGAGGCGCAGGTAATCCCAAACGACGCCGGTCGTGAGATCTCCGGCCGGAACGGTCAGCGTCATGGAATTCTCGCCCTCCTTCAGCAGGGCGGCGTCGAACTTCTGGGTGTATTGATACCACACGCCCGTATCGGTGTTGTAACGGAGAGCGTTGGTGGCGACCGGCCGGATGCTGCCGATGGGCTGTCCGTTGACGCCGATGGCCAAACCGCCGTTGCCGTCGGCTCCGGCCAGCGCCACGCGCAATACGGCCTGGCCTTTCGAGGCCGCCTTCATATTGAATTTGACGGTCCAGGTTGTGGCCCGGCCGCGGCCCCACTCTCGCCACATGTCCTGGGTTCCGGTTGGGCTATTCACCCAGCCAAACCGTTGGTTCAACGGGTCCTTGGCGGCGGGATTCTTCCAGGCGCCGGAGAGGGCGTGCGGCACCTCTTCGAAGAACCAATCCTTGCGATAGTCGCTCTTACCAATGGTGTAAGTGATGTCGTTGGGGAACAGATCGGCGTAGCGCAGGCACCATCCCCACAGCCAGTAATTGGCGCCGTCACCCTTGAAGAACTTGCCGCCGGTGCGGTCCGGATAGCCGATTTCCCAGATCTGCTTGCCATATCGTACCGGCTGCCAGTCGAGTTTTCCCAGATTCAGGTTCTTGCCCGCTTCGACGGCGATGTTGGCCTTGGCGTATTCACCGAGCACTCCGTCGGCAAAGGCGTGAAGCGTGTACGAGCCGGGGCGGACGTTGGCGATCGTGAATCTGCCGTCCTCGGCGCCTTCGGTCCAAAACTGATAGTAATTCCCATCGTGCGGCCAGGTTACTGTCGTGCCATTGCCTGCCCGCAATTGAAACGCGCTTCCATTACCCTGGTAATCCGCGTGAGCCAGGCCGACTGTCAGATGAGGTAGTTTCTTCGTAACCGCCTGGGGGTCATCGAGAACGAGTTGTCCGGTAACATTGCCGCGCGCCTCTTTCCGCGGGTAGTCCACGCCGCTGACCCAGTTGTACGGCCACGAGGCCCTCTCCGATTTCGCACGGGCAAGCGCATCCTGCCAGAGAGCGATGGCGTTGTTACGCCATACCGCGGGCACGGTCGGATCCCCGGCCGTGGCCGTCAGAGCGTCCAGATCGGCCTTGGACGCATCCTTGGGATCGGCCAGCGCGTTGTAGTAGACAAAAATCGGTCCGATGACCTTTTTCCAGTCTTCGCCGGCGGGGATGTTGTTGCCCGCCCCCCCGGCATAGTGACCGGAGGTCCAGTAATCCAGCAGCGTTGCCATCATGTGGGCGACCAGATCCAGCTTTGACGCGCCGCCGCCAATGTACTCCGTGGCTGGGTTGATGAAATAGACGCCGATATGGTTCTTCGTGCTGGACCAGCCGTAGGCGGGAAGCTTGTAGGGTACGCCGCAGTAGCTGTACTTGTGTTCGACCGAGTTCTTGTAAATCCCGGAGAGGAGGATCTTCTGCTCCTTCGCGTGAATGACCACGCCGTCCCGCACGTCTTGACTCGAGCACATGAGCATGTTGCGGTCGGCGTCGACGGAGATCCAGTCGAACGTCGGATCGAGCTGGAGGATGAATCGGCTTTCGCCCTCGCCCGCGGCGGGATAGGTGGCCGCGTGCGAGAACTCGGCGTAGGTGTAGAAGCCGCTCACGCCGCGCTCCAGCGCGTAGCGTATTTCAATGTCCATCCGGCCGTCCACGCCCTTGATGGCGACTTCCGCGCGTTGGCCGCCGTTTTTCGCCGGGTCGATCGTTATCGACTGGGTCACGGCGCCGGATGGCTTCTGTTCCCAGATCCCGCCCGGGCCCATGGTGTTGATACCGTGGTAAATCAGCGACGGCATAACGCTGTTGTTCTTGTTAATGGTGGCCTTGACGATGCCGTTGTCGAGGGTCCAGGTGGCGCCATTGTCGGTGACGGTCACCGGTGCGTTGACGTCGAGATTGGCAACCCTAGGCAAAACATCGGCGGCGCGCAACGCCGCTGCGCCGGATGACAACACAACTGCCAGGGCGAGAAAGGTGGATACAAAGAGGCCACGCCGACCAGCCAACAGACGTGCGTCCAATCCGAAAGAAGATTGCCGGGTATCGCAGCCGGCGAGGGTCACCCTGTGGCCCGGCGCGTGAAGCCCGGTCGCCGGGTGAACCGAAAACGCGGACCTGGCGGCGTCACCACTGGAATCGGCCACAACGATAAGCATTACTGACTGGTAGCATGATTTCATGCCAGAGCGCAAAGGTGGGATGCGCAAAATGCACGACATGGAACTAGCTGAAACGCTGGTCTATTGTGGGCATCGGACCAAGCACGAGATTGCTTCGAACCCAGCGGCGTGTTACCGGTTTTGTGTGGCCCAGGCTGCGGGAGTGAGTTCGCCCAGTGGTTGGATACTCACATCGGCTAAGCCGGACAGAACGGCAGCCAGGTACTTGCGGCCGGAATCTGGGGTCTGTTGCTGAGCGGCAGGATACGTAATTGGCGTAGAGCCAGAAAATGGAGCGGGAGACGGGGCTCGAACCCGCGACGTCCAGCTTGGGAAGCTGACCATGGATTGAAAATGCAGAATCTGGCGTCCATGGTGCTCATTCCTGGCTTTGGCAAGTATCCTGTTTTCAACGGCCTGCTTTGAGGCTGTCCTTATTGGAGCAGTTTTGGAGCAGATCGGGCAAGGGTTGCTCTTGGCAGAAGGCCATCTGACCAAACGGCTCTTTGCCAGCATGTTGGGTCGGATCGACCATCTTGCGCTTCTGTCGGGATAGCCGAGGCTATGGCCACGCAAGGAAACGTTTAGTTATGTCCCAGGAATGGAAAGGTGTCTAAAAAAACGGGTTCTGGAAGCCCCGGCGACGAGTTTTTGGGGACTATGGAGAGGTTGTTGGCAGCCAGGGTGAGCGCCTGGAAAAATTATGTGCTCGCCTGCGCCCAAATGGGTGTACATTTTCAATCGCCGGAGGGCCAAAACGTTAATTCCGGCTTACAGCTTCGAAAAATCCAGCGTTGCGAAATAGTCGTCCATCGTCTCAGCGCGGCGAATCTGCTGCACCTTGCCGTCCTCACGCAGCAGCAGTTCGGCGCACCGCAGCTTGCCGTTGTACTGGAACCCCATGGAATGGCCGTGCGCGCCGCCATCGTGAATCACGAGGATGTCTCCGATCTCCACCTTCGGCAGCATCCGGTCAATGGCAAACTTGTCATTGTTCTCGCACAGCGAGCCGACGACGTCAACCTTCGTGTCGGCGGGAGCGTGTTCCTTCCCCAGGACCGTAATGTGGTGATAGCCGCTCCGCTTCCCCTCCTGGTAGTACATCCCCGGCCGCATCAGGTTGGCCATGCAGGCATCAACGCCGACGCAGTCCTTGTAGGTGTGCTTCTCGTGAATGGCTCGTGTCACCAGGAACCCGTACGGCCCTGTAATGCAGCGGCCACACTCCATGTACACCCGCAGCGGATGCAACCCTGCCGGCCGGATCCGTTCGTCGTAGAGCTCCTTCACGGCCTGACCCAGCGCCTCCAGGTTGAGGGGCTTCTCGTCCGGCCAGTAGGGAATGCCAATTCCTCCGCCGAGGTTCACAAAGTCCAGCCGCACGCCGGGTTTATCGGCCAGCTCGACGGCCAGATCAAACAGCATGCGCGCTGTCTCGATGAAAAACTCCGGGTTCAGTTCGTTCGAGGCGACCATCGTATGCAACCCGAACCGCTTGCTTCCCTTCTTTCCAGACGACGCATATGCCTCGAACAATTGGGGGCGCGTGAGTCCGTACTTGGCCTCCTCCGGGTGGCCGATGATCGCGTTGCCCCTGCGCAGCGGTCCCGGGTTGTAGCGAAAGCAAATCAACTCCGGCAATCCCCCCGCATGCTCCTCGACATACCGCAAATGCGAAATGTCATCGAGGTTGATAATCGCTCCCAGCTCCTTCGCTCGCCGGTACTCCGCGGAAGGCGTGTCGTTCGACGTGAACATGATGTTCTCGCCGGTGATCCCGACCCGCGCGGCCAGCTCCAGCTCCGGCAAACTGGAGCAGTCGGCGCCAAAGCCTTCCTCTTTCGCGATCTTCAGGATGTACGGGTTGGGCGTCGCCTTGACGGCAAAGTATTCCTTGAATCCGTCGCACCATCCAAACGCGGCGTTCAGTCGCCTGGCGTTCTGGCGAATGCCCCGCTCGTCGTAGAGGTAAAACGGCGTGGGATAGTCGCGCATGATTTCGCGGACACGAGCTTCATCGAACGGGAGTTTCTTGACGTTGTCGATGGTCATCCTGGGTGGTTACGATACGCCTTTCTCTGAGCAATTCGCGGCCTAACGGTGAGTATACCTGATCGTGTAGACTGAGTACTATCATGAGATTAGGCGATCTCCTGGCGAAGCACCCGAGCGTCACAATGCAGCCGGATTCCGCTGAAACAAAGGACCTTTTCATCTTCGGCGTTACGGAGGATTCCAGAGACGTTCGCTACGGCTTCCTTTTTTGCGCTCTGCCCGGAGTGAATGAAGACGGGCTCGCCTACTGCCCTCAAGCCGCCGCCAGAGGGGCACAGGCAATCGCCGTCCCGGAAGGGACGCGCGACGAAGCGCTGGGCCTCAACGAGTACGAGCGCGAAAAAATGGCCGTGCTCCGCGTGCGGGACATTCGCGGGTTCTACGGCCGCCTGGCGGCCGACTTCCACTCCGGCCGTCCCGGGACGATGGCAGCCGTCACTGGCACCAATGGCAAGACATCCACCGTGTGCTTCCTTCGAGATCTGTGGGTAGCCAACGGTCACAACGCCATGAGCCTGGGAA